>Ga0255049_10000489_pt1 | contig 24371 bp, 25 predicted proteins | sample JV7_2_3_MG_FD_183615 | JGI IMG/M metagenome (GOLD analysis project Ga0255049, IMG submission 183615) | Seawater microbial communities from Jervis Inlet, British Columbia, Canada - JV7_2_3 | ecosystem: Environmental > Aquatic > Marine > Inlet | place: Canada: British Columbia | collected 2016-10-06
GCCCGATCCTGCCCGCAAAGTGACGTGCTTGTCACGGATAACCAGGGTTCGAATCAAAATATTAAGATCGAGGGATCCGTCGCGGTTCAGGTAACCAAACGAACCTGTGTAGGCACCACGCGGTCCGGTCTCGAGTTCACTGATGATTTCCATGCATCGAACTTTGGGGCAGCCCGTAATTGTGCCGCCCGGAAAAGTCGCACGAATGGCCGCGCCCGGCGTTACATCGGTGCGCAGCCGTCCCTGCACATTCGACACAATGTGATGCACGTGCGCATAACTTTCGACCACCATCATTTCATTTACTTCAACACTGCCCGGCTCGCACACACGGCCCAGGTCGTTTCGCTCAAGATCGATAAGCATTACGTGTTCAGCGCGCTCCTTCGGATGGGCGAGCAGTTCTTCCAGCAATTGCCGGTCTTCAGCCTGATTGACGGAGCGTGGTCGCGTACCTGCTATGGGTCTTGTTGATACGATTCCGTTTTTGATTTGCAGCAATCGTTCCGGCGACGATGAAACGACGTAAACACCGCGCCAATTAATGAGCCCCGCGAATGGACCCGGGTTCGCCGAACAAAGTGCCTGGTATATCCTGTTCGCATCGACATCCTGATCAATAGTTGCCGACCAGCCGCGCGACAAGTTGGCCTGGTAGATGTCGCCGCGATCAATGTATTGCTTGGCCTTTGCCACGGCATCAAGAAACAACGATGCATCCTCTTCCTCGACAACTGGACTCACGTCAAGTGATGGTGAATCGCTCATGGCCTCAGAGGCAGCGATGTCTTTCAGCACGTCCGCAGAGTCGATACCGCTTGAGGATTCCGCGACGAGAAAGCATTTGCCGTCATGATGATCGCGGATGATTGCCGCAGGACATCGAACCGCAAATGCGGTTGGCAAAATCGGATCCGGCTTCAGTTCCAATCCGGGTTCGACCTCAGACGCGAGTTCGTAACCGAGATACAGAAACCATCCGCCCGTGAACGGCCAGTCGTCATCCGCAGATTCCACTCTTTCCTGCTGCCACCACGCATCAAGTGCCAGAAGAAACTCGGATTGATTCTTGGCGCCGTGCCCCGATAGTTGTCCGGGCTGCTCAAGGACGAGTGCGTCACCCGTCGTCAGAAACAGGACATCGTAGCCACCCAAACTCGAACTTGTTGCGGTGCTTTGCAACAGAAACGAGTATCGATCCGGTGCAAGCCTGTGCATGGCATGCAAATCGACGCCAGCGGGGAGCGGTGTTGCTATCAATCGTAGGCCCGGAAGATGAGGCTTCCGTTCGTTCCTCCAAATCCGAACGAATTGGAAATGACAGTCTTTACATTCGTGTCGCGCGCCTCGTTCGGCACATAGTCCAGGTCGCAGGAAGGATCCTGATTCTCGAGGTTAATCGTCGGCGGAATGACCTGATTGTTGATCGCTTGCACACAGAATATGCATTCGGCAGCACCTGCGGCGCCCAACATGTGTCCGGTCGTCGATTTGGTGGAACTCACCATCAATTTATCCGCGGCATCGCCGAATGCGCGACGTATGCCAACTGACTCGCCAATATCTCCGGCCAGCGTCGACGTGCCATGTGCATTCAGGTAGTCGATATCAGATGGATCGATGCCAGCATCCTTGATTGCGGCGAGCATCGACTTGCGCGCGCCCTCGCCGTCCGCCGGCGGTAGCGTGATGTGATACGCGTCGCCGCTCATACCGAAACCGATCAGTTCCGCATAGATTCTGGCGCCTCTGGCCTTTGCATGCTCCAACTCTTCCAGAACAACGCAACCAGCACCATTACTGAGAACAAATCCGTCGCGATCGATATCGAACGGACGGCTTGCGGCCGTTGGATCATCGTTACGAGTCGACATCGCACGCGCTGAACAGAATCCGCCCATAGCGAGAGGTGCCGTCGCGTATTCAGATCCACCGGCGAGCATGACTTCGGCATCGCCGTGTTCAATCATGCGTCCGGCGAAACCAATGCAATGCGCGGACGTCGCGCATGCAGTAACAATCGAAATATTCGGGCCGGTAATGCGCTGCAGGATACTTACGTATCCGGACGTCATATTAATAATGCTGCCTGGAATAAAAAATGGCGACACCTTTCGTGCGCCACCGGCCAGCATTTTGTTGTGATTATCTTCGATCGTTTTGATGCCGCCTATTCCTGCTCCCATTGCGACACCAATCGTATGGTTATTCTCTTCTGTAATTTCGAATCCGGAATCTTTTATCGCCTCAATCGATGCTGCAATACCGTAATGGACAAACGGGTCCATTTTACGAACGTCCTTGGGTTTGAGGTATTTACTGATATCGAAATTTCGAACGGGACCGCCTATTCGAGTCGGCAAGGTGCTGGTATCGAAGTCCTCGATAAGGCGTATGCCCGACACACCATTACAAACGTTGTGCCAGGCTTCATCGAGCTGATGGCCTACCGGCGAGACGATACCCATCCCGGTAATGACGACGCGTCGTTCTTTCAATGCGAATCCGTATTACGTGGCAGAACTGCCAGGGGATTACTTAGAGAGTCGCAGCGGCGCAGAGGCGCCGCTGCGTAAAACTCAACTGTCGCTGGCGCGCGCAGTTACGAAGTCGATAGCCTGCTGGACCGTAGTGATCTTTTCGGCATCCTCATCAGGAATCTCAGTTTCAAATTCCTCCTCGAGGGCCATCACCAGCTCAACGGTGTCGAGCGAATCAGCGCCCAGATCATCGACGAATGAAGCAGCGTTCGTTACCTCGTCTTCCTTAACGCCCAGTTGTTCGGCAACGATGCTCTTAACTTGTTCTTCGATACTGCTCATAGTGGTCTCTTCTCCTCGGAAGACTCATCAAAATGTAGCACGACCGTAGCTAAGTCCTTGATATTTCAAGGTGCTGACCGACCGTGGCGGTGTATTGTATGTGAATCGCTCATGGCAATCTACTGGCAATTCGCCCAAATTCAGTCCATCAGCATGCCGCCGTTTACATGCAATGTCTCGCCGGTGATATAAGCTCCTGCCGGAGATGCGAGAAACAGCACAGCGCTGGCGATATCGTCACCCGCGCCCAATCGGTTCAGTGGTATCTGTGCCAACATCGTGTTGCGTTGCGCCTCAGGCAGGTCCCGGGTCATGTCGGTGTCGATAAATCCCGGCGCAATGACGTTGACCGTAATGTTGCGGGATCCGATCTCGCGAGCCAGTGATTTCGAGAAACCGATGATGCCGGCCTTGGCCGCTGCGTAATTGGATTGCCCGGCGTTACCCATGATTGCAATGACGGAAGCGATATTAATGATCCGCCCTTTCTTCGCTTTCATCATTCCGCGTAGACAGGCTTTGCTCACCCGATAAACACCACTTAGATTTGTTGATAAAACAGCATCCCACTCATCCGCTTTCATTCGTATGAGAAGATTGTCACGTGTTATGCCTGCATTGTTGACGACAATTGTCGGACTGCCTTCCTGTGCCTGAATATCGGCTATTGCGTTTTTCACAGAATCTTCGTCGGCGATATCGAGCACAATACCTCGGCAATTGCCGCCCAGTGCTTTCGTAATACCCTGTGCGCCACTTTCGCTAGTCGCAGTACCGACAACCACCGCGCCGGCCGCTGCGAGGGCCTGTGCGACGGCTGCACCGATACCGCGCGAGGCGCCCGTTACAAGGGCGACTTCGCCTTCCAGTGCATTCTTGTTGAACAAACGAGTCATATTGTTTCCTCTCGATTAAGTCGCGATCGCACTATAGCTGAAGCGCCTTTTGCAGGCCGCTTATTGCGTCGACAGTGGCAACTGGCGTGCCTCGGCTAATTCGACGCACCAGTGCCCCGAGCACTTTACCCGGGCCGCACTCGACAAACGACGATGCTCCCGATTCCAGCATTGCTTCTATCGTTGCGACCCACTGCACCGGCCTGAAAACCTGCCGCGAAAGTCGCGTTCGAATGTCGTCAGGGTCCGTGTACGGCGTCGCGTCTGTCGCATTAATAACAGCAATGTCAGTGGCGCTGAACTCGGTGTCATTCAGCGTCTCGGCCAGCTCTTCCCCGGCTTCGATCATCAGCGATGAATGTGATGGCACGCTAACAGGTAACAATATCGCCCGCCGCGCACCAAGCTCTTGTGCGCGAGATATCGCGTGATCTATCGATTTCCGGTGACCAGCAATGACGACCTGACCTGGAGAATTGAAATTGACAGCCTCTGCGATTCCAATTCCAGAGGCATCATCACAAACAGAGCGAACTGCGTCGTCATCGAGGCCGATAATGGCTGCCATCGCACCAACGCCGACCGGTACTGCAGCCTGCATGAGTTCTGAACGCCGCCGGACTACGGTAAGCGCATCGGCAAAACTGACGGCTCCGGCACAAACCAGCGCCGTATACTCGCCCAGGCTGTGACCAGCCATCTGATCAGGAACTGCGCCACCGGCAACCTGCCATACACGCCATGTGGCATAACCAGCAGTCAGCATCGCCGGTTGAGTCACTACCGTTTCGCCGAGGCGTTCTGCAGGACCGTCTTGCACAAGCTGCCAAAGGTCGTATCCGAGAATATCCGATGCTTCCGCATAGACTTCGCGTACCTCTGCGTACTGGGCAGCAAGATCAGCCTGCATTCCCAGGGATTGGGACCCCTGACCCGGAAAAACCATTGCGATACTCAAATCGACCTCCGATGTGCGTACGTTGCGTGGCCGTGCATTATAGAGACGCCCGCGACGGTTTTCTAAAAGATAATCCAACCCCTGCCAGTGCCCCTGCAATCGCACCGTACAAATGTGCTGCTACGACCACATCACCCCCGGACGCGTCTATTGATCCCGGCAGCGGGCCGACGAGCTGCTCATAGATGATTTTTGTACCGAGCAGGCCACCGATGACTAGCGCATCCAGCTGTCCATTCCGCGCGCCGCCGGCAACGCCCGCAGCGAGCAACCCGTGCAATAAACCGGATAGCCCTACGTACCAGGCCAGTTGCGGCTCGAGAAACCAGAATCCGAGATCGATCCCGACAATGATCAAAAGAGAGATCAGGAGCCATTGAGTGGGTCGGAATTGGGCCGCAACGATATAGCAGATAAGCATCAGTCCGACGGCATTCAGCACGAAATGGGGCCACCCGAGGTGCACGAAGTGGCCGCTGAACAGGCGCCACAGCTCACCGCCGGTGATCGCCAGACGGTCGTAGCGAAATAATTCACGCCCCCAATCGCCAGTTAGCGCAAACAGCACGGCGATTGCGACGGCAAAAACGGGCAAACGCCACGCTCTCAGCTCGAGCATTGGCCGGTCGCCCCTGTCAGCTTGGTTTAACCCCATGTTTGATATACTGACGTTTATAGGTTTAATGAGTCAATTCAGGCGCTTCGGCGCCTCTAATGGAGTAAGAACCGTGATTCCAAATATCCGGAAAAAGCTGCCAGCCGCAGGCCAGCTTGGCTTTACTCTGATCGAGATCATGGTGGTCGTGGTCATTATCGGCATTCTTGCTGCATTGGTTGGACCGCGCCTGTTTGGCCAGGTAGACCGGGCAAGGACGGAAGCGGCCAAGGCCGAGATTTCGACGATTGAAAACGCGATGAAGTTTTATCGACTCAATCACTACGCCTACCCCACGGCCGAGCAGGGAATTGAGGCACTGATCACCAAACCCAATGACCCCAATATTAAAAGCTATCCAGCCGGCGGCTACCTGGAGCGTATGCCGAAGGATCCCTGGGGAAACCCGTACCTATACCTCAATCCCGGTAACCAGGGCGAAATCGATATTTATACACTGGGCGCCGATGGTGCGGTTGGTGGTGACGGCAATAACGCCACTATCGGCAATTGGGATCTCGAATAATCGCGATTCCGTCGCGGCGACGAAATATACCAATGAGCATACGTTGCCGTGCCTCTGGCTTTTCACTCATTGAATTGCTTGTTGTCATTTCCATCATTGGAATTATTACGTCGATGGTATTGATGTCACTCGGAGTGCTTCGCGATGACCGGCAACTTCGCGTAGAAGCACGGCGCATCAGTTCTCTCATCGAACTCGCACAGGATGAAGCCGTCATGCAGGGCCGAGATTTCGGACTCGAAGTCATGGAGAGTTCGTTTCGGTTTGTCGAGTACGATTCGTTTCAGTCGCGATGGGTGGAGTTGATTGGTGACGATATGTTTCGATTTCGTCAGCTACCCGAGGATATTGAATTCGACTTGCTGCTTGAGGATCAGATCATTGTGCTCAACATGGATCCGCAACAGACTGAGGACCCGGATTCAAACGATTTTGGCAGATCCAGTGACGCATACGCTCCGCACGTACTGATTTTCTCGAGCGGCGACTCGACGCCGTTCGAATTGCAAATCGTCAATCGATCAGAACAGCAGACAGTCATACTGCGTGGCGATATCACCGGCGCTATCGAAGTTATGACGGAATCCGAGTGAGGCAATGAAACGCAATCGAAAAAGCGCTGGATTCACGTTACTGGAGGTCATGATTGCGCTAATCATTGTCGGTCTCACCCTGCTGGCAATGGCCGGAAAAATGGGGCGCATGCTGAACGCTGCAAATACGATGCGTGATTACACCTTCGCCAGCTGGATCGCGCACAACAAGATCACCGAGATGCGATTGGCCAACGTTATCCCCGAAGTTAGCTCATCCAGCGGTGAGCTTGAATACGCCGGCGTCGACTGGGCCTGGAGTGCCGTCGTCTCCGAAACAGGAATCGACAACCTATTTCGTGTAGACGTCACCATTTCGTATCCTGGTGCTGATCCGATAATGCGGCCCGTCACGGGCTTTATTGGCGAACCGGTATCGCCCGGGCAAAGTAACCGCTCCTGGTCTCGTGGCCCTGAGAGTTCGGGCGAGCGCGAATGAGTCCTTTGCGCCGAAACGGGTTCACGTTAATCGAAGTACTGGTTGCGATGGCAATTTTTGGCGTGATGTCCATGCTTGCGTGGGGCGCGCTTGGAAACTCGCTGTCGAATGCCGATCTTCTGAATGAGCGTATGAATCGACTGCAGGCCATTCAGCGTACGGTGCGATATCTCAGTTCCGACCTGACACAATTGACGCCGAGATCGGTAAGGAATGAACTTGGCGATGCCCTGTTACCGGCAATGCTAAGTAGTATGTCCGGAAATTACGCGATCGAATTCACTCACGGCGGTTGGCGTAACCCTGCTGGCCTTCCCAGGGGCACTCAGCAACGTACCGCGTACCGTCTCGAAGACAATGAACTTGTTCGTTACCATTGGAGGGTACTGGACCGAACGTACGCCAACGAACCTGTTGCCACCGTGTTGTTGGATAACGTCGATAGCCTGTTGTTCAGATTTTATACCGGCAGCGGAGAACCCACCGATGTCTGGCCACCACAAGTCGGATCCGGATTTGCGGGTCCTAGCATACGACCCAGGGCGATTGAGATATTGCTGACATTGCCGGATGAAGGCGAAGTCACGCGATTGCTGGAGATCGCGCCGTGATTGCGACCGCTAAAATTCGCGGTGTAGCGTTGATCACCGCGCTGTTGATCATGGCGCTAATTTCAACGCTGACGTATGCGCTGGAATGGAATAACGCGCTCGATTTGCGACGCACTGTCGTAATGCTTAATCGCGATCAGGCAATTCAGGTGGCTCTTGGTGCTGAAAGCTGGATTCAGAGCATGCTGCGCCAGGATCTCGAGGATTCGGATGCCGATCATCTTGGAGAAATCTGGGCAAGTGATTTGCCCGGTCTACCAATAGATGGTGGCGAGTTGTTCGGCGTCATCGAAGACCTGCAAGGGCGATTCAATGTCAACAATCTAGTTGCGAGTGACGGCAACATCGATCAGCCGTCGCTGGAACAATTTCAGCGTTTGCTGACAGCCCTCGATATCGATCCGCGATTTGCGGGTCTCGCAGCGGACTGGATCGATGCCAACCAGGAAGCCGCATTTCCGGACGGTGCCGAAGACCCGATCTATACGAGCTTGGCTCCGCCCTACCGGGCGGCCAATCAGCCGCTGTCGAGTGTCAGCGAACTCGCGGCAATCGAGGGAATCGACAAAGTGTCCATGGACGTGTTGTTGCCGCATATCGTTGCACTGCCCGGTCGAACAGGGATTAACGTCAATACGGCAACCGGCCCAGTCCTGCAGTCTCTCGACGAAGATTTCACGGCGGCGGACGTCGAACGTCTCCTTGAAGAACGCCAGGAGTCGGGTTTTGGTGATATCGGCAAAGCGTTCTCGTCATTGGTTACACCCGAGGTATTGAACCAGCTTGAAGAGACAACGAACTTTTTTCAATTGAAGGTGATCGTCCGGATTGATACCGTGCGTCTTACTTACTTCAGCATCTTGGAGCGCGGACCGCGGGGTGATGTGACCCCGATTCTGCGGTCCCTGGGAACCAACTGACTATGGCAGAGTTTCTGGTCATCCGACTCGGCAAAAATCCCGGGCAGTCCGCCAACTGGATCGCCGTCGACGACAATGGGACGCGCCGCAGCGAGCCCGTAACCGGACCGCTACCCGACGCGGCCAGGGATGTGGCTGAGCGCAATGTCATCGTATTGGTTCCCGCGGCATCGGTACTCACGACCTCTGTCTACGTTCCCGTTAAAGGGGGCGCACGACTGCGCGCGGCATTGCCATTCGCGCTTGAGGAGAGCCTGGCTGATGATATCGATACCCTGCATTTCGCTGCGGGCAAGCGACGTCACAGTGACCTTCTGCCGGTCTCTGTTGTTGCACGAAGCCAGATGACCGAATGGCTGGACGCCCTCGATACTGCCGGTATCGTTGCGACAAAAATAATGTCCGAAAACCATGGTCTGGCACGGATTCCAGGAACACTGAGCATGTTGGTCGCGGAAGATCAGGTGATGTTCAACGACGGTGCTGAAAACGAATTTGTCATGCAGGGGGTCAAACCGAGTGACGTCCTCGCCGTCGCGGGAGAACTTGATGATGAGAGCGACGAGGAAGGCGCCGACAAACAGCAACCAGGGCATCTTTTGGTTTACTGCGAACCCGGCGAAGAAAGCCTGTTCGAGCACGACTGGACCACACTCAGGCAGAAAATGGCCAGTGTAGATATCAATCTTTTGCCTGACGGCGTTCTGCCCCGGCTCGCCGTTACAGTTGCGGCGGGTCATGGCGTCAACCTGTTGCAGGGCATGTTTGGTGCCAAGGTGGAATATGGGACTGCATTTCGACCCTGGCGATACGCGGCAGCGTTGTTATTGGCACTGGTACTGATCGGATTCGGTAGCAAAGCCGTCGATTACTATCGGCTTGCCAAGGAACAGACTGCCCTTAAAGATCAATTCACCCAGGAGTATCGACAAATTCGACCTGATGACGATCGCGAAGTCGTGGATCCGAGCAGTATTGTCAAGTCGATACGGCGCAGCGTGGGTTCACTTTCGTCCAGCGACGCATTCCTGCCCTCATTGCACCAATTGAGTTTGGCGCTGCAACAGAATTCATCGGCGGAGATTGCGGCAATCAGCTATCGCGCGGGGGTAGTCGACGTTCATCTGACCGCACCGGACGTCGCAACATTGGATAGCATTCAGAAAATTGTCAGTAACTCCGGTCGATTCAATGCATCGATTCAGTCCACAGACCAGGTTGGCGACAAGATCAGCAGCCGTATCCAGATTCGGGAGACCGGCGCATGAGGAACTGGTTCGAATCGCTGGAAGAAAGGGAACGCGTGTTTGTTTCCGCCGGTGCCGCCGTCGTATTTGCAGTATTGGTTTACGTATTTGTCTGGTTGCCGCTCGACAAAGGGCAGCAGAGCATGACCGCCAGCATAGCGGAGTGGGAGCGATCGCTCGCGGATCTACAGCCGTTAATTGGATTGCAGCCAGGTGGTCAGAACGCAGGCAGGACCGCACAATTAAATTTGCAGCAAACGCCGGTCGTAATTGTTGACCAGACCTTGCGTGCGCGAGGCCTGGACAATGCACTGAAACGCAGTAACCCATCAACTAGTAACGGCATACGTGTTGAGTTCGAAGATATCGCATTTGATGAACTGGTTCTGTGGTTAGGTGACCTCAGCATGCAATATGGAATGCACGTCACGACCGGCAGCATGTCAGCAACCAGTCAGGCGGGTCCGGGCCGAGTCAATGCGAACTTTACGCTAGAGCGCACCTAGAGCACCGTCACGGAGTCCAGGATGCCCAAGCGGTCCCACTTGATCAAGATCGGGGTGCTCACCTTTATCGCAGGTATTACCTTGTTATTTCCGGCACGTGTCGCCTATCAATGGTTCGCACCTCCCGGGATCCAGGTGAGTGGTATCGGCGGATCAGTTTGGGTCGGTCATGCCAGGGAAGCCGATGCCAGTGGGATCTATCTGCGGGACCTGAAATGGCGCATCCGACTGCGCGATTTAGTGACATTAAAGCTTGGATTCGCGGTCAGCTCGTCGCTCGCGTCCGGATTTGTCGAAGGCGAGATTGCGATCGGTATATCGGGGTCAGTAGTTGCTCGTAATGTCAGCGCTTCGTTGCCATTGAGTACTTTGCAATACGCTACCGAAATTCGCGGTCTGCAAGGAAACTTGTTTGCACAAATTACTGTACTCGAATTGGAAGCCGGAATACCGGTGACTGTCGACGGTGTGCTTGAAGTCTCAGATCTCATCGCACCACCCATCGATCAAAATTCAATCGGCGGATATAGGGCGGAATTTCTTACTCAAGAGTCCGGGATAACTGCGAGCGTCGAGGACACTGACGGCGTCATTGATCTCGCTGGCAGCCTGCAAATCTCCAGGGACCGTAGTTATCAGTTCGTCGCACAACTTAGCGCGAAACCCGAGACTCCACCTGGCGTACGGCAACAAATGCAGTTCCTGGGCTCGGCCAACGAGCGCGGACAGCATGAATTGCGTGTTGAAGGTCAGCTATAGGGAAACTTCGACAAACTCCTGCAACAGTGGGAAGTAAAGCGCACAACGAACGTTGGCGTCTGAGTAATTGCGGTACAGGTCGAAATATTTCTGCAATTGGGGCGTGTATCGATCGACCTCGGCATGCAGGAAATTTTGTAAATTCCCGCCTTCGTGTGAACTGGTTTTGTAGTCAACAACCCAATGTGTACCGTCGTCGTCGATGCGGACCCGATCCAGTACGACGGACGTGACCTGTCCCTCGTAAATGCCCGTCAACGGCAATTCTGCATAACCATCGCCCGCGAGCAGCCAGCGACCTTGCGGGTCACCGAGCACTCCGTTCAGAGCCTCTTCAACGCGTGCGACTATCGCTGGCATGGATTCATTGGGAATGCCCATGCCACACAGCCAGCGGGTGGTAACGGCCCGAATGTCCTTCATTTGGCCGGTATCAAGCTGAACTCGTTGATCTGCAGCCATTTGCAACCAGCGATGAACGAGCGTGCCGGCCACTCTTGCCCCCGAGCCTACCCAATAGAATTCAACTTGCGTGTCGGTATCGCCGCTGACGGATTGCTCGTCTGTGCGAATCAACCCGTGATAATCAGGTAGTTCCCAGTCCGTCTCGAAACGACGCAGTTCCGGTGTCAACCAGGCGTCGACCGACGCGTCCTTTGACCGAACCGCGTCTGGATCAAATGCGTTCTCGAAATCATCCGCCACCATGGGCCACAACAAGCGAAGAAGGCTGCCTGCGCGGGGTAGCTTGAACTCGCTCCCATCCGCAGAGACTTCGACATGACCGATCAGGTGCAATGAACATCGCGTCCGGGTACACGCAACGTATAAAAGGCGCCCGAGTTCGTGCCGGTATTTTGTGGCCTCAATTCGTTCAATGAACCGATGCAACGGGTCGCTCTCAACCTCTGCTCGTGGTCCGACCGGGCTGATGACCTTCTCGTCGGCGCCGTGTTCTCCCGGAACATCGAACCAGTTCAGCACTGTCCGTTCCTGCCGCCCGGGCGCTCGACCGAGCCCATGCAACAAGACATGATCGAATTGCAGCCCTTTGGCACGATGCATGGTCATCACTTGCAAGCGTGCACTGCTATCGGTGGACACGTATTCAAGGTCCAGCGCGTTTTCCAATTCAGCGACATCTGTGAGCGTGCCGCTCTCCTCCAGTGTTTCGATGACGTCGAGGAAACGATAAACATTTTCAACCGCCTGTGCATCGCCAAGGATGGCGGGTCCGCCGAGAGCCAGCCACGTACTTTCTATGGTATCGCGCAACGAATCGACCCGATTTTTCCGCATCGCATTCGCCAGTTCGTCACGTAATCGCAGCGCGGCTTTACTGCCGTACGTACTCAGCATTGCAAGCTGCTCGTCATCGTGCAGCAGCTCCCAAACGGTGGCATCGGACTTGCCGTTGACGAGCGCATGTAGATCTCGCCAGTCGAGCCCGACCCACGGAGATCGCAAAATCGCAAGCCATGCAAGCCGGTCACCACGATGTGCAATCGCACGGGTAAGTGCGAGTACATCAATAACTTCCGGGAGGTCCGTCAGTCGATCGATTTCTACGGCACGATACGGTATTCCGTCTTGACGCAATCGTGACAGCAAGCTGCGCAGGTGGGCGCGACCTCGTACGAGCACAGCCATGTCATCGTCCGGGTATGCTGCGAGTGTGTCACGGATTAGCCGGCAACCAATGTCCGCCTCCTGGTCTTGGTCGCTGCCGAAGATCGGATACACCGTGCATTGACCTTGCCCTGCCAAATCCGGAACAGACACTGCGGCTGAATACGCGACGGCGCTCTGCGTCGCATCATCAGTCTCGGCAAGGACATCTGGAAATACGGCATTAAACCAGTCGACCAGGTTTTGTCCTGATCTGAAGTTGCGACGCAACGTGAGTGACTCGAGTTGCACGCTGCCAACACCGGTTTTTTTCGCGAGCAGGAACTGCCCGACCTCGGCATTCCGGAAGCGATAAATCGATTGCATTGGATCACCCACACAAAACAACGTGCGACCGTCTCCATCTTGCCAGCCTCCAGTCAATGCTTCGAGCATCCGGTACTGTGCACTTGATGTATCCTGCATTTCATCGACGAGCAGGTGTCGAACCTGGTAATCGAGCAACAATGCAACGTCACCTGGGTTGTCGGCTGTACCTAGCGCGTTTGCGGCCGTCAGTGCCACTTCGATGTAATCGCTAATGCCGCGCTCGCCGAACAACCGTTTTAGCTCCGTAACAGCAAGTGGCAATAACTGAAACAGTGCCAGCAACACAGACCATTGCTCGTCGCTGTAGTGGACGGGGGGCAAATCGCGCGCACCCTGCAGAAAATCGCGAAACACCGTGTCGACACGCAAAGAATCGAGCAAGTCGAGCATCACCTGTTTCTGCCCCTGGTCCCCCGTCGGAAACCCCTGCGCCTTGGTCACGGTCTTGCGCCATTGTCCATTAGCTGTCAGCAGTAGTTCGGCGAGCCCCTGCCATTGCGTCACGCACTCTGTGTGCACTTTCGGAAATTGATCGAGCAGACTCAATTCGCAAATTGTGTTGTCAAGGCGCTCGTCCGCTATCAGTTGCTCGGCTGCGTAGCGTCCGGATTCGAGCATCGGCACCGTCAATGCGTCCGGCAATACCGCACGCATACGCTGTAGATAGCCACACACCGCCCTTTCCAGGTTGCCTTCGAATCGAAGTCGAAGCCTGGCATCTTCGGTCGAATCCACCAGACCGCTGCCGATAATCGGCAACCACTGGTCGCGCGTAGCTAACATTCGAGCGACATAATTGACGTACAGTGACGTATTGTTATCGACGTGCAGCAAGATTCGTTCGGTTGCGTCATGCATGCCGCCTGTTTCTGCAAGCTGGTCGAGCGTTAGCGTTGCAGCGTTACGATAAAGAGAGCGCATTTCAGCATCGGCGACAATTGCATTGTTCGCTGCACCGCTGTTCGAAGACATTGGTTGCATGCGCGATATCGACGCGTTGAGTGCGTCGAGTGTCAATATCCGCATTCGCCGTACATTCGTGACAAGATTCCACTGCAATTCGCGATCTCTGGAAAGCACCGCCTTTGCCGCATCGGCAGTAATGCGCTGATGCGGCTGGTCTGCCGACTCGCCCGCCGCGGCCTTCTGCAAAGCGTGCAGAATTCGCAGTTGCATCTCTGCGGCAGCTTTGCGCGTGAAAGTAATCGCGAGAATTTCCTCAGGATTGTCGACCGTCGCGAGAAGTTTCAGGTAGCGCTGGATCAGGAGCTCTGTTTTCCCGGATCCGGCCGGCGCCTGCACGATAAATGAGCGCCCAACGTCAAGGGCGGCTTGTCGGGTCGCCTCATCTGTCATGGAGCAGCTCCCGATACCGGCTTAGAATGCTCAATGGCCTGGCGGCTTGCGTGGTCTGAAACGCGCTTAATCGAATATCGCCAGCCGCTATCTCTCCGGCAGCAATTGAAACTTCCTCCTTCCACCTGGCAAGCGCATCGTCCCAATCCAATTTTGGCGAGAACTCCCTGCCCGCTCGATCCAATGCGATCGAACGAGTGTCGACGTTCAACAGGCCGATTCCGGAAACCGGCCCGGCAAGTCCAAATGTGTAGACAACGAGTTGCATATCCTTTGGATCGCCATACTGATCGAGTAATCGTTTCGTTGCGCCGGTTTTATAGTCGAGTATTAAAATTTCGCCATCTGTATCCCGATCAACGCGATCAACACGTATGCGAATTCCGACACCGTCAATGCTTGCATCGACCTGCTCCTCCACACTCTCTATTTCAAATTGCTCGCGTTCTGCATCAAGCGCTATGACGCCCTGAAGCAGTTTTCGTACCCGGTCCTTCTCAAGATCGAGCACAGCCCGCAACACAGAATCGGCATTTCGCTCGTGCGACCTGAATGCCGTAGCAACAGCTTTCAAGGTTCGCTCGACAATCTCGCTTTCGCTCCAGCCACGAATATCATCACTCGATGGGCAGTCAGCGTACATCTGGTGCAACGCGTTGTGGATCAAGCTGCCGCGGGTGCTTGGCGTTAATCCACTCGAGATCGGCGACAGCGACTGCACGCCAAGACGTCCGTGCACAAAGGCCGCCAGCGGCTCCTGAAATTGTCGCTGAATAGTCCCTGCGCCGCCGGCAATTAATTCATTTTCGCCAAGCACGGGAACTGGGTCCGTTTTTACAATCCTGGGTGAAGCCGTCGATTGTAGTGTCTTGGCATTCCATCCCGGATCTGCAGCGGCTTCGGCTACAGTCGGCTCTAACGCGCTCAATAATCCACTGGCCGATTGTTGTATATCTTTCTCCGTTTGCGGATAGCTGAAAATTGCCCGTGAGCTGCTGGATCCAAGGCGGCCAATAACGCGCTCCGAGTATTTGAGCGTATCGCCCGGTTCTGAATCTGGCATTTCATATTCACGCTGTAATTCCCGTGATACCAGTGATAGCGGTTTCCCCGGTGGCGGCCAATTATTGGCACTCAGCCCCGTCACCCAGAGTCTGTCGAACTCCATGCCTGCTGCCTCGAGCGGGCCGATGACTTGAAGAATCGCCTCTTTTGTTTCCGGTTGAAAAACCACTTCGGCCGCAATGCTCGATACGTGACCGAGTGCTTCGGATGCTGTCATTGAGGACGTTACCAGCGAAAGCCTGGCAACGTCATTAAGTAACTCGCGCCATCGATTGACCAGTTGGAATTCAGTGCTATTCAGGGATTCACGGCCGGGCCAGCCGAGTCCCTGCAACGTCTCGTGAAATGTTGTAATCCAGTCTTCGGGCGGCTGCCGATTCGGCATTCCGGCGCGTTGCTTCGAAATTTTCAATACGTGATCGAGTGCATCGCTCCCGTCAGCCGCATTGCGCCATGTTGTCATTTCCGCGTACACCATGTCGGGCGACCAAAATCTGTCCGGTAGTTTCCGCAAACGCAGCCCAAGACGTACTCGTTCATCACCGGACTCCGATCCTAGCTGTGTTGAATGCAATAAAAGGCAAATGTCTCGTGTCGACAAATCGTGGTGCAACCAACGCAGCGCGAGCAATGCGACGGCGATGGCTGGATAATCCGTGAGCTTTCTACCGTAGGAAATATCCACAACGGCATTTGGTTTCTGACCCGCATTCTGCCAACCCGGAATCAGACCCTCCTTTATTAACCGCAGGCTCCGTTGTGCATCTCGTTCCATATTCGTAACCACAACAGCCAGGCGCAAATGCGGTGCACGAGATAACTCGTCTTTCGCCCACGCTCCGGCAGTCCTGAGTTCCGTATCGCTGGTCTCAGTCGTGCAAAGCGTGACTTGCGCTGCCTTTTCTCGTGGAGCCACCCTTTCGACGATACAAGAAGCGTTGCCCAACGCGTCCAGCACTGCCGTCAGCTGTGGCGTCAGGCGGTCAAACCCCGCAAGGGTGACCCGAGCCGGTACTGCCACCCGTCCCTGGCAAATCAGATCCACAGCTAGATTGGCGTGTCCAGACTCATCGACCCAGGCTTCCCGATCCAGTATCGATTGATAACTGTTTGCGACAGTCGCAAACAGTTGCTGATCCCGGTTTCGTGCCTGTTGCTGGCAGTCGCGGAGCGGCACGCGCCATTCCTGCAACCGCAGCCACGAATCGCGTGATTGCCGTGCCAACATGGCGATATTGATCAATGGATCGCCGATTTCTCGACGCAGGCATCGCTCCCACAGGCACTTGCTTTGGTAAGAATTAATCGACGTTGGTAGCGACGCCTGGTCTTCGGCACTGGCAATCAAGCTTGCCAGCCATTCTTTCCACGACTGGATTGCAGGGCTACGCCACGCGAGATCACCCGCGGTCAGCTTTTGATTCGAATGTTCTGCTCGGAGAATGCGAGCGAGTCGGCTGCTTGCGGTAATTACCTGCGACGAGTCACGCAGCGCGTCATTCAACCAGTCATACATGGATCAGCCAGCTCGCTCGAGTAAGGATTCGTCAGACTGTACCTGATCAGGCGTATTGGCCAAATAAAACCCGGCCAGCCTTGCGGCTAGCCGGGCGGGTCCGCACGGAGATTGCGGATTGCGTGACCGGGTCGTATTACCGGGAACCGGTTAACAACCTAGTCCAGCTCTTCAACCTCGGCACCTTCAACTTCTTCAGATTGCCGGGGCCTTTCGTAATCCGGTTCTTTTTTACCAAACCGAACCAATAATTCGTTTTCTTCCTCTGGCGTCAGCAGCCGGATCGACGTAATGCGAACTCTCTCAGGTCCGAAAGAACCTTCCACGACCAAGTCACTAAATTTGCTGCAAATACGACTGGTGGCGGCATCGAATCCTATGGCCCGACTCGACCGCAAATTCATCGTATTTCGACTCAGTACAACGTGGTATTTCTTGCGAACCGAAGCAGTGACGATCAGATTGGCGTCATCCAATACCCTGTAGTCTCGAACACTCCCCTGCGATATGCAATCCGAGCCGGCCGGCTCATCGGCCAACGAGCCGCCTTCAGGCTCCGCCGGGTCGCTCGCACATGCTACTAAACCACTTAAATAAGATACTATAACTATTTGTTTTAACACGTTTTAACTAATTCCTTCAAATTTCCATACGGCGATATTTGAACTGGCCGGTCCCCCATCATGCCCCGCATGTTGACTTCTCAAAACCGGATTAAGTTCACGCAGCTTCCGCGAACCATTCGCCCAAGTCGCCTTGTACACCGCCAAATCCTCATAGACAATAGCGGGTCGTGGGCGCCGCCCACTCGTTCAATATTCAAGATTTGGGGAATCCATTCGTGGACAAGATACTAGTCGGCCTCAAGCGGGTAGTTGATTACAACGTGCGTGTTCGCGTCAAAAGCGACGGTACCGGCGTCGAAACGGATGGCGTCAAGATGAGCATTAACCCGTTTGACGAGATAGCCCTCGAGGAGGCGCTGCGGGTCAGGGAGCGCGGCGAAGCCAAAGAGGTGATCGTGGTCTCCATTGGCAGCAGTGACGCACAACAGCAACTAAGGACGGGACTGGCAATGGGCGCCGATCGGGCGATCCTGGTCCAGACTGATCAGGCCATCGACGCGCTGAGTTGCGCGCGCGCCTTCCTTGAAATCGTAAACCGCGAGAATCCTGGCCTGGTCATACTTGGCAAGCAGGCCATTGACGATGACAACAGTCAGACCGGTCCGATGCTTGCAGCCTTGTGGAATCGACCGCAAGCCACTTTTGCGTCGAAGCTCGAATTGAATGGGGACACCGCGCGTGTAACTCGTGAAGTGGACGTTGGTCTTGAAACCATCGAGATCGATCTGCCGGCCGTTATTACGACCGACCTCAGGTTGAATGAACCACGATACGTCAAACTCCCTGACATCATGAAAGCAAAAAAGAAACCACTGGACGAGGTTCCGTTCGGCGATCTCGGCGTCGAAGCCAGCCCATCGTTGGTTGAGGCATCGTATGAACCACCCGCCGAGCGTGAGAAAGGCATCATGGTCGATGATGTTGCCGGACTCATTGCTGCGTTGAAGGACAAGGGACTACTGTAATGTCGAAAATACTGATAATCGCCGAGCATGATGGGCAATCACTCAATCCAGTTACGGCGAAAACCGTTGCCTGTGCGGCCGAAATCGACGGCGCGACAATTGATATTTTAGTACTTGCTGAGTCAGCCGCTGATATCGCAGCAGAAGCCGCTGCGCTTAGTTCGGTTTCCCGTGTACTGACTGTCGAAAATGACGCCAACGCGAATGCGTTGGCCGCTGTCATTGCGCCGCAAGTGGTTGCGCTGGCCGGCGACTACACGCATGTATTCGGCCCTTCTTCAACTTTTGGCAAAGACTTGATGCCACGAATTGCAGCTTTGCTTGGCGTTAATCAGATTAGCGACATCATGAGCGTCCAGGACTCACACACGTTTAAACGGCCGATTTACGCGGGCAATGTTGTACTGACCGTTAAGGCTCCGGCAGACCGGCCGGTGATTGCAACTGTGCGCATAGCATCCTATCAGTCCGTTGCGACTGGTAATTCCGCTGCAATAGAAAGTGTTAGCTGCAATGCGGACCTGCCGTCGCACACCCGTTACATTGAGCTCCAGTCGGGTTCGTCAGATCGACCCGATCTTCAAACCGCCTCGAAAGTCGTTTCCGGCGGTCGTGCCCTGGCAAGTTCTGAGAATTTTGATCTCATTTATGCCCTGGCCGACAAACTGGGCGCCGGCGTTGGTGCGTCGAGGGCCGCCGTTGACGCCGGATACGTCCCCAATGAGATGCAGGTAGGCCAGACAGGCAAGATCATTGCGCCTGATCTGTATATAGCAATAGGCATTTCAGGCGCCATTCAACACCTGACAGGAATTAAGGACGCCGGCACTATTGTCGCGATCAACAAAGATGGAGAAGCACCGATCTTCGAGGTGGCCGACATCGGCCTCGTCGGCGACCTGTTCAAGGTCGTGCCGGAATTTACAGAATCGCTAGAATAGATTCGGCTTTGCTGACATCGAATTGACCAGCCGCTTCAACGGCGACGTGTGTGGCAACGCCGTCGTCGACGACGATGGCGAATCGTTGACCACGAATTCCCATGCCATGACCTGACGCATCGAAATCAAGCCCGAGTGCTTTGGCGTAGTCTGCATTGCCGTCCGCGAGCATCACGACCTTGTCGCCTACTCCGCGATCTTTGCCCCAGGCATCCATAACAAACACGTCGTTGACGGCCATACAAGCGATCGTATCGACACCCTTTGTGGTTAGTTCTTCAGCGTGACCGACGTATCCGGGCAGATGTCCCTTTGAGCAAGTCGGCGTAAACGCGCCTGGCACAGAGACGAGAACGACCTTTTTACCTGCAAATAGATCGTCCGTGCTTACTTGACCGGGGCCGGATTCGGTCATTACACCGAAGCTTCCGGACGGCATTTTCTCGCCAGCTACAATCGACATGGTTTCTCCTCGAGACATCTAGTATTCATTATCCGCGACATGGATGACAAGTCCGTCAAGATCTTCGTTGACCTCGATCTGGCATGTTAGGCGACTGTTGTTCTTTCGCTCGTATGCAGCGTCGAGCATACTGTCTTCCATGTCATCCATTTGTGGCAGCTTATCCAGCCACGCGTCATCGACGTAGCTGTGGCAAGTAGCGCACGCGCAGGCGCCCCCGCACTCGGCAACAATACCGTCAATATCGTTATTAATAGCGCCTTCCATAACGGAGTACCCGTTATCGACGTCGATCTCATGTCGAGTTCCGGCGGGCGTAATGTAGGTGATTTTGGGCATATGCTTATGAGTTTGAAAATTGACGGCGGGCACTATAAGGGCGTTGACGGTTCCCCGTCAACGCCCTTGTCAAATGACTGAATCTTATTGTCGAACCAGGGTGATCAGTATCTGCCGCTAAGTTTTTTGCGATCCTCGATTTCCTGGCGCTTTTTGCGTGCAGCATTTTCGGCAAGACGAATCTGCCTGTTGCGCTCAATGTCTGCGCGAATAACGTTTATCCATTGATTAGAAACCCTTCTTGAACGTGCTGTGCGTGCAGCGACCTGGAATGACTTAATCGAATCGTCGTATTTCCGAAGATTGTAAAGGCACATACCCAGCGAAATTTGTGCATTATCGGGGCTCTTTAGTCCGCCCTTACGAATACCTCCACGAGCGGCTTTAGCGCAGTCGTCGTACTTGCCTGTATTCAGGAATGCATTCGCAAGCCGCACGTCCAATTCGCCGTCATCAGCCTGCTTCGCCGCTTCCTGGAGTGCCGGAATCGCTTTCTCGTCCTCCATGGACAATTGCCACGCCTGAGACAGTAACCGGTAATTTTTGCCTGATTTGCTGACCCGACCCGATTCCATCTCTTTTTCGAGCAGTGTTGCCGCTTTGTAGGGAACCTCGCGCTGCATAAAAAGTTGCGCCATCGTGACCAACTCTGCTTCTTTCTGCAGCATGCTCTGGGTATGCGCTGACGCGTAGGCGTTGATCAGTTGTTCATCTTGGCCCAGTTCTGTGAACGCACCAGCGAGGGCAAACCAATATTGTTTCTTCGGCCAGGTCAAGAGCAGTGTTTTCTGAATGTCACGCACCTTGCTGTAGTTCTCCTCCTGAAAATAGGCGAAGTTCAATAGAACATACCAGTCTTCTTTCATCGGTTTTGCGCGCTTAACGGCAACCTGCATGGCATTTTCGATCGGTTGGATCATGTCATGGTAACGCTGCACCTGGTACAAATTTTGCGCTTTGAGTATGAACGGGTCCGGCGCTGGATTGGTCTCCAGCATGAACCATTTATCAAGTGTCGTCAGCGCTTTCCGGTAGTTCTCTTCCATCGTGTAAAGTTGCGCGAGCGTATAGGTAGTTTGCTTTCTCTGTTGCTCTTCCAGGCTTGGAATGGCAATCATTTTTTCGTATGTACGCATCGCATTCGGGATATCGTCCATATTAAAATAGACGTATCCGATGTAATTCAGGACATTGGCTTGTTCGTACTCTGTCAGCTTGTCGGGGTTGTACAGATTATTGAGTAGTCTTAGAGCGCCTGCATAGTCTTTCGCGTCAACAGCTTCCTGCGCTTTTGTAATCTTGTCGTAAACAGCCTTGCTGACCGCCTGGGCCTGCTTGGTTTGCTGCGACCTGGATTTCTGTTCAGCTGCGTCTTCATCGTCATCCCGAGCGAATACGATGTCCGTCGCCAACGTTGTGCAGACTAACGCTATGCCTAACTTCAAAGATAATCGAATTTTGCTATGCATGTCAGAACGATTCCTCTTCGGTCAATTCAATCCCGCCTGGGAAACTAACCCTCAATCTTAAATGTAATGCGCGTTTTTACGTTGGGTACGTCAACTGGAATTCCGTCAACAACCCTGGGCTTGTACTTAAATTTGAGCACAGCGCGACTCGCCGCGCGTTCGAATAAACTGCTGGTCGAAAATATGATGATAGGATCTCGAACTGTACCTGCGGCCGTTACCGTGAACGACAAGTCCACATGACCTTCCAATCCGCGCGAGAGCGCACGAGCAGGATATACGGGCGCAACGCGGACAATCGGCAGGTAATCGCCCTCGGCAATGTTCATGCCGCCAGGACCGCCGATGTCGGTATTTGCTGAGATTGAGGGTGGCGCAATGTTTATGCTCGGCGCATCCGGGTCGAGGTTGTCCATGTCCTGAGGGGGCGTTTCAGGTGGTGTTTCAGGTGGTTTCGGCGGCTTCTCCGGCGTGAAATCGTCAACGTTCAACGCCTCATTTCGTTTAACGCGGACAAAATCAAGATTGTGACGCGTCCGTTCCTTGGTAACTGCCGATTCGCCATACTCAATGAGCAAGTGCATCACAAACAGCAAGCTCACTGTGACAATACTGCCAATGACGATCGAAAATGCATAACGGCCTATCATGGTTCGTTTCTCCCCAGCGGTTGTCGCTAGATCGTAATTCCTAGTCCTCGAGCGCCGAAATTGCGACGTTTGCGACGCCGGCCTGTTTCGCAGCTTCCATAACGGCCGTAAGTGCCTCGTTCGTCGACTCCGCATCTGCCTGGATTACGATCGAACCTTTCGGATTTTCCGAGTGTAAGCGTTCGATTACCGGGCGAATACCGCGCACATCGATCAGTTTCTTATCGATCCAGATTTCATCACCTGGACTGATCGCAATGAGTATGTTGGCTTCCGGCTGTTTCTCCGAGGTGAATGCCGTCGGGCGGTTGACCTCTATGCCGGCTTCCTTGATGAACGAAGCAGTTACGATAAAGAATATGAGCATGATGAACACGACGTCCAGCATCGGCGTCAGGTTGATCTCATTGTCTTCCTCTTCGCCGCCAAAGGCACCATGATGTTTACGCATTGCCTAATCCTGTGTTGATCAACTGTTATCGTCCGCGATTGAGATGCTGTAGACGCCGGCAAGGCGGGATGCATCCATTACGGTAACAAGCATTTTATTGGTCGACTTCTTGTTCGGCTGAATGACAACCGATCCATTCGGATTCTCTGCGTGCAGGCGCTCAATGTTCGCACGCACTGCCCGCGGATCGATCAATCGTCTATCAATATAAATCTCATCGTTGGCGCTGATCGCAATGAGAATGTTGGCGTCTTCGGGTTTCGATTCCGTAATCGGCGCGTCTGGGCGATTCACATCGAGCCCCGCTTCCTTCACAAAAGAAGCGGTGACAATGAAAAAAATCAACATTATGAAGACGACGTCCAACATGGGCGTGAGGTTAATTTCGTTATCTTCCTCCTGCCCCCCAAAATCATCAAAATGATGCTTACGCATGCAAGTTTCCTCAGTGATCCATCGTCAGCGAGTCTTCAAGGAACTCGACCTCACGAGCCGCGCGCCGGGTAAGTAATGTGACCAGCAAAACGCCTGAAAGTGCTCCAACCATTCCTGCCATCGTCGGCACCGTAGCCTGAGATACACCGCCGGCCATCGCTCGTACATTGCCCGAACCCGATACCGCCAATACTCCAAATACCTTGATCATGCCGGTGACGGTTCCCATCAGGCCCAGCAACGGACACAAGGCAACCAGGGTTTGAATCATGTCAATTCCCTTGTTGGTGGCCAATTCGAATCGAGAAATCATCATTTCGCGAATCTGGTGCGCGTTCCAGGAGCGACGCTCGGTCCGGGTTTCCCATGCATCATGGATCTCCCTCGACATGGTCTTCATCGTCGAGCGGAAATACATCAGCCGCTCGATGATAAGTACCCACATCAGGAAGATGGTGAAGGCTATCCAGGTCAGTACCTGCCCACCCAATTCCATGAAGTCGCGAATGGCTTCAAAACTGTCAGCTAGCCAAAGCATGATTTCTCCTCGCGACTCTAGTCGTTACTTTCAGAATGCTGGGCAATAAGACCCGCGCTCTGTGATTGGAGAATATTGATGATCTTGCGACTCTGACCACTGACAACAGTGTGCAAGAGGACCATTGGGATCGCTACAACCAAACCAAGTACGGTGGTCATAAGCGCTTGCGAGATACCGCCTGCCATCATTTTGGGATCGCCCGCACCATACAGAGTGATGACCTGGAAGGTTTTGATCATGCCGGTAACCGTGCCGAGCAGACCCATGAGCGGGGCAACGACCGAAATTACCTTGATGAACAACAATCCTTTTGTGAGGCCTGGCATTTCCTTCAATGCCGCTTCACTAAGTTTAAGCTCAATAGTCTCGGTATCCGCATTGCGATTGCTCTCGTAGGCGGCAAGGACCCTTCCAAGCGGATTATCCGTACTGGCTGAATCGCGTTTGAGCTGTGCAGTAACCTTGCGGCTGTCAGTGGACAGGCCCATGAAACGCCAGATCGCGATCAAAAGGCCGACCAGTCCCAGGCCGATAATGCAGTAACCGACGATTCCGCCCTGATGGATTCGATCCGTGACCGTGGGTGACTCAACCAATAAGGCCAGGATACTGCCGCGTGTCACG
>Ga0255049_10000493_pt1 | contig 24304 bp, 22 predicted proteins | sample JV7_2_3_MG_FD_183615 | JGI IMG/M metagenome (GOLD analysis project Ga0255049, IMG submission 183615) | Seawater microbial communities from Jervis Inlet, British Columbia, Canada - JV7_2_3 | ecosystem: Environmental > Aquatic > Marine > Inlet | place: Canada: British Columbia | collected 2016-10-06
ATAGAATACGGCGCCTATGGCAGCCACAACACCGAGCACGCTCCGCATTGGCTATCGTTATCGCCCGAAGCGACTTGCGCCCAACTACGATGCGATCGTAATTGGTTCGGGTATGGGCGGGCTAACGGCAGCAGCCCTACTAAGCGAACTCGGCTGGAAGGTCTGTGTGCTGGAACAGCACTATACGGCTGGCGGCTATACACACTCTTACGAGCGCAACGGCTATGAGTGGGACGTCGGGGTCCATTACATAGGCGATGTCGGCGCGCGGACCCAAACGCGGCGCATGTTCGACTTTCTGTCCGATGGTCAACTCAAATGGGCCCCGATGGATGCCGAATACGATCGCTTCTACATCGGTGATAAGGTTTTTAACGCGAAAGCCGGCAAGCAGGAATTTCGTGACAACCTGATGCGACAGTTTCCCGACGAGCAACATGCAATTGATGCCTACATGAAACTGCTCGCGAAAAGTGGCGGCGCATTATCGGCCTTCGGCATGGGACGTGCGATGAAGCCGTGGCAGCAAACGCTGGCCAAACCGTATCTGAACTGGAAAACGCCGGACGTGTTTTTTCGCACCACCTACGATGTGCTCAGTGAGCTGACGGACGACCAGGACCTTATCGCGGTGATATGCGGCCAATGGGGCGACATGGGGCTGCCACCGAAACAGTCGACATTCATGGTCCACGCAATGATAGCGCGCCATTACCTGTACGGTGGCTACTACCCCGTCGGAGGCGCCTGGAAAATCGCCGAGACCATTATCCCGAAAATTCAGAAGGCCGGGGGCGAGGTATTCACCTACGCACGCGTTAAACAAATACTGGTTGAAAATGGCCAGGTTCGGGGCGTGGAAATGAAGGACGGCCACCGCATCGACTGCGCCTGCGTCATTTCATCGGCTGGCGTCGAAAACACGTTCAGGCACCTGCTGCCGGCTGCGGTTGTCGAACAAAGCGGTTACACGAAGAAACTGACGCGTGTCCAACCCAGCTTTGCGCACCTCGGCGTTTACATCGGGTTGAAGGGCACCGCCGCGGAGCTCGGCCTTCCCAAGACCAACTTCTGGATCTATCCGGGCAATGACTACGACGCTGCGGTCGAAGCGTTCCTCGAGGATCCAGATGCGCCGTTCCCGGTCGTCTACATCTCTTTCCCGTCGGCGAAAGATCCGGACTACCTCAACCGCCACCCGGGGACGTCGACCATTGAAATCGTCGCGCCCGCACCGTACGAGTGGTTCGCCAAATGGCGCGACACAACCTGGGGTAAGCGCGGAGACGACTATGATACGTTCAAGGCGAAATTGGGCGAACGCCTGATGGCGCATCTGTATGACAAGTTGCCGCAAGTTCGCGACAAGGTCGACTACTTCGACGTATCCACGCCACTATCCACCAACTGGTTTGGCGGCTACCACCAGGGCGAACTCTATGGACTTGCGCATACGTCTGAGCGCATGCAACAAGAATGGCTGCGACCGCAGACCAAGATACCGGGACTGTGGCTCACGGGTCAGGACACGCTCACCTGCGGCGTGACCGGCGCTATGATGGCCGGCATGCTGACGACAATGAGCATGGTCGGCGCCCGCAAGATGGCGCCGCTGATGAAACGAATCTACAACTAGGTGTGAACGATCAACACATCGCAGGGCAGATGGTCCAATACCCTTGCTGCCGTCCTGCCGACAATTCGTTGTTTAAGACCGGATCGAGCGATCGCACCCATAACGACCAGGCTTGCACCATTCGCGCGTGCGAACGTCGGCAGTAGTTCGTGCGTTCGACCGGGCAATTGGTGAACGGCCTCCAAGGGCACATCGCATTTTGCTGCCAGGGCCTCAATGGCATTGCGGTGTTCCTCGCGGATTTTCTCATCGAGCTCGTCAAGTGGTAGTCTCTCGGGTTTGAATTTCCAGGTTACGCGCGCCCCGATCTCCTCGAGCCTCTGATATGTATGGAAAAGCACAATGTTGCCGTCGCACTTTTCACCAATTTCCTGTGCGCTCTTGATGATCTCGCAATCGAAGTTTGCGTGATTGTCGTCGCTGTGTGTTGGATCGACGGCCGCGACGATGACAGGCGGGTCCTTCCACTCAGACGGTTTTACGAACCAAAGCGGGCACTCCAAATCGCGGATTAGCTGCCAGTCTGTATGCGCGAGCGATGCTCGCTCGGAAGGACTGTGGTAGTGAGTGCCTTTAACCACGAATTTCGCTCCGCTGGACTGCGCTTTATTCGCAATCATGTCGGCCTCCGGCCGCTCATTCGACGTGCTCGTGATAACCGCAATGCCGGCCTCTTCGGCAGAAGCAGCAAGTTGCTGCAAAATAGCGTCTTGCTCGCTCTTGATCGAATGCGCAAGCATCTGCATGTCAGCAAAGTAGACAAAACTTTCGCCGAGCAAGTTACTCGTGGGTTCGCTAAGCACCACTTCCAGGTCGCAATTGTGGAGCTTCGCGAGCCATGCCGCGCGCGCGACGACCTGCTCAGGATAGTTTTCAAGTTCGACTACGCAAAGTACGGTGTCGTTCATGATCCTCTCCTCGCAATACCGCGTTTTTAGGCTATACGCTACCAGGCAAGGAAACACTTCGTATAACTACGCATTGATGGTAGGTTGGCCGCTCCGCCAACACAGAATCAGACGCAATGCCCGAGAAGCAGCCGACAATTTTTGCAGCCGTTCTTGCGGCCGGCCGCTCCTCGCGATTTGGCTCTACGAAACAAGCTGCTGAAGTCGGCGGCGTACCGTTGCTGGTGCGCGCGACGACGACAGCCACCGACGCATGTGACGGCCGGGTCGTTACGGTTATCGGGCATGACTGGCAAACGCTGCTGGGACTGCTGCAATCGTATTCCGGATTCGTCGTAATTAATGAAGCCTATGCAGAGGGTCTTGGCGCCAGTATCGCTTCTGCTGCACGTGCGTGCCGAGCACGTGCCGACGCCCTCCTCTTGCTGCTGGCCGACCAACCATTGATCACGGCGCAACATCTTAAGGCTCTAATCGATTCATGGTCGGGTGCGACGAACGAGATCGTGGCGTCATCTTTCGCCGGCACAGAGGGGCCGCCGGTTTTGTTCGCCCGCGACGCACTGCCGGAGCTAATAGCGTTGACGGGCGATCGCGGGGCACGCTCGCTATTTAATGACGACCGCTTCACGCTCAGAACGGTGCCCTTCGAAGCGGCCGCAATCGATATCGATACGCCGGCAGATTTAGCCGCGTTTAGCTAAGTACTGCTGCATTTCTGCGACGATTTCCAGTGCGATGTGGTTGCTGCGCTGCCAGTTTGTATGACGCTCCGCGCAGGTTCCACGAGATCGCCCTCCAGGCAGCCACCGGAGAGCATCCCGCAAAAATTTCCGTCGCCGTCGATAAGCATCTGCCCGCCCGCATTGCTGTAGGTGGAACCGGCGGTTTCGAAGACCGTTACAAGCGCCAGCGGCTGATTCGCCTCTACTCGCTTCTTGAAGAATTCGTACAAACGCATGGTTAACTAAATAATCCTACGTAGAGCAGACGAATGGCCGTGACCGTGACCAGCGCCCTGAATACGAATCGGAATAACTCTTCCGAGATTCGATCGATCACCATCTTACCCACCCAGGTACCCAGGAACGCAGCCAGAATTGAGAACACTATTATCCCGATGTAGGGCATGTAGTCGAAACCGTTGAGGGCGTAGCCGGTTATCTTGAACAGCCCCATGCCCGTGAGGCACATCGCCATCGTACCAACGATTTGCCGCCTGTTTAGCCCGGTGTGCAGGATTATCGCGTGCAACAGAGCGCCGTACGCGAATAAGGTAGACAGCAATGAGTGAATGAAGCCGACGATTACCCAGGGGTGTTTAAGTTTTGGCCGCCAACTGACTTCGGGCAACCAAATTGCGACTAACATCACTACGCTGATTGCGGTCGCAATGACCGTCTCGGGCAGTTCGACATAGATCCGGGCGCCGATCGCGACGGCGACAATGCTCCCGATGAGAAAAGGCGTCGCGATCTTCCAGTCAACATAGCTCCGGAAAAATAGGGCGCGCGCCGACGTCGACCCGATAAGCAGCGTCGAATGAATAGGCACGATTGCTGCCACAGGCAGGACCGTACTGGTCACCGCAAGTATTATCATCGCGCCGCCCGCAGAGAACGCTGCATTGCAAAGAGCGGCAATGAAGCTGCCGCCGATTATGATGTAAAACGTTGTATCGAAATCGAGCATGCAAGCATGCTACTCGGTACCCCACTTGGTCTCCACATGAATGCCAATTGTCTTGAGAAATGCGCTCGGCAGAATTCCGCCCGCGGATACGACGACAGCATCGTTCGGAATCTCTTCAACTGCATCTTCGGTTGTGATCTCAACTGTCCCCTCACGAATAGACTTGACGTTGGAGCTGAACAGCACGCGCAAGCGTCCGGCAGCCGACATTTCGTCAACACGCTGACGGTTTTTTGGCTTGGCGCGAGAGAACGCAGCGGAACGATATGACAACGTTACGGTTGTGCCATCTTCGGCCGCGATAGTGGTCGCCGCCTCGAGCGCGCTGTCACCGCCGCCAACGATCAATACATCCAGGTTGCGGTATTGCCGGGCGTCAATCACCCGATATACAACCTTGGCCATTTCCTCACCAGGCACCCCCAGTTTTCTTGGCGTGCCGGCACGACCAATCGTCAAGAGTACGGTTCTGGTGTTGTAGTTTCGCTTGCTCGTTTTGACTACGAATCCGCCATTCGGAGCTGGTTCGACTGAGTCGACACGTTCTTTGTAGTTGATAACGATGCCGGTGCGGCTTTCGATTTCACGCCAATAGTCAATGAGTGTTTCTTTTTGTACCTCTTTGAAACGCATCTTGCCAACAATAGGCAGAACCGCAGGTTGTGTCATGACCAGTTTCCTGCGAGGAAAGTGCGCGACCGTTCCGCCGAGCTCCTCCTGCTCTATTGCCGCGTATTTCATTTTTGCCTCAGTCGCTGCCAGGGTCGCACAAAGGCCCGCCGGACCCGCCCCGACAATCAAAACATCCAGCTGATTTTGATGTGGCGTTTGAACTAACTTGTGGATCGATACCATCGCCTGCCGACCTTGCTCAACAGCATTTCGGATCAGACCCATGCCGCCCAATTCCCCCGCAATAAAGACGCCCGGGACATCGGTCTGAAAATCCGAATTGACGCGCGGTATGTCCACTCCCCGATTGGCTGTACCAAAGACAAGCTTGATTGCATTTACCGGGCAGACCACCTTGCAGGCGCCATGTCCAATGCAGTTCGTTGGTCCAATCAGGTGCGCCTTTTTCTTGATCATCCCGAGAACCTGATGGGCACCCTGCTCCGGGCACGCTGCGACGCAATTCGTACAGCCGATACATATCGTGTGATCGATCTCGGGATGCAGGGTCGGCGGTTCGAGAAGGCCGTCCTCGGTCGCCGTTTTCAACGTATGCAGACTGCTTGATTCCTTACGCGCATGGCCTCGCATATACCACACGAATATGAGTGCGACAGGGACACCGTACAGCAGTATTTGGATCGTATTACCCAATGCTCTCTTCTTTCATGCGCAACTCGTGACGAAGATTAGCGTCGCAGCCACGGACTAGTGTGACACGACTCACAATTATACCGTTTCACTGATCAAGTCAGATTCACTTGAGCACGAAAAAGTCACTACTCAGGTCGCTTCTAGATATCAGAACGAGAGCAATGAATATCAGGCAGTTCTTACATAATGAATAAACGAAAATACCGCTGGATCGACATATTCCCTCAACTAGTGACGAAAAATCTACAGGATTACCCCCTTATCAAAAGGGGGTAATCCTGCATTTCACGCAAGGTTGAGCTCGGCGCATGCGCTTGTCGGCGAGTGGAGACACTTGGACTCATCCGAATAAAAATACAGACTATCCATGGAAGCATCGCTACACGTCCCGAGCAACATAATTTGAATTCGATATATCTACCTTTTTCTCGCAAAAAGCTGGAACCTTATCCCGTCAAATTCCGTGTTGATAATGATGTGCGCCGCGATCCGTAATTAATCAGTTGAGCTGGAATGGAAACGAATTTGTCCACGGTATTTTGGGTCACCTCGATTGTCATGGCTTTGCTGGCTTTTAGCTTCGTAGCGATGCCACTTATCAAGAACAACCGTCGATTTGGGCTTGTCGGCGTCGCGGTCGCGTTGCCGGTATTCGCAGCCGGCCTGTATTGGTTCGTTGGCTCGCCACAGGCTACAAGCATTGATGCGCTTACAAGAATGCCGATACGGAGCAAGCCGAACGCCGCAGCGTCGAATCCAGAGTCCGTAGCGTCCGTCGCGAGCATGGTCGATGGCCTCGCGGCGAGATTGAGAGATAACCCTGATGATGGCAAGAGCTGGCTGTTGCTAGCGCGCTCCTACAACCATCTGAACCGAGTTGCCGAAGCGCATGAGGCTTACAAGAATGCCGTCTCACTTGGCGAACATGACGAGGATTTGGCCACACTAACTGAATCCCGCGCTTCAGCAGAATCAGCTCGTGCCCAGGTCTTCGGAAACTTGCAGTTATCGGACAGATCCAAAGCCATTGTGTTGCCGACAGACACGGTTTTCATTTTTGCGCGCGCCATCGGCGGGCCACCAATGCCCGTCGCCGTCCTGCAAAGACCTGTTTCGGACCTTCCCCTTGACTTCCTTCTGAACGATAGCCAGGCAATGTCCGCCGACATGAAACTTTCCAACTACGAACAGGTGACCGTCACCGCGCGCATCTCCCGCTCGGGCGTCGCGACAGAGGCACTGCAAGGTCTGGAAGCAAAGTCAGAAGTGGTAGTCGTCGCCGAGAATCCGCATCTGAACCTGATAATAGAATAATAGGGTCACGAACCAATGTTAGAAACAGCGTTAAAGATCCCAGCGCCGACCAAGGCAAGTCTGGCCACCAAGGCGTCGCGAACTCGCGAATCGCGAGCCGGCTTTTACGGCTACTCACTGTTGGTTGCGGCCCTTGTCGCCGGCTGGTTGCTTCGTGGTGAACTGCTCGTCAATCCCGAGGAAGGCCTCGGCTACTGGCTGGGCATCATTGGTGGGTCTCTCATGCTGCTGCTGCTGCTCTATCCATCCGGCAAGAAGTCACGGCTATTGCGGCGACTCGGACTAGTCAAACACTGGTTCCGTATTCATATGATCTTCGGCCTTGTCGGACCTGCGCTGATTCTCTATCACTGCAACTTCAGCGTCGGTGCCATGAATAGCATGGTCGCGCTCTACAGCATGCTTGGCGTTGCGATCAGCGGCGTTATTGGCCGATATTTCTATGGACGCATTCATCGTGGTTTATACGGCAAGCGCGCTGGAATCGAGGAGCTTCAAAACGAAATTTCTGACTCGTTGGAAAACAGCCGTGGCCTTGCAACGATATTGCCGAGGTTTATGAATGAGCTTAACTCGGTGTCATCTGAGCTTATTGGCGATCAAATCACTCGCTCTATCAGCCTTCGACAAAGTCTTGCGTGGACAGTCAAACACCATGTTGTGCGCGTACGACTGTATTTTCTAATTCATCGGGAGCTTCGCGCTCGCGCGATGCTGTCGGAAACGCTGCATACCAACACCAAGAATCTGCGAAAAACCGCAAATGCCTATGCGGCGAAACAGGTTGGCATGATGCGACAGGTTGCGCAGCTGTCTTTTTACGAGCGACTCTTTTCACTATGGCACGTATTTCATATGCCTCTTTTTTTGGTGCTTGTGATATCGGCACTGGTGCATGTACTTGCAGTTCATATGTACTAGCTGGATTGATCAAGCGAGATGACTTGGCGGAGAAACATACTAGTCGGTGTAATGATGACGATTGCTGTTCTCACATCTGCAGAAACGTCTGCGCAGGATATCGAGACCGTGCTAATGCCGGGCGAAGTCATCGCCGGCCACGCCAAGGTAGAGCCTGAGTGTTCCTCATGCCACGCAATGTTTAACAAGTCGGCGCAACGACAACTTTGCATGGATTGTCACGAGGATGTCGCTGCAGACATTGACGAATCTATCGGGTATCACGGCCTTCATCCAGATGCCAGCAATGACAAGTGCGCGTCATGCCATACCGATCACGTAGGCCGGGATGCCGAGGTGGTCATTCTTGTGGAGGACGATTTCGACCACTCGTTAACCGACTTCGAGCTGGTCGACGCACACCTCGAAGCCAAGTGCGGCGACTGTCATGCCGAGGATGAGAAACATCGCGAGGCGCCGTCGGACTGCGTCGATTGTCACCGCGACGAAAAACCTCATAAGGATACGATGGACGACGACTGTGCATCGTGTCATCAATCGACCGAATGGGCCGACGCCCAGTTTGACCACGACGCCACGGAATTCCCGTTGCTCGGCACGCATCAGGAAGCCGCATGCCTGGATTGTCACGAGGACAGAACGTTCCCGAATCCGCCGACCAATTGTTTTGGATGCCATGAAGCGGATGACTCACATGACGGTCGTAGCGGCCAGCAGTGCCAAAACTGCCACAATCCAACCGACTGGCACGACTCCAGTTTCGACCATGCTCGCGATACGGAATTTCTGCTTGAAGGCAAACATGCTGCAGCCGCATGCGGTGACTGCCACTCAGAGAATCCGTTTGAGGACGAAATGGACAGGGCCTGCGTGTCCTGCCATCTGGAGGATGACGCACATGACAAGCATCGTGGCGATCAGTGCGACAGTTGCCACGTCAGCACCGAATGGGAAGAGCGGTTCTTCGATCACGACGTCCATACGGATTACAAACTCCTCGGTGGACACAAGGACGTCGAAGTCGCCTGTAATGACTGCCACGTCGAACCGATTTTCGACGTCGAGTTGAAGACGAGCTGCGACTCGTGTCACTTAGATGACGATCCGCACGAGGGAACACTGGGCACCCAATGTGAGAGTTGCCATACAGAAGTTAACTGGCAGGACCCGGTGTTCTTCGATCACGACCTCACACGATTCCCGCTACACGGCGTACACGAAGAGCAGGAATGCGACAGCTGTCATGCCACCCAGGCGTTCGCAAGCGAAGAGCGTGGCTGCGTTTCCTGCCACGGTGAAGATGACCCGCACAAGGGAAATTTTCAGGACCGCTGCGATGCGTGCCACAACCCCGTCGCCTGGAACATCTGGACATTCGACCACGACGTGCAGACCGACTTTCCACTCGACGGTGCGCATGTCGATGTTGCCTGCGATGCCTGCCATCGCAGCTCGCTGGAAAAAATCAAATCCATCGATGGCAGCTGTCGACACTGCCATCGTCCCGATGACATCCATGACGGCGAATTCGGGCCCGATTGTGGACGCTGTCACACGTCTGAGACATTTACCGAAGTGCGGACACTGCAATGAGTCGTCTACTACTGGTCGTTGCCGCCGCTGTCTGTATCCTATCGTCATACGACGCGTGCGCTCAACAGACTTTTGATCACTTCAGCACGGGCTTCGTGCTCGACGGTGCGCACTCAAACGTTACCTGCGAGGGCTGTCATGTCGGCGGCACGTTCAGCCCGACCAATCCGGCTTGTTCTAGTTGCCATACTCAAGGCGGGCTGCTGCGCGCGTCATTCAAGCCAGCGAGTCACGTCGCCACCGTCGGTGAATGCTCGGACTGTCACATAACTGCAAATTGGACTGTTGTGACCTTTATGGATCACTCATCCATCACGGGCAGTTGTATTAGCTGCCATAACGGCTTGCAAGCCACCGGCAAGACACCCACTCACGTATCCTCAAGCGATCAGTGCGACGATTGCCACAACGTAACGGCGTGGCTTCCTGCGGTTTTTGACCACTCAGGCATCGTTGGTAATTGCATCAGTTGCCATAACGGTACAAGCGCCACCGGCAAGAGCCCATCACACGTACAAACGACAAACGTCTGCGAAGACTGCCACAACACCGTGACATTCGAGCCTGCGATCACGGTCGACCATACTCAGGTACTCGGCACTTGTGGCTCATGTCACAACGGTGTCACGGCGACAGGCAAACACACGACTCACATCGCGAGCGGCACTAACTGCGACGACTGCCACTCGACGGTCGGCTGGCTCCCCGCAAATTTCGATCACGTGAATATCACCGGCAACTGCGCGAGCTGCCATAACGGTGTGGAGGCAACCGGCAAGACCCCGAGCCACATTCGAACAAGCGATGTGTGCGAGGACTGCCACAACTCGAACGTCTGGACGCCTGTGTTTACTGTTGACCACACGCAGGTCATTGGCGCCTGCGGCTCCTGCCATGATGGCGTCTCGGCAACCGGCAAACACCCGACTCACCTGGACAGTGGCAATAACTGCGACGACTGCCATGCGACGACCGGTTGGGTACCGGCCAATTTCAATCACGTCGATATCATCGGAAATTGCGGCGACTGCCACAATGGCACTGATGCTACTGGCAAGGACACATCGCACATTACGACTACGGCCATCTGCGAAGATTGTCACAACACCAACGCGTTTGCGCCTGCAGACACTGTCGACCATACGCAGGTTACGGGTACTTGTGGCTCCTGCCATGATGGTTTTACCGCGTCCGGCAAGAATCCAACCCACATCACCAGCGGCGACACTTGCGACGACTGTCACTCGACCACCGGCTGGCTGCCCGCTAACTTCGATCACGTCAACATCACCGGTAACTGCATCGACTGCCACAACGGCACGGAAGCCACGGGCAAAGGTCCGACGCACATTCAGACGACCAACGTGTGCGAGGACTGTCACAACACAAATGTGTTCGCGCCCGTATTCACTGTCGACCACACGCAGGTTATGGGCGTTTGCAGCTCCTGCCATGACGGCGTCACGGCAACTGGCAAGCACCCGACACACATTGATAGCAGCAATAACTGCGACGACTGCCACTCAACGATCGGCTGGCGGCCAGCGAATTTCGACCATGTCAACATTACCGGCAACTGTGTGAGTTGCCACAACGGCACGGAAGCGACCGGCAAGACCCTGACACATATACAAACAACCAATGTCTGCGAGGACTGCCACAACAGCAACGTGTGGGCGCCCGCGGACATGGTCGATCACACACAGGTAACGGGAACCTGTGGCTCTTGTCACGACGGCCTTGCGGCGACCGGCAAACACCCGACCCACATCAACAGCGGCAACAACTGTGATGATTGTCACTCGACAGTTGGCTGGCTTCCGGCGAACTTCGATCACGCCAACATTACCGGTAACTGCGTCAGTTGCCATAACGGTAGCGATGCCACGGGCAAGGGACCGGCGCACGTCCAGACGAGCAACGTTTGCGCGGACTGCCACACTTCGAACGTCTGGTCGCCTGTGTTTACTGTGGACCACACACAAGTCCTGGGCACTTGCGGTTCCTGTCACGACGGCCTCACTGCAACAGGCAAGACCCCGGATCATATCAACAGCGGTAACAACTGCGACGACTGTCACTCGACAACGGGCTGGCTGCCAGCAAACTTCGATCACGTCAACATCACCGGTAACTGCGTCAGTTGCCATAACGGCACCGACGCCACGGGCAAGGATCCGGCGCACGTCCAAACCAGCGACGTTTGCGAAGACTGTCATACCTCGAACGTCTGGGCGCCCGTGTTTACGGTCGATCACACACAGGTTCTGGGCACCTGCGGTTCCTGTCATGATGGCGTACAGGCAACCGGCAAACACCCGACGCACATCTCCAGTGGTAATAACTGCGACGACTGCCATACCACCATTGCATGGACACCCGCGAACTTCGACCATGCCAACATCGTCGACAATTGTTTCAGCTGTCACAACGGCACCGACGCGACCGGCAAGGGCCCCACGCATGTGCAGACAACCAACGTCTGCGAGGATTGCCACAGCACAAACGTCTGGGCGCCTGTGACCACAGTCGACCACAACCAGGTCCTTGGCTCCTGTTCGTCCTGCCACAACGGCACCCAGGCGACTGGCCAAAACCCGGGGCACTTCAATACCGCGCAGGACTGTGGTTTGTGCCACACGCCGAACGCATGGACGCCCGCCGATTACAGCCACACGGGCTTGCCGTATGAGCCGCAAGACCACCGCGACAACCTGCAGTGCACCGAATGTCATCAAAGCAATACCGAGGTTGTGAACTGGCAGTACCCGGCGTTCCAGCCCGATTGCGCCGGCTGTCATACAGGCGATTACAAGTCGGGACCGCACAAGAAGTCGGAGAATCCGGACATTAAATACACGGCCAGCGAGTTACGCGACTGTTCCGGCGCTTGCCACGTGTATACCAACTCTTCGTTCACGACGATCCAGAAGAATCGGCCGGGACCTGAGCATCGGATTTCAGACGGTGGCTTTTGATTAGTCGCAAACAACTTATCGGCCAATGGTTAGCCGGCGCGTTGCTTATCCTTGCGGTGCCAGCGGCGTTGGCCGGCCCGGGCTTCATTGAGAATGCCCGAGTGTCCGACGGTACGTCAGGCGACGAGTCCGCGGCCAACGTCGAAGTCCGATTTAACTGCAAAGCAGAGTATCTGCGGCATGAGCCGCAGAGTGGCGGTGACCAGCTCCGCATCTACCTGGAGCCGACCGGAATTTGTAACGGTGTCTCCCCGCTCGTCGCAGAGTCACGCAGCCGACTCCGCCCTTTCAACGCCGACAGCGCCCATTTGGTTGACCTGGAATATGACGGTGATTCAGCAGGCGAGCCGGTACTGACATTGAGCTTTAGTGAAGCGGTCGAATTCGATGTCGATATGTCATCGGTGGCATTCAGTCTCGTCGTCCATGTACGGCAATCGTCAGGACCAGTTGCGCCTGAGAAAGACGCCGGAGTGTCGCCGACGGCCGAACACAGGCAAGTTATCCAGGCAAAGCAGGAAACGCCTGATTTTGTAATCAACCTGGCGTCTTTGCGCCGGGTGCCGACTATCGCCGACGCCCCTGAGCTGACGCTTTTGGCCGATCAACGCCTTTACTATTCAGAGATCGTGGTCGATCGTACGACCTGGTACCGCCTGACGCTGGGCAACTTCAAATCGGTTGACGACGCGACAACTGCCCTTTCCGAGCTAAAGACGACGTTTCCCGACGCCTGGATAGATCAGGCCAATGCGGACGGCAACGTAACCGCGCTGACTGCCTCTCTACAGGATATAGCCGCACCGGAAATTGCAGCGGGGCAAATGGACTCACTGGTAGGCGACGAAACGACAAACTCGAAAGTGGACTCGTTAATGGAGGAAGCCCGCAAATCCATGGCCGCTGGCGACACCTCCAGAGCAATACAAATCTACACGAAGGTATTGCAGTTGCCCGGCCATTCGCGCCTTCCGGAGGCACAGGAATTCCTCGCTTTGGCGAGGGAAAAGAAAGGGCAGATGGCACATGCGAAAGCCGAATATCAGCGCTACTTGTCGTTGTACCCGGAGAGCGACGGTGCCGCAAGGGTAAGTCAGCGACTCGCCGTTATCCTCGCGGGCGACCGGCAAATCAGTCAAACCGCTAATACATCCAACCCACAAGCCAATGGTCGGCAACCCCGACACAGCGATTGGAGACTGCAGACCTATTTCTCCCAGTACTACCGACGTGATGCGAATCAGCTTAACGATCAAGATGAAATCGTCAGTCAATCGGCACTCTATTCCGACGTGAACTTTGATGCGAGGCGGCGCGGTGAACGCTTCGATTTCAGCAGCCGCATTTCGGCCGGCTATCGCAACGATTTTCTCGACGACGACGTAGGATCCGGCAACGAAACGCGAGTATCGTATGCGTACGCTGACCTGGCGGACGCTAAGACGGGCCTGCGTGGCCGAATCGGCCGCCAATCGAGAAACACAGGGGGTGTTCTTGGCCGGTTTGACGGACTGGACCTTGGCTATGAGGCCAGCGAACAGATACTGCTCAACGCCGTCATAGGAAGTCCGGCTTATTCGGCCTCGGACGGCACTGATTCGGCGAGATCTTTTTACGGCGCCAGTGTCAATTACGCTCCGCCCCTCGACGGATTGGACCTGGGGCTATTTTTCATTCAGCAAGACATTGACGGGCTGGACGACAGGCAGGCCGTGGGTGCTGAGTTTCGCTATTTTGGTATGAACCAGAGTATTTGGGGGCTTGTCGATTACGACACCTCATTCAATGAGTTGGGCAGTGCGTTCTTGCAGGGAAGCTGGCGATTCGCCTCACGTCTGACGCTTCATGGCTCAATCGATCAGCGCCATAGTCCGTTTCTGAGTACCGGCAATGCTCTCATTGGGCAGCCCGTTCTGACCTTCGCGGAGCTGCTTGAAATATACCCGGCGGATGACATTCGTCAGTTTGCTCTCGACCGCAGCCCGCGATCAAGGACTTACACAATTGGTGTGTCTTCTCCACTGACACCGAAGCTACAGATTAATGCTGATGTAAATCAAACCACCGTTGATGCGACACCGGAGTCTGGTGGCATCGCAGCAACGCCATCGACGACTTACCGATACTACGCGACCAGCGTGGTGGCAAGTAGCCTGTTCAAGGAGGGTGATGTCACCATATTCGGCGCTCGCTATTCTGATTCGGACACCGCGCGAGTCATTTCACTCACCATCGACAGCCGGTATCCGTTCGGCAGGACATGGCGAATTAATCCGAGGTTTAGAGTCGATCGGCGAGAACGAATGAATGAATCCGAATACGAGTGGCTTTATACACCTGGTATTCGGGTTCAGTATCGTCGGAGCCAAAAGTTCCGTATCGCCCTGGAAGCGGGCAAACAATTTTCGCAACGAGAAGCATTTGGTACCGATCTGGATCGCGAGTCTTACTACATCAACCTTGGATATCAGTCATTCTTCTGATCGCTATGGATTCAAGAAAATTACATCGCTTTCCGCTGTTGGCCTTCGTGGCGCTTTTGATACTGACTGCAAGTGGTTGCTCATCCAATACCGGCTTGGTCGCGGGAAAGATGGACCCGCGTACCAGCGTGACGATTACTTACATCCAGTCCCCCATGATTTTCTATCGTGACGTTTCAGGTCGCGCCGCTTACGCGAGAGACTTCGTCTACGTCGCACCGATCGAAATAAATCGGAGCGGAACCTATCACTATTACCTGTGGCTAGGTATCTGGAACACGATGGAGGATGCACGGCCCGACCTGGCACGCGATGGCTTCGAGTCTCTTGTCGTATTCGTAGACGGAGAACCACTGCCGCTTGAAATAGCAGGCTGGACTCCACAATCGATCGGCGCGAGTGAGCCTGTCTATCTAAAACCGGTCGCATCGGCCGCCGACGCGTATTATGAAGTGACAGTTAATCAGCTGAACCGGATCGCGGAGGCAACAGACATTCGATTGCAGTCAACCGAGCCAAAACGAGGTTCTTATGAGCCCTGGGACGACCAGAAAGCGGCCAGGTCAGGTCTCATCAAGTTTCTGGACGCATCGGTCTATTGGGTCGACTAGAATGATTGCCCCATTTGCCTATTAGTCAAACCACGTATTTCGCGCCGCCTTTTGACCCGTTAGTCTGAGCCGAGCACGTTGCCATAAATTGTATGGCGCGGCGCGGACGCTGGGAGCGGGCGTAATCTTTGGCTTTTGATCGTCGATAATTCGATCGGCGTACACCGCTTCTCCGCGTTTGGAACCGGGACTGTCGATTGATTCGAGCTTTATTATTCACAGCGGCACTATTGTCGCCAGCTGTCGCGTTCGGTCAGGTTGCAAATCGCCCTGCTTCGCCGCCGGAGCTCAGCGCGATCAGGCTCAGCACCGCCCCACTGGTCGATGGCAACGTGCTCGGCGACGATGCCTGGTCCGAAACAATTCCGGCCAGCAATTTCTGGCAGGTGCAGCCGAACGACGGCCAACCCGCGACGCAGCGTACGGACGTCTATATTGGCTACACCGACGAGGCTTTACATATCGGCGTCATCGCCTACGACGATGCCCCGGGCGAAGTCATCGTTTCGGACAGCCGTAGAGACTCGAGCCTCGATGATACGGATGCATTCCTTATCATCATCGACGGCCTCCTTGATCGCCAGAACGGCTACGTATTCGGCACCAACGCAGCCGGCATCGAATACGATGCCCAGGTCACGAAAGAAGGCACCAGCAACAATTTTGGGTCCGGTGGCGGTGACTTCAATTTGAACTGGGATGGCACCTGGTCGGTCAAATCCGCGATTAGCGACATTGGCTGGAGCGCGGAATTCGAGATTCCGTTCCGTACCCTGCGTTACGCTTCCTCAGCTTCACAATCCTGGGGCATCAATTTTCAACGAAATATTCGTCGCAATAATGAAGTTGTCTATTGGGCACCACTGCAACGCAACCGAAACTTGTATCGTGTATCAGAGGCCGGGACGTTACTTGGCATTGTTCCGCCGCCGCAACGAAACCTGAAAGTTACGCCGTATGTATTAGGCCAGGCACGTCGTGGTGGCGAATTGTCGGGTACTGAAACAGATTCCGACGCTGGTCTCGACGTGAAGTATTCTATTACCCCGAGCCTGACACTCGACCTTACTTACAACACTGACTTCGCACAGGTGGAGGCCGACGAACAGCAAATCAACCTCGATCGCTTCAACCTGTTCTTCCCGGAAAAGCGCCCGTTCTTTCTCGAAAATGCGGGCCAGTTCAGTGTTGGCAACGGCCAGGAAGTCGAGATGTTCTTTAGTCGGCGCATTGGCATTGGCGATGAGGATGACGACGACGGCGACCCTATCCCGGCGGAAGGCGGGGCACGACTGTCGGGCAAGCTCGGCAACCACACCAATATCGGTCTCCTATACATGGGCACTGAAGCCGTTTCGGGCATCGCGCCGGGAAATGAATTCGCCGTGCTCAGGGTCAACCAGGAGTTAGAAAGCCGCTCCTCGATCGGCGCGATATTCGTCAATCGTGATGGCGATGGCTCACACCTCGTTGCCCCCGGTGATGACTACAACCGCACGTACGCCGTCGACGGTCGCTGGGGCATCGGCGATAACCTGTTGCTTGAGGGCTGGCTGGCAAAAACAAAAACCCCGGGCCGTAACGGCAAGGATGACGCTTTCGCATTGAAAGGCGACTACAGTTCGGCGACGTGGTCCATGCGTGCGAGTTACACCGAGGTCGGCGAAGACTTCAATCCGGAAGTCGGGTTCCTGGCTCGCACCGAGTATCGCAAAGCGTCCGCATTTGTCATGCGTCGCATTCGACCCAACGACCTTTGGGGATTACTCGAGATTCGACCGCATGTGTCCTACACCGGCTACTGGAAGTTCGACGGCTTTCAGGAGACGGGTTTCCTGCATATGGATTCTCATTGGGAATTCAAGACTGGCACCGAGGTACACACCGGTGTCAACGTGACCCGCTCCGGCGTCATAGACGCATTCGATATCGTCGACGGCGTCGTGGTTCAGCCCGGCACTTACGATCATTCGGAAGTCCAGGTCGTTTTTTTCACCGACCGTTCGAAACCGTTTAGTTTCAGTCTGCGCACGACCGCCGGTGGCCGCTTCGGTGGCGACCGTCTTTCAATCGCGCCGACGATTCGATACCGCGTTGGTGAGACGTTTCGCTCCGAATTGTCATTCAACTACAACGACTTTGACCTGCCTGTGCCAAACGGAGAATTCACGGCCAACCTCGGGCGCCTGCGATTGTCGTATTCGTTTACGCCCAAGATGCAATTGCAAGCGCTGGTGCAATACAACGAAACCAGCGATGAGCTTGGCACCAACGTCCGGTTTTCATGGCTTCAGTCGGCCAACTCTGGCTTGTACCTCGTGTACAACGAGGTGGACGAGCGCGGCATCGGGGCCCTGCCGACGGGCCGGGAGTTTATACTCAAGTACAGCCACATCTTCGATGTCTTCAACTAATAATAAAAAGGCAGGTCCATGACGAATTCCGATTCGGGCACTCACACCACTACTGTAAAGGACGTCAAGCAGCTCGGTATCTGGGCTGCCTTGGCGAGCTTGTCCTATGTTTTCTGGGTTTGCGGCGCGATGGAGATGGTCGAACGTCTCGCCTATTACGGCGTGCGCCAGGTCTCCAGCCTTTATGCCACTGATGCCGCCTCTAACGGCGGGCTTGGCCTCGTCGGTTCCGACGTTGGCATCATCTTCTTGTTCTGGGCGCTAATGCAGTCTTTCGTGCCAGTCCTGACCGGCGGGATTTCCGATCGGGTCGGTTACAAGGAAACGATATTCGCATCGACGATCATCAAAATCCTGGGCTACCTGCTCATGGCATGGTTTCCGACGTTCTGGGGATTCATGGCCGGCGCATTGGTGCTCGCGTTTGGCACCGGAATATTCAAGCCGGGCATTCAGGCAACCATCGTCAAGTCGACGAGTCGCGAAAACAGCTCCATGGCATGGGGCGTGTTCTACCAAACGGTGAACATCGGCGGCTTCATCGGCCCGCTGCTCGCAGCGCAGTTACGCCAGTTGCAGTGGTCGCATGTTTTTTACGCTTGTGCGGCAATTATCTCGATAAACTTCCTGTTGCTCTTGACCTACAAGGAACAAGACAAAGAAGAGCGGCTGGCGCACCGTGCCAAAGTAAAAGCGGGCGAAATTAAGGAGACAAGCCTGTGGCGCGACAGCCTTAGCGAACTGCTGCGTCCAGTCATGATCTGGTACATGGTTTTGTTTTCCGGATTCTGGTTCATGCTGATGGCGTTCTGGGATGTTGCGCCGCTGTATTTCAGGGACTGGGTTGACACATCAGTCATGGTGCAACATCTGTTCGGCGCCGACGGCACCTCGAACCCTGTATGGATTTTCCTGCTCGGCATGACACAGGACGGCCAACGTATCCAACCCGAAGGCCTGGTTAACCTCAACGCCATGATGATCATGTTCTTCTGTTTTATCGTCGCTGGCTGGAGTGCGCTTATGAGGGCGACCAACTCGATGGCATTGGGTACTTTTCTGGCCGCAGCCGCACTGCTGCTCGTCGGCGGATTCAACTATGTCTGGATCATGGTGCTGGCCATCGTCTGTTTCTCGATGGGCGAGATGCTAGCCAGCCCCAAGAGTTCGGAATACCTGGGTAATATCGCGCCTGAACAAAAAAAAGCGATGTACCTGGGGTTCAGCCAGCTTCCTCTTGGTATTGGCTGGTCGCTTGAGGGCTTCTTTGGTCAGTACCTTTACGGCGAGTTTGGGTCCAAGGACACGCTGTCGCGTCAGTCGCTCCTTGACCAGGGACTGTCGCCAAGCGAAATAGACGCGGTGCCCATTGGCGAGGCCTTTCAAAAACTCATCGAGGTTTCGGGCCAAACGGGAGAGGTGCTAACACGCGAGCTCTATGCGGCAAACGAGGTCGGCGTTGCGTGGTACATCATGGCTTCGGTGGGGCTGGTCGCCGCCGCCGGACTGTATGCCTACGGCCGCTGGACCTATCAACTCAAGGATTGATCAGGACGGATTGATCAGGAGGTCGATCGGTCGTCGGTTTCCGTGCTGTCCTTGTTGCGGCGGCTTTTGCCGCGTGATACAGCCAGCCCGATAGCTGCGAGCAGTGACACCAGGCCGACACCGAGATAGACGGGACCCATCGGCGTATCGACGCCCAGATAGATCACACCCAGAATAAAGAGGATTCCCATTACGCCGTAAAGCGTAGGTAACGACCTGTAAATTGGCTCGGGTAACCACATGATTGAATGCTCGTTGCTATCTAGTGCACGCCAATGATGCTGGCAATTGTCAAATTGTACTGTGATGCAGGTCACGCAAACAAGCTGGTTTCTCACGTAAGTCTATGAAAATAGAGGCAACGCACACCCTATGCTGTGAATCAGCAACGCGAATTGGGGGTTTCAGGCCGGCAGGTTAGTCGGTAACACGTACCACACGATGCCCAGGAAATGGCAGACGCCACCGCCCAGTACCAGCACATGCCAGACGGTGTGGTTGAATGGTATTTTCCTGGCGGCATAGAAAAAGGCGCCGATCGTATAACATGCGCCACCAGCCGCGAGCCAGCCCATGCCGTTGGCGCCAATAGCGTCGGCCAATTGCGGCGCTGCGATGACAATCAACCACCCCATTGCAAGATAGCTCGCGAGCGCCAGCTTGGGAAAGCGGTGTCGAAACCAGAGTTTCTTTATGATCCCGGCCGTCGCCAGCGCCCATATGGTGCCGAATAGCCACCAGCCCGCATTGGTTCGCATCGCAACCAGCAAAAACGGTGTGTACGTACCGGCTATCAATAAGTAAATAGCACAGTGGTCCAGTAACTTGAAAATTTCCCGGTGCCGAGACGCATACATGGCATGGTAAACCGTCGATGCGAGAAACAGCGTGATCAAACTCGCGCCGTAAATAGAGCTGGCCACGATGCGCCACGGATCAGCCGCGGCGATGGACAAATACAGCATCCAGGTCAAGCCGAGGATACTAAACAAGGCACCTATCCCGTGCGTGACTGAATGCAGCACTTCTTCGAGAACGCTGTACTCGAGAGCAATCGTTTTTCGCGACATGATTTCGATCATACGGCAAGCGTGCGCCAGGAAATTACGATTTCGCGCCATTCGCGGCAGCGGTTAGAATCACCCAACCTGTAATTAAAGGATCCGGAATTGAAATCGCAACTGATAACAGCCCATTGGCTTAAACCGACAATTTCAGCGGTTCTTGTCACGACTATGCTCGCCTCGTGTGCTGTGCAGCCCCGCAGCGTTCCCGACGAATTCACGATTTCGATTCTCGGTACCAATGACGTTCACGGCGAATTACTGGAAAAGCCCGACCGCGGCGGGCTTGTCACCATTTCCGCCTACGTTGATGCTCTGCGCGCCGCGCGCGCTGAAGACAACGGCGCCGTGCTCGTTATCGATGCCGGCGACATGTGGCAAGGCACGCTGGAATCCAACCTCGTCGAAGGCGCCGCCGTCGTCGAAGCCTACAATGCGATCGGTTTCGCGGCGGCAACTATCGGCAATCATGAATTCGACTTCGGCCCCATTGGTAGCAAGGCGATTCCGGAAGACAACACCGACGATCCTCGAGGTGCATTGAAACGACGGGCGACCGAAGCCGACTTTCCTCTGCTCGCTGCAAACCTTATCGACGACGAGACGGGACAACCTGTCGACTGGGACAACGTCCATCCATCGACCACTGTCGACGTTGGCGGCGCCAAGGTCGGTATTATCGGGGTAATTTCCGAAAACGCCCTGAGGGCGACAATTTCTGCCAACACGACCAACCTCCGCATCGCGCCTCTGGCCGAGACAATTACGATAGAAGCGGAGAAACTGCGTGGGCAGGGAGCCTCAATTATTGTCGTGACCGCACACGCCGGTAGTCGCTGTACGAATTTCGACAATCCAACGGATACATCCTCTTGCAACATGGGTGGCGAGATTATGCGCGTTGCCAAGGCCCTGCCGTCTGGCCTCGTTGATCACATTATTGCCGGGCATGTTCACCAGGGTATCGCTCACGTTGTTAATGGCATCTCAATTACCTCCAGTTATTCAAACACCCGTGCGTTTAGCCGCGTTGACCTCAAGGTCGATCGGCGTTCAGGAACCATCGTTTCTCGAGATGTACACCCACCACATCGGGCCTGCCTGTCAGTTGTGTCATCGACCGGTGCATGCGCATCCACAGGTGACGACTCGGCAGCGACCGGCAACGCGACGTATGAAGGCCGTGAATTGGCGCCTAGTCCCGAGGTACTAAACATCGCGGCACGCGCGGCCACATTTGCTGAGGAAATCAAGGGAGAGAAGCTCGGCGTTTTCCTTGAGGCGACTTTTGAACACCAACCGGGCACCGAATCGGCCCTCGCAAATTTGATGACAGATGCGTTACTCGAATCAACCGACGCCGACATTGTGATTCACAATGTCAACGGCGGTATAAGGGATAGCTTGCCGGAAGGTGAGCTTACGTTTGGTGAGGTGTATGAGATGTTTCCATTCGACAATCGCATCGTCATGCTCGACCTGACAGGAAAGCAGCTACGCAAGATCATGGCAAGACAGGTGTACCGTCATGGCCGGCGCGTGGGCTTTTCCGGCATGCGCATATTCGTCAGCTGTAGAAGCAATAAAATGGACGTGGTCATGAAACGAGCGAACGGAACAACGATACAGGATGATGATCGTGTGGGCGTCATCGCCAATGACTATCTCGTACTAGGTGGCGACGACATACTGACGCCGGCGATACCTGAAGGCGGCTTTGTTGTTGATTACAGCATGCCGCTTACGCGTGACGTATTGGTTCAGTGGTTCCGGAACGGACCTGAGACGCTGCATCCGGCGGACTTTCTTACAACGGGCCATGCCAAATGGAACGTGTCCGACTCTCTGCCGGAGTCCTGCGCTCTCTGACATTCCTAATGGATTTCGCGCTCTACTGGTTCATGTTCCCGGTGTCGATTTGCGTCGCCACCTGCGCGATGTGGAGCGGCATTGGCGGCGCCGCGCTGTTCAGTGACGGTCCCTTGCGCCGGTATATGGTTGTACCCAACGAAAAGGAAGCCGGCTGGACCATTGACAAGACCTTGAGCGAGGTCGCGCAACTTAATGAATGGCAGGCTTACTCGTATAGCCGGGAACAACTGATCGAGAAACTCGACGCGGCCATGGGCACGGAAGGCGAATAGACCGGACGTCTAGGTAAGGTGCTCATCCATTGTCGTCTCAATGGCGGAGCGGATGGGCCCTTCCATCAATTTCAGCGCGAAGCCAAGCCTTACCTCGAGCTCAATGCTCTCTTCGGCCACCAACAACTGCCCGTTCACACCATTGCCATTGACGATCAGGTGATCGCCCTGCCACCTCGAAGTCAGTGAAAACTGTCTCGCGAGATGCTCGGCGATCTCGTCGGCGCGACTTCGCGCCTCCTCGATACCGAGCTGGTGGCTACGCCTGATCCTCATGCAAATCCTTCCCTGAATGGCCCGAATCTAGTGTGAACACCCTAATCCTAACAGCTACGATTCTTTCATGGCAGAGACGCCCACTACAGGAGAACAATCATGGCAGGCAAAAAACGCAATACAAAACAAAGAGATACAGACAAGAAAGTAACGGCACAGTTGGAAGACGCATTCCTGGCAGGACTTGGAGCGCTATCCAATGCTCAGAAGGCTGGCGAAAAGACGTTTGATTCGCTCGTCAAGCAGGGCGAAAGCTTTCGCAAGAGGACCACCAGAAAGACCGAGTCTTTGATCGATGATGTGCAAAATGCTATTCGCGAGATGAGCGATGACGCACAGTCAAAGGCAACTGGCCTTCTCGACCAGGTTCGTGACAAGTCGAATCTGAAAAAGCTCAACAGTGCGTTCGATTCTCGCGTCGCGGGTGCAATGGACCGTCTCTACGTTCCAAGCAAAAACGACGTCGATGCGATCAACAAGAAGCTCAACAAGATACTGAAGCTTCTTGAAGATAAGCCCAAAGCTGCGCCCAAGAAGGCAAGCACCACGGCGAAGCGAAAGAGCGCGAAGAAGACGGCCAAGAAGACAGCAAAGAAAACGGCCAGGAAAACGGCCAGGAAAACGGCCAGGAAGACGGCCAGGAAGACGGTCAGGAAGACGGCCAGGAAAGCAGCTTAGTTACTGACGCGCAAGGAGTAATGAAATGACGGAGAAGAAAGTGACAAAGAGAAAAGCAGTTTTCAGGAAAGCGAAACCCCAGTCTGTATTCGAGATGTTGGAAAGTAGCGTTGTTGGCAAGCCAATCAAGATCGCGAACAGGACGTTCCTGGCGAGCCTTGGACTAGTATCGACGATGCAATCCGAGATCACCAAATTCCAGACAGACTTCGAGAAGACGTTTGAAAAACTGGTCAAAGACGGTGAAAAAGAACGGGATCGCTATCGCAAGGAGTTCAAGGGCTTCCGCGAAGACGTCAAAGACTTCGGCGAGGATGTGGTTGAAGAGGTTGTTGAAGTTAAAGACCGAGTTATCGAGAACGTGAAATCGAAAGCGGCTTAGTAAGTTCCGCTCAGTATCTCGATTGCCAAACTAAGGGCCGCGCACCGCGGCCCTTTTTTGTAGGTCTAGACCTCGTAATAAGCGGCCAATTCAGCCAGGTGGGTAGCAGAATCCGAGTTAACGAATGGTTTGAGCACGTCCAGCACTGACCCGGCAACTCGCAAAGCAGAATCGTCCGCCGTCGGTGAGGCTTCGGCGAGCGCATCGAAGCGATCCGAGAACAGCGAAATAACAGCGAGGTTGCGGCTCGCGAGCCGAACGTCGGCCTCTCCGAGCGAAATTATATTGTTGTCAGCCATCGCGCGTAGATACAGCTCGAAAGACGCCCTCAACCCA
>Ga0255049_10000494_pt1 | contig 24302 bp, 19 predicted proteins | sample JV7_2_3_MG_FD_183615 | JGI IMG/M metagenome (GOLD analysis project Ga0255049, IMG submission 183615) | Seawater microbial communities from Jervis Inlet, British Columbia, Canada - JV7_2_3 | ecosystem: Environmental > Aquatic > Marine > Inlet | place: Canada: British Columbia | collected 2016-10-06
TGGACTCATCGCCACTGCGATGATCACTCGCAAGGATTTCTCTTTTCTTCGAGGAATTGTTGTCTGGGGAATGATGCTGGCCTTTGTAGCAATAGTGGCAAGCATTTTCCTGGGATTCGAGCTGGGACATTGGTTCTCGCTCGCGATGATCGGGGTCATTGGCGCGTCAATTCTCTTCAAGACGTCGGAAATCATGCGGACCTATCCGACTGACAAGTATGTCGGCGCTGCGCTGGACTTGTTTGCGTCCGTCGCACTACTGTTCCTGTACATATTGCGCTTCATGCGCAACTAGCGTGCACGATACATTGACTTGAGAAAAGGCCCGCTTGCGGGCCTTTTTTTATAGTGTTTCTGCACCGCCCATGTAGGGCTGCAGCACATCCGGCACGCGGACGCTGCCGTCGGCCTGCTGGTAGTTTTCCACGATGGCAATCAACGCGCGACCCGCGGCCACACCGGATCCATTCAGCGTGTGGATCAATTCCGGCTTATTGGAATCCGGATTGCGACGTCGGGCCTGCATGCGTCGCGCCTGGAAATCGGTGCAGTTGCTGCACGATGAGATCTCACGGTATTTCTGTTGTCCGGGAAGCCAGACCTCGAGATCGTAGGTTTTGGCCGCGCCAAATCCGGTATCGCCGGCGCACAACGTAACGACCCGGTAGGGGAGCTCGAGTCGCTGCAAAATCGTTTCTGCATGTCCCGTCAGTTCTTCAAGTGCCGCCTCGGAGTCTGATGACGCAACGAGTTGCACAAGTTCGACTTTCTCGAACTGGTGCATACGAATAATGCCGCGCGTGTCTTTACCGTAGGAGCCCGCTTCGGAACGAAAACAGGGCGTGTGCGCCGTGTATCGCAGCGGTAATTGATCTGCCTCGAAAATCTCGTCGCGCGCCAGGTTCGTTAACGGCACTTCTGCCGTCGGTATCAGGTAGTACGGCGTTTCGGTCGCTGTCTTAAAAAGATCCGCCTCGAATTTCGGCAACTGACCCGTACCTTCCAGTGCGTGATCGTGCACGAGGTACGGCACGTAGACCTCGCCGTATCCGTGCTCATTGATGTGCGTGTCCAGCATGAACTGAATCAGGGCGCGCTGCAGCCGGGCCAGTCCGCCATACAAGACGACAAACCGTGCACCCGATATTTTGCTGGCCGCGTCGAAATCGAGCATGCCGAGCGACTCGCCCAGCTGAATATGATCACGAACTTCAAAATCGAATTTCGGCACCTCGCCCCAGCGACGAATTTCGGTGTTTTCGGAATCATCACTGCCGTCGGGAACGTCATCGTGAAGAAGGTTTGGCAGTCCCAGCTCGATTTCCCGTAGATCCGCCTGTACGGACCGCAGTTCTTCCTGGCTGGCTTCAAGGCGTTCGCCCAGGTTTTTTACGGCCTCAAGCAATGACGCGACATCGTCACCTTTGGATTTGGCCTGCCCGATCGATTTCGAACTCGTATTGCGCTCGTTTTGCAGGTTCTCGGTCTCAACCTGTAAGGCTTTGCGCCGCTCCTCGAGTGCAAGGTAGGCCCCTGTGTCGAATTCGTGGCCTCGCCGCGAAAGATTACGAGCGACTTCTTCGGTCGATTGGCGCAATAGTTTGGGATCAATCATTTTTTCTGATTTCAGCGAGTTTTTCGCGAATCTTGATCTCAAGTCCGCGAGGGACGGGATGATAATACGTCCGGTCATCCATGTCCTCGGGAAAATAGCGCTCCCCTTTGGCGACCGCGCCCTTCTCGTCGTGCGCGTAACGGTAATTCTCGCCGTAGCCGAGTTCTTTCATTAGTTTCGTCGGTGCATTACGCAAATGCATCGGAACTTCGAGCGTGCCGAATTCCTGTGCATCCGATTTGGCAGCCCTGGCCGCCGTGTAGACAGCATTGCTTTTGGCAGCACATGCCAGGTAGACCACGGACTGGGCGAGCGCGAGTTCTCCCTCGGGACTACCCAGGCGCTCCAGCACTTCCCAGGCATTCAGGCACAGTTGCAACGCTCTCGGATCCGCATTGCCGATATCTTCCGACGCAACCCGGATCATGCGCCGCGCAACGTAAAGTGGATCGCAACCGCCATCGAGCATGCGCATGAGCCAGTACAACGATGCATCAGGATCGGATCCGCGTACCGACTTGTGCAAAGCGGAAATCTGGTCGTAAAAATACTCGCCTTGTTTATCGAACCGGCGCCGGCCACCCGCGACGACGTCGCCGACAGTCTTGTCCGTGATCTTTCCATCGTCAGTGAGGTCCGCAGCAAGTTCCAGCAGGTTTAGCGCCCTCCTCGCGTCTCCGTCGGCCGCGGACACCAGCAATTGCAACGAATTGTCGTCGATCGTGTAATTACCTCCAAATCCACGCTCGTTGTCGACTAGCGCGCGACGCAGAATCTCATCGAGCGCAGGCTCGTCCAAGATCTTGAGCACATACACACGCGCGCGCGATAACAAGGCATTGTTGAGCTCGAATGACGGGTTTTCTGTCGTTGCGCCGATAAACGTCAGGGTTCCGTCTTCGACGAACGGTAAAAACGCGTCTTGCTGAGACTTATTAAAGCGATGCACCTCGTCGAGAAACAAGACGGTGCTGCGATTCGACATTTGCCGGTATTGCCTGGCTTGATCGACGGACGCCCGAATATCTTTGACGCCGGCCATGACGGCGGACAATCCGATGAAGTGCGATTCGGTCGTCGCGGCAATCAACCTTGCAAGCGTAGTCTTGCCCGTACCCGGCGGACCCCAGAAGACCATTGAGTGAGCTCGACCTTGTTCAATGGCGCGCCGCAATGGTTTTCCGTCGTCGAGCAAATGCGACTGACCTGAAAACTCGTCGAGGTTAGCCGGACGCATCCGATCGGCAAGCGGCCGGTCCGGGGCCTCGACAACTGCGTTGGCAAAAAGATCAGTCATCGTTGGCGTCTACCCTTCGCCGCATAAACCAATTTTCAAAGCGTAAACTCCAACCGCCGGCACCTGCCGCCGCAATACTGAGTCCGACAACAATCCCGGCCGTGTCGGCAAGGATATCGAACGAGTCGGCCGACCGATATGTCACCAATCGCTGGCAACCTTCAATGAAGGCCCCAAACAGAATGAGTCCGATGCCGATTCGCCAATAGGATTCGGGCCGGTATTGGCCCGTAAACCATAATGCAAGGATGACAAACGTAATGCCGTGCAGCCACTTGTCGACATCCACAAACCAGGTCATGAAGCCGTGCATATCGGACCAGAACCAGACCGCAGGCATCATAGTGGCCGCCAGTACGATTATCAGGAGCATCACGCCCGCCGCACGCCAGCGTCGGGTATACCGCAGAGGTAACATCAGGGAACAGTCGCTTTGGCAACTGCAGGCGCGCCAACGACATCAACATCTATCGGCGCTTCAAATTCAAAATACGCCTGGTCGATGGGTTCGTTGACTTCGACGTCGTACAGGTCGACCCGTGTTGTTTGCTCAAGATTGTCGAAAAACACCATGCGACTCAGTGTGTTGTTTACGAATCCCAGCTCGACACGCAGGAATCCACTTTCGGTGTTTTTGGGACTCATCCGCACCCAGGTCGTGTCGCCCTCGATGTAGTTACCCTCATTCGTGAATTGATCCAGCGCGTCTTTCGAACCACCGAGCAACAAAGCCGGCGTATTGGCCAGCGCTTGTTGTTGCGGCTTCACGGTGACCTGCGCGAGATCGACGTCATAACTCCAGATATTCAACCCGTCCGCCACCAGCACCTGCTCATAGGGTTCGGTGTAAGACCAGCGAAACTGGCCAGGCCGTTGAATCCTGAGTGTGCCGCTCGTGACCTCGACCACGTCGCCCTTCGCATCGACTAGCGACTGCTCGAATCGCCCTTGCAACGTCACGATGTCATTCACGAACGCTTGTACCAGCACTGCGCCCTCATCAGTATTGCTGGTATCACCGACGGCCGCACGAGCCAGCAACAACGCCCCGGTCAGTATCAATCGTCCCGTCAAGTTGCTTGCTCCTATTCCCGGGCTGATGGCGGAACCAGTATTTCACGCGAACCGTTTGATTGTAGTGGCCCCACCAATCCCGCGATCTCCATGGTCTCGACCATTCTCGCCGCGCGATTGTAACCAATCTTCAAACGGCGCTGTACGCCGGAAATGGACGCCTTCCGCGTCTCCATGACGACTTGCACGGCCTGATCGTAAAGCGGGTCCTGCTCGGCATCCGCACCATTGCCCGACGGCGTGTCGATTCCGACAAGTCCGGGGGTTGGCCCTGTCGGTCCACTCAGAATTTCATCGATATAGGTCGGTGCCGCGTTTTTCTTGAGATGTCTGACAACGGAGTGCACTTCATGATCGGCGACAAAAGCGCCGTGCACTCGAATTGGAACCGATGTGCCCGGAGGCAAATACAACATGTCACCATGACCCAGAAGATTTTCGGCGCCCATCTGATCAAGAATCGTCCGCGAGTCGACCCTCGCCGATACCTGAAACGCAATACGGCACGGAACATTGGCCTTGATCAGTCCCGTAATCACGTCCACCGATGGACGTTGCGTCGCCAGCAACAGATGAATCCCGGATGCCCTGGCTTTTTGCGCAAGTCGCGCAATCAGCTGTTCGACCTTCTTGCCGACAATCATCATCATGTCCGCAAGCTCGTCGATAATGACGACAATGTACGGCAACGGTGTCAGTGTCGGATGATCCACCGGGTTATCTTCATCTTCGAGTGGCGGAGGCGTGAACGTCGGATCCAGGATCGGTTCGCCCGCGTCGATCGCTGCTTTGACTTTGCGATTGTAACCGCCAATATTGCGTACGCCCAGGCTGGACATCAGCTGGTAACGACGATCCATTTCAGCGACGCACCAGCGCAAAGCGTTTGCCGCTTCCTTCATATCGGTAACGACCGGGGTCAGGAGATGCGGAATGCCCTCGTACACCGAGAGCTCAAGCATTTTCGGATCAATCATGATCATGCGAACTTGCTCGGGCTGCGTCTTGTACAACAAGCTGAGCACCATGGCATTGATAGCGACCGACTTACCCGAACCGGTGGTACCGGCGATCAACAGGTGCGGCATTCTTGCGAGGTCCGCAACAACCGACTGCCCAGAGATGTCTTTGCCCAACGCCAACGTCAACGGAGACGCCAGCTTTTCATAGACTTGCGACTTCAATATCTCGCCCAGAGTCACGACCTCCCAATTTTCATTGGGTATTTCGAGGCCGACAAAGGACTTGCCCGGGATAACCTCAACGATTCGCACGCTGACAACCGACAGTGAGCGCGCGATGTCTTTGGCAAGACCGGCAATCTGGCTGACTTTGACACCGGGCGCCGGATCCAGCTCGAATCGGGTGATGACCGGACCCGGTGACACCGACTTGACCTCGACGTCAACGCCGAAGTCTTTGAGTTTGAGCTCCACCAGCCGGGACATCGCCTCCAGCGATTCTTCTGAATATCCGCTTTGGGAGATTTTTGGATCATCGAGCAACGACAGCGGCGGCAGTACCCCAGTAGCCGGGGGATCAAACAGGGGCACCTGCCTCTCACGCTCGGCGCGGGCGCTCGGTTCCGGCGCTGGCATGACCGGCTCGATGTGTGGACGACTGCGTCCGGCCGTACGCACCTTTTCAGTTTCAATGACGTCCTTGCGAGCTGCCAGTTGCTTGCGTCCTTCGGCTTTGTCCCGCAATTCACCGAGCTTGAAGCGCGCCTTTTCGTAAGCCACCAGGCACGAATGACCAATTCGGTCCATGACCGAAAACCAGGAAATGCCGAGAAACAGCGACACGGATGCGATCCAGATAACGAATAACAAAGTGCTGGCGCCCAGCAGCTTCATAACCGAGACGAGCCAGTTGCCAACTTCATCCCCGATGATTCCACCCGCCGTATGGTTAAATACACCCGGCGAAAAATGCAACGTCGATAACGCACAGCTGGTTATGAGCGTCAAAACAAAGCCGCCGATGCGCAGCGTGTAATCCATTCTCGTCAGCGCTTGCTGGGTTTTTTGTTCGCGATACAGCATCCAGCCCAGGAAGAACACCATGACAGTGAATAAATAGGCGGGACGACCGAAAACGTTGAACAACAAATCCGACACCCACGCCCCGACACGGCCGACTCCATTGTTGATGTCATTGCTGCTGCTCGCGTGAAATAACCCGGGATCCACTGGATCGTAGCTCGACAGCGCGTACCACAAGATCAGAGCGAGCACACCAAAGATGTACAGTGCGCTCTCACGGAGTGCTGTCGAAACCTGGATCGACAAACGCGATGCAGGCCTTGAGTTCTTTTGGGCTCTTACCATATCTAAAGTAGACTGCGACGGAACTTAGGGGTCAGGACGTTCCAAGAGGGATAAATTATACATGACTGATTTGAGACATTGCCGGGTTGTCATCCTCGGATCCGGGCCAGCAGGCTATTCGGCTGCCGTGTATGCGGCGCGGGCGAACCTTGACCCGGTCATCATTACGGGTGTTGAACAAGGTGGTCAACTCATGACGACCACGGATGTCGACAACTGGCCCGGTGACGTAGAGGGTCTGCAAGGCCCAGAATTGATGGATCGAATGCTGAAGCACGCGGAGCGCTTCAAGACCGAGGTCATTAACGACCACATTCACACCGCGGATGTCTCGAAGCGTCCATTCCGCCTCGACGGCGATTATGGCAGCTACACTTGTGATGCCCTGATAATAGCGACCGGCGCCACCGCCATGTACCTCGGACTGCCTTCTGAAGAGGCGTACAAAGGGCGTGGCGTGTCTGCCTGCGCGACTTGCGACGGCTTTTTCTTTCGTGGCAAGGATGTTGCGGTGATCGGTGGCGGTAACACCGCTGTCGAAGAAGCGCTTTACTTGAGCAATATTGCATCGAAGGTGACACTGGTCCACCGCCGGGATGCGCTGCGTGCCGAGAAAATTCTGCAAGACCGTCTGTTCGAGAAAGTCGAGGAAGGTAAGGTCGAAATTCAGTGGGACAACGTGGTCGATGAAGTACTTGGTGACGAAATGGGTGTTACGGGCCTAAGAATTCGCAGCACAAAGGATGAGTCCCAGACCACGGACATCGATCTTGCGGGCATTTTTATCGCGATCGGTCACAGTCCAAACACCGGTTTGTTCGACGGCCAGCTTGACATGAAAAACGGCTACATCACGATCAAGTCAGGCATTTCGGGTGATGCAACGGCGACCAGTGTCGAGGGTGTATTTGCGGCCGGGGATGTGGCGGATCAGGTATACCGCCAAGCCGTCACGTCAGCGGGCGCTGGCTGCATGGCGGCCCTCGACGCCGACAAGTTCCTCGAAGCGTAGTACCGCGGTGTCCTGATGAAGGTCACCATAAACGACACCATTGACGACATTGTTGCGGCTGACTGGAATGCCCTGGTCCGCGGCGACTACCCATTCCTGCAACACTCGTTCCTGCTCGCGGCCGAGCAAAGCGGCTCCGCGTCGCCGGAAACCGGCTGGATCGCCCGTCACCTGACTCTGCAGCAAGAAGGCGAGCTCCGCGCCGCGATGCCGCTTTACGAAAAAAACCATTCGTGGGGAGAATTCGTATTCGACTGGGCCTGGGCTCAAGCCTATGAGCGTGCCGGACTGAATTACTATCCAAAACTGGTTTCCGCGATCCCATTTACGCCGGCGACCAGTCCGCGCCTGCTGTTGAGAGATCCGGCCGATGACGAAGCAGCCAGTGCACTGTTGCAAGCAGCTATTGGCCTGGCTACCGATACTGAGTGCTCGTCATTGCACGTCCTTTTTCCGGACGAAAACGACCTGCGTATCATGCGGCACTCAGATTTGAAGTTTCGCAAAGACTGCCAGTTTCACTGGCATAACCAGAACTACGCCGATTTTGACGAGTTTTTGCTGACTTTTAGCGCGCCTAAACGAAAGAAAGTCCGCCAGGACCGTCGCCGGGTTGCCGATGCGGGAATTACGTTTCGCAGGATGTACGGGCGAGACATGGACGAGGCCGCGTGGCGCCTCGTCTATCGCCTGATCAGTATTACATTCATGCGACGTGGTTCAATGCCTTATTTTGATCTGAGCTTTTTTATGTCGATCGGGGCGAGCCTGCCGGACAACGTCCTGATCGTATTCGCAGAGCAGAAAGGCAAGGCTATCGCCGCCGCCGTTTTTTATGAAAGTCCTATTGTTCTTTACGGCCGCTACTGGGGAAGCGATGGATACTACGACGCACTGCATTTTGAAACCTGTTATTACCAGGGCATCGAGTACTGTATTGAGACCGGCAAACATCAGTTTGAACCAGGCACACAGGGCGAACATAAGATCGCTCGCGGCTTCACGCCCATCGAGACCTATTCAGCACATTGGCTGCGGCAACCGGAGTTCTTTGCTGCCATCGGCGATTACGTTGACGAGGAGTCGAAATACGTCGATCGCTATATGGAATCCGTTGACGACCACAGTCCCTACCGATGAGTGGCAACCGGGTAGCCTGGCTAAGTCCAACGGATCCCCCAGGGGCATTTCCGGATATCGGGCTCGCTTTGCGAGAACCCGATGGATTGCTGGCGGCGGGTGGTGATCTAAGCAGCGAACGATTGTTAAGTGCGTACGGCGCAGGAATTTTTCCCTGGTATGACGAAGGCCAGCCCATTTTGTGGTGGTCCCCTGATCCGCGCTGCGTATTACGCCCAGACGAGATTCACGTTTCCAGACGACTTGCGCAATACGTGCGGGGATCAAAATTTGAACTTCGATTCAATGGCGTGTTTGCCGAAGTCATTCAATTGTGTGCCGGTGAACGCAAATCACAACAAGGAACCTGGATTACGTCAGACATGGCAGAGGCTTATGTGCGACTGCATGACGACGGCTGGGCACATTCGATCGAAGTCTGGCATGACTCCGAACTCGTCGGCGGTCTTTATGGGTTATGTATTGGCCGCGTCTTTTTTGGCGAGTCGATGTTCAGCGGGCGCGACAATGCCTCCAAATTCGCGCTGCTCGGTCTCTGCAGGATTTTGGCCCGGAAATCATTCGATTTGATCGATTGTCAGGTCGCATCGCAGCACCTGGAGTCGCTCGGGGCAAGACTGATGCCACGCCCGGAATTCACGGAAATTCTGCGCTCGTCCTGCAACTCGGACACTCGATTTGACGGATGGCCCAAAATTGCCCTGCCTGTCGCGCAATTACTTGATAAATAGCGATGCGTTACGTTGCATTAAGGTGGCCATTTCTGCACAATTCGCGGGCCTTTTGGAGCAGAGAGAACCGCAGACCTTGGCAAAAGAAGAAGCCATTCAAATGGAGGGTGTCGTAAACGAAACCCTTCCGAACACGACGTTTCGAGTTGAACTCGAGAACGGCCATGTTGTGACAGCCCACATTTCCGGGAAAATGCGCAAAAATTACATTCGCATTCTCACCGGCGACAAGGTTACTGTCGAACTGACCCCCTACGACCTGTCCAAAGGTCGCATCGTCTACCGCGGAAAATAGTAGGAGCGGCCCTTGTCCCCTCAAGCGGGATAATAGGCCGCGAACAAAATTATGGAAGGTGCTCGAGTTCTTTGAGTATCGGTTCGGCATTCAAGACCAGCGTGTCGTCGCGGCCGACCGAGACTCGCACGTGACCACCATCTGACAAGCTGCCGAATAGCAATTCCTCAGCAAGCGGTCGCTTGATGTGTTCTTGAATAATCCTGGCCATCGGGCGTGCGCCCATTTTGGCGTCGTATCCTCGTTCGGCGATCCACTTTCGCGCAGCATCGTCGAGTTCGAGCGTCACATCGTTATTGCCGAGCTTCGCTTCAAGTTCGACAACAAGCTTGTCGACCACTCGTTTGACTGACTCCGTATCGAGGGTTTCAAACTGAATGATCGCATCGAGGCGATTGCGAAATTCGGGCGTGAACGACTTACGAATTATTTCCATTCCGTCGGTACTGTGGTCCTGCTGCGTGAAACCGATTGATGCACGACTCATTTCCTGTGCACCCGCATTGGTAGTCATAACCAAAATGATGTTTCGGAAATCAGCCTGGCGACCATTGTTGTCCGTCAGAGCGCCATGATCCATCACCTGCAACAACAAGTTGAATACCTCGGGATGTGCCTTCTCAACTTCGTCGAGAAGTACGACCGCATGCGGATTCTTGGTAACGGCCTCGGTCAGTAATCCGCCCTGGTCGAAACCGACATACCCTGGCGGCGCCCCAATCAGGCGAGACACGGTATGACGTTCCATATACTCCGACATATCGAATCGAATCAATTCGACACCCATGCACATCGCCAGCTGGCGAGTAACCTCAGTCTTGCCCACGCCGGTTGGTCCCGCGAACAGGAACGAACCGATAGGTTTCTCCTCTTCACGCAATCCGGAGCGAGCCATTTTTATTGCCGCACTTAAGGATTCCACGGCGTTGTTCTGGCCAAATATTGTGAGCTTGAGGTCGCGCTCCAGCGTACGAAGCGCGTCGCGATCTGAAGCAGATACGCTCTTGGCCGGAATGCGCGCCATCTTAGCGACGATATTCTCGACCATCTCAACAGTAACGTGAGCACCACTCTTATGCCCTGGTCGCAATCTTAGATTCGCGCCCGCCTCATCGATAACGTCGATTGCTTTGTCCGGCAACCGCCGGTCATTGAGGTGTCGGAACGATAATTCCGCCGCCGCGGTCAGTCCCTCCGAATCGTATTTGACACCATGATGTTCTTCGAAGCGGGACTTAAGTCCGTGCAATATGGCGATGGTCTCATCGACAGTCGGCTCTGGCACATCAATTTTCTGGAATCGGCGCGCCAGTGCATGATCCTTCTCGAATATGCCGCGGTACTCGAGATATGTCGTCGAGCCAATGCAGCGAATATCGCCATTAGCCAGGACGGGTTTGATCAGGTTGCTGGCATCCATTACACCACCCGACGCCGCGCCAGCACCGATGACGGTATGAATCTCGTCGATAAACAGGATGGCACCTGGATCTTCGGTGATTTCGGAAATCACACCCTTGAGACGCTTTTCGAAATCGCCCCGATACTTGGTGCCAGCGATCAGCGTGCCCATATCGAGCGCATAAATCGTACTGTCGCGCAGCACGTCAGGAACACGCTCCTCGGTAATCAATCGCGCGAGCCCTTCGGCCAGCGCTGTCTTGCCCACACCGGCGTCGCCGACGTAGAGCGGGTTGTTCTTGCGCCGCCGACACAGGATCTGCACGGTGCGCTCTATTTCGATCTCTCGGCCGATCAACGGATCAATCTTGCCGTCAATCGCAAGCTGGTTCAGATTGCTCGTGTATTTATCAAGTGGCGATGCTTCTGGCTCGGTCTCGCTGTCTAACGAGGAAACCTGATCTTCGTCACCCCCGTCACTCGATAATTGCGGCATACCGTGCGAAATGAAATTGACGACATCGAGACGCGTTACGTCCTGTAGTCCGAGTAAGTACACCGCTTGTGACTGCTTTTCACTCAGTACTGCGACCAAGACGTTGGTGCTCGTGACTTCTTTTTTCCCGCTCGATTGGACGTGAAAAACGGCCCGCTGCAACACCCGCTGAAATCCCAACGTCGGTTGAACTTCGGTGTCGTCGTCCTGGGATAGCAACGGCGTTTGCTCGTCGATAAACCTAGACAGCTGGCGGCGCAGTTCCGGAACGTTTGACCCGCATGCTTTGAGAATTTCATGAATCCTCGGAATATCAGTGAGCGCCAGCAACAGATGTTCGACCGTCATGAATTCATGACGATTATCACGGGCCTTCTGAAAAGCTTCGTTAAGGCAGAATTCGAGTTCGCTGCTCAGCATTTAAAGATACCGATCCTCAGGTCTCTTCCATCGTACACAACAACGGGTGCTGGTGTTGCTGCGCAATTCCCATGACCTGCGCGACCTTGGTCTCGGCAATTTCAAAATTAAAGACCCCGCAGATACCTTTGCCCTTCGTGTGCACCTCCAGCATCACCTGGGTGGCCTGTGTGCGCTCCATCGTAAACACCGATTCGAGTATATCGACGACGAATTCCATCGGCGTGTAATCATCGTTGAGCAACACAACCCGATAGCGCGGAGGCGGCTTCAGTTTTGGCTGTGCCTCCTCGACGGCCACCTCAAAGCTGGTGCCTGTTTCGATGTCATCCTTTCGCTCACTCATTGCCGTTCAAGTCTCTTCCGTCGGATTAAGGCAAATTGGACCATGTGCCGGGTATTGCAGGTTATTATATATGGTCATTCGCTCGCATTCTCCAAGCCTGGTTCACGAATTTAATTATGGAAATCGCTATATCATTGCTTAATATGGTTTTTTTCACACTATTGGACTTGTTTGCAAAGAGGCTCAACCCGTATCATCTTGTCGCTGCGTTAGTACTAAAACCGGGAACCTTGAGACGATCGAACTCATTATGACGACCGAAGCGAAATGGTCCGATTTTGCCAGCTTGGATAGCACGAAAACGCTAGCCGCGGCCAATCAGCTGCTGCCCTCCTGGGTCAGCCTGATATTGGTGATCGTGATCGCCTGGCAGCTCGCCCAGGTTGTCTGGATGCTGGTTCCGGCCCCGTCAGCGGGTGATTCGATTGAAGGTTCGACCCAGGTGTTGACGTCCCGGGGTCAAGGCAATGTCACTGCTGACGCCAATGCCATATCAGGGGCGCATATTTTCGGCGTTGCCAGCCGCGACGATACCGCGCCTCCACCGGTAACCGAGGAGATCGAGAATCTTCGGGACACGCGCATCACGAGCCTGTCGCTCAAAGGCACAATCGCTGCAAATCCGTCCGAATTGGCCATGGCAATCATTTCGGACGGTGGTAACGAAGAAAAAGTTTACATCGTCGGAGATTCAGTAACGCAGGCGGCCAAGCTGCACGCCGTCTATGTCGATCGGGTCGTTCTGAACGAAAGTGGCGTACTGACCAATCTCAAGTTGCCGAAAGACTTTCCGGCTGGCACGCCAACAACTGCGCGCCGCAATTCGACAATGACCAACAGGGCATCAGTCAATGCCCGAAGCATTCGATCCGCGGTTACTCAGAATGTGTCAAAGTTGGCTGACGTCATTCGCCCGACGCCCTACTTCGTGAACGGACAGCAACAGGGCTATCGGGTCTACCCGGGGCGTAATCGTGCGCAATTCACTGCGCTGGGCTTGCGGCCGGGCGACCTGATCAAAGATATTGACGGTCAGGCATTGAATGATCCGACCCAGGCTATGCAGATTTTTCAGTCACTGGGCGAGGCTGACCAGGTATCGGTAACCGTTGAGCGTAACGGGCAACCCCAGGTCATCGTGCTTCGAACCAGCCAACTCGATATCAAGGACGAGACCAGCAAATGATCCAAACGAGAACGCAATCCTGGCGCAAGATGATTCTTGTCGCAGTTGGCATGCTTTACTTGACAACATTGACGTTGGCCTGGGGCCAACAAGCCATGGTCACGCCGAACTACAAAGAGGCTGACCTTCGACAGATTATCGAAGCCGTCGGCGAGGTTACTCAGAAGAACTTCATCATCGATCCGCGAGTAACGAACGCCAAAGTAACGATGTTGTCGACGACGCCAATGACACCTGACGCTTTTTACGAAGCCTTCCTGTCGATTTTGCAAGTGCACGGCTACGTTGCAATTACGACTGGCGACGTGATCAAGATCATGCCCGATGCAACAGCCCGGCAATTCGCGGGCCCATTGGGAACCAGCAGCGCGTCCGGCGCTGACGACATCGTGACGCAGGTGCTGCAGGTCAAAAATGTTGGTGCTGCGCAGCTCGTACCGATTTTGCGGCCGCTCATTCCACAGTACGGACACCTCGCCGCTCATCCCGGTTCGAACATGTTGATCATTTCTGATCGCAAGGCGAATGTGAACCGTATCGTAAGCATCATTCGCCGCATCGATCAGTCCAACGACGAGGACATTGAGGTCGTGCGACTTGAGAACGCCTCGGCCGCCGAAATCGTTCGCATCATGACTGCGTTGACACAAGGGCCCCGATCGGATGGCCTCTCAGTGTCCACAAGCCTGGTTGCAGATGCGCGTACGAACAGCGTCCTGATCGGCGGTGACAAAAGTGAACGCTTACGCTTGCGGGCATTGATCGCACACCTCGACACGCCACTGGAGGACGGCGGTGACACCCAGGTCCGATACCTGAGATACGCGGATGCAGAAGAACTCGCAACCAAATTACAGCAACATTTTACAGCACAGCTACAAGCAACTGGTGGACAGACAGGCGCTACTCCTTCGTCCGACTCGGTTAGCATCTGGGCAGACACTCAAACCAACGCGATTATCGTTAGCGCATCGCAGAAAATGATGCGGTCAATGATGCTGATCGTCGACAAACTTGATATTCGGCGCGCACAGGTTCTCGTCGAGGCGATTATTGTTGAAGTAATTGCGGATAGAACCGCGGAACTCGGTATCACCTGGGCCGTCGGCGGAACCGGTGAAAATTCACCGCTCGGCGTCACAAATTTTCCGGACTTCGGAAACGGCGTTGTACAACTGGGCGCAGCGGCCGGTAGTGGCGGGACCGTCGATCCGACGGGATTGATCGGTGAGGGAGCCACATTCGGGCTAGGCCGCGTCAGCGATAGTGGCGTCAGTTTTGCCGCTATTCTGCGTGCCCTGGAAGGCAACGCCGACACCAATATCATTTCGACTCCGTCTATTGTGACCACCGACAATGAGGAGGCAACGCTCAACGTTGGCCAGGAAGTGCCTTTCGTTACCGGGTCTTACTCGAACACGGGCAGCGTTGGTGGGGCGGTCAACCCGTTTCAGACGATCCAGCGCGAACAGATCGGCGTGCAGCTGACGATTACGCCACAGATCAACGAGGGCAACTCTCTCTTATTAGAAATTTCTCAGGAGATTTCGAATATTGCCCAGTCGGCGCAAGGAGCCGTAGACCTGATCACCAATCAACGCATCATCGAGACCACGGTGATCGTCGACGATGGACAAATACTCGTGCTCGGCGGTTTGCTCGAGGACGTGATGCGTGAAAGTGAGCAAAGAGTGCCGTTTCTTGGCAGCATTCCTGGCATCGGCGCCCTGTTCAGAAGTCGAAAGACGGATATGGTGAAAACCAATCTGTTGGTTTTCATTCGACCGACGATTCTGCGGGATGCATCGCAGGTGACGATCGAAACTAATTCCAAGTACAACTATATTCGGGACGTATTAAAAGAGAACGGCGAAGGCGGCATCCAATTGATGCCGGGCGCGGAATCGTTCCAAATGCCGCCGTTTGAAGAAGCTAACCGTTCCGGCAAAAGCAGTGAAGCGGCGAGCGAAGAAACCAGCGACGAAGATGGCAATGAAGATGGCAGCGAAGGCAGCGATTGAGCACTGAGACCGAAATCGTTCTTGAAACGACGGCGGGCAATGACGAGCCCGTCGACTCCGGACGCACGCTACCGTTTTCGTTTGCAAAGCGTCACGGCATCTTGATCCGCGGGTTTGGTGAAAACGCCGCCGACGCAGTTTACCGACCCGGCGTATCACCACAGAGTATTGCCGAAGTTCGGCGCTTCGCTGGCGTGCCGCTGAGCTTGTCACGAGTCACTGTCGATACGTTCGATGCGTTATTGCAGGAGTCGTACGAGCAAGGAAGTAATCAGGCCATGCAAATGGTCGACGGCCTGGATGACAACATGAATCTGTCACAGGCCACACAGGAACTGCAGGAACCGTCGGATTTGCTGGAAAGTGACGACGACGCACCCATTATTCGTTTTATCAATGCGGTGCTGACCGAAGCTGTCAAGGAAAACGCGTCAGACGTACACATTGAACCTTACGAAAATCGACTCGTTGTGCGCTTTCGAGTAGACGGTGTGCTGCGTGAAAAACTCGAAACGCGGCGCCAACTGGCACCGCTCGTCGTATCGCGCATAAAGGTCATGTCGAAACTGGATATCGCGGAAAAAAGACTGCCGCAGGACGGCCGCATCTCTCTGCGTATTGCCGGGCGAGCTGTCGATGTGCGCGTATCAACCATACCTTCCGGACATGGGGAGCGCGTAGTTCTGCGCCTTCTCGACAAGCAAGCCGGACGCCTAGATCTCGAATCACTTGGCATGGATGAAAAACCGCGTTCCATCATGGACGGGCTTATTCACAAGCCGCACGGCATTATTCTGGTGACGGGCCCCACCGGCTCCGGCAAGACGACCACGCTGTACGCGGCGCTTGAACGAATCAACGACAACACTCGCAATATCATGACGGTCGAAGATCCGATTGAGTATTTCATTGATGGCATCGGCCAGACGCAGGTGAACACAAAAGTCGAAATGACGTTTGCACGCGGGCTTCGTGCGATTTTGCGACAGGATCCAGACATCGTTATGGTCGGCGAAATTCGAGACCTCGAAACTGCAGAGATTGCAGTACAGGCCAGCTTGACAGGCCACCTTGTACTGTCGACCTTGCACACGAATACCGCAGCGGGTGCAGTCACGCGGCTCAGGGATATGGGCGTCGAGCCTTTTCTGCTTTCTTCCAGCCTTATCGGTGTTTTGGCACAGCGACTCCTGCGAGTCCTTGATGACGAAACCAAAATTCCATATTCGGCGACTGAATACGAATGCGATCTGCTCGGCGCCGATCCGGCCAAGCCACCGACGTTATTCAAGCCCGGAAACGGCTCGAATAATGGATTCGCCGGACGAACCGGGATTTACGAATTGATCGCCGTCGACGACGAGATGCGCACAATGATTCACGACGGAGTTAGTGAGCAGGATCTCGAACGTCATGCCCGAACTATGGGCCCGAGCATTCGTGCCGATGGCAGGCGCAGAGTCCTGGAAGGCAACACCACGCTCGAAGAATTATTGCGCGTAACTCGCGAGGATTAGTATGGGTGCGTTCGAATTTGTCGCGCTCGATCCGGGCGGCAAAGAATCCAAGGGTCTGATCGAAGGTGATACGCCCAAGCACGTTCGGCAGATTCTGCGCGAGCGAAACCTGTTGCCGGTAGCAGTCACCGAGGTGGCGCAGCAAGAAGCCCGTCGACAACGATCGTTTTCTATTCGAAGCGGCATTTCTACAGCGCAACTCGCGGTGATAACCCGGCAGTTGGCGTCGTTGTCACAATCCGGATTGCCGCTTGAGGAGGCATTGCTTGCCGTCGCTCAGCAGAACGATCACCCTCGAACCAAGAGCATCATTATTGGAGTCCGCTCGCGAGTAATGGAGGGACATACTCTGGCCGACGGCCTTGGCGAATTTCCGCAAGCTTTTCCCGATTTGTATCGCGCAACCGTTGCGGCTGGCGAGCAATCGGGACATCTCGACGTCGTTCTCGATCGACTTGCCGACTACACCGAGGCACGCCAGGAACTTCGACAGCGCATCAATAATGCAATGGTCTATCCGATCGCGTTGGTGGTCATGTCGCTCGGCATCATCAGCTTCATGCTTGCAACTGTCGTGCCGCGAATCGTCACTGTATTTGAGAATACGTCGGGTGAATTGCCGCCCTTAACGCGGGCGCTTATCGCTACAAGTGACTTTCTGCGCGATCACTGGGTATTGATTCTCATATTCATTGCAGCCGCAATTTTTGGCATCTGGAAATTGTTGCAGCAGGAAGGCCCGAGACGCAAATATCATCGTTTTCTGCTACGCATGCCTATTGCCGGCCGATTGACGCGCGGAGTCAACACCGCACGGTTTACACGGACACTGAGCATTCTCGCCGGAAGCGGCGTACCAATTCTCGATGCACTCAATATATCGGCCAAGGTTATCGAGAACCTGCCTATGCGCGATGCCGTCAACGAGGCAACGGACAGAGTTCGCGAAGGTGCATCGATTAGTAAGTCGCTTGCGGTAAGCAAACTGTTTCCACCGATGATGATTCATTTGATCGCGAGTGGTGAGCTTGGTGGCAAACTTGAGGAAATGCTTACGCGAACCGCTAATTACCAGGAGCGAGAGGCCGATGGATTGATTGCCGCATTGCTTGGAATTCTGCAGCCGCTTCTAATCGTGATCATGGGTGCAGTCGTCATGACGATTGTTCTTGCCATCCTTCTGCCTATCTTCGAAATAAATAACCTGATTCGCTAACCCGGTCCTTGCACCCGCATTTTTTTCGCGCTATACAGGCCAAGACCCGTCCTGAATGGCGGTTTTATTGTGAGAGGTATTTGCAATGAACGGCGAAATAGGTAGCGAGCATAAGGCAGACGAAGTCGACGGTGAAAATGTCGACACAGTAGAAAATATCGATACGGTCGAGAAAATCGACACGTTCGAGGAGATCGACACCGTTGGCGACGCTGACAATGTCGGTGATATGTCGGTCGAACTCAACGTCGAAGAACTTGTAGCCGACGTCGAAGCATCGAGCGGTGACGACGAATCGCAAAAAGCCGCGATCAAGAAACGCCTTGACGATATGGATGATCAGCTCGACAAGGATGATGAGTTCGGCAGTACGTACAACTTCGACGTCGACAAAGATTTGCCTACCTGAAATCTCGCGACACGGTCAGCAAGTTGCCCAGCATCTCTGTGTGATCGATGAGTTGGCTGGCGATCACGTGAATCACTTCACCCTCGATCTGCAATTCTCCCCGAATGCCCAAGAGCCGTGCGTTGAGGAGTGCCGGGCGATAGTTTTCTGCAACCTGTTTCCAGACCACCAGGTTGATGTGCCCGGTCTCATCCTCGAGCGTGACGAAGGTAACGCCACTGGCCGTTCCAGGCCGCTGTTTGGTAATAACAAGACCTGCAACATTCACTGCTGAGCTGCTCACGAGCTCAGGTAACCGATCCGCCTGCAGGTAGTGATAGCGATTCAGCCGGTGCCGCAGCAGATGCAGCGGATGGCGTTCAAGTGTCATCCCGAGACTTTGGTAATCGGCAACGATGTTCTGGCCTTCAGTCGGCTTTCTAAGTAACGGCGCCGCCTCAAAGCGATCCATAGAGGTAAACAATGGCGTGGGTTTTTCAACGCCGGCAACTGCCCAGCGAGCCTGGTGGCGATGTCCGGCCAGCGATTCCAGTGCAGCGGCGGATGCCAGAGCACCCAGCTCACGGCGATCAAGTCCGGTCTTTTCAAGTAACGCCTGAATACTGTAATAACCAGCACCGTCCGCTGGTCGCGCATCAATTACACGTCGCCCGGCCTCCTCCGACAAGCCTTTAATCTGCCGCAGCCCCAGTCGCATCGCCGCGCTGCCATCTGCACACGCCTCAAGCGTGCAGTCCCAGTGACTCTGATTAATGTCCGCCTTACGAATCTCGACGCCGTGCCGTGTCGCATCCTGGGTCAGCTGCGACGCGGAATAAAACCCCATTGGCTGGCTGTTTAATAATGCGGCAGTGAATGCGGCAGGTGCATGACATTTGAGCCACGATGAAACATAAACAAGTAACGCAAAACTGGCGGAATGCGACTCGGGAAACCCGTACTCCCCGAAGCCCTCGATCTGCCGGAATATCTGCCGGGCAAATTCTTCTTCGTAACCGCGCTCACGCATGCCCTTGATCAACTTGTCTTCAAACGGTCCAAGTCCGCCACGCCGCTTCCAGGCTGCCATCGCGCGTCGAAGTTGATCGGCCTCACCGGGTGTGAAGCCAGCAGCGACGACTGCCAGTTGCATGACCTGTTCCTGGAAAATCGGCACACCCAGCGTCCGCTGCAACACACCTTTGACGGCTTCACTCGGATAATCGACAGCTTCCTCGCCGTTTCGTCGTCGCAGGTACGGATGCACCATGTCACCCTGAATGGGCCCGGGCCGAATAATCGCAACCTCGATAACAAGATCGTAATAACACCGTGGCCTGAGACGTGGCAACATCGCCATCTGTGCGCGTGACTCGATCTGAAATACACCCATCGTGTCACCACGACAAATCATGTCGTAGACAAGCGGGTCTTCTGCCGGCACCGTCGCGAGTGTCAACTCACGACCGTCGAATTGACGAATCAAGTCGAAGCTACGTCGAATCGCGGTCAACATTCCGAGTCCGAGCACGTCGACTTTGAGCAAACCGAGATCTTCGAGATCCATCTTCTCCCATTGAATAACGGTGCGATCCGGCATCGCTGCGTTTTCTACCGGCACGAGTTCCGACAGCGGACCGTTGGAAATAACGAATCCGCCCACGTGCTGCGACAAATGCCGCGGGAAACCGAGCAGTTCGCGGACGAGGTACAACAGCCGCTTGATAATTGGACTATCAGGGTCGAGTCCGGCCTCGAGTACACGACTGTCATCAACGCGTTGACCATCCCACCACTGCATCGATCGTGTAAGGCGTCCTACCTGTAATTCGCTTAAGCCCAACGCCTTGCCGACATCCCGTAGAGCGCTGCGCGGTCGATAAGTAATGACCGTAGCAGCGAGTGCGGCCCGCTCCCTGCTGTATTTTTCATAGATGTACTGAATCACCTCTTCGCGTCGTTCATGTTCGAAGTCAACATCGATGTCGGGCGGCTCATTACGTTCCTTCGATATGAATCGCTCAACCAGCATTGCCATACGACTTGGATCGACCTCGGTAATGCCAAGGCAAAAACATACCGCCGAGTTCGCTGCTGAACCGCGGCCCTGGCACAAGATATTTTTCGAGCGAGCAAACGCGACAATGTCGTACACGGTCAGAAAATACGATTCGTAGTTGAGCTCCGCGATGAGCCTGAGCTCATGTTCCACAAGTTTGATGACCTTTTGAGGAACACCATCGGGCCATCGACACCGCATACCCTGCTCGGTGAGTTGTCGTAAATAGCTGGCCGGCGACTCGCCCGATGGCACGATCTCATCCGGATATTCGTAGCGCAGCTCGGCCAGCGAAAAGTCAATCGTCTCTGCAATACGCAAGGTCTCGGCAAGCAACTCGGCCGGATAGATGTGCTGCAGTATCTTCAGTGAACGAAGGTGGCGTTCACCGTTCGGGTACAGGGCGAAGCCTGCATTATCGATCGTGACACCTTCGCGTATTGCCGTCAGCGTATCTTGCAAAACCCGTCGTGATCGTCGGTGCATATGTACATCACCGCAAGCAACTAACGGCAACTTGAGTCGTCGGCCGACCTCCCGGAGCCGCTGAAGTTGCTGGCTTTGTCGTCCATCGGCAAGCAGTTCGACCGCGATCCACAATCGATCGCGGAAGGTCTCACGTATCCAGTGATCCTCGACATCAAGCTCGCAGTGCTCATCAGGTACCCAAAGAACGACGCAACCGGGCAGACCGCCCTCGAACGCCAGTCGAGTTAATTCATAGCGGCCTTTTTCGGCCGCACGCCGGGCCTTCGTGATCAATTCGCACAGTGCGGCATAACCGTCACGGTTCTGCGCAAGCACAACGAGCTTACGACCACTTTGCAGGTGCAACTCGGAACCAACGATGAGTTTTTTAAGGCCGCGTTCTTTTGCCGCCGTATGCGCGCGCACGATACCCGACATCGTGCACTCATCGGTAATGGCCAACGCTTCATAGCCAAGCGCTACCGAAGCTTCTACGAGTTCTTCAGGGTGGGAGGCACCGCGCAGGAAGGTGAAATTGCTCAGGGCGTGAAGTTCAGCGTAACGAACCCCACTCATCCAAAAAAGCCGTGCAAGTACCAGGTCGTTCTACGACAGCGATTGCGAAACACCCACAGCCGCATTCCTTGTGGGTTGATGGCCGTGTAGTAATCGCGGGCGATGTCATCGTTATCCCACCAACCGGTCTCGAGCCGCTCAGGACCTTCGAGCAGGGTCAGGCGACCCTGATGCAACGGATAAGCCTCCTCGAGGGGCAGCAAGATGGGTTCGGGCAACATCCACAGTGGCCGGTAGAGGCGCTGCCGGATTGCCAACAGCGTCGTGACCGCCTTGTCTCCGAGCAAATCCTGTAATCGCCAGGCCCGCTGCGGCCGGTGCTCGGCAACCGTTACCACACCTTGCACAGACTGCTTGCCGATCCGCGCTGCCAATCGCTCGGCGAGTTGTGACATTGAATAACGCCGTCCCTGCCCGCTGCTCTTGCCGTGAAACGCCAGTCGTCCGGACACCGTCTGCATCGCCTGGTTACGACCGCCCTGCAGCCGCACCGCAATGACGGGTTCGGGTAATACGATACTTTCGAAACGTATGCGCAGCAGATCCAACCAGTGATCAGCGCGACGTTCGAATTCCGCACCGCCTAAAAAGAGTTGTGTCGATGGAGCCTGCAGATGAAAAAAACTAAAGCGCAATCGTTGCGTGCCGAGTTGTCGCGTCAGCAAAAAACGTTCGAGTGATACCAACAACTCGTGACAGATGGCGAGCAATGCTTCGCGGTCACTTTGCTCTTCGGTCATTTCATAATCGGCACAAAAGCGTTCGGGTGCACGCCAGGAAGCGCGCGGGTCCGGCAATCTGCCCAAGGCACGATCCAGTTCCAGGAGTCGTTGCGAACCAAAACGGCGAGCGAAACCTTCCCTGGGTAAGCGCAGGCAATCGCCAACATTCGTTACACCCATACCGTTGATCGATTCACAAATCGTAGCCGGCCAGTCAAGGCAATCCAGTGGCAGGTCGCGCAATACACTCGCAATGTTCGAGGACTCGCGAATGCAGGCACGACGCCCGGCCCTGGCAAGCCAGGTAGCTGAAAGCGGTGTCGGTGCAATCGCCAGTGAGGTTCCAAAGCCCTGTTGTACGAGCCCCGCTGCAACCTGCCGCCGAAAACTCAGAAGCCCACCGTACAGGCGCAGGCTACCTGCGATTTCGAGCAACAACACATCGCGTCCGGCGATGCAGACTACCGATGTGAACTGCTCGAGCCAGGTTGCGAGCTGTTCGATCGCCTGTTGCTCTCGCAATAGACTACGTTCTTCAATATAGAGTGTTGGAAGAAGTGCCAGCGCCGCATTCGCCGACTGCCCTGGCAAAATACCTGCGGCACTCGCTTTCGGACAGGCCAACAACACACGGTGAATGCCGTGCTGTTCCTCGACAACGACCCTGGCTTCTTTAGAGTGTCCGCTCGCCTCGAGCGACAGGTTCGGCAGATACACACAAAACCATAAGCGCCGGACTTTGACTGTTGTCGCGGTCGGGGTCCGCGGCGCGGCGGGCGGCGTATCGAGTGCTAATGCGTGTTGCATAGTGGCCCAACAAGGCTATGTCGGTCGATTCAGCGTGTTGTGAAGCGGTTGGCCGCAAGGCGCGTCTCGCCGGTAATGGCGAGTCCTTACTAAGAGGCGCAACACCGCGGACGACCGCTTCACAACTCGCCCGAAGGGAGCTACCCAGATGATCCAATACGGCGTTACAGCCCTTGAAAAGGGCCCGCCATTTTCTTCAAACTGCGCCTTGTCTTGAATCATCTGGGTAGCTCTGAATTCATCGACATAGCCTTGTTGGGCCACCAAAGATGTCATGCAACACGGCCGGTCGGCCGCCACGACTTTTGAAAATACTGAGGCGCGTTCCGGAGGAACCGGCCTGTAATTCGATCCGCAATGCCGCTGCCGATGGTTCGGAACGGGCTGCGAGCGGCCGAAACGCAATCGCCCAGCTGTTACCTTTCTCGGCAGCCAATTGCAGCCGGCGGCTGGCCTGATCATCAAGTTGATCGGGCCATAACAGAACGGCCGCACAAGTGCCCGATGACAGCGCCTGTTCGGCACACCAGAGCATTTCCTGATCGCTTTTCGGCCGCACGATCAGCATGCGCGACAAGTCGATACCCCATTGTTGCAGCGCCGGCGGGTATGGCTGAAACGGCGGCGCTACCCAGGCAATCCAGCCAGGTTCGGCAAAATCCGTACTGCTGTCTTCGGCACTCAATTGCGCCAGCGCCGGCATCAACAAGCGTAATTCGCCAATACCATAGTGTTCGATCAGGATTTCAGTAAGCGCGTGTTGCGGCCAACCGCCCCCAGGCAAGTGACGGTCCAGCACATCATAGCCGCTCGCAAGCCCGGCCATTCCTTGTGCCGGGTTGCGGCCACGCCAGAGACGAGGGTTTTGCAGAAGTTCATCGAGAGAGGATGGATCGTGCGGCATAGTTTCGTCATAAAGCCTAGTGCAGCGGTATACCGTCGCGAATAACGCCGACAACGACACCTTCGATGACCATTGTTTGTTCCGTGAGATCGACCCGGATCGGTTCGAAATCGTCATTTTCAGGCAACAACTCAACCACCGTGCCCTTCTGGCGGTAACGTTTAACCGTCACTTCATCGTCGAGCCGTGCAACCACGATCTGGCGGCTGCGGACCTCGGGTGTGCGATGCACGACGACCAAATCGCCATCGAGAATGCCAGCATTTTTCATACTCATGCCG
>Ga0255049_10000495_pt1 | contig 24253 bp, 24 predicted proteins | sample JV7_2_3_MG_FD_183615 | JGI IMG/M metagenome (GOLD analysis project Ga0255049, IMG submission 183615) | Seawater microbial communities from Jervis Inlet, British Columbia, Canada - JV7_2_3 | ecosystem: Environmental > Aquatic > Marine > Inlet | place: Canada: British Columbia | collected 2016-10-06
TCCACGCCGTTGATCCACGCCCGGCCACAGACAATCGAGCAGGCGCTCACGATGCACGGGCCGGTCAAGTTGAGTGATCAGGTATTTCAGCAGTGTGACGGCTTGTTTGCGCCTCCATTTCGCGATGTTAACGCTACTCCCGGCCACCACGATTCCGAAACCACCGAGCGTAAAAAGCTGCAACGTATGGTGTTGTGGCACGGCGACTTCGGTCACAACATCCTGGATGAAAATAACAGCCATGACTTTGTCGTCCGACAGGCGGCGGGCCCGTTCCGACGTAGCGACCGAGGCGATACTGGCTGGAACCCATTCGCCGTCGCGGTGCCGCAAACGGCAGTTGGCCACGCCGTGGGAGCGGCAGCCCCGGAAACAGTCGATGACATTACATTCGGGGTGGCACAGGGGCTCGCCACCTTGTAACGTGGCCTGCAGCACCTCGCCACAGTGCCGGCCGATCGTCTCTGCTGGCGCGTAGCCAAGCAGCCGCTGCGCCGGAGCGTTCCATGCCACTATCTTGCCGTCGACGTCGATAGCGAAAGCTGCATCCGCAGCAAAATCAGCCAAGTTACTGGCCTGGAAAGGAAAATTCGAATTCGCGGGAAGAAGAGTCAAAAACCTTCCTTAAATTCACAACTTGGGATACATCTATCAACCAAGAACCATTAAAAACCATATATAGACTCAGGGGCATACGTACATTCCGATGCGGAACGCTGTCAGCTATCTGGTTCTTCCCCGCTAGTTTCGCGCGCCCATTGAATTAGCGATCTTGTCGGCCACACGAAAGGCGTTTGCATAGATTGTCCACGTATAAGGAACACTGCCGCCGGTTGGCATGAAGCTGCCATCGGTCACATACAAATTCTCAACGTCGTGGGCACGACAATCGGCATCGAGTACAGATTGCTTCGGATCCGTGCCGAATCGGCAGCCACCCGCCATCAGGTTCACCGGCGGATTGCTACTGACGCCCCAGCTTGCGCTGTCAGCACCCATCGCCATGAGCACCTGGTAGCCCTTGCTACCAAGGTACCGGCTGGTCTTGAGGTTGTGCGGATGAATGCCAAGCTTGACTCGCGCGACCGGAGCACCCCATTTGTCCTTGAAAGTCTCATCGAGTGACACCTTGCAATCGTCATTGGGAAGCCAGTCGCAAAAAACCTCGAATCGAAGGTAACGCGCATCGATAAAATAGGACTTCAGCTTGCGCTGCAAAGGTACGCCCCACAACAATCTGTCTTTCATCCACTTCTGCCGGTTTGCCTGGCTGATGGGATTCGGGTGCCGAAACAGAAACTCGATCGTGCCACCTTTCATGCTGCCCACTTGTTCATCATCGATCGTGTACCAGTCCTGCAACGCCCGGTTGATAAACGGACCCCTGACTTTGAGCGCCGCAGCCTTATCGGGGTCGAAGTCGGCATAAGGGAAGATACCGGTGCCTCCGGCGGTGGCAGCGAACAACAGGTTCTTGCCGACCTGATCAAAGTTGTTGGCCAGGCCATTGGGGTGCTTCGGCCCGCGCGACGATAGCAACAGTCGAGATGTCTCGACGGCCTGGCAGGCAACAACAAAAACCTTTGCGCGGACGACCTGGGCCGAACCACTCTCATCATAGTAATTTGCGGCGACGACCCGACCGCTGGCATCGCTGTCCAGTCGATAGACATGCGAGTTCGCCCGAATATCGCAATTTCCGGAAGCAACGGCACGATTCAACAGCGCTGCTCGTGAGCTCCCCTTTGCGCCTGACGAGCAGCCATAACTACCGCAGTACCCCGAGTATTGACAGCCGCCTCTGCCGTTAACTTCATGCGGTAATATGGCGCGCGCAACCGGGATCGAATGCAATCCTTCTTGTTGGCATGTCTCATCAAACCAGCTGGCAACCGGATGCTCCGCGGTCGGGCGAAACGGAAAACCCGGCGTCGAGCGCGGCTCTTGCTGCGGATGATCGACGACCCGGCCGGAAATACCGACGGCTTGCTCGACCAGGCTGTAATAAGGCTCCAACTCGTCGTAGCCGATAGGCCAATCTGCGATATTGGCACCCTCGATAGCACCGAACTCAGACAACAGGCGGAAGTCCCTGGGCTTGAGACGGTGAAAGAATCCGCTCATCAGGTTGCTTGAGCCGCCGACCATATTGCCGTTCCAGAGGTCCGGGCCGGCGTCGTAGGTCGGCCTGGCCCTCCAGCTTTTGTTTTTGCCGTAACTCTCGATTACGTGAAACTCTTCGCGGAGATTTCGTGAATAGGTATCGCGCCGGCAACAGGCGATTTCGTCCTTGAAGAAGTCTTGCTCGGTGAACCAGGGGCCTTTCTCCAGCACAACAACGGAATAGCCCGCCTCCGACAAGGTCATTGCAACCGGTCCGCCGCCCGCGCCGCTGCCAATGACACAGATGTCACAGTCCCGCGTCATAAGCTGCCGTAAATCTTGTCTGCCGGCGGCCTCGGAAATCCGGGCTGATGTTCCAGCCATTGCCAGCCGATTCCACCTGGGTTACCGCCGTACACCGGGTCCGACAATAGCGCCTCGAAGACGTAGTACAGCAACAGTGACAACCAGGAGCGGCCCCAGCTCGTTTCATCAGCCAGGTAGCGTAGCAGTGGTTCCCGCTGCCCGAATTCCAGGCTGTTGAACAGAACATCGAAGCGCTCACGACTTGCATCCTGCAGTCGCCCGATCCCATTGACGATCGTATTGCGCGTGTCCGGATCGATGCCGGGCGCCGTGATTGCCGCTTCGAGGTATGAGATGGCGTTGATGTCTGCCGCGCCCGGGGAATCCGGACCTTTCGGGAACAGATGCTGCTGGACCGCGGACACAAGCTCACGTTGTTCGGCGGAAAACAATTCGAATGACGTTTCCCGGGTAAGTTCCTTGCGCAACGCAAAGGGTAATCCCGCCAGCGCCGCCGCGGTGGCCAGTGCAGCGCCGCCGCGCAGCAGAAATGTACGGCGCCCCAGTTGCTTGCTCTGCGTCATTTCTTACAGGCTAGCTGAGGCGTTTCTTTTGAGGGTACGTACGGTAATAGCAAATCCGGCAGATGAGCCGCAAGGTACTCAGGCAGACCGTCGCGATAACGAATGACTCCGTTTATGTCCACGATGAATTCGGTGGGCACCTTGAACACATCGTATTGATCGGTTATTAACTCACCGTCATCGAATGTCGTCAGATAATTTATGTCGTGCTGCTCTTCGAACAATCTCATTTCCTGCGGCGAATCACTCCAGGTCGTATTGATCGCAATGATTTCAATCTTGTCGCCGAACTGCTCCTGCAATTTCTGATACCGCGGAGTCTTTTTAATGCAATACGTACACCAGGTATTCCAGAAAATAAGATAAATGGGTTTTCGATCGCGAAAATCCGACAGTCGGATGGTGCTTCCATCCTGACGCGTAAGCTCAAAGTCCGGAGCCAGGTCACCAACACTGGCAGCCATCGCCGGCATTGTTGCTACCAGCAATCCAATAACGATGAACAGCAGCATCGGAGCTGCCTTATCGGTTTTCGGTCGTGTTATTTTCATATCGGTATTGACCGGCGAAGAGCAGCTTTTATTTCTGTCCGATCGAGTGATTTATCTCTATACGTAGAAGTACGTAGAATGAATGTGCCTGCCACGAGGCCCAAAGAAACTTTGATTTACGATACGATCTCCTCGTGTGGGGCCGTAGCTCAGCTGGGAGAGCGTCGCGTTCGCAATGCGAAGGTCGGGAGTTCGATCCTCCTCGGCTCCACCAATCCTGTAGTGGCAACTACGGATATTCAGCTACCCGTCGGGATGAAAGAATTTGGCATTTAGCCAACGCAAAAGTGCTCCGCATCAATGTCCACGCTCAAGGATATAAATATAAAATATGCCCCGGGTGCCAAAGAAAGGGGACTCGTCAAGTCTCAGCCGCTGCCAGCCGCTGAGGTAACCTACACGGTATCCGCACGCAACAAGTCTCCCGCGACGCCCGTATTTGCATTCCTGAGGAAACAGTATGGCAATTTGCCGTTGCAGGAGATTGACAGCCTGTTTGGATTTGCCGAACGCAGCACACTATATGGTGGCCGGATATTTACACAGCCGGAACTGTCCGAAAGGGACATCCTTCAACTTAACAACGCAGGTATTGGTCTTCGGCTACCGATGACGAATCATTACGTCGAGCGCGATGAGTACGAGCAGAACCTGGGCTTGCTGCAAAAACATCATTACCCGGGTAATTCAGTCATTTTAACAAACGACGATCTTGCTGGGTGGATTAAGAAGGACTTTCCCAGCTATCGCCTCGATGCGAGTGTCATTAAGAACATCAAGACACACCGTAAAATCGACCAAGCCCTCGAACTTTATGACGCAGTCGTATTGCCGATGCGCCTCAACGAGGACCTCGACTTCCTGGAGAAAATTGAGGCAAAGGATCGCATTACCCTGTTTGCCAATGCCGGCTGCGCGCTAACCTGCCCTTCGCACCTCTGCTACGTATCGGTTTCCAAGATCAATAAGGGCCTTGGAGATGCAAAATTTCAATGCGCAATGATGTATAAGGACCGCGAAGTCGACGCCATGGTGGACTTTGCGCTGCAACCGTACATCGATCGCGGTTTTCACAACTTCAAGTTGCTGCGTGCCCGACCCACGGGAATGACCGGCTTTTGAAAACCATAATCGAACCGTTCAGGATCAAGATGGTAGAACCCATCAAACTGACCACTCGCGATCAGCGTAAACAACTGATTGAGGCTGCCAGCTACAATCCGTTCCTGCTACGCGCGGAAGACGTGATCATTGATCTGTTAACCGACTCGGGCACCAGCGCAATGTCGTCAGACGCGTGGGGCGCGTTGATGCGAGGCGATGAATCCTACGCAGGCGCTAGAAGCTGGTATCGCTTCCGCGACACGGTCAATGACATTTTCGGATTCGAACAGGTTATTCCCACTCACCAGGGACGTGCGGCCGAACACATACTATTCGGTGTAATGGTACAACCGGATTCCATCGTTCCAAATAACACTCATTTTGATACGACCAGGGCGAACATCGAGTTTTTTGGCGGCAACGCCATGGACCTGCCCTGTCGCGAGTCCCGCGACCTCGGATCGGAGTTCCCGTTCAAGGGCAATATGGACATTGCGGCGCTTGAAAAACTCGTCGCAAGCGAGGGAGCGGAGCACATTCCGATAATCATGGTCACTGTGACCAACAATTCCGGCGGTGGCCAGCCCGTATCGATGGCCAACATTCGCGAAATCAGCCGGATTGCACGAAGCGCCGGAATCCCGTTTTATATCGACGCCTGCCGTTTCGCCGAGAATTCACATTTTATCCGGCGCCATGAACCGGGATTTGAGAATACCGCGGCAATCGATATTGCCAGGGAGATGTTCAGCTACGCGGACGGCTGCACGATGTCGGCCAAGAAGGATTCCTTCGCAAACATCGGCGGCTTCTTATGTACCAACGATGCCGAACTCGCACAACGGGAACGCAATATTTTGATTCTCACGGAAGGATTTCCGACTTATGGCGGTCTGGCTGGACGCGATCTTGAAGTAATTGCTGTTGGGCTGCGTGAAGTACTGGACGAACACTATCTTGACTACCGTTTGCTATCGACACGGTACGTCGTCGAACATTTGCGTGAATCGGGAATCCCGGTTGTCATACCTGCAGGCGGGCATGCCGTTTATCTCGACGCACGACGTTTTCTTCCCCATTTAGAACCGCTGCAATATCCGGGTCAGTCTTTGGTCGTGGAACTCTATATCGAAGCGGGCATCCGCAGCGTCGAAATTGGCACCGTGATGTTCGGCGCCGATCCGCATACCGGGGAAGAACGCCCTGCCCGCCTTGATCTGGTGCGCCTGGCGATTCCCCGCCGGGTTTATACACAAAGCCATATGGACTACGTCCTCGAAGGCATCAATCTCGTGTGGGAGCGACGGAGCGATATCCGGGGCATGCATATCGTTCAGGCACCGCAATTTCTAAGGCATTTCACCGCCAAATTCGACTGGGTCCGAGACGAAACTGAATCTCGTTACAAGACAAGCATGGAAGAAGCATGAATACACAAGTAGCAAACAAACATACCTGGGCTGAGCCCTTCAAAATCAAGATGGTCGAGCTTCTCAGGATGACGACGCGTGAGCAGCGGGTCGAGGCTATTCAGGAAGCCGGGTACAACACCTTTCTGACGCGAAGCAGGGACGTTTACATTGACCTGTTGACTGATTCCGGCACTGCCGCGATGAGCGACAGGCAGTGGGCGGGACTAATGCTGGGTGATGAGGCCTATGCCGGGAGTGAAAACTTCTATCACCTGGAGACTGTTGTCAGGCAATTTTACGGTTACAAATATCTCGTGCCGACGCACCAGGGGCGCGGTGCCGAAAACCTGATGTCCCAACTACTTATCAAACCGGGCGATCATATCCCGGGCAACATGTACTTCACGACGACTCGCCTGCACCAGGAACTGGCTGGGGGGACTTTCGTCGATGTCATCGTTGATGAGGCACATGATCCCGAAAGTTTATTCCCGTTCAAAGGTAACGTAGATCTCGACAAGCTGGATCGACTGGTGCGGGAGGTTGGCGCAAGACGCGTGCCCTACTTAAGCCTTGAAGGCAATGTGAACATGGCGGGCGGACAACCATTTTCCATGACGAATCTTAAGGATTTATATAGTTACTGCGGCAAGCATGACATTCCGATCATGCTGGACGCCACGCGCACTATTGAGAACGCCTGGTTCATCCGGGAACGGGAAGACGGCTATGCGGACGTATCAATCAGCACCATTCTGAGGGAGATCTGTGACCTGACGGACGGTTGCACGATGTCGGCGAAGAAAGACGCGCTCGTAAATATCGGCGGTTTCTTTGCGTGCAACGACGAGGAATTGTATGCAAAGGCGCAAAACCTTGCCGTCGTTTATGAAGGACTGCACACGTATGGCGGCCTCGCGGGACGGGACATGGAGGCCATGGCGCAGGGCATTCGGGAGGCGATTTCAGAAGAGCACCAATCGGCACGTGTGGGACAGGTGCGATACCTGGGTGAGAAACTTGAGAGTGCGGGCATTCCTATCGTCAAGCCGATTGGATCACATGCAATCTGTATTGACGCGAAGCGGTTTTTGCCGCACGTGGATCAAGATGATTATCCTGCGCAAGCGCTTGCTGCAGAGTTGTACATCGAGTCCGGCATTCGGTCGATGGAACGGGGCAATGTATCTGCCGGACGAGACCCCAAGACCGGTAAGAATCGTCGCCCTGCGCTGGAACTGGTGCGGCTCACAATACCGCGCCGCGTGTATACACAGGCCCATATGGATGTCGTCGCAGAATCCGTCATTGATGTTCACAAACGGCGCGACGATATTCGCGGCTTGAAAATGGTGCACGAACCCGAGTACTTGCGTTTCTTTCAGGCGCGCTTCGAGCCCATAATTTGGAGAACCCCATGACCTACGACATTATTATTGTTGGCGCGGGCCCCGCAGGATTGAGCTTCGCGCGATCTCTCGCAAATTCCGGGCTACAGATCGCACTGATTGAGAAGCAATCCAGGGAGCAACTTGCCGCACCCGAATTTGACGGGCGAGATATCGCGCTGACACACCAGTCCGTTCGCATCCTGAAGGAGCTCGGAATTTGGGCGCGCTTCGAGCCCGATGACAGACCTCCGATAAAGGAGGCCCGGGTTCTGGATGGGACATCGCCATATTGTCTGAAATTCGACAGTGGCAACGAGTCAGTCGATGTACTCGGCTACATAGTCTCGAACCATATTATTCGACAGGCACTCTTTGACGAGATTCTGACCGTCGACAATGTCGACCTGCATTGCAACCTGGGAGTGACCTCCGTATCGACAAACGACAATAGCGCTTCCGTCGTTTTGTCCGACGGGCAGGTGCTGGAGTCCCGCCTCGTCGTCGCCGCAGACAGCCGTTTTTCAGAAACTCGCCGTATGGTGGGAATCCCGGCGTCCATGCACGATTTCGGCCGCGTCTGCATTGTTTGTCGGATGGAACATCAACATTCGCATGACGCAGTCGCATATGAGTGTTTTCACTACGGCAGGACCCTGGCGGTACTGCCGCTGGACAGCCACCGTTCCTCTATTGTCGTTACAGCTCCGATGGCCCTGCGCGACTCGATTATGGAAATGGATGACGCACAATTCAGCCACGATATTCAACACCGATTCAACAGTCGATACGGTGACATGAAACTGATCAGCAAGAAATTCGCCTATCCCCTGGTTGGCGTTCATGCATCGAAATTCTATGCGAAACGATTTGCATTGATCGGCGACGCCGCTGTTGGAATGCATCCTGTCACTGCTCATGGCTACAACCTCGGACTCAGCGGCCAGGATATCCTCGCAAAGGGAATTATTGACGCGACGACTCGAGGAAGTGATATCGCCGCATCTTCCTTGTTACAGCGCTATCAGCGAAAACACATGAAAACGACCAAACCGATGTTTCACGGTACCAATGAAATCGTCAAATTCTTCACCGACGACCGCGCACCGGCCAAACTGGCAAGGCATATTGCATTGCGACTGGCCAACAGGATTCCGCTGGTCAGGCGAGTGATACGGGGCAAGCTAGTACAGACGTGTGCTTGAAGTGAGTAGGTACAATTACGGATTTTCCAACCGTGATCGATTCCGTAGAAATGGTTCCAGGGCATTTACCGGAGAGTCACGATGGATTTCATGTTTCTTGTTTGCACAATTGTCGGTGCGTCGGCAGTCTCTCTCATAGGACTAACTCTTCTACTTATCGCAATGAATAAGATCGACGTATAGCTCTGCCCCCCAGACTATACTGCGAGTGAAAAAGGGCCCCATTTGGGGCCCTTCTTTTATGGTAGGAGCGCCTCTTGAGGCGCGATAGATTCGCGCCTCAAGAGGCGCTCCAACAGGATGATTACAACAGGCCTTCCAGCCCATCCAGATCGTTGATCACGCGCCACTCGCCGCCCGTCCCTTCGACCCTTTCCTTCCAATCCTTAAGCCGGTCCAGGTATTCGCGCGGGTCCATATTGTCAGAGCGCAACTTGGTGACATTGAGCGCGATGACCTGGAAACCTGCAAGTTCGACGTCGATATCGCGGACGAAACCCGCCGCCAGGTCTTCCTTGAGATCCGAGAAAATCAGGATCGTTTTCTTGCCGGTATCCTTCTCATTGAGGAATTCCACAGCCTGCAGCAGACCACCCGTAATGTCGGTGTACGCTGCCGGCTTGGCGTTGGCCACAAAATCACTAACTTGCTGGGCGAACAAGCGCTTCTGGCGATTGATGGCACTCGGCCGGTCATCAAACGATGTCTTGGCGACAATGTCTTTTTCACTGAAGCTGCCCGTATCAATTCGGGCCACTGCAAACGAGTCCGACGCATCGAGCTTCGACAGTGTATAGCGAATGATCTGCTCGGCTTTCTCCAGTTCCTGGGTGTATGTGCCCGAGGTGTCGAGCAACATGTACACGCCGGTATTTGTTGGACCTTGTTCCTTACTGGCACACGACGCCAGCAACACACACAAACCGATTAAGATTCCTGTCCTCATTGGGCTACCCTCCCCGGCATAGACGTGCCCCGGGCATTTTTCGCCATGCGCTCCTCGAGCCATAGCGGAACGAACAACGGCAAGTCGTAGACTTGTCGTAAGAAAACACCGAGATAGAGAAAAATATTGGCCAGCAGGCGTAACGCCAGTGACACGACTCGTAACATCGATATCGCTATGATCCCGACGACTGTGCGCAATGAATGCACGAAAGTTTCGAGCGGTATCGCCACAAAGGTAAGAGCAAACGGCAGTATGAAGCCCATGCCCATCTGTGCGGTTGTCGTAATCCACATGTACTGACCGGTCGCCGTCGCGCCGGTTTCACCGCGCAGCAAGGCGCTCGTCGCCAGCTCATCGTGCAGCAGGACCTCACGCATATAGGCGAGACCGGCCTCGACGCCTGCCAGCAGGAACAGGATCGAGAACGTGATATAGGCCATCCGCACCCGGGTCTTGTCCGGCAACGCGCCGATAACCGGGAACAGCCGCGTGATACGCAACGATTCCATCAGGAACAAGCCCATTGAGATCTCAACCAGGATGATGACCAGAGCGGCAATATCCGCCGTCCGAAAACCGCCGATCAGGCTCGTCCCGCCAACCATTTCAGCCATGGGTCGCGCGATCAGCGAGAAGTTAATCGTCGCACCGCCAATGGCGATGCACAGAACAAACGCGGACACGAAAAAATTCACCAGCGATGACGACGACAGCACGGAAATCGCGCGGTCCTGGCCAGCAACGATGTCCTCGTATTCCTGCATGTGCCGGTCGATGGTGACCGAACGGCTCAGCAAGCTGTCGACATTCTTGCCGACCGCTACAAGTGTCTGTTGAATCTGCCGCCAGTCGGGACGCATGTGACGAAGTAACTGGTGACGCTTGGCACTGGAGTCATGATAGGCGGCTAATGCTTCCTTGTGCGCCTTGACCAGCGATTTGTGTATATCGCCCAGGATGTTGCCGATCATGCCATGCCCTTCTCTCGATTCGATCGTGGCAACTGCCTGGACTGCCTTCACCCAACCGGGTGGGTCAGGTGGTACGTCGACCGCTTCCTGGTGGTCTTTCTCGATGCGCCCGATGGCTTCGCTTAATGTGCGGTGCAATGACGAGTAGTTGGCAAGATCCTTGCGAACCGTCTCGTTGATGCGATCGAATTCGCGATCGATGATGCGTTCTTTGGATTCCTGGCCGGCTGCCAGCAAGACATCGCGGTTGCGGGTCTCCAGTCTCTTCTCCGAACGCGAAACGGCCTTGGAGGCGATTCTGAAGCTGCGGTGCAAGCCTTGTGCCGCGGCCTGGATGGTCTTGTGTGCCGTGGTTCGAATGAGATAGAGCGCCGCAACAATCAGGACGATCCAGAGTATTGCCGAGGCGACTGGCCAAGGCGTGATGCCTAGCATAAAGCTCATGATGGTAACCCCGCTGCCGTATTTGGAGTGCGTAGACCGGTGGTTTTGCGAAGCGCCCATACGAGCGCCGTGCCCTTTTCATCTTCGCGGGCAGCGTTTCACAATGGGTGGCGCAGTGTCAACGTCATGGGCCTCAGTTCGCGAAAGTCCTCGTAAAAGGCCGAAAGTCGCGAAAAGGGGGGGGGTGCGGTTTTAGGCGTGCTTTTTGACTGTTGGTACGGCCCGAACGCATCGTTCTGCCTTGAGGTGCCTTATATTGATGAGGTTCGTCATATTGACCGTATCGGGCGATTTTAGAAGCTTCTCCACTTCTTCATTCATCTCGGGCACATCGAGCACCTTAACGCGGTGATCGCCCAGGGAAATGATGTCGTTTTCTCTCAGTATCGTGCTTTTGACCTGTTTCGAGTTGACGATGGTGCCATTGGCACTGTTCAGATCGAGCAGGACCAGCGCGTCAGTATAAAGGAGTAACGCGATATGCACCTTGCTCACAAAATCGTCAACGACAACGATATCGCAAAATTCGGAGCGGCCCAGCAGCATCTTTTTTTCTTGAAACGAAAATTCCGCCACTGTTTTGCCGTTCTTGGTAACCACGAATCGCGGCGGATCGGGACGTAAGGTGTCCCTCGCAACCTGGTTCAACAGACCCGGCCATCCGCCGGACTTTTCGTGTAAGCGGTCGCAAACAGCCACGGGGAACATCTCGTTTGGTTGTTTGACGCCGCAGGCGCGCATCCTGGCGTGCAAGTAGAGTTTCGTTTCCTCGGGAGTCAACGGATCCATCGAATAGATGGCGGCACTGCGTCCCGAAATGCTACTCATGCCGTCGGACTCGACCAGCGACATCAAACCCTCATTGCCCGTCAGGATCAGGCGAATCACGAAGCGTCCTCTTGTCTTCAAACCCGCAAGCTTGTCCAGTATCTTCAACGCACTCGGATACATGCGATCGATGTTGTCGACGAATATGACGGGCGGCTCACAAGACTCGGTCTGCTGCACGGTAAACACTTTGATCATGCTCAAAAGCTCATCGATTTCCCCGAGCCCGGTTTCATAACCAAACTGCGACAGTATCTCTGAAAGCAGTTCGTGTGGCTTGAGTCGGTTACCGTCAACGACCGCGACGGCGGCGTCATCGGGTAATTTCTCTGACAACTGCCGCACCATCGTTGTTTTGCCGCAGGCGCTGGGTCCCTGGAGGAGTCCGACGCTTTTTTGTTCCTTTAGAACCGAGCGCAGAAAATCATACGCGTTCTGATTCGATTTGTAGCTCACAGTGACGATGGCATCGGCATTTTGACCGAATGCATGATCACCAAGTCTGGATTGTTTTGTGTGCATATGACGTTGCCCCACGACTGCACTTAATAGACGCACAGGCATTATTTATCTTTACGAGTGGGGAAAAGGTCTCATTCGACAATAAGCCATTTTGATTTTAGGATATCATTATTTTTCAATAGCTTATCGTGTATAGCGAAAGTGATATTTGAAAATTTTTCGGCGATTTTGGTGATTATGTTAGGATTTTTGGGACTACCTGGGCTTAGGGGAGAACGACATGGCACGTATCACCGCGGAACTCACAACCGGCATGGTCGTACAGATATCCAATGGGCGTCACGAATGGACAGGTGACGAACCAATTGATGCCGGCGGCACCGATACGGGACCGAATCCCTACGAACTGCTATTGGGTTCCCTCGCCGCCTGTACCTGCGTGACGCTGTCCTGGTATTGCCGAAATAAAGGGTGGAAGCTGGAATCGGTGAACACAACTTACGACTTTTCGCGCGTGCACGCAGACGACTGCGAGGATTGCGATATACCCGACAAAGGATTCATTGAACAAATCACGAGCAATGTTCATATCGAGGGCGATTTCGACGAAAAACAACGAAAACGCCTCGCCCAGATCGCCCAGCGCTGCCCGGTTCACAAGACCTTGGCGCATGGCGTAGAATTTGAAGACCATGCGACGTTTGGGTCAGATTGAGAGGTAACAAGACATGGCACCTAGATTAAGCGGTGTGGATCATCTACACGTCAATGTGGGTAGCTGGAGTGAGGCTGAGGTCTGGTACCAGTCTGTACTGAACTTCAAACGCGTCGATGCGCTGATGGGCTGGGCCGTCAAAAACGGTCCACTAACAGTCGAAAATCCGGAGGGCACTGTTCACCTGGCACTATTCGAATCCGATAGCCCTGAAACTACGAACGTCATTGCATTTGGCACAACCGGGGAGGAGTTTTTGAGTTGGAAGACACATCTTGAAGACCACGGTTTGAAACTAAGAGTCACGGATCACAAAATGGCGTACTCGATGTACTTCAGCGATCCCTGGCAAAACAACCACGAGATAACTACCTACGAACGCGACTTCGTCGCAGGGAAATTGGCCCAATAATGTCGAACTCAAAAAAATTAAATACGGCTGTCATCTATGGCAGTGCGCGGCGAAGCCGCCAGGGCATTAAAGCGGCACGCTTTGTGGTTCGCAAGCTCGAGGAGCGCGAGCATGACGTCACGCTGATTGATTCGGAGGAGTACGACTTGCCTATGCTCGACTGGATGTACAAGGAATACGAGTCCGGCAAAGCACCAGATGCCATGCAAAAAGTTGCCGATATTCTCAGTGCGGCTGATGGGTTTGTCATCGTCAGTGCCGAATACAATCACAGTATCCCGGCCGCAATCAAGAACCTGCTGGACCACTACCAGAGTGAATACCTCTATAAGCCGAGTGGCATTGTCACCTATTCCGCCGGGCCATTTGGTGGCGTACGAGCGCTGGTCAATCTGCGTGGAATTCTTGCCGAGCTCGGCACACCGAGCATACCCAGTGCCTTTCCGATTTCTCAGATTCATAAAGCCTTCGATGACGACGGCAACGCCGTGGATACAGCCTACGAAGAACGGATCGTCAAGTTCCTGGATGAGTACGAGTGGTACACTAACGCGTTAAAGCGTGCTCGAGACTTTGAGCGTTGTAGCATCGATGTTCCGGTGCAACAGCAAATGTGCCGCGGATAATTACGTGGCAAGACTCTAACGCTTTTCCCAATTGGTGGTGGACGCCTCGAGCGTCCCATCACCGATACCCGCTACCCACTCCGCCTGCACGTCTTTATCGGCAAACACATATAATTTTCCGTCCATCACGTGCCATGCATCGGGCGATGTATCGGCTGTAAATCCTTTGCTCGCCGCGAACGAACAAAATCCCCCAAATTGCGGTGCGTAAGCTTCTGGATCCAGCTCAAAAAGCGCCAGGTTGTCAGCACTGGCGAATCGCCAGGTAGCGTCGCGCCAATCATAGGAATATTGACTATCGCCAAGCGTGGCTTTTGCGTCCTTGATATACGCGACGGGGTCGTATCCCTTAAGGGCAAGTCCCGCCGACGTATTGTAGGTACCCCACATTCCCCAGGATAAGGGCGAGACTTTTTTGACACCCACGAATACGCCGACGATAACGACCAGGATGCCCACTATTGCGATTGCCCACGTTTTCATGCTCCGACCCTTCGATATTGGCGAACGCACGATTGTATCTGAATCCATAAACTCAATAAATTGTATAGGTTCCTTTTTCTATAAATTGAAGCTGTTAAGGCTTCATTTTCTTCCCTAGACTGGCACTGTTCCGCGATTCCCGAAGGGGTTGCGGGCCAGAGGAGCCAGCCAATGAACGTCCGAAGAGCATGTCGCATCACTTGCCTGTGGGTTTTTGCCTTGTTTGGGTTGCCCGCACTGATTGTCGACGCCTCGGCTGATTCCGCCGACAACGAGTGGCAACTCAGCGTACCGCTCTACCTGAAGGGCGGCGCTTTTTTCCAGCAAAAAGGCGATGCCAGCGTCTCCTATGAGGCATTCGCGGCCAACCTTGAGCTTGTACTCTCCTCCCCGATGCGACCCTACTCGATCAGTCTGTTCTTCAACCAACGGATCTCACCAGACAGTCGTTTCAACGCTGCAGTGAATCTCGGTGGTTTGTTCCGATACAAAGCCAGTCGATGGGACTCATCGACGTATGTATTCAAGAGTGATTCTCGCGGGAGTCCGGGTCTTTGGGTTCTCGGCGAGCAGCTTCGCTACAGATTCGCGGACAGGCACAAACTCGGAATCGAAGCCTTCGCCCCCATCAAGGATCCGGGTGAAACGACACTGATGCTCGGATACTACGGCGCAATTTCACGCACAGTTTCCATCAAGATTGTCGCAGGCGCGAATATTAATGCGGGCCAGGATCGAGTCGCCCTTACGGAAGTCGTTTGGCAGATCAATTAGCGGTGATATGAAGACGACCGACTACGGAACGGTCGCCGTATTCGAAGATCTGTACGGGAATCTGTGGGACTTGTTAGAATTTGTGCCCGGTCACCCGATGAGAATCTCTTGAATAGGAACCCCCTGCAGCGTGTTGCTCTGTTTTTTCTGCTGGCTACGGTCTCGGCGCACGCACAGATTGTCCCTGATGACGTAAAGGCCGGCGCCAAAGCGCTTCGCGACCAGGCGATGAAAGACACAATCGCCTATGAACTGCTTGCATCCCTGACGATGGAGGTCGGACCGCGATCAGCGGGATCGGCTGGCGATGCGGCCGCCGTCGCCTGGGCCATTCAGATGATGAAAGGACTCGGATTCCAGAATGTGCGGACCGAAGAAGTGCTCGTGCCGCACTGGCAACGTGGCTCGATTAGCGCTCACATTACAGCGCCTTTCCCACAGTCACTCGTTGCGACATCACTTGGCGGCAGCCCTGCGACGCCCGAGCATGGCATTCAGGCCGAGGTCGTTCGGGTCGAGAGCTTGAACGAACTGCGCGCGCTAACCAGCGATGACCTGGCCGGCAAAATCGCATTTGTCGATCACGTCATGGAGCGCGCAAAGGACGGCGACGGCTACTCGGCCGCTTCACGAATTCGTTCCTGTGGCCACTATGCGGCTGCCGAACGAGGCGCACTGGCGACGATTATTCGCTCTGCCGGCACGTCGGTACATCGGGTCCCGCATACGGGCAGCATGCTAAACAACTCCATTCCCGCCGATATTCCGGCCATCGCGCTGGCAAATGCGGATGCAGACCTGCTGTCTTACCAGGTCAATACGGGCGAAAAAGTGACGGTCCGTCTGCATTCCACGGCGCAGAATCTCCCAAAAATGAAGTCAGCCAATGTCATCGGCGAAGCGCCCGGTCGAGGTGCGCTTGCGGATGAAATAGTCTTGCTCGGCGCGCACCTCGATTCCTGGGACCTCGGCACCGGTGCGATCGACGACGGCGCAGGTGTCGCGATTGTTACTGCAGCGGCGAAATTGATACTGAATCATGCCGACGCGCCACGGCGCACTATCCGCGTCGTATTATTTGCGAATGAAGAATTCGGATTGGATGGCGCCAAGCAATACAACGAGAATCTCGCCACAGACATCGACAAGCACGTCATCGGCCTGGAAGCCGATTTTGGAGCAGGTCGTGTCTGGAAATTTTCATCGCGAGTTGCTGACGACGCACTCACCATTATTGACGAGATTCACGCGCTTCTTGAACCGATTGGCATCGAGCGCGGTAAAAACACCGCATCAGGAGGCGCCGATCTAAGTCCAATGCGAAAAGCCGGCATGCCGGTGTTTTCCTTCACGCAAGATGGCACCTACTATTTCGACTATCACCACACACCGGACGATACGATCGACAAGATCGACCGCGACGATCTAAATCAGAATGTCGCCGCGTATGTCACTGCCGCGTTTATTGCTGCGAATATCGAACAGGATTTTGGCCGACTGACGCCGGACACGCGCCGCAAACGCAGCTGCAGCGCCGACGACGATGACTGGGAGTCTTGACGATTCTTAGGCCGAATTAACTTCCACGATCCACGTGACCACAGCCTCTTCCAGCATCGGCAATGTAACGCTGCCGTTCTCAAGAACACGATCGTGAAACTCACGTATATCGAATTTGTCACCCAGCTGTTCTTCGGCGAGCGCGCGTAGCTTCATGATTTCGAGCATGCCCAGCATGTAGGCATTGGCCTGTCCAGGCCACGCGATGTAGCGATTGATTTCTGATTCGATGTCGATTGGCGGCCACGCGGTGTTGGCCAGCATGTAATCAACCGCTTGTTGTCGCGTCCAGCCCCTTGTGTGCAAGCCGGTATCGATTACCAGCCGAGCAGCACGAGCACCCTGGTCCGACAACATGCCCATGCGATCGAGTGGCGTCGTGTAAAGATCTAATTTGTCCATCAGGCGTTCTGAATACAACGCCCAGCCCTCGCCATATCCCGAATTCCACAAATACCGTGCGATCGGGTGAACCTTGTCGCCAAGCTCCAGCGCAATGGCACCCTGCAGGTGATGGCCCGGATACGTCTCGTGATACAGGAAGGACTGCTGACCGGTACGCGAGCGTTGCTCGGGATTACTCGTCGGGATGTAGAAGATGCCCGGCCGCGTGCCGTCCTCGGATGACGACCAGTATTCGCCCGTGCCGCTGGCGCGATACGGTGGATACGCTTTGACAATCACATCGGCTTTCGGAAGCAGGCCGAACAAGTCGGGCAATACTTCTCTGATGCCGGCCAGTGAGGCAACGGCATTTTGTACGATCTCTTCTGAGCTGTTGAATGTGAATTGTGGATCAACATTAAGGCGCAGCAGAAAGGGCTCGATATCACCACCACCGTAGTGCTCATCAATGATGGACTGCATGTCGGCGCGGATTATGGCGATCTGCTCGAGGCCGGTTTCATGAATTGAATCGGCCGAGGGCGAGATCGTTGTAAACGAACGAACCAGGGCCCGGTAACATTCCTCGCCGTCAGGATTGAAGGTCAACGCGATTTCATCGCGCGCGTTCGGCAGGTACTCCGTCTCTATGTAAACTGCGTGCCGTTCTATCGCTGGTGCAATTTGTTCGTCGAATATTTGTTGCACTGCGGCCGAAAATTCCGCGTCGTCGTCTCGGCGAGCAACGCCAAGAAACGGATTGTCGTCTTGCAACAATGCCCGGATTTCGCCCGGGACGGGCTCAACCGTGGGTCGTGGCGCGCTGTAGCCGAAGTCCAGGCCGGCCCGCAGATTGCTAATGTCTGTCTCGATATAAGCGGCGACTTTGCCCAGACGCCGCAGCGCTTCCTCGCGTGCTTCGGGAGACCCAACGGGTTGCAGATCGAAGACGAAGGGAAGGTCCGTGTGCCAGGCTGTTGCCGCGCTGGCTGCCCACAATTCCGTGCGACAGATTCGGGTGCCAACCGAGTTCGCGAGTTCGTCGTACAGAATGCCGTAGGTCACCCAGTCACGGCTCCCGATATCCTGCGGCGCACCTATTTCGGTAAGCGCGGCGAGCCAAGAATCTACCCTGGCCTGCCAGGTGATCAAGGCTTCAGGCGAGTTATCGTACAGATCGTCATGACGTAATTCGGGGAGCGAATAATACGTTGCGGTCGAGGGATAACGTTGCAGCATTTCCTCGAGATATTGGTCGGCGATTGCCTCAACAGGGCTGATTTCCGGCTGGACATCTGCCTCCTGTCCGCACGCTGTGAGAACAAAGAAACCGAATATGATTGATTTTGAGTAGCGCATGGCCCGCAATCTACAACATGACGCAGGTCCAAGATAGCCCCTCAGGCTGCGTGCTAAGCTGATTCAATGTTCCTGCCCGTTAAAGCTGATTTCCCCCTGTCCCGTTTTCCGGCGATGACCATACTGGTCTGCATCGTGTGTTTCGGCGTTTTTCTGAAACAGGAAAGTGACTGGTCCAAATTCGAGCACGCGATCGAGCGTTATTGCGACGGTGCCCGGTCGCGCATTGATCAAATCGTCTTGCAACGGGTAGACACTCTGAAAGGTTCGGAAATATGCGGGCAGGCCATGTACGAGATCGATAATTCGGACGAACCGGACAAGGAGATCGACAAGATCGTCAATGCCCTCAAGCCGCTAACCGGGTTTAACCAAGAGGATTCGCGCGAGTACGTACGGCAAATTCTCTACGACGAGTTACGTCTGTACCAGGCATACGTGCCCGAGGATCCGGATTCCAAGTTTGCCTACGACACATCCTCGTGGCATCCCGTGCACATGCTCACGGCAAGCTTCGCACACGCGGATTGGGGCCACATTATCTTCAACCTGATTTTTTTCTTCGCGTTCGCGGCCGCGGTCGAGGCAATCGCGGGCCCAATCGCCTTCACGGTATTTATTCTGGCCAATTCGATAATTATCGGCGTGACTGATTCGGTTGTTTCAACGCTCCTGGACAATCACCACTGGACCCTGGGCTTGTCAGGTGTGGTCATGGGCATGATGGGCCTTTTTGCCTACCTGCTGCCGCACGGCAAGATTCGCTGTTATTACTGGGTTATCGTGATTTTCGGGTCAATTGCCGTACCCGGCTGGATACTTGCGCTGTGGTACATCGGCGGCGACTTGTACCAGCTGTTTTCTTACGACTCGCACAGCGGAGTGAACGTACTTGCGCATGTATCGGGCGGCATCGCCGGTTACTTCTACGGATTTTTCTTCCTGAAAAAAGCACGCCAACGGGCAGTCGACGCAAAAGGTGCGCTTGATCAAACCCATCTGATGCCGGGCCTCTAATCCGGACGAACTTCGGCCACGCTACTGCTGTCATACTCTCACAAGCACCTCAAGTGGGAGATTGTCATGCGTTATCCGAAGACAGCAGCAATAGCCGTCGTCATTTCGATTTATTTCGTCGCCACAGAAACCGCATCTGCCGGCATATTCGACGACCCAAAGAACCTCAAGGTCCTGCCGGAAGACATCAGCACCGCAGAATTGCGCCAGACCATGCGTGGGTTCGCACAAGGAACAGGGTCGCGCTGTTCTGCCTGTCACGTTGGCAAAATCGAGGCCGATCTGAGCACCTACGATTTCTCGGTCGACGACAAAGAGAAAAAGCTCAAAGCCCGCAAGATGATCCAGATGGTTCGGGACATTAACGACAACATCGCCAAGCTATTTCCGGACGCGACCGAGCCGCTTGTCAAGGTGACTTGCGCCACCTGCCATCGTGGCCAGGCGAAACCCGAAATGATCCAGGATGTTGTGTTCGCGACGCTGCACGATGAAGGACTCGATCAGTCCGTCGCCAAGTTTCGTGAACTTCGCGAGCGTTACTACGGCGGCTATACGTACGACTTTAGCGAACGCGTATTGATGCGAATAGCGGAGGATCTCGGCGCACAAAATGAATTGGATGCGGCGATGCGATTCGTCAATCTCAATCTCGAGTATTACCCACAGTCGTCACGCACGTATGTTTTGCGCGCACAGGTATTTGCCGAACAAGATGATATCGAGGCCGCGCGCAGCGACTACGAGACTGCGCTTGAGATGGAGCCCGACAGTTGGTGGATCAGAGAACAGCTGGACAAATTGAATCAATAATGGATCGCGCTTGTTATCCCCCTTGAGGGGAGCAAGCAGCGCTCCAACAGCAACATATTTGGCGCATAATTAGGGCCGAGTAAGGGGAGAACAACATGTCATTACCAATAACAGCCCTCTATGCCAGCATCATGATGATTTTCGCGCTGGCGCTTAGCTTCAAGGCCGGCGGATTTCGTGGCAAGAGCGGGATTTCCGTGATGTTCGGTGAGCCGACAAACATGGAACTAGTCCAGCGGGTTCGAGTCCATCAAAACTTTCTCGAGTACGTGCCGATGGCCATCATCCTGATGGGCATCATCGAGATAAACGGCGGCAATTCGACGTTCCTGCATGTGTTCGGTGTCGTATTGATTATCTCGAGAATCGCGCACGCCATCGGGCTCAGGCACGACAACATGGGGCATCCAGGTCGCATTATCGGCGCGGGCGGCACCGCGTTGATTTCAATGGCCGCGGCGCTGTATGCGTTGTGGATGGTTGCCGGACCGATGCTGGGTTAAAGATCCAGGAAAACGCCAACTTCGGGCACCGGGTCCCAGCCCAGATCCACGCGTTCAACGTTTATCGCATCGAGATTGTCTTTCTTTAAAGCAATCATTCGTGGGTCCTGAGCGACAGGATCCCACTCGCTGTTGTATTGCCAGTTTGCAAACCGGTTACCCAGCTCGAAAGAGCGGCGCAGGCGTATCAGCGCCTCGTCGTACTCCCCGCTCATCGCATAATATTTAGCCCAATCACCTTCGTGATTCGAATCAACGAGCCCTTGTGCATCGTCTTCTTCCAATTCCGCTCGTATCACAGCAAGCAACGCGATCGCATCATCATCACGCCCCAACGCTTGCATGGCGGGGACGAAATCCGGCAGCAAGAAGTGCAATCCTGCTGACCGCAACTTCTCCGGTGTCTCTATGTGCTCATCGTAAAAATCCACGACGCCTTCGTAGTCACCAATATAGGTTGAGCCAAGCGTGTAGGCGATCACCCCGAGTGGATACATCGGATTGGCATCGAGTGCCGCACGTAATTGCGGCAAGGTCTCATCCCATTCGCCTGTCAGGAAATTTCTCATAACAGCAAATTGTGGCGGCACAACGTCGAGCGCTTGCTTGTAATTCTGAAGTGTCATCAGGTTGAGCGCCCGCTGTGAGGAGACCCCGGGTGTATCCGGCGCCAGCTCGTAGGCCCTGCGAGTGGCGCGATACGCATCAGCCAATTGGCCCACGTTCGATCTTGCATTGGCATCCATCTGGTGAAACATGGCCGAGTCCTGGTGATAGGGCCGCAGGCGCTCGAGGATTTCCCACAACTCATCCGTACGCCCGAGTTCCACGTAATTCCGAACCAGGTTCGAATTGGGGACCAGCCAGAGCGGGTCGATGGCAATCGCTTCGCGGTAATAGTCCATCGACTCCGACAGCTTCTCCTGTCGGGCCGCATTGTTCGCCCGCCAGTTCCAGGCATCGGACAACGAGGGATTGAGTGTGACAGCGCGCCGCAAGCTAGCCTCGGCTTCTTCAAATTGAAACTCTGCCTGGAGCATCAAGCCACGAACCGCGTAGGCATTGGCCAAATCCGGGTCGATCTCGATCGCTCGATCCAGCAATGGCGTAGCGATCTCACGAACCTCCTCTGGTGTGAGGTCCCCATAGCTTAGGAATTGTTGTCCCTTCAAGAGCACCACGGTCTCGGCCAGCGACGCCAGTCCCGGTGCATAATTCGGTGTTGCCGCGACGACCTCTTCGAGCAATGCGCGAGCTTCGGTCAGGCTTTGGTTGGTCCGCTGAGGAATCAGCGTGCGTGCCTCAAGGAACTTGTCGTAAGTCGCAACATCAATTTGGGCGAACGCTGAATCATTCGTCTCCTCGCCGAGCAGATTTCCCCGAAGTGCGGTGACAATCGCGGCCGAAATTTCATCCTGCACGGCGAACACATCAACTAGCTGGCGGTTGTATGTTTCCGACCAAAGATGAAATCCATCACTGACTTTTATGAGCTGTGCGGTAATGCGCAGCCGGTTGCCGTCCTTGCGAACCGAACCTTCGAGAACGTGTTGCACGCCGAGCGCGGCGCCAATTTCGCGTAAATCTTCGTTGCGTCCTTTGAACGCGAATGACGATGTGCGACCTGCTACTTTCATTGTTCTGAGTTTCGCCAGACCGTTCAAAATCTCTTCAGTAATGCCGTCGGAAAAGTAGTCCTGATCGCGGTTCGGTGACATATCGGCAAACGGTAAGACTGCAATTGAAATTTCGCCAGCCGCTGCAGTCGGAGCAGCGGGCAATGCCATCTCCGGAAACAGGAATCGATCGCTGACAACTAAAATCATGGCAAAAATCAATGCCGCAATCGTGATGTAATCCAGTTTCTTGCCGGTGTCACCGGTTATCGACTGGCTGCGATCCACGTCCTTTTCGCGCTTCAACCCTTCGGGCGTCAGCTCGAATGCCCACGCAAAAACCAGCGTCGGAATGAATAATAAAAAGAGCAGGAAAAGTACGAGTGAGTTGACGAAGTCGGGCAGGCGTAGTGCCGGAACCGCCACTTCGGCAACTTGCAGGATAAGCCAGGACACAATGGCATAGGCCACTGCAACCCTGAATACGTTTCTTCTTTTGAATTCCTGAAACAGGCCTGGCATTGCCAATCCCTTGCGCGACCAGCACGTATGGTACCAGTTTTGCCCCGAAATACGGCGTACCATCAAAGACTTGAAGTAAACAAACCGAGGGCTCCGAAATGAAGATTCGTGCGCTTGCATGCCTCTTATTCCTCGCACAACCGGTCGCTGCGGAAACGATCGCCATCATTGGCACCGGCAATGTCGGTGGTGCGCTTGGCCCCGAATTTGCAGCACAGGGCCACACGATCGTTTATGGGTCGCGTGACCCATCCAGCGACCGCGTTAAAGCGTTAGTCACAAGGACCGGCGACGGAACGTCCGCGACGACGCTGGCAAATGCCGCAAGAGACGCCGGAATCGTGGTGCTCGCCGTACCGGGTATGCTCGTTGCCGAAATCACGCAAGGATTGGGCGACCTGTCGGGAAAGATCATCATCGATCCAACCAACCCCCTCGAACGAACGGAGGACGGGCTAGCTCACGGTGTCGCAACGTCCAACGCCGAGATTATTCAGGAAGTGGCACCGGCGGCGTACGTCGTCAAAGCTTTTAATTCGCTGAACTGGCGAACGATGGTCGATCCAGATTCTTCCGGCGGGCCCGTGTCGATTCCGCTTGCCGGCAATAATGACGATGCCAAGGCCGCGGTTGCAGCACTGGTCGAAGGAATGGGACTCGAAGCAATCGACGTCGGCTCAGTTGAGAACGCCCATTGGATCGAAGGAATGTTGATTCTCTGGATCAACAATCGCTACGGAGACAATGGCCGCCCGTCATTCGATTACCATCTGCGCCAGAATTAGCGGCTCAGAATCGGTCGTTGAAATTCGGGAAATGGTGCCGGATAGGTGATTCGAACACCTGACCCCAGCTTTACGAAAGCTGTGCTCTACCAACTGAGCTAATCCGGCGCGGCGCGAAGTATAGCCTCAGTGAGTCCGGTGGAAAAGGGGCATTGGCAATTATTAGGTGCGGTTGCGAACCTTGATCAGGACTTCGACACTGTCGCATTCGGTGCCTGCCGGTAAATTCGGAAGATCCTCAAAACCAATCCTTGCATCCGGGATGTCGAACAGCTCGCCCGTATCGATATTGTAGAAATGGTGATGTGCGTGCGTCGTCGAGTCGTAGAATTTACGAATCGGGTCGACCATGCACTCTTTCACGAGACCATGCTGGC
>Ga0255049_10000498_pt1 | contig 24182 bp, 38 predicted proteins | sample JV7_2_3_MG_FD_183615 | JGI IMG/M metagenome (GOLD analysis project Ga0255049, IMG submission 183615) | Seawater microbial communities from Jervis Inlet, British Columbia, Canada - JV7_2_3 | ecosystem: Environmental > Aquatic > Marine > Inlet | place: Canada: British Columbia | collected 2016-10-06
CTTCTCGAACGAGGGGGTACCGGTATTTTGGGCCTCGGGCGGAGACTTGTCGGGGTCGTCGAATTTCAAGCGGGCGCGCTTGCCGTTGCGGGCCTTTTTGAGCCGGCGCTTCTCGACCACCTCCTCGGGGCTCATCTGCGCCCGCTCCATCTTGCGGACGATCTTGTGATACATGCTGTGGGCGGAGCCCTTGGTGATTCCGAGGGCTTTTCCCATCGCCTCGAAGGGCATTTCGGGCTTGGTGGAGTGCCGGAGATCGTAGATCTCGCGCTCCCGATCGGTGAACGTGACCCGTTTTCCGTGCTTCACAGGGATTTCAGTACCCTAAATTTCAAGATCTGCCAACCGGGGTGTCTTAAATCGGCGATTGGATGCTAGACTGGGGCGAAAAGGAGGGTTCCATGCTTCACCGAAAAACCTGGAGCTGGTTCGGTATTCTCTTCATCTGGTGTGCCGCTTTCGTTGCCATCGGGTATCTCTGGGCGGCGCAACCCGCCAACTGTGCTTGGTGCGTGCCGACCTTCTGCGGGTTTTCCTCGGACTGCCCGCCGAACTGCCACTGCGCGATTCCGTGGGGTCGGGTCACGGGGAGGTGCTCGGGATGAAGTGGTGGCTCCGAGACATGCGTCGCCGGGTGGAAAAGGCCGAGGAGCGGGCTCGAGAGTCTGAGCCGGGGCCCGAGGTCACGCCTTTCGTCCGGAGCCTTCAGCGCTCGGAAGATGTGGATGCCGATCGGCGTCCGCCGAAGTGGGCTCGGCCCCTGGCGCCGCGGCCGAAGTGGATGAAATGAACCACATCTGGCAGCTCCGCAGTGAGCGGACGCGATGCCAACGGTGCAAGCGATTGCGCCGAGATTGGGTGAGGTGGCAGGCGCTGGGGTATCGGTGGGGCGGGGAGTGTCCGGGGTGGAGGGCGTGGTAGCGTCATCGCGACGCGTTTGAATTTTTCCTGAAAGCAAAGTGTGTGGGTGGGGAGCCTCGTTCAGGGTGGGGTCTGGGCGACGCGAGGGAGGGGTGCAGGCCCAGCGCGGGACCCTACAAACCCAAACCCCACCCCGACCGGTGCGCCAAGTGCCTTGACACCGTACAGTGTACATGCAGCTCGAGCGCTGCACTGCACAGCGCTGTGTATACGGTAGGGGGGTACGGTACCTACCCTTGACAATGCACACTAGTGTATGGTTACGATCGCAACCTGCGCACTCGAGCCCAGCTTACGTCGCATGGTGTACCCCATGCCGAGGTAGCGTGCCCAAGTGGTGTGCCTTCGGGTCGAGAGTGGTGTCTTCCTGACGGGGACGGGGGCGCGGTGGCTCTGAAGGCGCTTCAGGATGAGGGGTCACCACGACCCCCCACGCTGCGAGCGTGGAGCTGCGCCCGGCACGTGGCAACGGGGCCTAGGATCGCCTGTGCGCCCCGATCGCCAGCCCCCCGGACACCCACACCCTATGGGGTGAATCGGCCAGCTCGGCGGCTGAAATCCGCTGTTGAACGTTAACGTTGAACTAGTGCTTTCATACTATACTATACTCTCTTCCCCTTCTTACCTTGAAGTCCAGAAAAGTCTATAGGTGTTAGAAGTAAAGGTATTAGTTCAACGTTCAACATGCCTGAAAAGGAGCATTCATGAGCAATTCCAAGCACTTGAACCCCAAACACCGCGCAGTGTGTGGAAACCCGTGGCTCCACGGGTTCGGCCGCCGACCCTACGCCCCGTACCTGGTCAACGGTGAGCCGCACTGTCGAGACTGCCTCGAAGCTCACCTGAGGCAGCGTCCAACCCTGGCGTCGATGCCGATCCGCCCCCCCGGCGAGCCTTCCCCTCCCGGCTGGTGCATCCGACGCCACCTCCCCTCAGCACCGGCTGCCTACCTTCTGGAAGGGGAGCCGCTCTGTTGGGAGTGCATCGACGCCACGCTCCGAGCTGGCGGATCGCTCACTCTCGACACTCTGCAGCCCCGTCCCAAGGTGGTCGACTACTGGGCCCAGCCTTCCCAGCCCACAGACTCAAGCTAGCCGCTCGAGCAGCCGAGAAGAGGGGGCCTTGCGGGGGATCTAAATCGGTGCTACAGAGTAGGGCATGGAGGGAATAGGCATGATCGAGCGACGCATTTTGGCAGCACCGAATATCGGAATGGTATTCGGCACGTATGGCTACGCAGACGTGGATCGCATTGACCGAATCTACAATGGCAACGCGTTTCCGGGCGAGCGGCTGGTGCGCGTACCGCGACGTTTCGCCCGCACCTATCACCAGCAGTGGCTGCTCTCCCGCGGGCGGCTCACCGAAGTGGTTCGCCCTCTCCCCATCGCCGTGCAGCAACTGAGGGGGGCGTGAGCATGGGCGACCGAATCACACGCATCGCCTTCTGGCTCCCGATGGTGGGCTACCTCGTCTTTCTCTTCGGTGCGCTCGAAGGCTACTGGTAGGACGCGATCCGGCATCCCCGTCGAGAGGCGGGGATCGCGGATCACTTCCGATCCACGGGGGAACCGATGCAACCGACACACTGGCAGACAGCCTATCGCCTCATTCGAGAGGACCGAGCGAACAGCTACGCCGTCCGGAGTAGCCTACAGACTGCAATGGACCGCGATCCGCTGGACGCCTATTTCGATGCGTTGCTCGTGGTCCGCGTGCTACGGGCGCGGGCGAATGAGATTCTCGGCAAGGGGGACGGGATCGTCGATTTCGAGAGCGACGATATGGGATGCATCCCCAGCGACTGCGGCTCCGACGAGCCGCCTGAATTCTCTTGCGACTCGGGAACGCGTCAGCCTTCCTACTAGGACGCGATCCGGCATCCCCGGTTCCGCAGGGAAACGGGGATCGCGGATCATTTCCGATCCGAGAGGGAACCGAATCATGGCGAACGGCAAGCTGACCACTGGCACACTCACTCCCGCATACGGTCGCGACTACAAGTCAAAGAGGGCGGTAATTGCCGACCTCAATATCGGCAACATGTTCGTTTGGCAGCGTATGCTCGACGAGGGTTACGTAAACATTTCCGACCTCGAAGGAACCTTCAAAGTCCGCTGGAATCGCATCATGAAAGAGGGGATGGTTACGATCGCCGACGGCGTCGCGAAGTAGACCATTCAACAGAAAAGGGGACCAGGATGGACGACTATCAATTGACAAAAGGCGAGTATCGTGGAGCAAAAAGCCGCCTCACGCGCGCACAAAAAACAAACAATCCCGAAACGATTTTGAAAGTAGCGAAGAAGTGCTTGGCACTCTTCGAAGAGAAGGGATATCCGGACGATTGGAGCAACTGGCAGCGCGCTGCGGATGACGCTTCATTCGCCATGCAGCGGGGCGGCGGATTCTGGCGGTAGACCGATCAAAGGTTAGCAGGCGCTCCCTGCTAACCCTTGACCGATTAACAGAGGGAGCCACAATGGGAAAGGGAATTCCGAAGGTTCGAGAGTGGATGATTACCATGCACTCCGGCGATCGATTCAAGGTGCTCGCACCCACGCGCAAGCTTGCAATTCTCAATCTCCGATTCGAATCGTTCCGGCGTGATATCGGCGCGAATGGATGGGGGCCGATCAAGAGCGTCGGCGCGATCCGCAATCAGACTGGAACTCACGTGTCTGTTGAGCGAATCGCGTGAGCCGGCTTCAATCCGACCTAGAGGCAATTGGGGGGCTATCCAATCCCTCCAAGATGCCGGGTTACTCCTATTCAATCCCCGCACGCTACTGCATAACCGGCGCGAAGCTGGCCCGAATTCCAGGGACCGTTTGCTTTGACTGCTACGCGCTGGGGGGGTGCTACCTATTCGCCTCGACGGTTTCCGCCATGGAGCGCCGATGGCAGATTATCATGGGGGCGATGCACAATCCGGGGAAGCGGATTGATTTTATCAACGCCTTCGTCCGCGTGCTGCGCGCCCGATTCGAACGCGACCGGCGCGCGCGGGAGCGCGGGAAGACCCCAGTGCAGGACTGCCGATATTTCCGTTGGCACGATAGCGGCGACCTCCAAGGGATTGCGCACCTAGAAATAATCGCGGAAATCGCCGCGCAGCTTCCCCAGGTTTCTTTTTGGCTTCCCACTCGCGAGGCGGCGACGGTCCGCGCCTATCTCAAGCGGCATGGGACCTTTCCCTCGAATCTAGTCGTCCGCGTCTCCGCGTCAAAAATTGACGGCAAAGCGCCCGAGGGATTCCCTCACGTGTCTGGCGTTCACTCCGTCAAGGGATCGCCCCCCGCTGGTATGCGCGAGTGCCAAGCCTTTCGCACTACCGCCGATGGTACCGATCGGCCCGATCTTATCGGCACCCCCGAGGTGGGATATTGCGGCGATTGTCGGGCGTGTTGGGATCCTGAGATTTCAGGCGAGAGTTATCCGCTTCACTAACAACAAAGAAAGGGAACCAATGAGTTACATCCCCGAAGTAGAGGCCGCGGGAAATCCCCCCGGCGTGTTCACAGGCAACGCGCTCCGATTCGCAACGGCCAAAGAGGCGGAAAGCTACGTCCTAGATCTGGCAATGCGCTGGACCGCAGTCAAAGACACACGCGTGGTCGAATCGACCGATCCGGTTACCCACGTCTGGACCGAGAACGGCCTGCGCTCGATTGACAAGCCCGAGGGCTCCGAGCGCATGCCTCCGCGTAGCGTCTCGTTGTAGCTTCCCGCGATCGGAGAACGGCCGCCCATCGGGGCGTCCGTTTCCCGATCCCGAGAGGATCGATAACAGGGGGAACCGATGAGCGAATCCAAACACACGCCTGGCCCTTTCGAGACGTGGATTGATCAATACGCGGAGATACGGGCCACACGCGACGAGGCGGACGCAAACGGCGACGACGATCTCATGATGGAATATGACCTTGCCTATACCGAGCACCTAGAAAACTTGCACGCCATGATGGATCGCAAAACGGCGCGACGCTGTGATGCCGCCCCGGATCTGCTCGCGGCGGCGGAGCAGGTTGCGAATGTGACGTTGGATGGTGAGATGCGAGAGGGGGAGGACGAACCCTACGAAATGGATCTGCTTGATTCTTTCGATACGCTGGTTTCGCTGGTTCGGATGGCTCGCAAGGCTCTCGCCGATGCGTGAGGCCATCGCCGTGATCTGGATCTACGTGGCGTTGGGCTTCTTGGCACGCTGGGCCTTCGCATGACCGACGCCATTATGTCGACACTGCCCCTGCTCCTGCTGGCGATCTACTATGCGGGGCGGTGGATACGCACTCAAGTTTTCCACGCTCCGGCCGATAAGCCGAGGCATGGACAAACCCAATAAACTCAACACACACGACGAAGTTCTCAAGATGCTTGACGGCCTCATCACTCGTACGCACAAATCCACAGTCCGCGCCTTGATGACGCTGGGCCTGGACGCGGATACGCCGTGCCTGGAAGTGTACGCGCGGAACCCGGACGACCCCGAGGCGTTCGAGGCGTGCATTGCGGCGGTACAGAAGAAGCTGGAAATAGGTCAGCTATGGTAGAAGAGACGCGCCTGCTGTGGCTGATCGCAGTAGGCGGCTTGGTAGGGGTCGTAATTCTGCTGCGGTTTTGCGTATAGCCCAAAGGCACTCCCCCCGGTTCCGAATTGGAGCCGGGGGGAGCCCTCGGAGGGAACCGGCCCCCATAAGGGAACCATTCCACTTGCGAGCCTATCGCGCCCGGAGTAGAATCGCCAACCTCGGAGGGAAAGGGTGACAAGAGCCGATCCGCCCCGCTGGCATGTGCACCTAGCCAGCTCGGGGCTCACGCCCACGGATGCCAAGGCGCTCCGCCTCAAGTGGCTCACTCCCGCCGCTGCCACCACGCTCCTTCAGACCACGTTCCCCTTGGAAACGGGCGGGATCCACTTCCCCTACTTCGCGCTCGACGGTTCCGTTGACCCGGCGGTATGCCGCGTGAGGCTCCTCCCCGACCCCGCCAACGGCGTGGATCCCAACGTGCCTACCTTCCGCTACCTCCAGCCTCCGGGCACGCCCCCGCGCGTCTACTTCCCTCGCACCGTGGACTGGGCCACCCTTGCCAAAGACACCACCGCCCGGATCGTGATTACGGAAGGCGAGAAGAAAGCCGCCGCCGCGTGCAAGGCGGGGATCCCGTGCCTCGGCCTCGGAGGCGTGTGGAGCTTCCAGCAAAAAGACCTCGGCGTCCCCCTGCTCGCGGATCTGGCCGCGATCGACTGGGCCGGGCGCCAGGTGATCCTTGCTTACGACTCGGACTGGTCCGAAAAGAAAGAGGTCCGCCAAGCCGCCGCCGTGCTCGCGCGCCGTCTCGCCGAGCGCGGGGCCGAGGTGCGCTCCGCCCTGCTCTCCAGTGCCCCCGGCGGTGGTAAGGTGGGCGTGGATGACCTGCTGGTAGCGCGCGGTGCCAAGGCCCTTCACGCCGTGCTCGACAGTGCCCCCGCCATCACCCCCGAGCACGCGGAGACGGCGGATTACCGTGCCAGGTTCACGTTGGTCAAGACGCTCTCCGCCGCTTACGACCGCGAGACGGGAACCCTCTACGCGCGCAAGCGGCTGGAGGATTCGTTTCCCGATGAGATGCTCCAGACCGTGGGACCAACCGGGCGCCCGACCCAGGTTACCAAGGCGCAATACTGGTGGCAGGACCCCACCAAGGTATCCGCCTCCAAGCTGGTATTGGAACCGGGGGAGCCCGAGATCACCGCCAAGGGCGACCTGAACCAGTTTCGGGGCTGGGGGACCCAGCCAGAGCGCGGCTCCACCGAGGTGTGGCAGAAGCTCCTCCATTCCCTGTTCCAAGGCCGCAAAGATCTGATCCGCTGGTTCGAGCAGTGGTGCGCGTACCCCTTGCAAAATCCCGGCGCCAAGCTCCACACGTCTGTGTTCATCTACGGCGGCCAGGGCGTGGGCAAGACCGCGGCCGGATTGATCCTGCTGGACATCTATGGGGCTTCAGGAAGATTGATTCAGGACCGGGAGATATTCAGCTCGTTCAACGGGTGGATCGGTGAGACCTTGTTCTGCCTCGGGGATGACCTCGCCTTCGAGGAGCGCAAGAAGTCTCGCTCGGTCATCAAGATGCTGACGGATAGCGAGACGATCGAGATTAACGAGAAGTACCTTCCCTCGTACCGCGCCCAGAATCGCTGCCAGTTCTTTTTCAACGCCAATCGCCCCGACGCCTTGCCGCTCGACCCCACGGGCCTCAACCGACGCTTCATGGTGATCGAGGCCCCGACCGCGCGCCCGTTCCCGACGACGTGGTACACGAAAACCTTTCACGAGTGGCGGCACCAGGGCAACGGCTCCGCCCACGTCCACGACCGCCTGCTTCGGATGGACCTCAAGGGCTTCCACGCCTACGCCGACGCGCCCCACTCGGATGCCAAGGCGCTGGTCGTCGCGACGGGGCAGTCGGGCGTGGAGGCGTGGGTCGGGGAGTTGACCAACCATACGGAGATGGCGCTCGCCACGGTGCGCGAGCTGTACGACCTGTACCGCAGCAAGACTCAGGACACCCGTACCGGGATCGGCGCCTTTACCGCGAGCCTCCGAGCGGTTGCGGAACCGCTCGGCACGCAGCGCGTCGCCAAGGACCACCTGTCGCTGTGGGCGATCCGCGCGCCGGAGCATTGGAAGAAAACCAAGCCCAAGACGAGGGCGGAGCGGTACTTGATGGAGAGGGGGCGAACATGACAGCCTGGGTCGAGATGGGAGACGAGGCGGTGTGTCCGATCTGCGGATTGGTCGTAGACAAATCCGAAGCGGCGGGCCACCTGGCAAGCCACCAGCTCTGGGAAATTTACGGCATCGGCAGGAAGGATCTGGAGACGATGGTGTCGGATGCCGTCGGTTGGAGGCCCGATGCCGAATCCTGGCACTAGAAAGACAGGCGTTTTCGACTTCGGCTGGTTCGACGCGATCGAGAACGTGTGGCATGTCTACGGTACCGGAGATCACTTTTGCGCGATGCAGATTCCCGCGCGAGCCGTGGAGTTGATGCGCTCGCACCAAGAAGCGCCTCCGGGGGAGCGCCGACCCGAGGTGCTCGCCAGTGATTGACGCCTTCTGCGCGCGCCGCCTCGCTCGCTTCCTCGCCAAGACACACTCCGTCCCCTCCCCGCTTACCGGACGCGGCGATTGCCTGCTCTGGATCGGCGCACGCGACCACGACGGCTACGGTCGGTTCTGGTGCCCGGGGTTCCCGGGGATCACCGGCACCCCCCGACCCGGGACGGTGTTGGCGCATCGGTGGGCAGTGGGCTTCTTCTTCGGCCCCGACACGCTGCGCCACTTGACGGCCGACCACCGCTGCCGCCGCCCGAGCTGCGTCAATCCGCTCCACCTCCTGCCCCTGCCCCATGCCGAAAACGTGAGCAAGGGCAACACCTTACGAGCCTGGCCGTTGGAAGGGGGAGACGTGTTCGAGGCGCTGGCTTGACGCGAGCGCCGATCGGGTTCATACTACGGACTGCCATTCAATCGGAGGGAACGGCATGGCTTCCAAATTCTCGCAAACACTCGGCCGCAAGATCGACACCTATTTCCGTCTCCGCGCCAGGCGCCTGGTGCTAGAGAGCGACGTCAAGAAGTGCAAGAGCAAGGAATCCGCGATGACCGACGACATCGTGGAGCTGCTCGGGGAAGCGAAGATCGACGCCGCCAGCGGCAGCCTTGGCAGCATCTCGATCAAGCGCCCCACGGTGGGGCGCGTCGCCGACTGGCCCACGCTCTACGACTGGATTTCTGAAACCGACAATTTCCAGATGCTGGGGCGCCAGCTCCATCAGGCCAACCTGCGCGAGTTCCTCGAGCACGAGCCCGAGTTCAAGGTGAAGGGTCTGCCCGGCGTGGAGCTGGTGACGGTGGTGAAGGTGTCGGCGACGGCGAAGCGATGAAGCACATCACCGACGAAGAATTGGATCGCATCGAAGAGCAGTGGTCACCACCGGAACACACTGATTTGAGTGTGGAGCAGTTGATTGCGCGAGGTTATCGACGCACATCAAACAAGCATCGGATGCTATCGCGGATCGATCGACCCGACTGGTGGGAGGTGCTGACCGAGCATCTTCATCGAATACCTCCCGGTCCCCGTTCACAATGGCCCGATTTCTACCGCCGGGTGCTGTCCAACGATACGGTGATTGCACTAGCGTATGTTGCTCGTCAAGTACCAACGAGTGGACACGATCCGGTCGAGTATGTAGAAGACCTCCCGCCCATGCCCCGTGATTTCAACGATCGAAAACCAGAAGAGGACTGAAACATGGAGAAGATCATTCTTCGGTGCGTTGATTGCGGGCGTTTCCTTGGAACGCAATACGCGCGCTGGAGTACCGCACTTTGGGGCTGGCGCTGCGAATCGTGCTATGAGCGCATGATCGAAGAGTCTTAGCTGTTCCCGTGATCTTGGGGCACGGTAGTCGATCGACTTGAACGGAGCGGGGAGCCCAAGACTCCCCCTTCCACTAACGGAGATTTCATGCCCGCACGCAAAGCCAAGAAACGAACGACCCGCAAGACTCGCAAGACCAAGGCTCTGACTCCCGTCCTAGGGCGCAGCGAGCTGTCGCTGCCGGCCGACATGGAAGATGAGTTCTCGAAGTACGTGAACCGCGACAAGGCGTCGGCGACCTCCGCTGGCTGGCCCTACGCCAGCACGCAGGGCAGCACGCCCGTGATGACCTGTTCCGGCGTCAAGCTCGGCAACAGCCGGGGCGGCCCTGAGCTGGAAGCGATCGTGCTGGGAGGCAACCGCGTGAACCAGTTCTACACGGGCGAGTTCACGCCGGGCAAGCCCACACCGCCGTCGTGCTACGCCATCGCCGACCCCGACTGGGAATCGGGCGAGGTGGAGGCGAAGCTGCGGCCTCCGGCGGATCTGGCGAGCAAGGAACACGACGACTGCGCAGGCTGCCCCCAGAACGCCTTCGGTTCGGGCAGAGGTAACAGCAAGGCGTGCAAGAACACGGTGCGCCTGGCACTCCTGCCGGCCGATGCCAAGGACTACAGCAAGGCCGACGGGCTGATGCTGTCGGTGCCGCCGACGAGCCTGCGGGCGTGGTCGAGCTACGTGGGGCAGTGGACCGCGATCAATCGTCCGGTGATGACGGTGGTGACCGAGATCGCCAAGATTCCCAACGAGAAGGGCGCCGGCTTCGCCCTGCGCTTCGAGAAGGTGCGCCCCATCTCAGATCGGGACGACCTGCACGCGCTGCTGAGCCGTGCTGCCGGGGACGGTGCTGCGGCGCTGGTGCAGCCCCCGCCGACTGCCGCAGCGGACGAGAAGGGCAGCAGCACGGGTCCGCGTCGGCGCAAGGTGGTCAAGAAGGGGAGGAGGTAGGTCACCGTGGCGAAAAAAGTTGGCGCCCGGTCGATCCCCCAGAGCGGCTCGAGGCGACTCACCCCCGCCTCGGGCCGCTCACCCCCCCGCCGCCGGGGGCGGCAGATGGAGACGTTGCTCTTGGTGTTCGACGCTGTGGATGCGCTCGGCGCACGGGGAAGGGAGTTCGGGACGACGGACGTGCAGAAGATGGCGGGGATCAGCTTTTCACAAGCCTACGGCTGGCTCCACGCCCTGCGCGACCACGGCTTCGTCGAGGGCCGCCTCGACAAGAGCGTCCGCACGCTCGGCGACTGGCGCTGGAAGCGGAAGTTCAAGCTGGTGAAGGGGTGAGGAGCGCAGAAGAGTTCTGGGCGAAGGTTCGGCGCGGGGAGCCCGACGAGTGCTGGCCGTGGCTTGGGGCTACATACCCCAGTGGTTATGGAATGCTTCAATGGGGCGCTACAAAGAACGCACATCGAGGCGGCCCGCGCAACATGATTGGTGCGCATCGAGTCGCATGGTTTTTGGTAAAAGGATTCCATCCAGGCGAGCTTTTTGTGTGCCATCACTGCGACAATCCTTCGTGCTGCAATCCGGAGCACCTCTTTATTGGAACGCATACCGACAACATGCGCGACATGGTTGAAAAGGGGCATCATCGATCAACCAGTCTTACGTGCTGCCCCCGCGGACATCCTTACAATGAAGAGAACACATATCGGCTACCCAAGAGTGGCGGCCGGTGTTGCAGGATCTGTGCGTATGAGCGGAATCGGAGAATTCGACTTCAAAAACGAGCTGCGGGATGAGGCTCCCGATTTGCATCGATACCGAGACAGAAGCCATTCGGGACAGACCTAGGTACCCCCCTCGACCTGTCTCCGTTGCCATATGGGAGCCCGGCAAACGGCCTGAATTCTGGGCTTTCTCGCACCCGGAGGGCAACAACTGCTCCAGGGAGGAGGTGGTTCGGCGCCTACAAGGAATCTGGCGCGGCTCTCGGGATCTCCTCTTTCACGAAGCAAAGTACGATTTGGATGTCATCGAAACCCACCTCCACCTGCCCCCGCCGCCGTGGGAGCGGATCCACGATACGGTCTTCCAACTCTTCCTCGCAGACCCCAACGCTCCGGGCCTCTCTCTGAAGCCCGCAGCCGAGCGCGTGCTCGACTGGCCCCCAGAGGAGCGCGACACCCTCCGAGAATGGCTTCTAAGGCACCAAAAGGCGGTCAAGAAGGGCACGAGCCCGCCCTGTCATGCGAACGACCTCCTGAGGCCATCCCAGGCGTTCGGGCACGTCGCCTGCGCCCCCGCGGACCTCGTGCGGCCCTATGCGATCGGGGACGTCCAGCGGACCCGGGCGCTCCACGAGGCACTTTACTCCCGGGTGCGGGGCGAAGCCTACGACCGCGAGCGGCGGGTGCTGCTGCCTCTGTTGCGCGTGGAACGTCGGGGGCTGCCGGTGGATGGGGAGGGTTTGAGAGCCGATGTGCTCTCAGGCCGGAAGCTGTGGGCGCGGGTCGACGACTGGATCCGGGCGCGGCTCGACGCCCGGGATCTCGACCCGGGCAAGCCCGAGGCGCTGGCGGATGCTCTGGAAAACGCGGGGCTGGTGGACGAGTGGATCCTGACGGCCACCGATCGGCGCTCGACGTCTTTTCGGTCATTGCAAGAGGTATGCCACGACAAGCCCCTCGTCCATACGCTCAAGTTCCGCTCCATGCTCCGCACCCAGATCCGCACCTTCGCCGAGCCGTGGCTCAAGCAGGCGCAGGGCGGGGGGCGGGCCTACTGCTCGTTCAATCAGGTGCGGCGGGCCGAGGAAAGACGTGGTGGCAAGAGCGTGGGGGCGCGCACCGGGCGGCTCTCGACGTTTCCGAACTTGCAGAATGTGCCGGATACGCAGGCCCCGATCGCGAGCGGCGATCGTGCGTGGCGAGCGATCCGACACCGGGGAGATGCGCTCCACGTCCCCATCCGTGGGGCGCGTCTCCTCGACCTGCGAGCGCGAATCCGTGCGCCGCGCGGGATGCTACTGGGCGATCACGATTACGCCGGGCAGGAGCTGCGCAATCTGGCCCACTTCACGGACGGAGATCTCGCGAAGGCGTACCGGGAGAGTTCCAAGACCGACGCCCACGCCTGGGTGGCGAGCCGGGTGGCGCCGATCCTCGGCAAGCTCTACCCGCGCCGCATCATCAAGAACGTGAACTTCGGCATCCTCTACGGCGAGGGGCTCGACCACCTGTCCACGGTGCTGAACTGCTCACGGGACGAGGCCAGCCAGATCCGCAAAGCGTGCCGCCAGATCCTGGGTGCGCAGAGTCTCGACCGCGAGCTTCAGACCGCGGGCGAGTGCGTGACGTGGGGCGGGCGGCTGTGTCCGGTCGAGCCGACCAGCTTCGTGCGCGGCGAGCTGCGGGAGTGGTCGTACAAGCTGCTGAACACGCTGATCCAGGGCTCGGCCGGTGACCAGATGAAGGAAGCCATGATCCGGGTGGACGAGGATCCCGAGATCGAGGCAGAGATGCTGCTCTCAGTCCACGATGAGATTCTGTGGCAGGCCCCGTCGAGGAGTGCGCGGAGCCAGATAGGTCCGATCCGCGCAGCGATGGAGTCGATCGAGCTGTCCGTACCGCTGATCGCCGAGGGGTCGGTGGGAAGGACGTGGAGGGATTGCAAGTGACGCGCCTCGCCCCCCGTCCGCCGACCCGCACGATAACGGCTTGGGAAGCGAACAAGATTGCCAAGCAAATTATTGAGCTTATGCCGACGAGGAAGAACCCGAGCTATACCCGGGGGCGATCGGCTTTGCTTGCGATTGCGGTATGGATCGGTCGGCATCCGGATGCAACAACGGAAGAGGTGGGGTGGGAATTTTATCCGGCGGCATACAAAGGGCTGGGTCGAAAATTTCGCACCATGATTAATGATGCGTATATAAAATTGATCAAGCTCGAAGAATTGGGAATTGTGAAGAGTCGCTTGGATCCTCGTTACGTGCCGCCCGTAAGGAGAGATGGTCAAGTCACGATGGGAAAAACGGTGGCGAAGCACACGGCGCGATGGCGACTGAGTTCGGAGTATCAGGGAGGTGCAGAATGAAGGCCGGAACACTGCACGCGATTCTGGCAACAATTTTAGTCGCGTCGCGAGAGGCTGATGCGGATGAAAATTTGGAGAAGTTCAGGATCGAAGTGGATGCCGCCTTTGACGCTGCGTCGATCATTTTGGACTACGCCGGATTCGGTACGGTGGATGACGAGACGCAGGTATGATCAAATCATGGTCTGCCTCGCGAGTTTTCCAATTTGAGGAATGTGCAGCTAAGCTGCGTTACCGCGCGATCGACAAACTACCGGAACCAGAAGATCCGGATGGGCCGTTGGCGCGAGGAAAGCGAATCCATGCAGAGGGGGAACATTACCTCAAGGCGAAGCGGGCTCCCCAGATGCCAGCTTCGTATCGCTATCTTGCTGACGAGCTTCGCGCATTGCGAAAAGGTAAGGCGATTTCGGAAGAGCAGTGGGGCTTTAATTCCAAATGGGAGCCGGTGAGTTGGTGGGATGCCACTATTCGGATGGTGATTGACGCACATCGAGCGCGCAAAGCGAGTGTTTTAGTCGTCGATTTCAAGAGCGGCAAACCCCGCCAGAAAGATGAAGATCAAGTGGGGCTCTATGCCGTGGGAGCCTTCGCTCGTTATCCGAAAATTAAGCATGTAGTTGGACAACTTCTCTATACGGATCTCGGCTCCATCATCCAGCTCGAGTTCGACGAGAAGGAGATGATCCGCGAGCGCAACACCTGGGAGCAGCGGGCGCACCGCATGATGAACGACACCAGGCTGGACCCGACGCCCGGATATTTTTGTCGGTGGTGCCACTTCCGGAAAAGTAACGGTGGGCCGTGTGAGGCGGAGCAATGAAGCCCGTCGCCCGCGAGCGCGACCTGCAAGCGGCGATCCGGCGCTGGCTGACCGGCCAGAAGTTCCTCGTGTTGAAGCTATCCATGATGCGCCAGTACGGCTCCGGTGGCTGGCCGGATCTCATGGTGCTCGACCACGCCCCCCGGACGCCTTTGTTTTTGGAAGTCAAAACCGGATTGGGCTCGACAACCGCTCTCCAGAACCAACGAATGCAGCTGCTCCGACTCCGAGGATTCTCGGTGGAGGTGGTGCGGTCGGTGGAGGGGGCGCGAGAGGCGGTGGAGGCGTGGTTGCGGTGAAGCTCGGCAGACCGATATCTTCTGATAAGTATGCAGCGGTGTGGGCACGAAATAAGGCTCTGGGTCGGAGGCAGCCGTGCGAGTGTGGCTGCAGAGAAATGGCGACGCTGCGCTTCGTGAGTGGGCACAACATGCGGCTTATGCCGAAAGAGGAGCAGTCGCGGCGCGGCAGAATGAACGATGGGTCGAAGCAAAGAGATCGTGGTTCAGGTAATTGGTATAGAAAGGTGCGGGGCCGTCACGAGCATCGAATTGTCATAGAAGAAATGCTCGGTCGCCCGCTTCGATCTGATGAAATCGTACATCATAAAAACAAAGATGTGCGAGACAATCGACCGGAGAATCTGGAAGTGATGACTCGATCGGAACATGCACGCTTGCATTTTAGCAAGCACGGAGGCTCGGGCTCAGAAGGAGATTCTGCATGAAGTGGCAACCTCGCGGTTACCAGAAGCGTGCAGTCCGGTGGCTCTTGAAGCACCCGGAAGCTGGTCTCTTTCTTGAGCCCGGTTAAGGTCTCGGCAAGACTTCGGTCACGCTCCGCGCCTTCCAAGCCCTGCGCAAGAACGGCGGCCCGCAGCGGATGCTGGTGCTGGCTCCGCTCTCGGTCGCGCAGCTGGTGTGGCCCGCCGAGGTGCGCAAGTGGGACGACTTCCACGATCTCGACATCGCGGTGCTGCACGGTCCACGCAAGGAAGAGGCGGCCCGCTCGGATGCGCCCGTGCAGGTGATGAACTACGAGGGGATTCCGTGGCTCTGCCAGCTCAAGAAGTACGACTGGCCCGAGATCCTCGTCTGCGACGAGCTGACCAAGATGAAGCACACCACCACGCAGCGTTTCCGCTACCTGCGCCCCCACCTGCGCAACTTCCACCGTCGCATCGGACTGACCGGGATGCCGGCGCCCAACGGGCTGATGGACCTCTTCGGGCAGCTGTATACCCTCGACCTCGGCGAGCGCCTTCATCCTTACGTCACGCGCTTCCGACTGGAGTATTTCACCCAGATGCAGTTCGACTGGATCCCCAAGCCCGATGCCGAGGAGCGGATCCGGAAGCGGATCGAGGACATCTGCCTCTACATGAGCAAGGACGACTACCTCGACCTGCCGCCCTGCACCGAGGTGAGCGTCCCCGTCACGCTGCCGCCCAGCGCGCGGACGATCTACGACCGACTGGCGACGACCTTCTACGCCGAGCTGGAGAAGGGCGCCGTGACCGCAGCGAACGCGGCCGTGAAGAGCACCAAGCTCCGGCAGGTGGGCGGGGGTGCCGTGTACGTGGACGGCGAGCGGGGGGAGTGGGATGCCGTTCACACCGCCAAGATCGACAAGCTCTGGGACCGGCTGGAAGAGATCGGCGAGCCGGCGATCGTGGTCTACGAGTTCGAGCACGAGGCCAAGCGCATCGAAGAGCTTCTCGACCCCGAGGACTGCATGAGGCTGACCGGGGGATCGAGGAAACGGAACGAGGTGCTCCGCCGCTGGAACCGGGGAGATCTTCCGGTGCTGCTGATGCAGTCGTCGCAGGCCCACGGCTTGAATCTTCAGGATGGAGGGCGGCACTTGGTACGCCTGGGTCCGACGTGGAACCTCGAGCATCACGGCCAGATGATCGACCGCCTGCACCGCATGGGGCAGACCAAGCCCGTGTTCGTGCATACGATCGTAGCGCAGGACACCGTGGACGAAGGCGTGGTGCAGGCGCTTGCGCGCAAGGCGCGGACGCAGAAGGAGCTGCTCGATCACCTGAAGCGGTGGCGGAAGTAGGGGCGACGCATTTGTTTTTTGGGGCCGGTTGCGGATTCAAGGGAGAAAACGTCATGGGGAAAAGTGTTTGGGTGTTCGTTGGACTGGGCTCCCTGCTCTGGATCCTGCTGGGGTGGGCGGTGTGGCGGGGGCTGGCATGAATGACCTACTCCGCCAGCTCATGGCCCTGCACGTCGCGGTCGTGGGCATGACGATGGACGACGACGAGGTGATGGTCCGGTTCCGCCCGGCGCAGATCGTGCGCGTCGAGGACGTGACCTTCAGCCTGCGCGGGACCGATGGGGTCAAGAGCACGTACACGATCGAGAAGGTGAAGGCGCTGAGTGTGAGGCCGAGGGATGAGTGACCCGACGCCGGAGGAGCGAGCCGCGAAGCTGGTAGTTGGCGACACACACAGGCAGCGTGTTGCCGAAGAGATCCGCGCCGCCGAGCAGGCCGCGCGGGAGGATGAGCGGGACGAGGCGGAGCGGGAGTGCATTCGACTCGTCTGCTGGTACTGCGGCAACCATGACCAAGCGAAGCGGTTGAAATCGGGAGTCATCGGACACAAGAAACCAGACTGGCAGCGAGGGCGACGATGTGAAGCGGCACCAATCTACGAACTCCGCCGCCGCCACGGCGAGCGGGTGGAGGTAGGTGATGAGTAAGTGGCTTCTGCTTTTAGTGTTAGTGGTGGGGTGTAGCGGAGAATTAGAGCCGATGGGATGCGTGTACCTTCCAGTGAGCGATGACCTTCTCGACATCGTCGAACCAGACCACTACCTCAAGCTCTGCGGTAAGCGCTTGGAGGAACAATGACTAAGTGGTACCAACGCCCGCCGTGGAAGCAGCCGGTAGACCAGACCCTGCACACCCTCTGGGGCTTCGCCATTGGCCTGTGCCTGTTCCACCCGCCGTGGTGGCCCCTGCTAGCCGTGCCTGCTACTGGGTTTCTGTTCGGCCGGGAGCAGACTCAGGGCGGGAACGATCAGCTCCGTGGCTACGACCCCCACGCGGATTGGAGTTTTTACTTTTTCGGGGTTTGGCTATCCAGCTTGACATTGCTGTAGTCCAGTCTACAATGAGTCTTATGCGTGATATTCAATCAAAGTTCTGGAGCAAGGTGAAAGACTCAACAGATCCGGCTGTGTGCTGGGAATGGGTCGGAGCGAAAAACGACAACGGCTACGGATACGTGAGCAATCCCAAAGGGCACCCAAGAAGAATTCGTGCCCATAGGATCGCTTGGGAACTGATGGTAGGTGATATTCCTAGCCACCTCTGCGTTGACCACCTCTGCAAGAACCGTGCGTGTGTGAATCCGTCACACATGGAGTTGGTAACGCAGATGGAAAACTGCCGTCGTGGAGAAGGTCCCGTAACAAGGAACCGCAGAAAGACTCACTGCAAGCACGGCCACCCCCTGTCGGGAGCGAATCTCTACGAGATAACACAGTCAAACGGAAACCCCGGAAGGTACTGCCGCACCTGTAGAAAGCGAGTTTGGCATGAATGGTTCCGACGAGACGGCGGAGACTCCCGTAGGCGCAGAGTTACAAGTCGCCGCTAGCCTACTCTAGTCGTCGTCCGGCGCTCGCAGCGCCTCGATCGGCAGCGTAAACACCACTGGCCGGGCCAGGTCCATAGGCTCCCCGGACGCGCGGTCGTAGAGGATCAGGTTGCCGTGGAGATCCTTCCGCAGCTCCACGGTGTATGTGGGCGTGTCCTCTTTCACCACGGGCCGCAGGCGGGCCTTGCCCCCACGAATGACCTTGAGGCCAGGCGGCTTCTTAGGCGGCCTCGCCATGTGCCTTGGCCTTATCGTAGCGGCTGGCTGCAAGGGAATGATACTTTCCGCACGAATTGCACAGGAACGAGATTCGGATGTAGCCGGCGGCCGTGCGGCGGCGCTTGTTGACGATGGTGTGCTCGCTGCCGCACTCCGGACACTGGCTGGCGTACTCCGCGGCGCTGCTGCGCGGCGGGACGTAGGTGTTGATCCGGTCCCAGACCTGCTCCAGCAGGGCCACGTCGCGTTTGCAGTATCGGACGAGGCGGTTCATGCTGGCCGGGTCCTTCTCCAGTACGATCCGCCGCCACAGGTCGAACGGGGCGCGGGCTTTGCCTTCGAGGCCCAGATACTTGCTGATGTAATCCAGCCGGTTGCTGTTGAAGCGGAACCTGCCGCGGGCCAGCTTGAGCGTGTCGATGCTGATGTAGTCGGGGACCATCGGAATCTTGTGGAACAGGCAGCGGGTGCGGAGCCAGGTGATGTCGAACCGGTCGCCGTTGTGCGCCACCACCTCATCGGCCTGGTTCATAATCGGCAGGAACTTCTTCAGCATGGCCTTGTCGTTCTGGCGCGTATCCCACCGCAGCGACGAGATCGTCTTTGCCCCTGCCCACTTGTAACAGATGCAAATGATGGCTCGCTCGTGGATGATGTTCTCGTAGGTGAGGTTCACCTTCCAGCCAGGCGACCAGAAGAACCCAATGTTGGGCGACGTCTCGATGTCGAAGAACAGCCGCCGGATGACTTTCGGTGTCGTCCAACTCAGGCTAGTCCTCGAGCACGGGGGTATTGCGCTCAGCCAGCGCATCGTTCTCGGCGTCCACGTTGTGGCACTCGAGCACGAGGCCGATCAGGACGTCGTAGCCGAGGCCGTCCGCGGCCCACATCTCGGTCGCCAGCTGAGCCTGCGGCTGCGGCGCGATGTTAGTCGGGGGAGGCAGACTTCCGCCTGGCCCACTCACGCAGCCGAGCGCGATCCCAGCGGCGGCGGCGGGCCAGAGCCCTACGCTTCTCCGCCGCCGCCCGTTGTCGGTAGATCTCATTAAGGGCTCCTTCCATCCCGGCCTGCCTTGCCATCTTCCGGATCGAGGCCAGCGTCCATTGCCGGCTGAGCACGGCCCCGGCGACCACCGCGAGGATGGCAATGATGATGTAGAGCGTCATGTCGATCTACTGGGCGCTGGGATCGTTCCGAGCTTTGTTCCAGTTGAGCGCGAACACGTCGATCACCGTCATCACCTTGCCCACGGAGGGAACGAAGGCCGAGACGGCGGATGCGACTGCAATCACGCCCGTGATGATGAGAGGAAGGTTCTCGAAGATACTGTCGAACATGGTGCTACCTCCTGCCCGAATGGGCGATGGAAAAATGCCCGCCATCCTGAAATCGTCCACCCCACACAAACGTCAGCTCCTCGGAGTCGTAGAAGCCGGTGTAGCTTTCCCAGTGCAGCCCCAGCGCCTCGTACTGATCCGTCTTTATCAGGTACGCACCGTGGTGGAAGAGTAGCAGATCTGCGGCCAATCCGTTGTTGTGTAGCGAGCCCCGGATCCCGATGGCTTTGAAGGGGTGGTAGCCGGTGGTCGCCGGGTGGTGGATCGGGGCTCCGCGCCGCTGCTCGCAGCGCCGTTTCTGGATCCGCACCGAGCAGTGGGTCACGTTCCAGTCGACCTGCTGGGGGCCTCGCCGCACCTCGTCACAGGCCACCTCGTAGCCCTGGAGCCTCGCCCAGTGGATCAGGTCAGCGAGCCGCCAGGTGAAGATCTGTCGTTTGCGGGAGAGTTTCACTTGTACCCGTTGTCGGGCGGCTCGAGTCCCGCTGCTTTTTCCGCTCTCTTGACCTGCATTCGATCGATTCCGAGCTGATCGAACATGAAGCTGTGGTGGATGTCGTTGCGCAGATCCCGCCCCCGACTCCAGACCCAGTGCTTCTCCTCGTCGGCCAGGTGTCGGTCGACACGCTGCAACAGCCGACCCAGCTGGACGAACAGTCCGCAGCCCACCAGCAACCCCGACACCCCCCCGACCATCTTCAGCGTGTCCATCCACTCCACCGGAGTTTCTCCTACACATGAATCGTAGCGCGGGTCGTCGATCTTTCGATGACGGGGGGAACCCTCGGTGCGGTGGGGCCGGACTCCCTCACGGCTGCCCCAGGAAGTATTCGCTCATGCGGTCGACCAACGCCTTGTAGCTCTGGGCCTGGATCTCGAGCTGCTCGTGGGTCATCTCGAGCGCCGCCTCGCAGACATCCCGCTCCTCGTGCTGGGTCCATAGGGCCGGCAGTGTCGGAGCCAGAGCCACCAGAGCCCCCGCCAGCGCCGAAAGTCCGTGCTTGGTGCGGGGCGTGGGGTTCATTGGACGGAGGCTCCGCCGGAGAGGGCGCCGCCGGTGAGGCCGCCGGATGCCGCCTCTATTCCCAGCTCAAAAGCGCCCACGTCCATAGCATCACCCTGCGGGCGACTGGTCCCTGCAATGTCTCGCACGCTTCCCGCAAGGGCCTCCCCGGCGTCTTCGGCGAGGGCGAGGCCGCTGGCGTTCAGGATGAAGTGGTTGACTGCCGTGGGTGGGTCGGTAGTCCAGGGAGTAGTGGCCGGGTCTGTGACGTTGCCTGTCGATGAGGTGGCACCCCCGCAAGTGGGACTCGCAGCTCCTGAGTCATAGTTGATGTTGTAGTTGCACTCTGTGTTGGTATCGTCCGTGAACTGCACTGCGGCTCCAGTCCTGTCATTGGTGTCCATCGAGTTGTACTCAATGATAATGTCGTCGGGGTTTGGAATATCACCATCGCCAAGATCATCTACTTGGAAGGGGACATTAGTCGAGCCCGTGGTGACGTTGTATCGGACCCTTGCTGTTTGGGTGTGAATCTGGAAGGAGCTACTTCCATGATCGAACCAGTTGCTTTCCCAAACACTGTGACTGGTCGGCCCGGCTTGGGTATCAGGACCTATCTTCACCGCCCCCAAGAACTTATTGAACCCCACGTAGAGCCTTTTGCTATCCGGAAGTACATCATCCCCTCTCCAAGTAGTATCATCATTGACCGGTCCTCCGGGACCGACAGTATTGTGAGTCACGACCATGTCGTTGAAGTTCTGCACTCTCCACGGATGGTTGGCAACTGTGGTAATGGTGTCGATGATGGCTCCGCCACCGGGCATACTCATCAAAAGATTGTTCTGGGTGTTAGTGCTTCCCACAATGGTTGCGGGGCCTACGACTGCGAGTCCGGCATTCTCAAAGAAGAAGAAATACCTTGTGTGCCCGGTGGAATCGACCCGAAGAATCGTGATGTCGGTATTGGCGGTGGCGCCCGCACAACCACTTTGACCACCGCCACAGAAAGCCCTGTTGGCCGTTGCTGTACTTCCGCTGCTAGTGAAGTTCAAGTCTACAAAGCGCCAATCTGTCACGCTTCCTAGTTCATGGAAGGAATTGGAATCCGAGCGGGTGATCTCTGGCTTGTTGCCACTGCCGTAGGCTCCGATCATCGTGGGGCCGGCATTGCTAGTCTCGGTCAGCGTACTGCCGGATACGAAAGAACCTCCCCGGCGGAGCAGCACGCGACGGTCGGCCAGAGCGTAGGTGTTGAAGATGGTGACGTAGTTACTCTGGCTCGTCACCTCCGTCGCTCCCGCTGGACAGCCAGTGCCAATACTCGCAGTGTCAGAAACACAGACGGTATCAGTCGTAGCCCAGACTGCGGCAGGATCGTCTACGAAAATCGACTCTGTGTCGCTGGCCTCGTCCCCAGTAGCCGGATCTACGCAGGTTACGGAGACGGTGTACTCTGTCTCTCCCGTTTGCCCATCACTGTACTCATAGACATGGGCCGCTACAGTGCCAATGGCTCGATTCTTCTTCTTGAACTCTCCTTGTGCGACACCGTTCGTCCACGTTGCGCTGGCACCGCTGACTGAGTCAGTGTCGCCAAAGTTCCACTCGCAGTGCCACTCGACAAACTCTGCATCCGAGCTGTCAGTCTTGAAAATCACCGAGAGCGGAGCTGGACAGGTTGGGCCACTCGCGGAACACCGGCTGGCTTCGATTGCGACCGTGATGGCAGCCCAGACAGAAACCGGCCATCCGAGGACGGCGAGAACGAAGCCTAGGTGAAGCACTAGCCGGCTCACGGGGTGTAATCGCAACTTCCACAAAGGGCATCACGGTCAGTCACGTCTCCGCGAACGCCGAAACGACAGATTTCGCAGATCTCATATTTTGTGAGTTGCCTATCGAAGTAGACAGACTCGTGGAGTAGGCAAGTCACATCACCCGAGGAACACGAGTTGCCTCCATCGGACTGAGCCAGCCAACTCAAACCGTCGCCGCTCGCTGTGTTTTTTCCGTCTGCTACGGTACAGGCGCCGGAGCAATCCTCTTCACCATCATGGTAGACATAAATGGTATTTTCCACTCCGGGTCCGCTCGCTGTGTCATTGTAGGACATACAGGCATGAAACCAAGTATCATTATTAATAGTAGTGGCGCCCGATGTTCCGCTACTGTGGACGTTGCCCCAGATGCCAGCGCCGTGAGCCTGATTGATCCCCCAGCCAGGCCCAGCGCCGTCATTGGAGCTACGGAATATGTCGTCTCCGCCTTGCCCATTGCCTACCATGCCCCAGGCACAAGCAGTGAACGGGTCGGCGTCAAAGGCGGCGTCGTTGGCGCGGGCGTAGTAGTCTCCCGTGGCGTCGGTCTCGATACTGCGATACCCAGCGGGTGTCGTCCCGGGTGTAGTTACGGAGACGGCTGGAGTTCCTATGGACTCGCCTGCTCCCAGACTGTCATCTCCACCACAGTCGTCCACGATGTCATCGGGATCGGTCGAGTCAATAAACCAGGCTCCGACACAGTTGGCGTCTTCGGTGAAGTCGGTGGCACCGCCCGCCGCAGCCGGCGGGCTTCCCCACACCCCACCCACCTGCGCCACACCGCTGCCGTAGTCCTGCGCCATCAGGAGCGGCATCACCAGGAGGAGCCAGCGTAGTTTCGGCATAGCTATTCGCCCAACAGTTATGCGCCGCATTGCGGACGTGGGCACGCAATGTCCGGAAAAATCTCTACGCCAGTCCGAAAGGCCAAAGGCAGTGCAGGGCTTGCCGATACATCAGGCTGCACTAATTTTCTCCGGAAAATACGTTCGAAACTTCGTAGCAGACTCGAACCGCGAGTAGGTGGACGCTGCCGGTGATGTTGTCGTCAGCGCAAGCCGACGAGGCGTCGGTGTCGCGGTTCACCTTGACGATGCCTCGGTCCCCCGCGGTCCAGCCGTGGGTCACGGCGCTCGACGTCGCAGACTTGTAGAGGTGGTCCCCGGTCTCTGCGGTCTGACAGGTGTCCATCGTCCCGATCGCCGTGCCCAGCGTCGCTGTCACCCAGTTCTCGTTGTCAGCCACTCCGGCCGCCGCTACCTCGAAGCACACATCGTCGTTGGTGGTGCCGGTACAGGTATCTGCGGCCGGCATGGCCCATGTGTACTGGTAGGTGAAGGTCGTCCCTGAGAGGTTGTCGGGCAGCTCGAAGGACCAGGCACCGTCGAGGCCGTCGGTTTCGGCGAAGACTGCTGCAGTGAAGTCGAAGTTGGTGCCGGCCACGTCGCTAGTGGTGCAGCCGGTGGTCGTGGCGCAGTTGATACCCGAGGCGTCCAGCATCACGCACTCCGTCGCGGTCGTCGTTGCCAGCGCGATGCCGCCCGCGCCGGAAGTCAATGTCAGAGTCTCCGCCGAAGTGACGCCCAGTGTCACATCCGTTCCAGCAGGTGCGGCTTCCCAGGCAATCAGAGCGGCATTGATGAGTCGGACGGAGCCCGCATCCGCTACTGAAGCAGTCGCCCCGATCGAGGTATCTCCGGTCTCAGCCACTTCGAAGACCGTCGCATCAAGCCCATCGGTGACCTTGAACGTCTCTGTGCCGTTGTTATTAGCGTCGAGACCGATGGTCAAGCTCGTGTCTGATTCGAGAAGCGTGCTTGCCGTTCCGCCCGTTACGAAGCAAGCGCCCGTGTCACAGTCTCCTATCCCCGTTACGTCCCCAGCCCCGGCTGCGACCCATGACAGGGTGCCTGAGCCGTTGGTCTGAAGCAGCTCGGAGGCAGCACCGTCATTGGCGGGAAGAGTCAGGGTGTA
>Ga0255049_10000502_pt1 | contig 24057 bp, 25 predicted proteins | sample JV7_2_3_MG_FD_183615 | JGI IMG/M metagenome (GOLD analysis project Ga0255049, IMG submission 183615) | Seawater microbial communities from Jervis Inlet, British Columbia, Canada - JV7_2_3 | ecosystem: Environmental > Aquatic > Marine > Inlet | place: Canada: British Columbia | collected 2016-10-06
CGAGAATGGCTCCGACCCCGGCGGCAGCGAGCTCTGCCAGTGTCAGGGCACCAGCCCGCGCAATCACGATGTCGGCCCAGGCGTAGGCTTCAGCCATGTCATCGATAAACGCGACGCAGTCCGCGTCGACTTCAGCCTGCCGGTACGCTTTTACCGCGAGCTCAAGGCTGCGCCCGGCCTGATGACGAATCATCGGTCGCTCGTCGGCCGGTATTTTCGCGAGCGCCGCAGGCACAGTCCGGTTCAGAATCAGTGCGCCCTGGCTTCCGCCGAGGACGAGCAGGTGCAGGGGACGATCGGCAGAAATCCCATTTGACGCGTCTGATCGTGCTCGTGCCAGAATCGAGTGGCGCACGGGATTGCCAATCTCGATCGCGCCCACTCTTGCGGGAAAACTGCCAGCAAAAGCTTCAAACACCGTATTGGCAAAACGTGCAAGAAGACGGTTGGTGGTGCCCGCAACCGCGTTTTGCTCATGGATCACGAGCGGTCTTCGTGCGAGCCATGCGGCCACGCCGCCGGGCCCGGCAGCGAAGCCCCCGAGGCCGAGCACAGCACCGGGGCGGCGGCGGATCATGACCGCAAGTGCCTGCAGAACCGACCATGTGATCTTGAATGGTGCAGCGAGCCAGGCAAGGACGCCGCGACCGCGCACGCCCGTGATTGATATCCACTCGATCTCGATCTCGCGTGGCGGCACGAGTTCTGCCTCGAGTCCACGCCGCGTACCAAGCCACACGACTGCCTGATTACGTGAGGTAAGGACTTTGGCTACGGCAAGGCCGGGAAAAACATGTCCACCCGTTCCTCCGGCCATGATCAAAATCGGCGCCACGCTCATCGATCAGATCTCGCACGCAGCGGCAGATCAACTTCGTCGAGCTCGCGAGCCACACGAAACAACAGGCCGATAGCGAACAATGTCACAACGACGCTCGTGCGACCGTAGCTAATCAGCGGCAAAGTCAGACCCTTGGTCGGTAGAAGTCCGGTATTGACTCCGATGCTGATCGCCGCCTGCAGCCCGAGTGACAGACCGATTCCGGTGCACAGAAGTCCATGAAAGGGCAAGCCGTCCCGGAACGCGAGGCGACCGAGGTCGAAGGCGCGATAGACGAGCACTCCGAACAGAACCATAACCAGTGTCGCACCGATCAGCCCGGCCTCCTCGGCGAGAACGGCGAAGACAAAATCTGTATGCGGTTCGGGCAAGAAATGCATTTTTTGCACGCCCTGACCGAGACCGACACCGAACCAGGTGCCACTGCCGATTGCGATGAATGAATTGACCAGCTGATATCCGCCGTCCAGCGCATCCTCCCACGGGTTTAGCCAGGTCAGCAGACGATCCAGACGATAGGGTGAGTACCAGATGAGCGCCGCCAGGGCACCACCGGCGGCGAACCCGGCAAACGCGAGATCGCGCAGCCGGGCGCCAGCGAGAAACAGTATGCCAAGGCTGGTCGCGGTCAGCATGACGGTTGCGCCAAGGTCAGGCTCGAGAAGCAACAGCACAGAAGCCAGCCCAACGAGCAACATGGGCTTGAAGAAGCCGCCGAAACCTAAACTGAGCGCCTCATGCTGGCGAACACAGTAGCTTGCGACGTAGATCAGCAGCATCAGCCGTGCCAGCTCTGAAGGCTGGAAGCCGATTGGCCCCAATTCAAGCCATCGCCTCGCGCCGTTGACCGTCTCACCAATACCCGGCACAAGCACCAGGATCAGCAGGGCAAATGCCCCGAACAACATAAAACTGCCGAGCCGGTTCCACCATTCAATCGGCGTCTTGATCGCGAGCAGCATCCCGCAACAGCCGATCGCAAGTGCGACAAGATGCTGCCTGAAGAAATACAGCGGCTCGCCAATGGCCTCATCGGCAATACCAACCGATGCCGAACTTGCCATTATCGTCCCAAGACCGACCAGTGCTAGCGAAGTACCGACGAGTACGGGGTCCGGTGGGGTGTGCGTTGTTGACGCAGGCGTCATTGCGGCAACTCCCTGACAGCAGCGGCGAACGCCTCACCACGATCTGCGTAATCCGCATACATATCCTGACTGGCACAGGCAGGCGACAACATCACACGATCACCCGGCTGCGCAATCCTTGCAGCCGCCGCAACTGCCGCCGACATGCTCGGGGCCATGACCGTCTGGGTGCGACCCTCGAACGCCCGCTCAAGCTGGCTCGCCGCTTCGCCGATCAGGATGGCCGCCTTGACGCGGCCCTCAACCGCCTCCGCGAGGATTCCAAAGTCGGCGCCTTTCGACTGACCACCGGCGATCAGGATGATCGGTGCGTGAGCGCCAGTGATGGCCGCTACGGTCGCGCCGACATTCGTGCCCTTGGAGTCGTCGACATAGCTGACGCCTTGCCTCTCGAGCACGAATTGAAGTCGATGATTCAGGCCACGAAACCGGCGCAAGGCCCCAAACGCGAGATCCAGCTCACCGCCGAGACTCTGGGCGAGCGCAAGCGCCGCGAGGACGTTCGCCTCACCGATCTCTCCGGTGAGATTCAGCTCGGAACTTCGAATCAGCGGCACAAGTTCATGCGCAAGCCAGCGCTCACCCCTGTGTTCGATGACAGACCAGGCGTGGCACAGCGGTTCTTTGACTGAGAATGGAATCGCGTTGGCATGGAGGCGCACGATCTCTCGCACGAGCGGATCGTCCCAATTGGCAATCGCCCGCCCGGCAGTCGCCAATAGCGAACCCTTCAGTGCGGCATAGTGTTCCAGGCTGCCGTGCCGATCGATGTGATCAGGTGAAATATTCAGCAGTGCGGCGGCCAGAGGTTTCAGCGACCGGGTCGTCTCGAGCTGAAAACTTGAGATCTCGACGACATAGGCATCGACCGGATCGTGTTTGAGTAACTCCAGGGCCGGCGGTCCGAGATTGCCGCCGGCAGGCGCCTTGAAGCCCTGCGCCTCAAGCAGCACCGCAACGAGGCTTGCAACCGTGCTCTTACCGTTCGAGCCCGTGACGGCCAGCACCGGTGCAGAAGCCGCTTGCGCGAAGAGCTCAAGTTCGCCGGCGATCTCGATTCCGCGCTGTCTCGCATCTGCAATCAGCGGCAGGTCGACGGGCAGGCCCGGCGACAACACAATGCGCGAAGCGCCTTTGAGCCATTTCGAATCGAGCGTTTCGAGTTCGACCGCGATCTCGGGACTCTCACTCTGAAGCGCCTCAAGCGCCGGTGGTGCAGCACGACTGTCGATCACCAGCAGTGACTCACCCCGATCGCTCAGGTAACGTGCCGCCGCCAGTCCGCTCGCACCAAGACCGACGACGAGCGTATAGGGGCTGGCGGATTGGCTGCTGGAGTCGGCGGGTTCAAAATGCTTCGTTGCTGTCATGACGGCGACCATCAGCGAACCTTCAGACTGGCGAGGCCGACCAGCACCAAGATAACGGTGATGATCCAGAAGCGAACGATGACTTTCGGCTCGGCCCAGCCCTTAAGCTCGAAGTGGTGGTGAAGCGGAGCCATTCGAAAAATGCGCCGGCCCGTCAACTTGTAAGAAGCAACCTGGATAATGACCGAGGCGGTTTCGACGACGAATACACCGCCCATGATGAGCAATACCAGTTCTTGCCTCGCCACAACCGCCACCAGTCCCAAGGCAGCACCGAGCGCAAGCGCACCGACGTCACCCATAAAGACCTGAGCGGGATACGTATTAAACCACAAGAAACCCAGGCCGGCGCCAGCCAGGGCCGCACAGAAAATGAGCATCTCGCCTGCCCCTGAGACAAAGGGGATGCCGAGATAATCCGAAACAATGACGTTCCCAGAGACCCAGGCAAAAAGCCCAAGGGCACCGCCGACGAGCACGGCCGGCATGATGGCGAGACCGTCGAGACCATCGGTCAGATTCACCGCGTTCGAACTGCCGACAATGACGAGATAGACGAAGACGACGTAGGAAACGAGGCCCAACTCAATCGTCAGGTTTGGGAAATACGGAATGAGCAGCGCATGCTCGACGGCTTCGTCCTGCGCCGTGTAATACAGTAGCAGCGCACCGGCAAGCCCCGCCAGCGATTGCCAGAGGAATTTCACCCCCGGCGTTAGCCCCCTCGAGTTTCTGACTCTGAGCTTTTTGTAATCGTCGACGAACCCAATGACGCCGAAGATCATTGTCGTAGCCAGCACGATCCAGACAAAGCGATTACGAAGATCAGCCCAGAGCAACGTACTGATCGCGATTGCGACCAGAATCAGTGCGCCGCCCATGGTGGGCGTGCCGGCTTTCGGCAGATGCGACCGGGGGCCCAGCTGACGGATCGGTTGACCGACATTGCCTTTCGATAGCCAGCTGATCAAATTGGGCCCGACAGCAAACGAAAGCGTCAGCGCCGTCAACGCGCCCAGAATCGCACGTGTCGTCTGATAACTAAAAACGTTAAAGCCAGAATAGACCTCTGTCAGGTGTTCCGTCAGGAGCATCAACACGAATCAGCTCCTTCGGTTTCGGCTAACACTGAAACCAGATCTTCGAGCCCCATCGAACGAGACGCTTTAATCAAGACGGTCACATCAGGCGCAAGTCGCTCACGCACGGCGTTGGCGGCCGCGTCGATTCCGGCGTGTTTCGACCCTCGAACACCGAAAGCTTCGGCCGCTTCCGCCGCAAGATCACCAATGGCGACCAGTTCATCGCATCGACCCAGGGCGTATTCGCCGATCTCGCGGTGCAAACGCGATGCCTCATCGCCGAGCTCGAGCATATCGCCGAGGACGAGAATTCGTTGACCGCTCAAGCCGGCGAGAAAATCCAGTGCCGCCCTGGCGGCTGATGGATTGGCGTTGTAACTGTCGTCGATCAGCGCGGCACCGCCCTTCCCCGGAAGCTTGCGCATTCGACCCCTGATGGGCCGGACCCGTTCGAAGCCTCGTCGAATCTCGTCGGCACTGGCACCGGCCGCGCTCGCGGCGGCCGCGGCCGCAAGCGCATTGGCAAGATTCGCCTGGCCGAGCAGCGCGAGCCGAACCTCAATTTGCTGCCCGTCCGGAGTTCCGATGGCAAAGCTCGACCAGCCACCGTTGGTTTCGACGTCGGCAATAACTCGGTAGTTGGCGGTCTCGTTAAAACCGAAGGTCAATACAACTCGGCGGCCGGCCCGTCGACGCCAGTCATCGAAAAACTCATCATCGGCATTGAGTACGGCAACACCGTCCTGTGGCAGACAGTCGAGCAACTCGCCTTTGGCGGCGGCGACACCGGCAACGGAGCCGAATCCCTCGAGATGCGCGGCGCCGGCATTCGTAATGACGGCAATCGTCGGTTCGACAAGACTGCCAAGATTGGCGATCTCACCGGCATGATTGGCGCCGAGCTCAACGACCATGGCTTGGTCAGAATCTTCGAGCCGCATGAGACTGAGCGGCACGCCGATCTCGTTGTTCAGATTGCCTTCGGTGACACAGGCCTTGCGGCTTTCGCCAAGAATCGACGCAATCAGCTCCTTTACTGTGGTCTTGCCAGCACTGCCGGTCACGGCGATGACCGGGATTTCGAAGTTCTCACGCCAGGCTCGTGCCATCGCACCAAAAGCACGCCGCGTGTCATCAACTTCGATCTGCGGCAACGGCAAGTCCCTCAGCCTCGAGACCAGCGCACCGACAGCACCCCGCTCGGCGGCGGCCATGACGTATTCATTGCCGTCGAAACGCTCGCCCTTGATGGCGACGAATAAGGCACCTTCAGGCAACGTCCGGGTATCGGTCCCAACGACACCAAAAGTGGCATCCGGCCCGGCCAGACGGCCGTTGATTCTGTCCGCAACCGCCGAGAGGCAACGCGCCATCAACTCGTGCCCTCCAAAACTCGCTGCACCACCGTGCGATCGTCGAACGGCTGACAGGAATCGACGCCGATGAGCTGCTGAGTCTCATGGCCCTTGCCGGCCACGAGGACGATATCGCCGGGCGAAGCAGCCGCCACGGCCCCGGTGATCGCCCTCTCCCTGTCATGCTCGATACGGACATCCATGTGCCCGGAAGTGCCGACCATGACATCGGCGATGATGGTCGCCGGATCCTCGCCTCTCGGATTGTCGTCGGTCAGAACGATGTGCTTTGCAAGAGACGCCGCGGCCCGGCCCATCAACGCTCGCTTGTCTCGATCACGATCACCGCCGCAACCGAAGACGCAGGTCAGCTCTCCCGATCCAGGAGGCGTGATGCCTGACAACACCCGAGTCAATGCGGCCGGAGTATGCGCGTAATCGACGATCACCCATGGCCGATTGGGTGGTCCACCAAAGATTTCCATGCGTCCTGGCGGCGCCGTCGTTGTGGCCAGGGCGTTGCCAGCAGCGCCGATCTCGTGACCGCGGGCGACGAGAACGCCCAGTGCGAGCAACAGATTCTCGGCGTTGAATTCGCCGATCAGGCGTGACTCGATGGTTGTTCGCCCGTATGACCCGCTGGCCTCGAGCACAAGACCCTCAAGCCCGAGACTTCTTACGCGCGCCGTAATGTCAGCCGACGAATCTCCGTCTAGAGCAACCGAAATCGCGTGCGTTGACGGCGCCAGCCTGCCAAGCAGCGTTTCCCCATACGGATCGGAGGCGTTGACGACAGCAAAGCCCAGTTCCGCGTGCTCGAGCAAGCTGGCCTTGGTTTCGAAGTAAGACGCCATCGAGCCGTGCCAGTCGAGGTGGTCATGGCTCAAATTGGTAAACACAGCAACCTCGAAGCCAAGACCGGCAATGCGATGTTGGGAGATTGCGTGAGACGAAACCTCGATCGCTGCACTGACCGTTCCGAGTTCTGAGAGCTTGCGATGCAAACTCAGGCAATCGGGCGTCGTTAGCGCTTGTGGTTTGAGCTTGTCGGGCAGACCGTAACCGATCGTACCGAGATAGCCGCAGCTCTCGCCAAGCGTCGTCAGCGCCTGGGCGGTAAGCCACGCCACTGTGGTCTTGCCGTTTGTACCGGTGACACCGATCAGCTGATCCGGCGTGCTCGTCCGGGCAAAAAAGCGATGGGCGATCTCACCGAGCCGCTCACGAAGACCGGGCAGTGCGAGCGCAGGTTCCGGCACTTCACGACCCTCAGAATCCGGCTCGTAAACGATAATCGCAGCCCCCGCTGCCAATGCTTCGTCGGCGAAATCGAGTCCATGCGAACGTTGACCGCCGAGTGCAATGAACGCCGTCCCGGGTGTCACCTGACGACTGTCGCTGACGAGATCTGTTACTGCGAGTGCGCCGTGAGGGCCGGCAGAAGAGCCGAGCAACTCGCCAAGTGTCATCGCCGCAACGACGGCAGCCATCATTGCGGCACCTCGGCGCGCGAGAGCAACGTCGTCTCCTCAACGACGTCAGGCGCAACGCCATACCATCGCAGTGCGGTACTCATGACCGCAGCAAAAACCGGAGCGGCAACTTCGCCACCGTAATACGCTTGCCCGCGCGGATCGTTGATGACGACGACAGCCACGAAGCGTGGTTTGCTTGCCGGCGCGATCCCGGCAAAAACAGCGTTGTGCCGGCTATCAGAATATCCAGTGGACTCAAGAATCCGGATTGTTCCGGTCTTCCCGGCAACCCCATAGTTCGGGATTTCTGCACGCTGAGCGGTACCGGTATCGGAAGCAACGACAGCCTCGAGCATGGTCATGAGATCCGCCGCAATTTCGGGACGGATGACCCGCACGCGCTCGGGTGGCTCATCCAGGGTTTTGAATGACACCGGCGGCAAGAGCCCGCCCGAGCCGATCGCAGCGTAAGCACGGGCCAGCTGCAACGGGGTCACGGAGAGACCGTAGCCATAGGAAAGCGTCGCCTGTCCCACAGCGTTCCAATGCGAATGGTTATTCAGCGTCCCGTATGCTTCGAGCGAGCCCAACCCGCCCTCGGTTGACCCGCCGATACCGAAGGCCCTAAGCGTCCCCCACATTTTGGCCGGATCGAGTTCAAGCCCAATGAGCCCCATGCCGACATTGCTAGAGCGAGCGAGAATCTCGGTAACACTGACGATCCCGAGCGGGACCTGGTCATTGGTCAGGGGTCTTCTGACGCCGGGGACGGCGAGATATTTCGGCACATCGATCAGCGTTTCGGGCGCATAGTCGCCACTCTCCAGCGCAGTCGCAAGAATGAGAGGCTTAATCGTTGAGCCGGGCTCGAATATGTCGGTAATGGCGCGATTCCGATAGCTCGCCGGATCGTCGCGCTGTTCCGGGTCGTTTGGATTGCAGGCTGGCTGATTCACCATTACCAGCACTTCGCCGGTCTCCACGTCCAGTAACACGAGGGAGCCTGAACCCGCGCCGCTTTCCTGAACGGCTGCCTTGAGTGCGCGGTAGGCCTCGAACTGCAACCGCAACTCGAGACTCAGGCGGATGTCGCGGCCCGGGCGTGGTGCCTTTATCTGCTCAACGTCGGCAAGTAATCGCCCGCGCTCGTCACGCTGGACTCGCTTGCTGCCAGGATTACCGGCAAGCTCGTAATCATAGAGGAGCTCAAGTCCCTCCTGACCCGCATCGTCCTCACCGGTGAATCCCAGGATGTGACAGGTGACTTCTGCATGTGGGTAGAATCGCTTGTACTCACGTTCCGACCACACGCCCTGAATTCCCAGCTTGATAACCTTCGCCGCATCAGCCGGCGCAAGTCCGCGTCGGAGTCTGTAGTACCGACGATCCATACGGCTCGTGATTTCGCGCTCGACCTCAGCGCCATCGCGATTCACCGCACGTGCCAGCTCGTAGATTTGATCGCGATCGAGCGGAATTCTCTGGGGATCGACAATGATGCTGTCCACCGGCGTACTGACGCCGAGCGGCTCACCGCGCCGGTCCAGCAAAAGACCCCGATGGGCCGACATCTCTACCTCGCGCTCCTGGCGCTGGTCGCCTTCAGCGGTCAGGTAATCCCCTTCGAACAGCTGCAGCCAGACCAGGCGCGCCTGGAGTGTCAGTGCTACCAATGCAAACAGGCCGAGCAGGGCATGGCGCCGCCAGACCGGCATCGCCGGCGCTGTCTTGCGGCGGCGCCGGTTCAAGGAATGGACTCCATGTACAGCCAACGCGCATCAGGCTCAACAAGCCCAAGATCCTCGCGAGCGATCATGTCGATTCGCGCGTGACCGGCGAGGGTGCTGACTTCCAGTTGCAGCGCACTCCAGTCGTCCTGCAATCGGTCCTGTTCGCGCCTCAGCAATTCAAGCTCTTGAAAAAGGTGCCTCGACTCATGAGTCGTCGTTACCAAACCGACGCCGGTGCCAACGACGCCGGCAAGCAGGACCACAGCGAACGCAATCTCTGCGACTATGAGCTTCACTGATTCCAGTCCTCGCCTAGCTTCCGGGCTATTCGTAGTCGGGCACTTCGGGATCTCGGATTCGAGTCCAGTTCGTTCCCCTGGGGCCGAATCAGGCGGCCGACGGCTCTAAGCCTTGGGCGGGCAGCAACCGGCATTTCCGGCAGGCCAGCATAGGCAGGATCTCCTCGGGACTCGCGCACGATGAAACGCTTGACGATTCGATCCTCCAGGGAATGAAAGCTGATGACGCTGAGACGCCCGCCTTCGGTCAGCAGATCAACGGTGCCGGCAAGCCCGCGCTCGAGTGCGCCAAGCTCGTCATTGATGGCGATCCGAATTGCCTGAAAGACGCGGGTCGCCGGGTGCGTACGGCGCTTCCTGTCTTGAGGCAGCGCTTGTGAGACGATCCCCGCCAGCTGATGCGTTGTCTCGATAGGCCGCCGGCTTCTGGCTGACATGATCGCCCGGGCTATGCGTCTGGCTCTCGGCTCCTCGCCGAAGCGTTTGATCGTCGATATCAGCTCTGCCTCGCTCACGTCTTCGAGCCATTCGGCAGCCGTTATGCCCTGGTCGGAATTCATGCGCATATCGAGTGGGCCGTCGTGAATAAAGCTGAATCCCCTGTCGGCGCGATCGAGCTGCGGCGAGGAAACGCCAAGATCAAGCAAAACACCGAGGACAGCGCGGTCGCCGAAATGCTCGGAGGCGACACTGCGCATGTCCTCGAAACCCGCATGCTTGATTGCGAACCGAAAATCATCTTTAAACCGCTGCCGCGCATCGGTGACGGCGTCGGGATCCTTATCGAGCGCGAGCAATCTGCCCTCAGGCCCGAGTGCCGCGAGTATTCCCGCGCTATGCCCCCCACGTCCATACGTGCCATCCACGTAGCAGCCATCTTTTGTTACCGCCAAACCAGCCAATACCTCGGTCACGAGTACCGGCTGATGCTTACCCATGGCCGCACTCCGGCCCGTTACAACGACAGAGATTCGAGTTCTGCTGGCAGATCCTTGTAATCGCTGTCGTCCCCGGCCAACCATTCATCACGGCGGTCGTTCCACCGCTGCTCGTCCCAAAGCTCGAACTTGTTGCCCTGCCCGATCAACATGGCCTGGCGCTCAAGTCCGGCGAACTCCCGCAGTTCGCGGGGCAGCAGAATGCGTCCCTGGTTGTCCATTTCTAGTTCTGTGGCATACCCGAGCATTAGTCGCTGCAGCTTGCGCGCGGCCTTATGCAGCGATGGCAAGCGCACGAGTTTGCGTTCGATTTCCTCCCACTCGGGCAATGGATAGATCAGCAGGCAATAGTCCCGGTCGACGGTCGCCACCAAAGCACCATCGGCACGCGTTAAAATGCGTTCTCGATGGCGGCTCGGCATGGCCAGCCGCCCCTTGGCATCCAAGGTGACTTTTGAAGGACCGCGAAACATCGGAGCTTAGTAAACCCACTTTTCCCCACTTTTTTCCACTCAACGCACTATAGGGACACCCAGGGTTTGCTGTCAACCGAGAATTGGTGAAATTCCTTAGGAGTGACAGGGGCTTAGTGCCGTCATCGGGCGATCCCGGAGTGGAACCGGGATCAGAGAGGGAGCCGGCCTGTAAGCCGGGTTCTGTCGAGAGCAGCCATTCATCTATGGCGTCTGTCACCAGACGCCTAAAGCGACCTACCCGGAAGCTCGTGTGGGCACACTCAGCGCTTCCCTATTCGGTCTTGCTCCAGGTGGGGTTTACCTAGCCACTCAGTGTTACCACGAGCGCGGTGCGCTCTTACCGCACCATTTCACCCTTACCGGACGTATCCGGCGGTATGCTTTCTGTTGCACTGGCCGTGGGCTCACGCCCCCCAGGTGTTACCTGGCACCCTGCCCAATGGAGCCCGGACTTTCCTCCGGGATCACTCCCGGCGACTGCTCGGCCGGCTCCCGTTGCCAAGCTTAAAGCGTCTCCTGGCAACCGCAAGACCCATTGGCAGCAAGAGATCAGGCACGCGTCAAAGCGTAAACGGCGTTACGGGATCGGCCTGTAATCTTGGCACAGAGCGCGACCGCCTTCGCCGGCGGAAGCTCCTCGGCCAGAAGCCTGTAGACACGCTGTATCTCATCGTCGTCAGCCACTGGCCGTGCTTTGGCACCTGCAACAACGATGACGAACTCACCAAGCAAAGGGACTTTGTCGCCAATGGCAGCACTTAGATCGGCCAGCGAGCCGCCAAGGACCTGCTCGTGCAGCTTGGTCAACTCGCGAGCCAGTGTGGCCTGCCGCTCTCCACCGAACACCTCGGCCAGGGCAGCCAGGGCAGCCTCAATCCGATGCACAGCCTCGAAGAACACGAGTGTCCTGGGCTCGGCTGCGAGCGCTTCGAGACGCGCCCGGCGCTGTTTCGCGCGCCGTGGCAAAAATCCCTCGAAGACGAATCGGTCGGTCGCCAATCCGGCAACACTGAGTGCCGCCGTCACTGCCGAGGGTCCCGGCACACTGACGACGGTGAACCCGGCGGCCTGAGCCCCGGCCACGAGCTGAAACCCCGGATCACTGATCAACGGCGTACCGGCGTCAGAGATCAACCCAAGCTTTCTGCCCCTCTTGAGTTGCGCCAGCAGTTTCGACGTCTGTGAGTCTTCATTATGCTCGTGCAGCGACCAGAGCTTCTTATCGAGACCGAGATGCGCCAAGAGCCGCCCGCCGCGTCGCGTATCCTCGACGGCGACGAGATCGACTGTGGCCAGCACTTCTCTTGCCCGCAGGCTGAGATCTGCGAGGTTACCGATAGGCGTCGCAATGACATAGAGAATTCCGGCAGATTCTGTGCTGGCATTTACCACAGGTTTTGCTTAGTTTGCCTGCTGAAGATGAAACTTTGGCTTTACAGTGTAATCTGCCTGAGCGCCGCACTGCTCGCCGCATGCACAGGTGCTCCGGTCGTCTCCCCGGTTGATATCACTGCGCGCGAGTCACAAGCGCAGGCCGCATTCGACAGCGGGGACTTTGTTACTGCACGACTGCTGTACACGGAGCTCGTCGAACGGACCGGGGGCGCCGAGAAAGGGCGCTTTCAGATTGGACTCGCGCGCGCAGAAGTGGCACTTGGAAGCCCTGAATCAGCGCTCGCCATACTCAGTACGATTCCCGGCCCCGTACCGGCAACCGTGGACCCGAACGTCACCGCAGTACGCGCCTCGGCTTACTTCGCTCTCGGTCAGGCCGTTGAGGCAGTACGCCTGCTTGTTGAGCGCGAGATCTGGCTCGAGTCGTCCGCTGAGATAATCGACAACCAGTTGAGAATCTGGAACGGTCTCGCTGAGCAATCAAACCCGGATTTGGCGCGGCAGAGAACGGGGGACACCACGGTTGACGGCTGGCTTGCCCTTGCTCCCCTGACCCGGCTGTCCAACGACAGTGCGCGCTTTCTCAGCGCCCTGATCGAGTGGCGCGAGGAGTTCGGCAGCCACCCGGCCACCGGCCGTATTCTGGCCGAGCGTCTCGCAACCTTACGCGGCGAAGGACTACGTCCCGGCAAAATCGCTCTTCTATTGCCGCTTAGCTCCGAAGTTCGCCCCGAGGCACTTGCTATCCAGGCCGGCTTCTTTGCGGCTCATCTGGCAAGCGGATATGCCGATGAGAGTTCGATCGAGGTCTATGACACAGCAAGACGCGGTAGCGTTGAGAGTTTCTTCACGGCACAAATCGAGGGGGCCGACTTCATCGTCGGGCCACTGCTGAACAACGCTGTTGAAGATGTCCAGGAGCAGGCCGGGTTCATTCCAACACTGGCACTGAACCTCGGGGAACAGGAATCGGTTGCAACGCCGAACTTCTTTCAGTTCGCGCTGTCATCCGACGATGAAGTCGAAGCCATTGCAGCCAGGGCGATAGCGGACGGTCACAAGACGGCCGCCATCCTGTATGCGAGCAGTGATCGGGGTTATGAACAAAGAGACCGGTTCAGAACAGCCTTCGAGGCGCGCGGCGGACAGGTTATCAATGCAGTTGCTTATGTTTCGGGATCAGAAAACCTCTCAGCACCGATTGAAGAGCTGTTAAACATCGCTCAGAGTGAGTCGCGCTTTGAGCGGCTGCAGGCAAACCTGCAACGTAATATCGAATTCGAGCCGAGGCGGCGCGCCGATATCGACATGATATTTCTCCAGCTTGAGCCGGCGGGCGGCAACGTGGACGCCAGGTTGCTGGTGCCATTGTTCAAGGATAACGACGCAGATCCGACGGACATTCCGACCTTTGCGACTCGCGACATCTACAATCCTACGCGCCAGGGCGGGGACCCCGATCTTAATGGCCTGGTTTTTCCGGACGTGCCGCTACTGGTCGACCCGACTGGTGGGGCTCAGGCGGCTCTTAGCAGACTCACCGAATTCTCGACTGCCAGCGCCTACCAACACCCCCGGCTATTCGCCTTCGGATTCGATGCCTATCAGCTCGTCAATGCACTTTCCCTAAAGACCGATGCCAGCTGGCCACTATCAGGCGCGACGGGCGAACTCTACCTGGGCGTCAACGGCAGAATCCGACGAGTCCTTCCTCTTGCTGAGTTTCGTGGCGGCCAGCCACAACCGCTGGGTCCATCAGTTCGGCCTGCCGACCCGCGATGAGAGCGGGCCGGGACGCGCAGAGACTGGGTCGATTCTGGGAATCCTACGCCGCCGAATTCCTGACACGTCAGGACTTCAGAATCATCGCCCAGGGGTACCGCTGCCGATTGGGTGAACTCGACATCATCGGCAGTGATGGCCCGGGCCTCGTCATCGTCGAAGTTCGGGCGCGCAAGAATTCTAATAAAGGAAGTGCAGTTGAAACGATTGGCAATCTCAAACGCCGACGGATTGTTAACGCGACTCGACACTTTCTGATGCACAACCCGAGCTGGTCTTCACGGCCGATTCGCTTTGATGTCATTGCGGTCGACGGAATCGAAACGAGCAAGCCGAAAATCCGCTGGGTACAGAATGCGTTTGACGGCACTTGAGGGCACAATGTGCTCATGAAGGAAACAGTTGAAGGACACTTCGTCGACAGCATCGCAACGAAGCAGTCTTCGTTGGCCCTGGTGCCCGATATCGAGCGTGCCGGAAAATTGCTTGTCGGGTGCCTCAAACGAGGCGGAAAGATCCTTAGTTGCGGCAACGGTGGCTCGGCTGCTGATGCGCAACATTTCTCCGGCGAATTGCTCGGTCGCTTCGAAGCAGAACGATCCGGTCTTCCGGCAATCGCCCTGACCACAGACAGTTCAACGCTAACGGCTGTTGGCAACGACTATGGCTACGACCAGGTGTTTTCACGCCAGGTGAGTTCACTGGGCCGGAACGGCGATGTCTTGCTTGCGATTTCGACTTCAGGCGAATCCAGGAATGTCCTCAGGGCTATCACCGCAGCCAGAGACAACGACATGCCAGTTGTTGCCCTGACCGGCAGGGATGGCGGCGAAATCGCCGGGGTATTAACGCCGACTGACGTTGAGCTTCGCGTACCGTCTGATCGGACCATCCGGATTCAGGAGGTCCACATCCTGATTATTCACAGCCTGTGTGACCTGATCGACCAGGCGTTCACCGGACACCAGGACCCTACTTCACGACCTTAAGCACCGGTCGCTCAGCCTCATCCGGATCCGGATCATTCGGTGGAGGCTCCGACTCTTCCGAGAAGACCATGCCCTGACCGTTCTCGCGGGCATAGATTCCCAGGACTGCGTCGACTGGCAAACTCAATGCCGTGGGCACTCCATTGAATCGTGCCTCAAAGGTCACATCCTCGTTACCGATGACGAGACCGCGTGTCGCCCCATAACTGACGTTCAGCACGATCCTGCCATCACCACTGGGCTCTGCCGAAAGGTTCAGGTCAGCGGAAGCTGCATCGACGACGATGTGAGGCGTCAGAGCGTTATCCGTCATCCATTCGTGCATGGCACGAAGCAGATAGGGGCGCTGAGCGCTGGTGGGCCTTTCGGCCATCGACTATTGCCGAATCTCCTGCTCCACCTCGGTCAGGCTGGCCTGGAAAGAGGGCCTTGAAAAGACCTCGTCCATATACGATCGGATTGGCTTCGCCCGTGCCGGCACGGATATTCCGAAAGTTGGCAGTCGCCACAAGATTGGAGCAATCGTACAGTCAACCAGAGAAAACTCGTCGCTGAGGAAGAACGTCTTGGCTGCAAAGATATCGGCGCTCGACAGAATGCTCTCTTCCAGCGCACGGGCGGCACGTGTCGACGGCCTGCGATCACGGGCGGCAAGAAGCTCATCGCCCAATGAGTACCAGTCCTTTTCTATACGATAAAGCGCAAGTCGAAACCGGGCCCGAGTCACTGGGTCGACGGGCATAAGCGGGGGATGTGGAAAACGCTCATCAAGATACTCGATGATGACTCTCGAGTCATAGAGGACCAGATCGCGATCGACAAGCGTCGGAACGCTGTTATACGGATTCAGATCTAGCAGATCCTCCGGCAGATTAGCTTCGTCGACATCCACGACGTCGATGCTGATGCTCTTCTCGGCTAAGACCAGGCGCGTCCGATGACTCCAGAGGTCATTTGGCTTGGAGAAAAGAGTCATAACATAACGGTGTTGTGACATGGTCGCCATGAAAAAGCCTTTGTCAGAAAACGATACAAAATCAGATTACTCAACATCTTTCCAAATTTCTTTCTTTAGCATATAGGAAATCAACAGCAGCACCAGAAGGAATGCAATGACGCGTATTCCCAAGCTTCGGCGTTCAAGCTGCATCGGCTCGCCGATGTAATCGAGAAAGTTCACGATATCACGCACGACCTCATTGTATTCCTCTTCACTCAAGAGACCAGGCGTCGTCAGCTCAAGCACCATACGCTCCTCGCCTTCATGCTCGGGATCTGCCTCATATACGGCCTCCTGGATACCCTGCAGCTCCCAGAGCACATGGGGCATTGCGGTATCTTCGAGTACGGTGTTGTCGACGCCGGTCGGGCTCGAATCGTCGACATAGAACCGTCGAAGGAAAGTATAGACGTAATCAGTGCCACGACTGCGTGCAATTAACGAGAGATCCGGAGGTGCGGTACCGAACCAGCGCGCAGCGTCTTCCGGGTCCAGCGCAATACTCATCGTATCGAAAGGCAACTCGCTAGTGAACATCAGATTTCCGAGCAGTTGATCCTCGGACAGTTGCAGACCCTCACCAAGCTGGTTGTAGCGTACGTATTGGGCAGAATGGCAACCGAGGCAGTAATTGACGTAATAGCGGGCACCGCGCTGCAGTGAGGCTGTGTCGGCGACATCGTTATTTGCCTTGTCGAGCTCAGCCTCGTGCTGTGCCAAAACGGGGGCAACCACTAAAGTGGCAATAAGAAAGAGCGCTAATCTATGCCTCATCTCGTCACGCGCGACGGAACGGGCTTCGTTCGTTCCATCGAAGAGTAATAGGGCATGAGGACAAAGAACGCGAAGTAGATCCCGGCGAAGATTTGCGCCAGCGTCTTGTAGAGCGCCGTAGCCTCCTGCATGCCGACATAGCCAAGAGCAAGAAAGCTGATCACGAACAGGGTGAGTGCCGTCTTATAGATCCAACTCCGATAGCGCACCGACTTAACACGACAGCGATCGAGCCACGGGAGGAAACACGGCAGCATCACAGAGGCAGCCATCAGCGCGGCACCGAGCACCTTATTATCTACCGCTCTGAGAATCGCGTAGAACGGCGTGAAATACCAAACGGGAGCAATGTGCTCCGGCGTCGCAAGCGTATTGGCGGGATCAAAATTTGCGTGCTCGAGGAAGTAGCCCCCCATTTCTGGCGCAAAAAAGACGGCGCCCGAAAACGCAATCAGAAAGACGAGGATGATGACGAGATCCTTGCTCGTATGATACGGATGAAAGGGAACGCCATCCAGCGGCTTGCCGTCTGGCCCTTTGTGTTCCTTGATCTCGATACCGTCCGGGTTGAGTGATCCGACTTCGTGCAACGCCATGATGTGGATGACGACGAGAAACAACAGCACCAGCGGTACCGCAGCGACATGGAAGGCGAAGAACCGGTTCAGCGTGATGTCCGAGATATAGAAGTCGCCACGGATCCACTCGGAAATGCCCTCACCCACCCAGGGAATTGTGCCGAACAGATTAACGATGACCTGTGCGCCCCAGTACGACATGTTGCCCCAGGGCAAGAGATAGCCGAAGAAGGCTTCGGCCATTAGGCAGAAGTAAATCAACATGCCAATTAGCCAGACAAGCTCGCGCGGCTTCTTATAGGAGCCGTACATAAGGCCACGAAACATGTGCAGATATACAACGATGAAGAACGCTGATGAGCCGGTCGAGTGCAGGTATCGAATTAGCCAGCCCCATTCGACATCGCGCATGATGTATTCGACCGACGCGAACGCCTCGGCCGCAGCCGGCTTGTAGTTCATCGCCAGAAAAATGCCAGTGACCAACTGCATGACAAGCACAACTGAGGCAACCACGCCGAAGCCATACCAGACGTTGAAGTTTTTTGAAGCGTAATATTCGGTTGCGTGTTCCCTCAGCAGCTTGGTCATCGGGAAACGCGCGTCGATCCAGTCGCCGAGAGCATTCAGCCGTCGGCCAAGGCGATTCGATACATCGGCTTCAGTGGCTGCCATCTATGCGCTCCCCGTGTCGACACCGATCAGAATCGTCGTGTCGTTGACATAGCGATGTGGCGGCACTTTGAGATTGTAGGGTGCCGGCGCACGGTCAAAGACACGCCCCGCAAGATCGAACTTTGATCCGTGGCAGGGGCAGAAAAAGCCGCCTGGCCAGTCGCTACCGAGATCAGCCGGTCCAAGCTCAAATCTCGCCGTCGGCGCGCAACCCAGATGCGTACAGACGCCTTCAACGACAAGAAACTCTGGCCGTATGCTGCGATGATCGTTCGCTGCGTACTCAGGTTGCTGCTCCACTCTTTCGGAACGGGGGTCTGCCAGCTGATCGACCATGTCTCCGAGTCTTCTCAGCATCTCTTCGGTTCGCCTGACAATAAAGACTGCCTTGCCGCGCCATTCCACCTTTATCATTCCACCCGGCTCGAGCCTGCTGACGTCGCGCTCGACCGGTGCTCCCAGTGCCTGAGCGCGGGCGCTGGGTTTGAATGAGACGACGAACGGCACAGCAGTAGCTGCTGCTCCGGCACCCGCCGTCACTGCCGTTGCGGCAGTCAGAAAGTGGCGTCTGGTAAACCCCGAACTTTCAGCCATCAAGCACTCCTAACCGATCGGGGCGAACGCTACAGCCTGCCACCGAACTCATATTTCGCATTTGTTTGCCGGCAACCTCTGCCGCCTGAAGGCTCACAAGGAGGTCGAACCAACGACCTGGGTGATCGTTAATTATACACAGCATCCGCTATATGACGGATATCCCTCTTCTGCCCACAGACGCGAACTGGTTGGACCTCAATCGGCGATTCGCCGGATGCAGGCACCAAGATGTGAGAGCTTTTCCTCGAGGCATTCGTAGCCCCGGTCGATGTGATAGATGCGGTCGACGGTCGTCGTTCCGCGTGCCGCGAGACCTGCCAGCACTAGCGAAGCGGAAGCTCTGAGATCCGTCGCCATGACCTCGGCACCGGTCAACGATGCAACACCGTGAATCACGACGGTGTTCTCCCGCACAATCATCTTTGCGCCCATGCGCTGCAATTCCAATGCGTGCTGAAAGCGATTTTCGAATATCGTTTCTGTAATAGTCCCCGACCCTTCAGCAATGGCGTTGAGCGCGCAAAACTGCGCCTGCATATCAGTCGGAAACGCTGGATACGGTGCCGTTGAGACATCTACAGCTTTGGGCTTTCTTCCCTCCATATCGAGACTCACCCAATCCTGGCCGACTTCTATCACGGCACCGGCAGACTCCAGTTTTCGCAACACGGCATTGAACGTCTCGGGCAATGTCTTGTTAATCCTGATTCGCCCGCCAGTGACGGCCGCCGCCACCAGATAAGTTCCGGATTCGATCCGATCCGGCATGATCGGGTAATGGACGCCCTTAAGCACATCGACGCCCTGCACGTGAATCGTCGCTGAGCCTGCACCCTCGATCTTAGCCCCCATATCGTTCAGGAAACGCGCCAGATCGATGATCTCAGGCTCTTGGGCAGCGTTCTCGATAACGGATTCACCTCGTGCAAGAACCGCAGCCATGAGCAAATTCTCGGTGCCGGTGACCGTGACCGTATCAAACACCAGTCGGGCTCCGTGGAGCGCGTTTGCCCGCGCATGTATATAGCCTCCGACGATATCGATTTCTGCCCCCATAAGCCTGAGCAAGTCGACATGCAGGTCCACCGGCCGGGCACCGATTGCGCAACCGCCAGGCAGTGAAACATCTGCCTGACCATACCGCCCAAGCAGCGGCCCCAGGACCAGAATTGAGGCCCGCATCGTCTTAACGAGATCATAGGGTGCAACAAAATGCGACGCAGCGGATGAATCGAGCTCAATTCGTGCATCATCATGAAGTACGAGTTCGACACCCATCTGCCGCAAGAGCTTTATGCTCGTCGTGACGTCGTTCAGATGTGGCACATTGCTCAGCACAATCGCACCATCTGCCAGAATGCCCGCAGCAAGGGCCGGCAGGGCAGCATTCTTGGCACCGGAAATCGTTACCTCGCCAGTCAGCGGGATGCCGCCTTCAATCTCAAGCTTTTGCATTCACACTGTCCGGCGGATCGTCGGCCGGGCAACCCCGGCTAGGTGAGATCATCCCTGTGCGGCCTGCCACTCATCCGGCGTGTAGGTTTTGACAACGAGGGCGTGAATCTCGCCGCCGACCAGATCGCCGAGGGTCGAGTAGACCATCTGGTGCCGCGGCAGGCTGCGCTTGCCGGCAAATGCGGAGCAAACTACCACAGCCTCATAATGGCCCTGGCCATCGGTCGCAACCGTTGCCCTGGCACCTTCCAGGCCTCGCTCAATCAGGCTCTCAATCTCACTGGGTTCCATTGAAGACAGGTTTCATGCTCGAGTGGGAAGCCTGTTAGTCTATCCCAAATGGTCGTCAACACCCGCAATCTGTTGTTATTCGCAGCACTGTCCGGTGCTGCAGTCCTTACCGGGGTGTTCTCCAGTATTGCCGTAGAACCGGCACCGACGAGTACGGATCCCGGACCAGCGCCGCAGGGTTACTACGTTATCGGTGCGGTGCAGCATGTGACCAACGACGAAGGGCGGGTTCTGTACCGAATAGTCGCTGAACGAGTGGAGCAGCAGGCTGAGGGTGAAGACTTCGTGTTCGATGAGATAAGCGTAGAATATATGCCCGATACGGACGTTCACTGGGACATTAGTGCAGATCGTGGGGTCACCCCTGCAAGCCGCGACGTTCTGCGACTCAGGGACAACGTTCGTCTGGTGTACGCACCCGATGCCAGTCATGAAGAGCTGGTATTCGAGACGAATGAACTGAGCCTTGTTGCCGACGAGTTCTATGTCACGTCGGATCAGCCGATCACTGTACGAAAGGATGGGACCGACTTAACGGCAATGGGCCTTAACCTCAACCTGGAGACCGATGACTGGAATCTCGGCCCCAATGTCACCACTCGTATTACGCACTAGCAGCATGCTGGCAGGTTGCCTGCTAGCCGCTTCGGTTGCCGGTCAGGAACCGGTGCAGGATGACTACGAGGCGGCTTGTGAATCGCTTTCCGGCAACGCCCGTAGCGACGAAACAGTCTGCATCGGCGTCAATATCAGCGATGGCATGAATGATATTTCCGCCGGGCTCGCGGCAACCAACAAGTTTGATTTCGACAGCAGCCGCTGGCGGCTAAGCGAAAGTGTACGCCTCGCATTCAACACAACAGAGATTCTCGCCGACGAGGCACTGTTCGAGTTTGAAGCCGACGAACTCGTCCTCGGCGAACTTAGCGGCAACCCGGTCGTCATGTCAGACTATATCGAAGAGCGGGATATTCCGGTCAGCGGAACCGCGGAAAGCCTTGAGTACGACAGCCGGAGCAGTACGCTGCGCCTGATCGGCCGGGCAACACTGACAATCGGCGATAACGAATTCATGGGCTGTGACCTGATCTACAACTTCGGCGATAAGACCTACAACTCTGGCACCACCGATGATTGCGATGGTGTCATTGTCCGGCTGGCACCACCCGAGGAACTCGACGACCCGGAAGGCCAGCCCGAGATACCATGAGTAAGCTCGAAGCGCGAGGGATCGCCAAGCGCTACCGTCGTCGCGAAGTCGTCAAAGGACTTTCGCTCAGCATAGAAGGCGGAGACGTCGTCGGCCTTCTCGGCCCAAACGGCGCTGGCAAGACCACGGCCTTTTATATGATCGTAGGGCTGGTACGCTGCGATCGCGGCAACATTGTGCTTAACGGCCGCGACATCACGCGTCTGCCAGTGCACAAGCGAGCAAGGCTTGGGCTCGGCTACCTGCCGCAGGAAGCCTCAATATTTCGCGGTATGTCCGTGGCTGACAACATCAAGGCGATTCTCGAAACACGGCGTGACCTGAGGAAGACTGACCGGCAGGCACAGCTCGAAGAGCTGCTCGAAGAACTTCATATCGGGCATGTGCGGGATAGTGCCGGGATAAGCCTCTCGGGCGGCGAGCGCCGTCGCGTCGAAATTGCGCGGGCACTTGCGACCGAGCCCAAGTTTATCCTGCTTGATGAGCCGTTCGCAGGCGTTGATCCTATTTCCGTGCTCGACATACAGAGAATTATCCGACACCTAAGCCAACGCGGCATCGGCGTCCTCATTACGGACAATAATGTGCGGGAGACACTTGGAATCTGCGGTCATGCGTATATCGTCAATGAAGGAGAGTTGATGGCCTTCGGAACACCGGAGGAAGTACTCGCCAACAAGAACGTCAGGGAAGTCTATCTCGGTGAAGGATTCTCGCTTTAGGTTACCGGCACAGACATGCTGAAACCATCGCTACAGCTCAGGCTCAGCCAACAGCTGACGATGACACCACAGCTTCAGCAGGCCATCAGGCTGCTCCAGCTGCCGGTCATGGAACTGCAGACTCAGATTCAGGATGCGCTCGAGCAGAACATCATGCTCGAAGCCGAGGAACCGACGACAGGAGAAACCGCTGAAGTCGCCGAGGTTGATGAGGTACGCGATACCGTCGCGGAAGAACCTGAATGGGATGAGGTCCAGCGTGCCGGCCCGGCAGACTCGGTGCGCCCCGCTGACACCAGTCAAACTTTCGAGCAGGCCGACCGCACCGAAGAAACGCTCGCAGATCATCTGCTCTGGCAGCTCGAGCTCGAGAATCTCGACACCCGGAAAACGACGATAGGACAGGCCATCATCGATGCAATCAATGATGACGGCTATGTCAATGAGGATCTCGAGGAAATACGAACGACGCTTGCTCCCGATGTCCTGACGTCAACAGCAGAGATCGAAGACCTGCTAGGTGTCATTCAAAACTTTGATCCGGTCGGAATCGCCGCCAGATCGGTCAGCGAATGTGTGCTGCTTCAGCTCAGCCAGCTTGATCGTGGAACGCCCGGGATCAAGCTGGCCAGGCAGATCGCCAGTGAACATCTTGAACTCGTTGCCGATCATCAATACCCACGACTCAGACGTTTGTTGCAATCCTCCGAAAATGAAGTCGACGAGGCCCTAGCGCTGGTCAGAGCCTGCCATCCGCGTCCTGGCGCGGCAATCTATGCCCCTGCCGCAGAGTACGTCGTACCCGACGTTTTCGTCCGAAAGATCGACGGAAACTGGATTGTCGAGCTCAACGGGTCACTGACACCGCGCCTAAGGGTGAATAACATCTACGCTGGATCACTCGGACGCGGCGGAGAGTACGATGCCTTGAAGGTTCAGCTACAGGAGGCCCGCTGGCTAATCCGCAGTCTCGAAATCCGCAATGAGACTTTGCTGAAAGTCGCTCATACCATCGTCCAGCGGCAGACCGAGTTTCTTGAGCACGGCGAGGAACACATGCGTCCCATGGTGCTCAGAGACATTGCCGAGACGATAGAGATGCACGAATCCACGGTTTCCCGGGTCACCACAAATAAGTACATGCACACACCCCGCGGAGTCATTGAATTCCGCTACTTTTTCTCAAGTCATGTTGCCGGTGACGAGGGTGAGCAGTCTTCAATCGCCGTTCGCGCAAAGATTCGCAAGCTGATAAGTGCGGAGAACCCAGTCAAGCCGATGAGTGATAATAAGATTGCACAACTGCTTTCGAAGGACGGAGTGACAATTGCGAGACGGACGATTGCGAAGTACAGAGAAGCATTGAACATCCCGTCTTCGAGCGAAAGAAAGAAAAGCAATCTGGTGGGCTAAAGGAGTAATACATGCAGATGACGATCACCGGACATCACATTGACGTGACACCGGCACTGAAAAATAAAGTGAAGTCGAAGCTTTCGAAGCTTGAGCGTCACTTCGATCAGCTTACTGATATTCACTGCATCCTCAGTGTCGAAAAGCTCGAGCACAAAGCCGAAGCAACCGTACATCTCGCCGGCGGCACGATCCATGCCGATGCGATTGACGGAGATATGTACGCGGCCGTCGACGCCATGGTCAACAAGCTGAACCGCCAGATCACCAAGCACAAAGAGAAGCTAACCGATCATCACGCGCGTAAAGCCGGCAGGCCTCGCTAAGCAAACCCCGGCGGCGAAGATAGTGCGACTCGTTGTCATCAGCGGCTTCTCCGGCTCAGGCAAGAGTGTCGCCTTACATGCACTGGAAGACATCGGCTTCTACTGCATAGACAACATCCCGGCCGGCCTTCTCAAT
>Ga0255049_10000505_pt1 | contig 23908 bp, 25 predicted proteins | sample JV7_2_3_MG_FD_183615 | JGI IMG/M metagenome (GOLD analysis project Ga0255049, IMG submission 183615) | Seawater microbial communities from Jervis Inlet, British Columbia, Canada - JV7_2_3 | ecosystem: Environmental > Aquatic > Marine > Inlet | place: Canada: British Columbia | collected 2016-10-06
TGCACAGCGCACGCGATGACGCAAGCAATCCAGAGGATTGGCGAATGCTTGGCGTCGCATTCGCCGCACTCGCAGATGCCACAAAAACTTTGGGAGATGACTTATGAGTAGATTAACAGCGATGTTGTTCCTGTTCCTGCCATTGAGCGGTTTGGCGGACTCAGTCGTCCCGATTGACGAAGTCGAAAACAATGTAAACATTCGTCTGTCGCCGGATGGCTCATCAGAAATCGTTGGCAGACTTGATCAGGGTTCTTCGACCCAGCTTGTTCGCTCAATCGAGGGATGGCACGAGGTTCAGTTAGAGGGTGATGCCACCGGGTATATCAGCGCCGATTGGACACGAGTAGTACCTGATGGGGAGGTTGTAGAAGAAGTCGTAGAAGAAGTCGTAGAAGAAGTCGAAGAGGAGGCCGTTGAGGAAGTCGAAGAGGAGGTCGTTGAGGAAGTCGAAGAGGAGGTCGTTGAGGAAGTCGCCGAGGAAGTAGAAGAAACCGTCGTTGAGGAGGTGATCGAAGAAGCTGTGGAGCAAACTGCAGAGGTGGTCACGGAGGTTGCCAGCGAAGAAGCGGTTGAGGAAGCCCCTGAAGTAGTTGTACAGCGGCCGGATAAGCCGCTTGCCACACTAAAGGGAACCCGGAATTTCCTCGTCAGGTTTAGCGACACCACACAAGGTGGCAACTCGCAAATCTACGACGACGGCAACCAGATCGGTATTGGCACGACGGAGCCGAAACAGCGTCTTGAAGTAAATGGCAGCATCCAGATTCATGAGCAAAACAGCAGTGTTGCGGGGTTGATGATCACGCAGTCGAGTGGCGACACTGGTTACATCATGCACAATCGCGCGAGTACGCTGACCATCGGCGCTGGCTCGCAGGACCGGATAACGATCGATCGCGATGGCAATGTCGGAATCGCTGTTGCGCGTCCGGAGCACCCGCTGGAAATGGCGAGCGGGGCGTATGTCTCCGCGGGCGGTGTCTGGACGAACAGCAGCTCGCGGGACAGGAAGGAAAATATCGCGATACTGCCAGCCGATACGGCAGCATCTGCCCTGATGGCTCTGGAGCCGGTGGTTTTCAACTACAGAAATGAGAGGGGTGAGGAATACGTTGGCTTCATTGCCGAAGATGTGCCGGCATTGGTCGCGACAGGTAATCGCGATGCGCTTAGCACGATGGATATTGTCGCTGTTCTGACTCGAGTAGTGCAGGAACAACAAAACAAAATCAAAGAATTAGAGGCGAGGCTCGACGCTTTGTAATGCTCGCGCATTGTTGTAAATATGTGACGCCAGTCAAAGGTTTATTGGGACTAATTGACCATACTGGGCTTATACAGGAGCTCCAATGTCTTACTTCAGAATTCTCTTATTGTTGTCAGTGTTTTGCTGCGGCTCGGCTGCAGCTGACGTATGGAAGTGGGTTGATGCCGAAGGCAAAACGCATTTCGTCGATACGAGCACCTCGATTTTCACATGGGAAGTAGACGGCAAGGTTTTCTACAGCGATACGCCTGATCACGAGGATGCTATCGCAGTACAGCTGGTTTGGGTTTCCAAAGGTGCTCTTGACGATAAAGAGAGCGCAGCGAGCAGTTCGGATGGCTACGCGTTTCCTGGAGAAACACCTGACGAGCGGGCTGAACGAGAAGATGCAGAAGCGTATTACTGCAAACGCGCCACTGAAATCTACGACTCCTATAAAAATGCGCCGCGCCTGTACCGCACCAACGACGCAGGTGAGCGTGAGTATTTGTCTGAAGAATCCGCGCAAGCGACTCTTACTGAGACAAAATCAAAGATGGACGATCTCTGCAGCTAACCCAGCGTTGCTGGCCGCTACTCCGTCAGTGAAGCCTTATCCGCAGCCAGGAACCGGCCATTCCTGAGAAACGACTCTGTGTTTCGAATCACCACATCACTACGCGTGATGTAGCGATGTGAATTACCAACCAGCAGAAAATCATCCATTCCATCGACCTTCGTGCTTGCCACAGAGACTTTGCCATCATCGGGGTCTGGCAACATGGCTGATGCGACCACATTGATCGTGCCAGTGCCGGCAATGACACCCAGTTCAAAATCGACGGGCCCGAGGCGGGACGGCATGCTATCGGCATCGGTGCCCAGTTCTGTTCCTGCATCGCCGGTGAGCATCTCGAAGCCGGGCCAGTCACGAGTTTTGTCGATGATCTCGCTGCCTTTATTGGGTGGTCCGAGCATGACGACACGGCCGAGATCGGGAATAGGGTCATGCTTGTTTTGATAGCGTAGCAATATTCCGCCCAGGGAATGCGTCACGAAGTGAATCCGAATCGCGCCGGTGTCGCGGCACTCACGTAGCCCAAGCCCCACTACAACCGGCGCGATTTCCGCAATTGTTCCGGACTGGGAGGGGTAATCGACGTTCGTCGTACTGAAACCCGCTTCCTGTAACGCTTCCGCCATAGGCCGCATCGCTCGCCAACTTCGGTTCATGCCGTGTAACAGCACCACACATTCGCTGGAGCCACTCGTTGCGACGACCTCAGTCCTGGCTTGGGTTGCGCAAGCCTTCAGAAGGCAGCAGAACAAAACCAGCGACATGCTTGCAAGCACTCGATTCATACCTTCAGTTTGCCAAAGTGCGATGATTTTCGCACGGCATAAGTGCGTATTGCTTTGTCATTCGCCCGGAATCAGTATAATCGGCCGTTGTCATCAACGTCACAGAGCTTGCATTGGAAACATCTCTTTTAGATCAGGGTATTACGCTCATGCTGGTTGGTATGGGGACGGTGTTTTCGTTCCTGACAATCCTGGTAGTTGGCATGTCTGTGATGTCATCAATTGCGATGAGATTTGCGCCAGTGGAGAGTGACGACGATCCCGGCGAAGAAGAGATTGCGGCCATCACGGCGGCGATCGCCCAACATCGAAACAATACGACGAAGTAGAATCAAATGACTGACAAGAAACCACTTGGTATTACTGAGCTGGTGCTGCGCGATGCACACCAGAGCCTCCTTGCTACGCGAATGCGTATCGAAGATATGTTGCCGATCGCCGGCAAACTCGATCAGGTTGGATTCTGGTCAATGGAATCCTGGGGTGGCGCGACATTTGACTCGTGTATTCGTTATCTGGGCGAAGACCCGTGGGAGCGCATACGGCTCTTGAAAGCCGCCATGCCCGATACGCCGCAGCAAATGCTGTTTCGTGGACAGAATATTCTTGGCTACCGCCATTACGCAGATGATCTTGTCGAGAAGTTCGTAGAGCGTTGCGCTGTAAACGGCGTTGACGTTTTTCGGATTTTCGATGCGCTGAATGACCTCAGAAACCTCGAGACGGCAATCAAAGCGACGCTCGCAGTAGACAAACATGCGCAGGGTACGATTTCCTACACGGTTAGCCACGTGCACACGGTTGATCTGTGGGTCGATATGGGTAAGCGCATTGAAGACATGGGCGCGCACTCGATTTGCATCAAGGACATGGCGGGTCTCTTGAGACCGTATGTTGCCTACGAACTGGTCAGCCGACTTAAGGCGTCGGTCGATATACCGATCCACATGCATTGCCACGCGACAACCGGGCTATCAATAGCGACCTACATCAAGTCCATTGAGGCGGGAATCGACAATATCGACACCGCGGTTTCGTCCATGAGCATGACCTACGGTCATTCGCCGACGGAAACGCTTGTAGCAATTCTCGAAGGCACGGAAAGAGACACGGGCCTCGACATCAACCTCATCGAGGAAATTGCTACGTATTTTCGTGAGGTTCGAAAGAAATACGCGAAGTTCGAAGGTTCGCTCCGTGGCGTTGATTCACGGATTCTAATCGCGCAGGTACCCGGCGGCATGTTGACGAATCTTGAGGGTCAGTTAAAAGAGCAGAATGCGAGCGAAAAAATAGACGACGTACTTGAGGAAATCCCGCGTGTTCGTGCGGACCTCGGCATGTTGCCGCTGGTTACGCCGACATCGCAAATTGTCGGAACACAGGCTGTAATCAATATTCTGTCGGGATCCCGGTACAAGACGATCACGAAGGAGACCGCCGGTGTACTGAAGGGCGAGTACGGTGAGACGCCATTGCCCGTCAATGCTGAATTGCAGGCACAGGTTCTTGAGGGCGCTGATCCGGTGACCTGTCGCCCGGCCGATTTGCTGGAGCCGGAACTCGAAGTGCAAACAGCAGAGCTGCACCGCATCGCCAAAGAAAAGAACATCAAGCTGGCGGACGATGTGGTTGACGATGTCCTGACGTATGCATTGTTCCCACAAATAGGCACGAAGTTTCTCGAGAATCGGGACAACCCGGACGCTTTCGAACCCGCGCCGGGCGCAGAAGCTGCAGTCGCCGCGGCGCCTGCTGCTGCTCCGTCAGGAGGAACCGGCGTGTACTCGGTACGTGTTAACGGCAAGTCCTACACCGTTGAAGTCGCCGAAAGTGGGCAGCTGGCCGCCGTAGCCGCGACGCCTGCAACCGCCTCGGCGCCATCGGGATCAGGCGAGGCCGTAAATGCTGTTCTCGCAGGCAATATTTTCAAAGTCCATGTCGCTCCGGGAGCTGTTGTCGAGAAGGATGATCCTTTGCTGGTTGTTGAGGCGATGAAAATGGAAACGGTAATCAGCGCGCCGAAGTCCGGTACGGTGACAGACGTCTTCGCAAAAGAAGGCGACGCGGTGGCAGTTGGTGATGCCCTGGTTGCGATCGACTAACTATGGACCTGATCAGACAAATCTGGTTCGAGTCCGGTATCTACCAGATTACGGGTGGACAGGTCGCGATGCTCGCAGTATGTCTGCTGTTGTTATATCTCGGTATCGTCAAGAAGTTCGAGCCGCTGTTGTTGGTTACTATTGGTTTTGGTGGGCTACTCAGCAACATACCCGGTGTAGAGATCGCGACAGGCAATGGATTGCTGCATCTCGCTTACGAAGTCGGCATTGAGACTGGTGCATTTCCGCTCATCATTTTCATGGGTGTCGGGGCGCTTACCGACTTTGGTCCGTTGCTCGCGAACCCGAAAACGCTGTTTCTGGGCGCCGCGGCACAGTTCGGTATTTTTGCGACCTTGCTGGGTGCCCTTGGCTTGACCGAGCTTGGCGTGATGGACTTTTCGCTCCGTGAGGCGGCGGCAATCGGCATTATCGGTGGTGCTGATGGCCCGACGGCAATTTATGTTGCCGGAAAACTTGCCCCAAATTTGCTGGGAGCGATCGCGGTCGCTGCGTATTCTTATATGGCGCTTGTTCCGCTGATTCAGCCGCCAATAATGAAGCTGCTGACGACAGAGTCGGAGCGCAGGATAGAAATGGTTCAGCTGCGAGAGGTTTCGAAAGCCGAGCGCATCATCTTCCCGTTAATGCTGTTGTTGCTCGTGGCATTGCTGTTGCCGTCGGCAGCACCACTACTTGGCATGTTGTGCTTCGGTAATCTCATGCGCGAGTGTGGAGTGGTCGATCGCCTGTCCGATACAACACAGAATGCGCTCATCAATATTGTCACCATCTTTCTCGGACTGGCTGTCGGTTCGAAATTGAGTGCGGAACAATTCCTCGACTGGCGAACGCTGAGCATATTGCTACTCGGCATAGTGGCGTTCGCGATCGGCACGGCGAGCGGGCTGTTGATGGGCAAGCTACTCAACAAGATATCCAGTACACCTATCAATCCGTTAATTGGTGCGGCGGGAGTTTCGGCCGTGCCCATGGCTGCTCGAGTTGCCAACAAAGTTGGGCTGGAAGCCAATCCACAAAATATTCTATTGATGCATGCCATGGGTCCCAATGTCGCAGGAGTCATCGGATCAGCGGTTGCCGCCGGTATCATGATAATGTTCGCATCCTAACGGAAGAGAAACGATGTCTTTATCGATAGTAATCCCGGCCAAGAATGAAGGCGGCGCCATTGGTGCCGTTGTGTCAAAAGCGCGTGAACAATATGCGGATGCAGAAATAATCGTCGTGGATGATGGTTCCAGTGACGACACAGCAGAGGTCGCCGCCGCCGCCGGTGCAACGGTAGTCAGTCACCCCGAGAGCCTGGGAAATGGAGCTGCGGTCAAGTCCGGTGCTCGAGCCGCTAGTGGCGACGTCATTGCGTTCATGGACGGTGACGGCCAGCACGATGCCGCCGAACTCGGGCCTCTACTCGAACAACTCGATAACGGATACGAGATGGCGATTGGTGCCAGAGACACGGGGTCGCATGCAAGCGTCAGTCGTTTGTTTGCCAACGGCCTCTACAATGGTATTGCGTCGATGATGAGTGGTCGTAAGATTCTTGACCTGACGTCTGGTTTTCGTGCCGCGCGAGCGGAAAAATTCAAACAGTTCTTATACTTGCTACCCAATGGATTCTCGTATCCAACGACGATCACGATGGCGTTCTTGCGCAGCGGCTATCCGATAACCTTTGAACCGATTACTGCGGCAACGCGTGTCGGCAAGAGTCACATTCGACCAATACGTGATGGTGTGCGATTTCTAATTATCATCTTCAAGGTCGCGACATTGTACTCGCCACTTAAGATATTCCTGCCTACCAGTGGGCTATTTTTTGCCACCGGCGTTAGTTACTACGCTTACACATACTTAACGACAGGCCGGTTCACCAACATGAGTATGTTGTTATTCAGTGCCGCCGTGATCGTATTTCTAATCGGACTGATTTCCGAACAGATTACAGCGCTGACTTACAGCAGGTCCTGAAGCCGTTTAGCGGTTGTAGTGATCTTCCAATACCTGGGCGACGCAACTCGTCAGACGCTTGCCGGTCTCGATATGCAGGAATTCATTCGGGCCGTGCGCATTCGATTTCGGCCCTAACAAACCCGTAATCAGGAACTGAGCTTCAGGGAATCGTTCACCAAGCATCCCCATGAACGGAATCGTTCCACCGGTTCCCATATACATGGACGGTTTGCCAAAGAAGGCTTCAGACGCTTTATGCATGGATGCTTCAAGCCAGTTAGCAACTTCCGGCGCATTCCATCCCGCCATCGTGGATTCGACTTCGAAAGACACCTTCGCGAGCGGTGGCTTATCGGCTTCAAGCGCTGATTTGACAGCAGTGGCTGCATCATCCGCATCACAGGTTGGCGGCAGTCTAAATGACAGCTTCAGTGTTACGAACGGCAGTAGCACGTTGCCAGCATCGACCATCGCTGGCAGACCCTCTGCACCGGTAACAGACAGCGTTGGCCGCCAGGTATTGTTCAGCAATATTTCAGTATGCGATTCGCTGGGTGATGGATTATCAATAGCCCATGGGAATTTTTCGTAAGTCAGCTCCTGCAGTGTTTCCGCAGCGTATTTTGCCTGTTCGAGTCGTTGCGCCGGAATGTCGGCCTGCAACGCATCGACTCTGAGCTGACCCGTATCTTCATCTTCAATGCGACTCAGCAATTGCCGGGCTGTTCGAAAGCTTGATGGAACCACACCGCTTGCCGTACCCGAGTGCACACCTTCGGTAAGCACATCGACGCGCAATGAGCCGGTCAGATTGCCGCGCAAGGACGTCGTGCACCAAAGCTGCTCGTAATTACCACATTCTGCATCCAGGCAGACCACCAGATCGGGCGATCCGATTCGGTCTTCCAGTAAATCGATGTAATATGGCAGATCAAAACTACCACTTTCCTCGCAGCCCTCGACCAGTACGACGCAATGTGCGTGCGGGATGCCCTGTTCCTGAAGTGCGCGAATCGCAGTCAGTGAACCGAAGGTTGCATAACCATCGTCGGCGCCGCCTCGGCCGTAAAGTTTGCCGTCCTTAATGACGGGCGTCCATGGATCGAGGTCGTCATCCCAACCGCTGAATTCGGGTTGCTTGTCGTAGTGTCCATAGAGCAACACGACTTCGTCCGAGTCGCCCGGTATATCGATGAACAATAGTGGTGTACGTCCATCAATGCGTACCACCTCGATTGTCATGTTCTTGATTGCTTGCGTCTTGCACCAGTTCTCAAGCATGACGACAGCCGTTTCCATGTGTCCGTGTTGCTCCCAGTCCGGGTCAAAGTGGGGCGACTTGTTGGGTATTTTGATGTACTCGGAAATCTGCGGAATAATCTCGGAGTCCCACATACCATTGACGAATTCTGCAGTTTTCTTATTGTCCATTTTTTCTAGTCCGTGGTGAGCGATCGGATGAGGGTACGTGTCATGCGTTCTGTTGTAATGAAGGCCCAGCTGTAGTCGTCGTGATAAACGCTCAACGGGTTAGCGGCCACAATATCTTCTTCGCTCATGCCCTTGTCCATAAGTGCTTTTACGCGAGCTTCTGCATCGATCAGCATTGCAAGATCTTGCTGTACGCCGGCGCGAGTGCCAACAGGGCCATGGCCGGAGATGAACTTCGTCTCGTCGTCGGACATGTCGATAAGTTTTTGCATCGCCGCCTTGTACCCGGAAACATTGCCGCCACTGTCGAGATCGATAAACGGAAATATCCCGCGGAACAGCAAGTCACCGGATGCGATCACATTGGCTTCCCGAAACAGGATCGCAGCATCGCCGTCCGTGTGTGCTGTTGGAACGTGAAACACGTAGGCTTCCTGACCGTTGACGTGAAACGTCATCTCGTCAGAGAAGGTAATGATCGGCAGAGCACCGGGCCCGGTATTTTGCTTGGGATCACCTTCCATGCGGCTGCGCAAATTATCGTGTGCAACGATAATGGCACCATTTTCAGCTTGAATCTGGTTTGAACCCGTGTGGTCGCCGTGCGCATGCGTGTTGATTATGAAGTCGGCCGGCCGTCCGGCCAGTTCTTCTATTTTCTCTAGCAGTGCAGGGCCGAGCGGAGTGAAGCTGTCATCAATAAGCACAACGTATTCGTCACCCACCAGCAAACCGATGCCGCCACCGGACATTTTGCCGTCGGCTCCGGTCAACATATAAATACCGGGCGTAACCTCGGTGTGATCGAAGGAGGTTGCCATCCAGTCCTGTGCCGACGCCAGAGGCGCCATAAGCATCAGTAGCAAGGTCAGTTTCTTCATTGCTGTCTCCAAATTCGGTGGGACAGCGATTGTACCCTCGAATGGATTGCTATTGGCGACCTGGGAACGAGAATTGGGCCTTTTCACGGACGCCGCCCGATGGCCAGCGCTGCGTAATGGTCTTGCGACGCGTGTAAAACCGCACGCTGTCGGGGCCGTAGGCGAACAAGTCACCGAATAACGAACGCTTCCAGCCGCCGAAGCTGTGGTAAGAAACCGGCACCGGCAGCGGTACGTTAATGCCGACCATGCCAACCTGGATGTTGTCGGCGAAATAGCGAGCAGCTTCTCCGTCACGAGTGAAGATACAGGTTCCATTGCCGTATTCATGATCGTTAATGAGTTGCATCGCTTGTTCTGCAGACTCGGCGCGGACAACGCACAGTACCGGGCCGAAAATCTCTTCCTGATAAATACGCATTTCTGAAGTCACGTTATCGAACAGGCACGGGCCGAGGAAGAACCCGTCTTCGTGTCCTTCGACAACCAGGCTGCGGCCATCTGCGACAAGGTCAGCGCCTTCTTCAATACCGAGATCGACATAGCTGCGTACCTTGTCATGGTGTGCCGCGGTGACCAACGGACCCATGTGGTTGGAAACGTCGGTTCCCGTGCCAACCTTGAGGTTGACGATCTCTGCCTGCAGTTTGCTGACTACAGAATCGGCGACCTCGTCACCGACACAGACTGCAACGGAAATGGCCATGCAGCGTTCGCCACAGGAACCAAAAGCAGCTCCGATAAGCGAGTTCACGGCATTATCAATGTCAGCGTCTGGCATGACGATGGCGTGGTTTTTTGCACCGCCCAGGGCCTGCACACGCTTGCCATTCTTTGTGCCGGTGCTGTAGATGTATTCGGCGATGGGTGTAGAACCAACGAAGCTGATCGCTTGTACGCGATCGTCATTCAGCAGTGTGTCGACCGCTTCTTTGTCGCCGTTGACGAGGTTGAAAACACCGTCCGGAAGGCCGGCCTCTTTCAGGAGGCGGGCCGCGATCATCGGCGCGGTCGGATCTTTTTCCGATGGCTTCAAGACGAAGGTATTGCCGCAGGCAATTGCCATTGGGTACATCCACATAGGCACCATCGCCGGGAAGTTAAACGGTGTAATGCCGGCAACTACGCCCAGCGGCTGGAAGTCCGACCATGTGTCAATCCCCGGCCCAACATTCTTGGAGTACTCGCCTTTCAATAATTCAGGGATACCACAGGCGTAGTCGACAACTTCAACGCCACGACCAAACTCGCCCATGGCGTCGTCAAATACCTTGCCGTGCTCATCGGTGATCGCTGCAGAGATTTCCTCAGCATGTTCCTCAAGGAGTTGCTTGAACTTGAACATGATGCGCGCGCGCTTCGCCGGTGGCGTGTTTCGCCAGGCGGGGAACGCGGCTTCGGCGGCTGCAATCGCGGTTTCGACTGTTTCCTGAGAGGCCATCGCAACCTGTTTGGTAGTCTGCCCGGTTGCAGGATTGCACACAGGTTGAGGACGATTGTCATCGGCGACGTCTGCGTTATTAATGAAATGGCCGAGAATTTTGGTAGCGCTCATAGTGTATCTCCGGATACGACCTACTCGATCGAATCGAGTACACGACGGACGGCGGCAAAAGACTGCTCCATTTCGTCAGGGTTTGAATTCAAGAATGGTGAGAACTGCAATGTGTCCATGCCGTTGCGGACGACGATCTTCTCATCCCAGAAACATTTCTTATGTGCTTCGCCACCACGCGCGCCCGGTGCTCCTTCGCGAGGCGCCATTTCGATTGCCCCCATGAGACCGAAGTTTCGAACGTCAATAACATGTTTTTGGTCGGCAAATGAATGCAGCAGATCTTCGAAGTGCTGCTCGAGCGCGGCGGCCTGTTCGAACACGCCTTCTTCGTCGTAGACATCCATTGTCGCCAGACCGGCCGCTGCCGCTACCGGATGACCGGAGTAGGTATAGCCATGGAATATTTCGATCATATTTTCAGGGCCCTGCATGAAGGCATCGTAGACAGTGTCGCTTACCAGTACAGCACCCATCGGAATGACACCGTTAGTGAGCCCTTTGGCGGTCGTAATGATGTCGGGTGTTACGCCGAAGCGCTGTGCACCGAACGGCGCGCCCAGACGACCGAAGGCAGCGATGACCTCGTCAAAGATCAGCAGAATTCCATGTTGATCACAGATTTCACGTAGCCGTTGCAGATAACCAGGCGGTGGCGGAATTACGCCGGCTGATCCGGCGACAGGCTCAACGATAACAGCAGCAATATTGCTGCCGTCATGCAGTGCGCACAGCCGCTCCAGATCTTCGGCGAGCTCGACACCGTGCTCGGGCAAGCCGCGTGAAAATGCGTTGCGTTCGATGTCGAGCGTGTGGCGGAGATGGTCTACGCCCGGGATCAATGCGGCGCTGAATATTTTGCGATTGGGTACGATTCCGCCCACAGACATGCCGCCAAAATTAACGCCGTGATAGCCTTTCTCGCGGCCAATAAGGCGGGTGCGGTTGCCTTCACCGCGCGCACGATGATAGCCGAGCGCTATTTTCAGCGCAGTGTCCACTGACTCCGATCCGGAGTTCGTAAAAAAGCAATGGTCGATTCCGTCAGGCGCCATTTTGGTGATGCGGTCGGCCAGGTCGATCGCCTTGTTGTTCGTCACCTGGAAGGACATGCAATAGTCGAGCTCGGCGACCTGTTTCTGCACGGCTTCGACAATCTTCGGATGGCAATGACCGACGCCGGAGGTCCACAGACCTGAGAACATATCGTACATCTTAGTGCCGTCATCCGTGCTGTAGTAATGGCCGGACGCACCGCTAATCACACGGGGGTTCGCCTTGAAATCGCGGTTCGCAGTGAAAGGCATCCAGTAGGCATCGAGTTTGCTTGCGGCTGTGGTCATGAGGTTTGCTCCGGGCACTATCGGCAAAGAAAAAGGAATTCTACGCCGGGAATAGGATGTTAAACAATCAGTTACGTAGAAAATTATAAGCTATTGATTTTATTTCACAGAGCGCTGAAAATGTTTACTAAACTAAACACTTTTGAAGGCAAAGACTGTGGACAATGAAATCGGCCAGCGCTTAAAGAGTATTCGCACACAGCTCAACCTGTCGCAGCGCCAATTAGCGCGACAGTCGGGGGTCGCGAATGCCACCATTTCCCAGGTTGAAGCGGGCAAGCTAAACCCGACCGTCGGCATGCTGAAGAAAGTGCTTGACGGAATCCCTGTCAGCCTCGGTGAATTTTTTGGTGATGAGTTCGAGGCGCGTGACCGGGTTTTTTTCCGGGCAGAGGAATTGACGGAAATAGCCGACGGCGGAGTGTCGTTCAGGCAGGTCGGTGGCAATCTTGCCAACCGGGCGATCCAGTTCATTAAGGAGTGCTATCAACCGGGGTCAGGAACCGGCAAGCATGCGATTACTCACGAGGGAGAGGAGTGCGGGATCATCCTCAGTGGGCGCCTTGAGGTTACAGTGGGTGATGAGACGTCGATTTTGGGCAAAGGCGATGCCTACTACTTCAAAAGCAGCCAGCCGCATCAGTTCCGAAATACAGGCAGTGAGACTTGTGAGTTGATTTCCGCGTGTACACCACCAACGTTCTGAAATGTCCTACCACAAACCTGCTATTTGCTCTGGCCAATCACTACCAAATAATGGCAAAGTTACGTCCCTTCAGATACCCAGTTGAGTTACAGATTCATGGGCCCGTTCGGCACAGAGTTTTGCGACCACATCGCGATCGCCCGTTATGAGAACGACGCCTGGCAGGCGCCGTCAATTGAGCCGCTAAAACCGTTGTCTTTGCACCCGGCTGCACACGTTTTTCACTATGCGAGCACGTGTTTTGAGGGTTTCAAGGCCTATCGCTGGGATGATGGAAAGGCACACATTTATCGCCTGCACGAACATGTCGCACGCATGCAGAAAAGCGCAGCTTCGTTGCGATTACCGGTGCCGGATGCCGATATGCTTGCCAAGATGGTGATGGATCTCGTCGCGTACCACGTAGCCGATATTCCCGCGCCGCCCAGTTCTTTGTATTTGCGACCGACACTCATCGGTACGCTGGAAAACATCGGCGCAGCCGCTGACCCTTCTTCCGAGGCGACGCTCTTTGTATTGGCATCGCCCGTTGGCGATTATTTCGCTGGCGGCGCGGCGGCTTTGAAGCTGCTCGTTGAAGATCAGCGTGCACGCACCACCGAGCAACTCGGCAGCACCAAGACAGGCGGCAACTACGCAGCGGCATTGGGGCCGACGCTTGACGCCAAAGAGAAATACGGCGTTGATCAGGTATTGTTTTGCCCGAATGGTGATGTACAGGAAACCGGCGCCGCCAATTTCCTGTTGATCAGCGACGATGAAGTCATCACAAAACCGCTCGACAGCACGTTTCTGCACGGTATGACTCGTGATTCAGTACTTAAGCTTGCCGCCGAGAACGGCTATACCGTCAGCGAAAGAAATTTCAGCATTGATGAGCTTCTGGAATTGGTGAAGACCCATGAAGCGGCGCTGTCCGGCACAGCCGCCTGTTTGGCTCCGGTTGGTGCGCTGGTGTTCAACGGTAAAGAAATCAAGGTTTGTGACGGCAATCCGGGACCAAACACCGAAAAGCTCAGAAAAGCGCTGCAGGATGTCCAGTACGGGTTAGTGCCCGATACGCACGGTTGGCTGACTGAGATCGGTTAGTTCCCCGGACTAAATCGCTTTCGAAAATCGATTATCGTTTTGTGCCTGGTCGATATAGCGATCAAAAATCATCGCGATACTTCTAAGTAGCAAGCGACCTTTCTGTGTGATCACGATGCCCGACTGATCGAGCTCGATCAGGTCGTCGTCTGCGAGCGGTTGCAGACGTTCAATTTCCGCGGCGAAGTACTGGGCGAAGTCGATATCATGTTTGGCGCCGAACGCCTCGAACGACAGTTCGTCATAGCACATCAGTGCCTGTATGACGTCTGCGCGCAACAGGTCGTCGTCATCAACAGCGATCCCTTTGCGAATCGGTAACTGACCATTATCGATTAGTGCCTCGTATTCCATGGTCGTAACGGAGCTTTGTGCGAAAACGTTGCCAATGCTGCCAATTGCGCTGACACCCAGCGCGACGAGATCGCAATCGCGGTGCGTAGAATAGCCCTGAAAGTTGCGTTGCAACGTACCGTTCTTACGAGCGAGTACAAGCTCATCTTCGGGCAATGCAAAATGATCCATGCCGATGTACTCATAGCCGGAACCGCAGAGGCTGTCGATGGTGCGGTGCAGAATGTCGAGTTTCACTTCTGGAGACGGGATGTCGTCGTCGTTGATCATTCGCTGGCCTTTGAAGCGCCGTGGCAGATGCGCATAGTTATAGACCGCCAGGCGATCCGGGCGCATACCGATAACGAGTTCCAGCGTTGTGTCGAAACTCTCAACGGTTTGATGCGGAAGCCCATAAATAAGATCGAACGATATGGATTCAAATCCGGAGTCACGGGCGGCCAGTACAAGCCCTAATACATCATCCGTTGTCTGCGCACGATTAACCGCTTCCTGTACAACGGGGTCAAAATCCTGAATGCCGAGGCTTAAGCGGTTGAAGCCCAGCTCCGCAAGATGTCGAATGCCGTCTTCGTCCACCGTGCGCGGATCGACTTCGATCGAAAACTCACGGTTGTCGCTCTCATCAAAAGTGAACGCGCCGCGCAGCTTCGCCATCAGGTCATCAAGTTGTTCCTCGTCCAGATACGTTGGCGTGCCACCGCCGAAGTGCAACTGCTCAATCTTGCGGCTCTTGTCGAACAGTTCCGACTGCATTTCGATTTCGCGATACAGCATTTCGATGTAGCGATCGACACGCTCCTCATTCCGCGTAATGATTTTGTTGCAGCCACAGTAGTAACAAAGCGTATGACAGAACGGAATATGTACATACAATGACAGCGGTACGCCACTCGCATTGCTGGCCAGGGCGTTTTTGCGGTAATCGTCAGCAGTCAGCTCTTCGCTGAATTGCAGCGCAGTCGGGTAGGACGTATAGCGTGGTCCACGCCCGCCATAACGAACGATTAAATCGGTATCAAAACAAACTTTCATCAGACACGCCTCAAGCTATGAAGGATGTAAAGAGAAACTGTAAATAACAACATGGCGACTCCTTGATGCGTAGCACCGAGGATCACAGGTACCGACAGCAACAGCGTCGTTATGCCAAGCGCTACCTGCAACACGGTCGTGTGCAGCAGTGCATTGACTGCTGATCTGCTGCGCGCTGGCAAGTTGGCCCTTCGCGCTTTGAACCAGAAGCCGATGACAACGAACAGTGTCGTAATCGCAAGTACACGATGATCAAACTGCACGGTGCTCATGTTATCAAAGAAGTTTCGCCAGAACGGTTCCAGCGCCATCGTTCCAGGTGGCACCCAGTAGTCGCCCATCATCGGGAAGGTGTTAAATATCTTGCCAGCTTTGAGGCCAGCGACGAAACCACCTGAAATGATAGTGACGGCTGTCAATATCGTCAGCGCCAGAGATTTACCATACCAGGGGTGTTTGTTATTGCCGTTGGTCGGGAATAACAAGGACATGGCGACCCAGAACATGTACGAATAAATAATGAAAGCGGCAACGAGGTGTGCCGTCAGCCGGTATTGACTGACATGTGGCATGTCGACCAGACCGCTCTTTACCATGTACCAGCCGAGCACACCTTGCATGCCGCCCAAAATGAACATCAGGAGGTACTTCGGCCATTCGCTCGCATTGATGTAGCCCTTAGCGAAAAAGAAAATGCCGGGCAGAAGAAAAACGATGCCGATAGTGCGTCCGAGCAGGCGGTGCAGGAACTCAAGCCAGAAGATGCCCTTGAACGCATCGACGTCCATATGCGAATTCACTTTCAGGAACTCGGGCGATTGCTGGTACAGCTCAAATACGCGTTGCCACTCGGCATCGGACATTGGCGGCAGCCATCCCATCAGCGGTCGCCAGTCGACCATCGACAGGCCCGAACCGGTCAGGCGGGTGAATCCTCCCAACACAACCATCGCGAAGACGAGCCCACAACAGATCAATAACCAGATAGCGACAGCGCGATTCTGCGATCGGTTTTGATTCATGTCATTCATCTAGAGAAGCGCCTGTCGGTTATTGCACAAAGCCTGCAATCTTAACAGGCCCAGAAGCAGCATCGCCGCCAGCCCATTATGAGCAACAGCGATGCTAATCGGAATATCAGTAAGTATCGCGGCAATTCCTATCGAGAATTCAGCAGTGACCAGTACCAGGACCACAATCGCAGTCAGGCCCAGTTTCGCGCGGAGCGCCCTCAAGCCGGCGAACAGGATGATCGCAGTGGCAACCACCGCGCCGATGCGATGCAGTTTGTGAATATCGGCTCGCTCGCTGCCGCCAATAGCAAGCCCGCTGGGACTGATCTCATGAGCACGGCTCATGTCGAATGCCGCTGCGAGATTGTCGCCTGGCAGGTAGCTGCCATGGCAATCTGGCAGGGTTTGGCAGGCAGATGCCGCGAAATTGGCACTCGTTAGACCACCGAGTCCGATTTGCACGATTAGCCACACAAGTGCGGCGGTAACCCAGTAACGAACGGCCACTGGGGCATTCGCACGGGGTTTGGCATCACGAAATGTCATCCAGCCGAGCAGGCCCAACATCGTGAACCCGCCACCGAGGTTACCCATGACCACTGCAGGACTGTGTAGCCCGCCCGAATAAATACCGAGCCAGGCCAGAAAGACGGTAAGCGCAAGCAAGGTAAACGAAATCAGCCGATCTCGTTTTTGCCGTAAGGAGAACAAGGCCATGGCGAGAATCGTGAGGCCCAGAATACTGGCGACCAGTCGGTGAACGGGTGTTGCCCAGGAAAGAGGTTGCTGCGCATCAATGGCGAGCCGCTCATAGGTGCTGCTGACTGTCGGTGCCGCTTCCTCGGCTGTACCGATCATGCCGTAGCATCCGGGCCAGTCCGCGCAACCGATACCGGAATTGTCCAGGCGCAGGTAAGCGCTGACAGAGACCAGGGTGATTACCAGTAGCAAAGACGCTGTTGCGAGCTTTTTCATGTGACTATTCTTTTACTTCTTCCAGCTCACCCGCGGTGCCACGGACCAGGCGCACGAACTTCGGCTCCTTCTTCCAGTCAACGCGATCGTGGCCATATTCGAAGCTCCATGCCCAGGCCGTATCGTACTGGAAGCTGTAGTCGTTGCCTGACCAGTACTCCGCCGATTGGGCATGCGGGAAAGATGCTGTGTTCATTGTAGGTGGATTCTCGGCACGTCGAAGGTCGCTAACCGAGAACAACTCGTCCTTGATGGGCATGCGCCAGTCATTGTGGCCGCAAAATCCAGCCTCGTTGACTGCCCGCACGTAGTGCCAGGTGTCGCAGGAGCTGCCATCGCAGTCGCCGCCGTCTTCCAGACCCCGGAAGTCGAGTTCACCATTAGTTTCCGTCGGATCAAACCAGGAGTAGGTGTTCATGGCATTGTGAAGGCCAGGCTGCGACGTCTTGGTTTGCCACGTCAGTTGCGTGGCGGTGTCCAGAACGCAAGTGTCAGATCCTGATCTAATGGTCGAGTATTTAGTGTCGTGCGGATTTGCTATGTCGTCCGGGTTTTGACTGCAGGACGCCAAAAACAGGCACACGAGTGACAGTTTCAAAGTGAGCGCTTTCATGGATTTGGAGCATACCGGAATTTCGTCGGCGTGTAGGCCGGGAAGCCCGTGAGGACGCTAGGTATTTTCCCCAGTATTTTCCGGGTCAATTGAGGCATAGTGTTCTTCCTGCAGTTCTGAATCTATTGACCGGGGAAAATAGACCATGAGTGACGAATCCATTGACGTTCAGCCATCTGAACGCGTTCCAGCATTCCAACGCATACTCGATAATCCATTTATTTTGCTTTTTATAGGCGTCGTCTTTCCGGCGGTGTTCTATATCATTTGGGGAATCGTAGAAATCGTAAATATCCCAATCGCCCCGTAACCATCAGACTAATAATAAAGGAACAGGTGACGATATGAGCGCCATTCAACCTCCTGCTGAAATCGTCTGGTGGAGACAACCACTGGACAAGGTCGAAGGGACCTGGATCGCGATTGCGCTGGTCTGGTCTCTGATTATGTTTTTCATGATGCCGTTCTGGCACATCTACGGAAAACAGAATCTCTCGAGCGAAGCGTACAAAACAACACCCCAGGCCTACATGGCCAAGACTCAGGCGATGGTCGATCAGTACACGATCAGGACTGAGACAGACGCCCAATTGCCGGTAGTCAAACCACCACCGGGCAGCGATGTGTACCTGCTGGGTCGACTCTGGCAATGGTGGCCATTGCTCGAACTGGAGAAAGGGCAGACTTATCGCCTGCATATTTCTTCGATGGACTGGCAGCATGGCTTTTCTTTGCAGCCCGTCAACATCAACACCCAGATATTGCCCGGGTACGAGATGGTCATGACGATAACGCCGGACACAAGCGGCGAGCAGACCATCATCTGTAATGAGTTTTGCGGCATCGGGCATCACAACATGCTCGGCAAAATCTACGTGACGGAGGGTGGACAATGAGTACTCCACAATTCAGAACCTGCCCGGAGTCCGGTCTGCAATTCCACAAGCAGGCCGAATGGCTGATGAAGGCTCATGCCGTTGTCGCCGTCGTAATTCTGCTTATTGGCGGCATCGCAGGACTGCTGGTCACATTGACACGCTGGCCTACAATTCACCTGCTTCCAGCCGATCAATTCTATCTGTTGCTGACGACGCATGGCGTTAACATGTTGATTTTCTGGATGATTTCTTTCGAGATCGCCATCCTTTATTTCTGCTCGTCAACCCTTTTAAAGGTACGGCTTGCGACCCCCAGGATCGCCTGGTTCGCCTTTGCGCTGATGCTTGCAGGAATCATTATTAACAACGTCGCAGTCTTCAGTGGCACTGCTTCGGTAATGATGACGTCCTACGTGCCAATGCCAGCGAATCCGAATTTTTACCTCGGATTGATTCTGTTCGCTGTAGGCGCGTTGATTGGTTGTTTCATATTCCTGGCCACGCTTGTAATTGCCAAGGATGAAAAGACTTACGAGGGATCAATTCCACTAGTGACGTTTGGTGCGCTGACGGCTTGTATCATTGCCGTGTTCACGATCGCATCCGGTGCAATCGTTCTCGTCCCGACCTGGCTATGGTCTCTGGGCTACATCAACAACATTGATGCAGCAATGTATCGTGTTGTTTGGTGGGCGTTAGGTCACTCATCGCAGCAGATCAATGTCGCAGCACACGTTGCCGTCTGGTATGCGATCGCAGCCATCGTGTTCGGTGCCCGGCCATTGTCTGAGAAGGTCAGTCGTACTGCGTTCTTCCTTTACATTGCATTCTTGCAGTTGGCGAGCGCGCATCACTTGCTCGTTGACCCTGGGCTCAGTGCCGAGTGGAAGATCTTCAACACGAGTTATGCGATGTATCTGGCAGTACTCGCGAGCATGGTTCACGGACTGACTGTGCCGGGCTCGATTGAAGTCGCACAGCGGGCGAAAGGCTATACGAACGGATTATTCCAATGGTTGCGTAAAGCACCTTGGGGTAACCCGATATTCTCTGGCATGTTCATTTCGCTGATCGGTTTTGGCTTCCTGGGTGGTATCTCCGGTGTTGTTATGGGCACCGAGCAGATCAATATCATTATTCACAATACGATCTACGTACCCGGACATTTCCACGCCACAGTGGTTATCGGTTCAACACTGGCATTTATGTCATTGACGTACTTCCTGATACCAACGTTGTTCCGCAGACAGGTCGCGTTTCCCGGTATCGCGAAGTTGCAGCCGTACTTCTTCGGCATCGGTATGTCGGTGTTTGCTCTCGCGATGATGGGTGCGGGCACACTGGGCGTCGAACGTCGTCACTGGGACATGGCATTTACGAACGCACCTCTCGACTTTGCCTATCCCGCGAGTGCTTACACAATGATGGGAATCATGGGTGCCGCCGGTATGGTCGCGATTATCGGTGGTGCGATGTTTATCCTCGTAACCGTTGTGTCCGTGTTCTTTGGCAAGCCAGTCGGGTCGGAATCCAGCTATGGAGTAGCGACAACCCGGGTGCTGCGTGCCGATCCAATTGTAGTGCCTGAAGGTGGTCATGAAGCAGCAGGAAAATGGGGCTTTGCAGCCCCCGGCACTTTCGTGCTGGCGATATTCTTCCTGGTCACGTTCGTGTTGTATTACGCCGTAAACTGGAAGTATCTGGCGTCGGTCTGGCCTATGTCATGACACCCCCCGGTGGTTGACCGAAGCCTTTTATAAGGGCGGGCATTTTGCCCGCCCTTCTTTTATTCCTTTCAGCCATTCTCTAAACTCCAAACCATGAACAAAGCGCTCACAATAATCCTGTCTCTGGCCGGGGTCCTGCTGCTGTCGAATATTTCGGCCCAGGATGACGACCGTTATGACCCGGATCGTGCCTTGCAGTTTTCACAGCAAGCGATAGGACAGGCAATCGGCAATTATCAACTGATCGATCGCTACGGCGCTACAGTGAACTTACGATCTGACTACGCAGGAAGGCCGTTGCTTATCAGCATGATCTTCACGTCATGTCACCATGTCTGCCCCGCAACGACAAAACACCTTGCCAAGGCGGTAGAGTCTGCTCGCGAGGCCTTGGGCGACGACAGCTTTGATGTCGTGACAATCGGTTTTGACGTAGCCAGTGACACACCGCAAGCAATGGCTGCTTTCGCGCGGCGACAAAGCGTTGATGCAAAAAACTGGAAGTTCCTCAGTGCCAATAGCGAGAGCATTCGAGAGATCAGCAAAGACCTCGGATTTATTTTCTTCCCCACGCCGCGTGGCTTTGACCACATGAACCAGTCTTCTGTAATTGACCGGAACGGCGTTGTTTACAGCCAGGTTTACGGCGTGACTTTCGAACTTCCATGGCTGGTTGAGCCATTGAAGGACATCGTTTTCAACCGCCCATCCAGTGCAGGTCATATGTTCGCGGGCCTGATCGACAAGGTGAAGCTGTTCTGCACCGTTTATGATCCGGCGACCGGGCGTTATCGGTTCGATAACTCACTGTTCGTACAAATAGCGGTCGGCGCGAGTATGATTCTCGCTATCCTGGTATACCTTTTCAGAGAGATGCTGAAGTCCAGAAGGGCCCGCAAACAGGAATGATCGAACGTCTTCACAGAATGGGGCGCGCTTTGTTCGGTATTGTGCGCCGACCGATGGCGCGTGCATTCGATGGGGCGGAAAACCCGTTGAATTATCTTGGCGCGCTGACGATTTTTTTCCTGTGGATAGTGCTCATCAGCGGCATCTGGTTGCTGGTCTTTTTTCGCACCAGCGTGTCGGGAGCGTTTGAGTCGGTTGAGTACCTGACTCGTGAGCAGTGGTACCTGGGCGGCATTATGCGCAGCTTGCATCGCTATGCATCGGATGCCGCGATCATCACGATTCTGCTGCACATCGTTAAAGAATTCGTATTCAATCGCTACCGCAGCAATCGCTGGTTTACCTGGGTTACGGGCGTGCCACTGGTCTGGATGATTTTCATACTGGGAATCACCGGTTACTGGCTGGTTTGGGACGAGCTCGCACAATATGTGGCGATTACTTCCGCCGAGCTTATGGATAGCATCCCGATCTTCACCGAATCAATGGCTGGCAATTTCCTCAGCGATGACTTGCTCTCCAATCGCTTCTTCACATTGATGGCGTTTTTGCACCTCATCGGGCTGCCCATCTTCCTGGTCTTCGGAATCTGGCTGCACGTCTTTCGCTTGAACGGACCGCGCATCAATCCGGCACGCCGGATGATGGCAGCATCGCTTATCGCCATGCTGGTTTTGTCTGCTCTATATCCAGCGGTCAGTCATGATCAGGCGGAACTTGCGATGACGCCGCAATCCCTCAGGCTCGACTGGTTCTATCTGCATGTCTATCCATTAGTCCAGATATGGTCGCCGGGCTGGGTATGGGTGTTTCTCGTCGGTATTAGTACGGTTATTGTTGTCGCACCCTGGGCACCGCCACAAAAGAAAGAGCAACCCGCGCTGGTGACGCTGGATTTCTGCAATGGTTGCGAACGCTGCGTCGATGATTGTCCGTTCGGCGCAGTAGAGATGGTGCCGCGCACTGATGAAACGAATTACACCCATCAGGCCAGCGTTGATCCAGGCTTGTGTATCAGTTGTGGTATTTGTGTCGGCGCGTGCCCAACTGCAACCCCGTTTCGGTCCCGCGGCGAACTCCTGCCGGGTATCGATTTGCCCGATCGAACGGCTTCAGCACTGCGCGAAGACATCGTTGCGGCCGGCAAGCAGGGCGATACACCTCACGTCATCGTATTTTCCTGCCGCGGCGATCCGCAGTTGCCAGAGGTCGAAAAAGCCGGACTCAGCGTTGTCAAAGTGAATTGCATGGGTCAGTTGCCACCGTCCTATGTGGATTTCACACTAAGCCGTGGGCACGCGGACGGTGTTCTGTTGCTGGGTTGTCAGGACGGCAACTGCTCGTACCGATATGGTGCGGCATGGACGGAACAACGTCTGGCAAGACAAAGAGACCCGATGATTCGCAGCCGCGTCGACATGTCACGAGTTGCAATCGGTTGGCAAGCGCCATGGTCGAAAAATGCCGGTGCGATACAGAAATACGAGGCACTCTTGCAGAGCCTGGAACAATGAAGCGCCTGGCCGAAATACTCATGTACACGGTATTCGCCGTAGTCGTCGGCGCGCTATCCGTATGGCCGTCGTACGAGTTGGTCGACGGAGATCATGCGATCGTCTCGCTGGTTTTTTCGCACGCAGGAGAGCGCATCGGCGAGTGCCGGAAATTTAGCCAGGAAGAGCTCAACGAACTGCCACCGAATATGCGCAAGCCGGCAGATTGCCCGCGCGAACGGCACCCCGTTCGGGTTGAACTGCGATCTGGCGACCAGGTGCTCTACGAAGAAACGTTATCGCCGAGCGGCATCTGGGCGGACGGCAAGGCCAGTATTTATCAACGCATGATGGTTTCGTCAGGAACGCATGCGTTGTTTGTCGGGATGAATGATAGTGGCGAACAATCAGGATTTGATTACGAGAGATCGGTAACGCTGGATTTGACACCCGGGCGTAACCTGGTAATTCGATTTGACACGCAAACACAGCAGTTCTTGATTCGGTGATTTTGTTATGAGCCTCATGCAGTGGAAGCCGCAATACTCAGTCGGCGTGGAGTCGATGGACGATGAACATCGGGAGATGATCGACCTTATCAACGATATCTACGACAAGCTGGAGTCAAATCCGGATGCCGACCAGATCGAACAATGTCTGGGTGATATTTTCAGTACGATTTCAATGCACTTCGCGCTGGAAGAGCGTTTGATGCGAAAAAATAACTATGCGGAGTATCAGGCACACAAGGATGACCACGAAGAACTACTGGATCAGATCAGGGACCTGATGGATGATTTTTCTGCCGATACTGCTGCAGGCGCAACGCGTCTGGAACAAGGGTTGTCTGGCTGGTTCACAGGTCATTTTTCGACCTTTGATGCACGCTTACACGGCGAGTTGGGCGGCTAAGCACTCGTTGCAGGTGCAGATCGATACTTCACCGTACTGGCGCACAAGCCTTATATTGCCTCAACTCCGGCGAGGTAATCGCGGACTTCCTCGGCCACCTTTTCCTTCTCTTCACGCCACCGCGCAAGGGCCTGTTGTATGCGCGGATCGGCTGCCACTTCGACCATGAATTGCAGGCCAAAGGCGCGGTCGGCTTTGATCCGCAGTATTGCCGGTTTGCTGAAAATTTCCGTGAGTGCCACTTCGATCGCCGCCTGTGTGTCACCGCGCAGTGCGAGGATCCACATGCGCCCCTCGGGGT
>Ga0255049_10000506_pt1 | contig 23889 bp, 50 predicted proteins | sample JV7_2_3_MG_FD_183615 | JGI IMG/M metagenome (GOLD analysis project Ga0255049, IMG submission 183615) | Seawater microbial communities from Jervis Inlet, British Columbia, Canada - JV7_2_3 | ecosystem: Environmental > Aquatic > Marine > Inlet | place: Canada: British Columbia | collected 2016-10-06
TTTCCCGCAAAAATCAACAAAAATGAATATCGTTACCGTTTCAGGAACAGAAGGAAAATTAACAATAAACCCTGAGACAGGGCAAATATTAGCTAGGACTGGGTATGTTTTTATCCAAGAAATAGACACCAAAGAGTACAAAAAAAAATACCCACACAGCGAACGGGAAGATGTGGATATACTGGATGTGGGATATTGGGAAATCATTGAAGGTGTAGTATCTTACACACCACCCTACGAATCTTGGCGGGAAGAACGGGACGAAATGAATAACCAATAAACTTGCAGGGTAAGTAGATAATGCTTACCTTGCAATATACTTCCTATTCCCGACTAGGCTAGTGGTAAAGCCGGAGGACACCGATGCCTCTGTTCAGATGTTCGATTCATCTGTCGGGAACCCAATCATTCACAAATAAATTATCCATTATGTCTATCAACTCTTCCCACTCTTCCCTCATCCGTCTTACTCTTATCCTAGCCATCGCTTTGGCTGGTTGTCTGTCTCTGACGGCTCAATCTTGGGAAACAACCACTTCCACACGGAACCACACGGTATTACGTGTAGAACGCGCCTCAGATGGCCTATTTGGTCAGGAATGGGACACGGTGGAAATCTTCAAAGAGGGCAAAGAGGTAGTGCGCATCATTAACGGGAAGGTGGTAGCCGAAACATTCCCAACTCGTCGGGACGCTCGTCGTATGTTCAAAATGTACTCCGACGTGAAATAACGAATTAGAATATGAATTTTAAAAATTACGAATTATGATAATAATGATAACATTAATAGGATTCTTAATATTTACAGCCATTTGGTTTGGGTTAGATGATATTAAAACAGAATTAAGATATAGAAATACTTTACTAGAAGAACAAAACGAAATATTAAAAGACAGAAGTAAGTAATTTTTATTATTTATATTCTGTGTTGTAGCATCGTTTTAATGTGACTACAATGACCGAACAACCACGATCGGCCCGTGGGAATAAATTTCAAATCTTGCCGACAACATAATCATGGGCTGATCGTGGTTGTGTTGTTGGTGGCAGTTTTTATGATTATGTACGAATCAGAGCAAATAGACGATAGGATTGTTCTTTCAAGAGACATTGCAGAAATGTTAATCAGGCTAGGATGTTACAGCTTGGAAGAACGGGAAAGCATTATAAGCGACGCAAGCAGTTTTTTAGGAGATAGGTATATGGGAGCAAGAGAAGAGGGATCAGGCAAAAGAAAAAAGAAAATAAACGAGGCTCTTGTAATTGTGGATAAGTTAGCTAATGACTAATTGCCACCAATGCCAAGCACACCGCAGGGCGAAGCCTTGACGGTGTGCGTTTATTCCACGCATTTTTAAAACTTACAACTAAAACTTACAACCATGAATAAATCATTTGAGGTGCACGCATTGTGTGGAAAGAAAACCTTATTTAAAGGGAAGTGGTCAAGTCGAAGTGCTACCGACCACATCAAGGAAGGATATAGGTTTAATTACGAAACGTGCTGGGCTGATGAGGGCTTTAAAAACTACGATTACAAAGTGGTTAGCAGAAAAGAAGACAGGAAAAATAATTTAGCAACAGTGCAAGTAATTCGTGATTAGTTGCGTGGAAAAATATTAATTGCGTACTTCCTACTTCCTACTTTCTACTTTCAGTCTGTGATCTTCGGATCATGGGCTTTTTTATTTATTATTTTTATTATTTTCCCAAAAAAATAGTGCTAGTGTCGATATATTTCGTACCTTTACTGGTTAGGGTCGTGTATGTAGATTTTAGAACATGATGATATTCTCTATATGTTAAAGTTTAGTCCAATGTCTATATATACTTGTGTAGTATAAAAACTTTTCGTATCTTGTGGTATGCTTGGGAGAGATGCTAAATGTCTTTCCTGCAAAAATCTCCAGCCATGTCTTACCCAACTCTCCCTACTCTCCCTAACACCGCACCAAAAATGATTCTCACTGCCGGACTACCCGGAGCGGGAAAATCTACCTACCTACGTAACGCAGGAATTACACTACCGTGTGTCGATCCGGACAAAATCAAGGAAGGTTTTGCGGGGTACGACCCTAAGCAGCCGCAAGTGTTTCACAATGAGAGCAAGAAAATTGCTAGGAGCCAGCACCTCACGCACCTGCACCTTCGCCAGAGTTTCATAGTAGATGGTACGGGCACAAACGTAGACAAGTACGTTGCCTACATTCAGGAGGCGCAATCTGTAGGCTATGTGGTAGAACTTCACTACGTTCGGGTGAAGCTCGCTACCTCACTTTCCCGTAACGCCAGCCGCGAACGGAACGTACCCAACGAAGTAATATTTGAGAAGGCCAACGTAATCGAAACGACCACCCGCCTGATCGGTAGCCTATGTGATACGTTTATCACCATCGACAACGACTAAACAACACTAATATTTTTTTGTAGCTCATTTTCCTTCGGGAAGGAGGAAGGTGGGCTATTTTTATTGCTGAGATTTTTACATTTTAACACTTTAGCATTTGCACAGCTCGAAAAAAAGTCGTACCTTAGAGGATATGTCGTGTAACGGCTCATCTTATGATGAAATACATATGTTAAAGTTTTGGTAGATCGGGGGATTTTTCGTACCTTTGTTATGGAACCCTATAGCGGGACATGTTACAAATAAACCCATGTAACCAGAATGATTTGTAGTGGGCCATAGTGCGGGAGGAATTTTCTGCAACATCCTACTTAACATAATCGTGCCAACGATAAATGTCACTTAACATAATCGTGACAGCGATAAATGTCACTTAACATAACCAAAAGTGGCCTAAATGACTTTTTTAGGGGATTAAAATGTTTATAGTACGCTATACAATAGTTTAGATGACAAAAATAGGGGACTAAATAATATTTATTTATATATTTAACAGTATTTATTAGGAAAATTGAGGAAAATGTCGTATCTTTGTCTGTTTTTGTCTGTTTTTGTGGGGTGGGCCACCTACCTACCCACATATAGCCTACTTTGTGTGTTCCTCAAATATGCCTGCTAAGCACTCTATAGTCGTCTGTATTGGCTTATTATTGTTTTGGGGTAGTGAGCCACCTATTTTGTATAGAGTCGTTTAGAACGCTTTAAAATGGCTTGTTCTACAAATGTAGACATATAGATAATATATATGTATTTTGGTGTTGAACTATTTTACGTCTCACACTGTTACTAAACCAATATATTAGTTATTTAGCTATAGCGTAGCTATTATATGATCTAGCAACTATGTATAAAAATAAATAGAAAAATTTTTAAAAAGGTTTTTTATATCTATTCCTCTTCCTCTTTCTCTTTCTATTCCTTATATATATTATAATTACAGTAATGTGTCCCACCTTAGTAGAAATTATGTTAAAATCTAATGATCTATTGATTATATTTGTTTAAGTGATAGATAATAACTATCTTGTGGAATAGTTAGGGAGATGGTTAAATTGTCTTCCTGCAAAAAAAACTCGTTATGAGAAAAATATACTACGTTTTGGTTGTGGAATATTCTGACCTACTACCACCAGAGTTGGAACGATTGAGTTTATACGAAATTTTAGATGGGGAATTGGCATCAATCTCTTTAAACTTGTCTACAACAGAAATTTCTGAAATAGAGGAAAACGCATACGACTACAGCAAAACTGTGGCAAAGATTATTAAAGGTAATTTCACAGATGTAGAAATTTCTGAATTATAATGTGTTAAAGTTTTTATTTCTTATTGTTTTATTCGTTTAACAACTATATTTAGTTTATCTTTGATGTATAGTTAATAGGGAAAGTGTTTAACATTGTTTCCCGCAAAATTCGATAAAATATGAACTTTTCAGTTGAAGAGAAATCTAAACTCAATAAGGATGCTTTTGCAGCATCCCAACGGGTTAGGGTAAAGCGTTACCGTAGAAAACAATTTGTTCTGTGGAAGCAGAAGGCATACCAACATTTTGTAGCTAATGCTACTAAGGTATTAACATCTGGGGATAAAGATTTAATTTTTATTTATACCCGAACATTACATGATTTGGTAGATAATATGTATGGCATCACCTACGACGGTAAAAGGTTGAGTGATTCTGACCGTGTTATATTTCCCATTATGTTGGAATGTTTTGTGGAGGAAATCATGAATAAAATCCATAAAATGTAGGTAAATAGTTGTCTATGTTATAAATTATTACTATCTTGTGTATCATAGGGAAGATAGATAAATTGTTTTCCTGCAAAAAAAAAGAATTATGAATAACCCAATGTCTGGTTTTCTCGACCACTACGGAGTTGATATGCAAGTACAACTCTCCGAGGTAAATTTCACAGCACCAATTTTTTCGAAGGATTGGTGTGAAATAGTTCTGAATAACAAAGAAAATTATTGCAATGATGTTATTGCTTTCATGGAAAATTGTAAGCATGAACTTTCTTTAATTACTCCAACTAGTGGTTTTAGCTACGATCCCACCACCATAAGCGAGTGGACTAGTGACAGAAGATGGTTTTGGACTGATCGTTCAGGAAAATATGTTGCTCTTGTTTTGGATGTTTACTCCAAATCATTATAAATAGTCAAATATTATTTGTATCTTTAGACTATCAAATGGGGAAATTGTTTCCCGCAAAAAATCAGTTATGACTACCTACACATTTACAAAGGAACAATTGTTAGACCTTATTGCGGAAGCAAAAAATGAGGGAAACAACGAAGGTAGTGATTACTACGGAACCACCAAAGCATTAAGCGACCAGAAAATTTTGGATCAATTTCTTTACGAAGAAAAAATAGATGAAAATAAATAAGGAAATACTAACCAGCTAACCATATTTATACTTATCTTGTGATATCATTGGGAAAATGGATAAATTGTTTTCCCGCAAAAAAATCAGTTGTGGAAAATACAAACAACTCAACCTTCGCCACTAGGATATTAGACCTTCCACTAATTCAGGAGGGAGTGATTTGGGGAAGGGAAAATAAATGCGAAGCACATGCAAGCAGTGTTAAATTCCTTAATGTGGTGGAAAGGTTTAGCCTACCGACACACCACAACAGTGCAAGACATAGCGCAATAAAACTAATGCTAGACTTCTTGTTTAGTTTTTACACTTTTGATTACATTAAGGTTAAATTTGTTATTGATCGGATAGACATTATTCTCTTTGAAAAGAAAGCATAAAATAACTTACTAATTACTATCTAGCTATTACTATTTAGTATTATCTTTAGGTATCGAAAGGGGGGGATGGCAAATATCTCTCCCGCAAAAAATCTCCATCATGAATCTCCAGATCGCAAACATAGCTCCGTCCACCAAAGGATTATCCCTCAAAGGAAAAGCCAACCCAAATTTCTCCTATTCCTACATTACGGGAGATGTAGTGGTGAATCTCAAATTTGCCAAGAACGGCAACCGCAAAATTGCAAAACTTGGGGAGCTTGTTGTATCTACCTACATCTACGGACTAGAGCAAGTACAAACCAACGACATCACCAAAGATGGTCAAAACTGTCAGGGATGCGATTTTTCGTACACCAACAACGATGGTAGCACTGGTGGCTGTTATGCTCACAAAGGTACGATGGGGTTGGGTGTTCGCTCTAAACTACGGATGCTCAACAAAATGTATCACAACGGAGAAATTGTTGGATTTTCCGATTATTCATTTATGGCGTTTGTGGATCGTGTCACTACCTACGATGTGTCTTTGGTACGCCACGCTGTCTACGGTGAAGGTGTAATGGTGCCTATTAAGCAGTTTAACAAGCTTAACACTTTGTCAGACAAAGTAACTTGTTACACTGAATTATTCCGTGATGCACGATTTGTGGCGCATATGAATACGGCAATGGCTAGTGTACACAACCTGAAAGATTTTGTCGATGCTGACATCCTAGGGTACAGAAAATTCTGCGTGATCTCTAAAAATGAAGTAAGCGATTATTCTGATGCCCTACAAAATACGGTAAATTGTCCTGCATCCAAAGAATATATGGAACGGACGGGAAAAGATGTTACCTGTGCTGATTGTGGTATGTGTAACGGATTGGGAGGGAAAGTAAAGAAAGATATTAACATCTTTTTTCACTAAAAACTACCTAGCAATAGGTATTTATTCGTATATTTGTATATCGAAGGGAGGGATGGTAATATCCCCAAATTCTCTCCCGCAAAATCTTAAGCAATGGAAATTTTAAAATTCAACCAATCAGATATTCACCGTCATCTTCGTCACGAAATGGGTATCTTCAAAGGGGTTAAAAGTGCCATCAAATACGTTACACAATATATGCACGAGAATACGGTTGTGCTAGAGACATTGGAAAACATAGACCTTAACAAGGTATCAACTGTTGAATTGAAAAACTACAATTGGTTGAATGTTATGTATAAAGATGTACAGATTCTTATCCGTTCATACAACCAACATCACACTTTGTTTATCAAAAATGTAGAATGTAGAGAAATGACATTTAGTGACGGGACACTACACAAATACAGCGATACCACCCTATCTATTGTCACATTCAACACCGACACAAAAAATATGGATGACGGTGATATGGATGAATTTTGGAATAACCCATATTTGGACCTAAACAAGTGCATGAAACAATTGATTGAGATTGCACAAGAAACAAACATACACACCTTGTGGAATCCGCGATCCTTCACGCGCCCAGAACGTTGTGAAATAAAAATTGCTTGTCCTGATACACATTCTGTAAGCTCATACGACACACTGTTTCTTGCACTAGAGGAAATTTCTTCTTTTCATCACATCATGTACGCACAGAATACAATGATGGAGATGTTAAAAAACATAGAAGTCGGGACGAAGTTGGGGCGAGATGAAATATTAGAAGTTTTTGGACCAGAAGAAAACTTTGTAGCTGATGAAAATACATATTATCACGGATATGGGGTAAAAACTACTTCTCAAAGTTTTATACATGATGTGTACAGCTTAACACGTTACAATTTAGATAGTATTTTAGAGCTATTTCCTAAAGAATAGTTGCACAGGAACCAAATAAGTATTATCTTAGAGCATCGGCAGGAAGTAATCGCTTCCCCACAAAAAAACCTACTATGTTATCCAAATCAGCATTCTTTAAAGCTACCCAGAAATTTGATTACTGGAACACCTATACAGGCAAATCCGGCTACCGTATCGAATTAGGTAATCACATCTTCCCGCACACAATCACCACCAAGAAAGCTGCCTACGAAGCGTATAAGGAAACACCGGAGCGCATCTACGCTTACGCTTATTGGCAATTTTCTGACTACGGGAAATGGTGGGCTGCTCAAACAAAAGTTGTACGCCGTGAACTATTCTCCCGCCATGCTCCAAAGTGGGCTAAAGAGGGACCATGTAAGATTGACAGCGTTAACAAAGTAGGCTGGAGTCTTGCTAAAGATATTTGGAATCATCACGTTAAATAGTTGCACAAGTCAGATATAATCACTATCTTCGTGTATAATCAATAAAGAAATAAATTATGATTGGTAAATTATATATGATGTGTGTTAAGCATCACAATTGCGATAGAAATCCCAGTTTAGTGAATTTACGGACAACTTCTTTGGATCGGCATGGTCGTACCGATACACAGGATATGAGATGGATGCGTAAAGGATTCCCGAAAGCAGATTTCCGTATCGTGGAGAGAATTGCAGATCGTACTTTTAAATGCACTCAAACGGAAGAACTTCTTGAAATTACAGGCCGAAGTGGGTTTACACAAAAAGCTTGGAATAAATTTATCACCAATAAATAAAAAACATGAGTATTCCACAACTACAACTATTAGAACTTTTCAAAAACTCTTGTCGGGACGTAAAATTCTGGCAAGCAGAAAGCAAGCTCCACCCAGAAAATGAGTACGCAAAAGAAAAGTACAACCATTTTTCTGGGGTAAGTCTTGGATATTTTACAGCCTACGAAACTATTTTCGGGCAAGCTCCGATCATCAAATAAAAAAAATCGTTATGTACACTTGTAAAAACTGCGGGTTCCTATACAACCTTAAAAATCTGAAACGTTCACTAGGTGAAACCGCTATGCCTGTTTTAATGGGTTGTTGTTCTGCCAAATGCTACACAGATTTGATCCTCACCGACCTACCATCTGGAACAACGATTGTGACTACCGTAGAGCGGTTTAACGACGATACAGGACGTTGGAGTAAGGATTATGTAAAAGATACGCACACGGCAGATCAGGGTGGCGTATTAACCCATTTTCGCGGCATTGTTCGGAACTTTTCCTACGACCTTGTATCTGCGTCATATGACGAAAAAACAAATGTAGGCAGAGTTGTCACACAACACACGGCTGGGAGTAGTACTAGAGAAGTGTATAAAATTTCAGAATAAATAGCAAAAGGTTATGTGGTCTGAGATATTGGTTGTATCTTAGAGTATAAGTAGGAAACGTCCTACACAAAGAACATTGATTCCTTAATCGCCTATTTATTTTCGATAGGTGACGGTTACGAAGGAACAACTTGATACGTTAAACAGTTTTTAAGTTAAATTGTTGAGGTCGATTTAACACGAATAGTTAAACAAATGTTGATAGTGGTAATCTTTCTCAAAATAAAATTCACCGAAAAGGTGAAATAGTCATAAAGTTTTACTATCTTTACATCAGAGGGAAGCAATACAGTTTCTCTCCCGCAAAAAAATATCTGTTATGTCTGATATGAATACGATTATAGAAAATGCAATGACTGAGTTTATGACTTATGTCATCGGAACACTACCCACGATCATGAAGGGTGAGAAAAAAGTAGACATTTCAGATGTTCTGCCAATTGATTTGGCAGACTTTATTAAAGCAAATGATATTCCCGACAATGCAGATTTTGACGGTGAGGAGAACGGCTACGATGGTTTTACCGGACGGTTGTTCCTTTCTTGGCGGATTACCATTCCAGCAACGGATAAATACCGTGATGCAATTAAGGTTAGACGGTTTAATTTACGTGTGTTCCGTTCTGTAGGTACTGCTTTGATGGCTAATGGCTACAATCGAATCAGCAATAATAGTGGTGCATATAGAGAGTTTAAAAATGTCAGTTTGTACGATATGTACATCGCTGGTGACTTTGATAAACTAGCAAGATATTATTCTCTATCTTTTGCAAAAAACTAGCTATTTACTAGAATAATACCAAGATATTTTGTATCTTGTGGTAGCGAAGGGAGGGATGCTAAATGTCCCTCCCGCAAAAATTATCAACCATGTGTATCTCAACCGCTTCCGACACTACAATGCAAATCATCCCGCTCCTAGAGAATAAAGCGGATGAATTATTGGCCAAAACGTACACAATACATTTTCGTAGGGAGAGCTACACAATCTGCCCAAAAGATCACGGCTACACCTTCGAGTGGTCCAACCGTAAGAATGCGTTGGGCGATTGCACCAAAAATTCGCGAGTTGTGCGCCTCTCCAAATTTTTGGTGCTGAATAGTGTTTCAGAATTAGACGTTTGGATTGACACAATTTTGCACGAAATTGCACACGCCATCGACTATCTGATTCGCAAAAAGTCGAACCATGATCGCATCTGGAAGCATATTGCAAAAACTATCGGTGCTGACCCAAGCAGGACTACAGAACTAAAAACCACGGGAGTAGGATTTAAGTATACAGCGAAATGTCCCGGATGTGAAAAAACTGTGCATTTTTCACGAATCTGGAAAAACCGCAAAGCTTGCGGGAAATGTTCTCCCAGATTTGACGAACGTTATGTTTTTGTCATCTACAAAAATTACTAAGACAAGCTATAGTTTGACAAATAATAAAAAAAAGCAAGCTATACCTTTCACACTCTTCATTTTTTCAACTTTTCAACCATTCATCATGAAATTTTATTTTATCTTTGCACTAATTTGTGCAATCTCTGGCGGGATTTCCGCTCAATCATTTAGCCGTACAAATCCCGTAAAGGTGGAAACATCTGCCATCACCACCACCGTCACAATTGCGGGAAAAACGTTCACTGGTGGCCTATCTAAAACAGGCAGTACGTACATTGTACGCACTTCTAAGGAAGGTAAGGTCCGAAAAGCGTATTTAGGCACCAAGACCACACAAACGTTTGAAGGATCGCCAGTGTGGACCAACAAAGATAAAAATAAGTTCTGGATTTACGATCTTGGCCGTACCGGATTCCCAAAGGGAATTCCACTAACCCAAGACTAATTCATATATTTTTTAATTACATATAACACTTTTCTATGGGATTACCCACACGTACACAAATGATCTGGCAAATTTTGAATAATGCCAATTTACCCACATCCAAATGGCACTTTCCGCCAAACTACAAACGGAAAACGTCCGCAAATCAGACGTTCAGAATGGGACATAAATTCCTACACTTAGGGCATTCGGACAGTCGTAAAAACATGGACGAAATTGTTGTCGAACGTGTATTGATCGACGAACGCGGAGGAAAACACCCGGAACGTGTCACTACTACAATTAACATTCCTTGGGATTACGTGAACACTATTTTCCGAGGAAAAAATGTAATCTTTGTTAAACCTAAATAGCAAAAAGCTATGTAGTCTGGGATATTATTCGTATCTTTGAAGTAAGGACGGAGAGCAGCAATAGGGCTGCTCTCCACAAACCTAAAAATTATGACTGACAATCTAACCAAGTACAACGCAGAAATCGTCACAACCGCCAAATTGGATTACGATGATTTTGAACGACTAGTTGAGGATCACTATGGAACCAACCCTGAATTTGTGGCTACAGAGGAAGCAAACAATTACAGCGAATACGAATTTGATTACTCCACCTATCCCGAAAAATGTCACGACTTCGTTTGTGAGGATAAAGAGGCTGTACAAAATCGCATCCGCAAGGGGGACTTCAAAGGTGTGGGTATTGGACAAATTTTCACCACACTAATTGATGACAAAATCATCCCGCCAGCAAATTATACGATAGTAGTTAGTTGGTAGGGAAAATATTACCGATTGTTTGGTAGTACCAACTATTATTCGTAACTTGCAGTATCATTGGGAGGATGGCTAAATTATCCTCCCGCAAAAAAAGAAAAGAAAATGAACCCCATCCTACTAGAAATTAACCAGCGGGTAAGTATCTCCACCAATAAGCTTGCCGCAATTGAGGCAATTATGGTGGGAGAATATTCTCCCGAAGTTACACTAAATGTAATTACCCAGATTCAAAAGTCACCGTCTGATTTTGACGGTACAATCCAAAAGATTGCCGTTGACACGGCTAACAACCTGTTTCGGTTTGAACTCAACCAAGCCAAAATTGATCGGGTTATTGCATCCGGTTCTTTTTTATCTTTTGATCGTCACAGCTATGCTCCCGAACTAAATACCTTGGTTGGGCCAGAAGGTGAGATCAAGGTGTACAATTGCGGGCTGTACAACAAACAGCCAACAATCAAGGATGCAATGGCATCTTTAGTACGTATGCCAGATTTTGAAACTAAATTTGAAATTCTTTTCGGAGAATTGAAATAAGTCAAATAGTTTTTGTATCTTTACAACAGAGGGAAGCAACGTAGTTACCCACTAAAAAATCTCTATCATGTTCAACTTCTTCCAGTTTTGTACTAAGCAAGCAAGCCACGTAGTAAGTCACACCTTCCAAAATTGGGAGGGAACCATCTGCAAACGTGATCTTCGTAACGATTATGTCAAGCAGTTTATGTCGCTGGACGATGCTGCCGAAGTTGTAGAGGTAGCACAGGAAATCATCATGCTCAACAATGCACTTGCTCCGGCGGCTCCTGTCGCAGCTATTGCGGCTCCCGTTAAGGTGGGTACAACGGCTCCAAAACGTCGTCGGGTGGGAACGTCTCGCGTACTGAACAAATACCGTAGCATGGACCACTACAACAGCATCGAAGATTGGCAACGTGCTGAGAACGCAAAAAAGCGTAAAGCTATCCACAGCAACGGACGTAAGCAAACCGCAACCATCAACTACACAGCACGTCACGGACGTTAAAAACCAATCATGGATAATACAAAATATATCGTATTACAGCTATGAGTAGTGCTGATATTAAAACTACTTAAATAAATAAACCTAAAACTATGTTTGCAGAATACAATAAGCAAGAAGAAAAAGAACTTAAAGCATTACTTATAGGTGGTGTTATTGCAAGTGCGGAATTTAAAGAAATAATTAAACAAGCAGTAAAAGAAGGTATTGGCGAAGATTGGGGTTATGATGGTGAAGACGAATACCCTTATGATACTTTTGATGAAGATATAGCAACTGAAAGTGTGATAAAGGCACTTAACAAGCATTTGCTATAACACTGTTATATACGACGGAGCAAATCTTATAATTCGTAAAGAAATTGCATCTCAATTTAAGCTCAAGCCGTACCAAAAACTAAAAACCGAAACGGAATTTTGGGAAGTGCTTGGAGCCAATGCTAGATTCAGTATCGAACGTATTAATTTAGTTAAATCATTTTACAAACATTTAAATTAAATAATTATGTCCCTTAATCTGGAAAAATTTCTACAACGCAACAAGGAACGCATGGTGGCGCAAAAAGATTGCAATCATACTTACGAATCTTCCGGCCAAGAAATCTACTGTGACCCAATTTTGCAGTATTTGGATTTAACTTTTGATATTTGCACTAAGTGCAATCATATTAAAGATATTTTCATCACAGAATAAATAAACTCTGAATAATTAGAATATACCAATATCTTTTTGTATCTTTGTAAGGAACCAAAGGGGAACCTCCCCAGCAAAAATTAAAACTTATGCTAAGAGTAATTGATAAAAATGGAAATGTAGTGAAAAAGGGAGACATTATCTTTCTTGCGGACAGAAACGTTGGGTACACTCCCGACATTGGACAAGACATTGCCGAAAGTGTTATCCTGAAAAATCAGGTTAACCGAATCGTAGACGGTGATATGTTGATTGCCTTGGGTTTTGAGCAAGGCAGAAAATTAGGTATGATGCTTCAAATTTTCGAGTCCATGCAGGATCGGGACGAAATTTCCTCCGAAAATTGGGGAGAAATGGTCCCTACGGTAGAATTAGTTGCAGATATTTTCCTTGAAGATTAAAAAAGACTAGGATATATCAGGAATAAGTATTATCTTTACCGTAGGAAAGGGGGGCAAGTAATAAGGCTTGCTCCCCACAAATAAAAATACAATGAATACTTACGATTTTCTTTTAGGTATTATGTTTTCAAAAGCGGAGGCACAAGGTTACGAACACCTTCCCGGATATGGCGGCAAAGTTAATGCTATCCATTTCAGTAAAGTTTGGATCGTATTGGGGTGCGGGGAACGGATTACCATTGCAATAAATCGTGGTATTTGCGCCATTGGGGGGAACAACCTTGCAGGATGGGGTTACCCAAAAACAGAGAAGTACCCAGAATGTACCGGAATATTTAAAGAGGGTGGCTTATATGACATTTTATTCGAGGATGATGATCTTATGGTTAAAGATGTCGTTTTTTCTATTACAGGTGAAAACCAATATGGTAATCGCATGGAACTAAAGGATGTGGCGACCGTGATTGACCATTGTGGTGGCGTGGATTTTCAAGCTACTTTTGAGTACATCCATTCCCGCGCTAAAATTTTTGAAACTAACAAATAAAATAATCATGTTATCAAGTAAACAAATACTAAACAAACTTATTTGGTTAGACAGTAATGCGGCCAATGATTTTTTGGGGACAGGTAGTTGTAGCAAAACAGCCAGCCGTGAAGAAGATGAATGGAATGCTAACATGAAGGTTCTTATTAAGCACTTCACCGCCATTGTCGAAAAGAATAAAGCGTTTGATTGGGGCAAAGTGACGGAGAATAAACAGGTAGTGGAACTGCTCAAAAAAAGAGAGGAAATCGAGGCTGATATTAGGGCCATTGAAGAACACGCACTCACAGCCTATGAACTTCAAATTTTAACTAGCCCAATAAAAATAATACCAAATACTTGGTTTTAACCTAAAAAGGTTGTAACTTGCAGTCATCAAGTAATCAAAAACAATAATACAATGGGTTTATTCAACAACATCCTCGACCAAGAATACCATATTTTCGCGGTCTACAGCAACGGAATTATGGGGGAGACAAACATCACCCTTGGGGAGTTAAACGCTGAACATGAATCAGGTGACCCATCGGAAATTGCAATCCGTTTCAAAGAAGACCTTCCTGACATTATGCAAATGCATCCCACCGACAGTATGGTATTTAAGCCATGTCGGGATGACAGTACGGCAAAAGGAATCATTGTAAGAATCAAGTAAACAAATACTAGACAAACTTTTTGGTTAGACGTACAAGGCGTGTTAATAAGGCTGTAGAGCGTCGTAAACTGCGCTTAAAATCAAAAAAATTACATTCGTCTTTAGATAAAATGCTTACTTTAACGAGAGAAATGTCATCTATTTTAAAGAAAGGTGAAGAAACACTTGCACAGTAACTTATTAGTACATACCTTTACATTATGAATAATACAAATAACAATCTCCCAGACCGCGAACTACCCCAGAACTTTAATTATTTAGGTGGCGTGTTCTCCATTTGGTTAGAGGGAGGGACTATCTTCGGTGAATTTTTAGGGCAAAGACTTGTTGCAGATAGCGCAGGAAGATTTGCACCAACATCATCCGAATTTTACACCAAAGTAGGTGTTGACCAAAAAGAAAACGCAAATTTAGCCAAAGATCGTGACGCAATGTTAAACTATTGTACCTCTGATTTTGTCCAAATGTTTTGGACAGACTATAAAAAGTATGTGTCCCGATTGGAAATTAAAAGAAATGAGAAAATTAACTCAAAAACAGTTTATATCTGATTGCAATATAACTCATAACTGGAAATATAATTATGATAAAACAGTGTATGTAAATACAAGAGGGGTAATAACTATTACATGTCCAATACACGGAGATTTTAAACAAGAGGCCGGAAATCATAAAAAACGAGCGGGCTGTAACCAATGCGGGATGGAGAGTCAAGCAAAAAAAACAGTTAGGTATACCCCTATTCAATTTATAAAAAAAGTACAACAAATTCACCCAAATTTAGATTTTAGTAAAACTGTTTACTTACGTTCGTCCACAAAAGTTATATATACTTGCCCCATTCATGGGGATTCTAACGTAATGCCTCATAGTCTACTATCAGGCAGTGGTTGTAGAAGATGCTCTGGCGTGGGGGTTGTGTTAACCAAAAAAGAATGGTTAAATCGGTTTAAAAAATTAGGGTTTAGTAATGTATTATACCACAAACTCCCAAACAAAATTTATTCCGCTAAAAAAGTTAACTTTTTTTGTAAAACACATGGAGATTTTTGGCAAACACCACACAGCCATTACAAAGGCCATAACTGTCAAAAATGCGCTCATAGTAAACTTAAAGACACTGCTCCGGGGTGGGCAAATGCAAGCTGGGAAAAAGCTGCATTAAAGTCTAAACTTTTTGATAGTTTTAAAGTATATGTAATAAAATGCTCAAATGAGAATGAAACATTTTATAAAGTGGGGAAAACTTTTACAACAATAAGACAAAGATTTAAAAGTAAAATTTCGATGCCCTATGATTATAAAGTAGTAAAAAAGTTTGAATTTGAGAATAGCAAAGATGCATCTAATTTAGAGTTAAAATTAAAAACAAGAAACAAACGGTATAGATATACCCCATTAATCAAATTTGGAGGCATGAATGAATGCTTTAAACAATTAAAACAACTACAAAATCTATTATTTAACACGTAATGGGTGGGAATATTTTTCACCCGGACATTCGCCAAAATTTTATTTTAAAAAACTTACGGTTGAACAATACGCCAACCGAAAAAATCGCTGACTATGTACGTACACATAAAAACATATTTCGTTGAAAATGGAGTAGAGAGAATCCTCACCGAAGATCGTACAGAAATACCTGATATTGAACAACCAATTGTTCCCGGAATGGAAATTGATAGGAAAATACGAAACGGGAAAACTTATATTACACGACTTATTCAAGCAATGAGCTTTTAATCATTTATTAAACAACTATCTTTTGAAAAGTATTTTAACAATCATGGCACTAATGGTGTGCTCAATCCTCTCTGCCCAATATACACGGCAAGTTGTATTCGACAATGACTGCGTACAAACGTATGGTTCAGTTGTCACCCCAATCACCGTAACTAAGCAGGTGGACATTTGTAAATGGGAGGGAACCCATAAAGTTGGTCCCCCAACGGTGCTGCACTACCCCACAATCCAAGTGGAATTAATGTCCCAACAGGGAGATTTGCCCTATGGTTTTGCGGATTATATGGATGGCAATTATGTCCGTATTTACATGGACCCATTTTACTACCAATACCTGTTGAGTACAGGTCAAAACCCAATTGACATCGCTATTGGCACAAATAAATTTTGCGGGGCAATCGAGTACATTTTTGAGTCTACACCGTTTCCGGGATTAAATACAACCTATAATGTACCGGAACCCCTGACCACTTTCAATCAATAACACATCGGACACCTCATTTAATTATGGGGTGTCCACAAAACAGCTAAAAATGAGTAGCAAACAACACCTAATTGATTGTAAACACGCAGCAAGTTGTGCAGACAAAGATGTAGGGGTATGTAGTAATAGGGCCAAAGGTCTGTGTACTTGTGGTATATACTTTTGCACCAAAAAATCTAATGGGTGGTATGACAGTTTTAAAATGCACTACAAATATCCTGCATCCACAGATTTATTATTCGATGACGGGGAATAAATTTGGTAGTGTCAATTATAAGTCGTAAATTAGCGTATGCTTAACAGGGAAGCCAGATAGTCTCCCGCAAAAACAACCATTATGTACACTTACTATGATCTAGAAAAACGTTTCCGTCAAGCACCCAAAGCTTTACGTGGACTGCAAAATAACTACAGCCTACCCAAAGATATAGTCTTTAGCAACACTCTATCCGAAGTTTTGCTAAAAGGTTTCTGTTGGGATACCACAGAAGGTGTGGGATGCCAATTATCGTACTGGAACTTTTGGCACCAAAAGTTGGTTCAGGAAGAACCCATCACCAAGCACCGTTTTGAAAGATGGAACGATAAATTTATCGGCATGGGGGAGATAGGTGACTTTTGGGAACTCTGTGAAGAACATGGAGCAACCCGCGAAATGACTATGTACGAAGCATATCTCTGCTTACCAATTGCCGATCAGCACTACAATGTTGATGAAGCTTGGAAAGAATATGCTGAAAATTAAATCCAATTAGCATCAAAACAGATGGTTGGCTGTAGTGTGATCTACAGAATTATTGAGGGTGGGACCACATCACTTGGTTACAAGGTCGCCACCTTCACAACAAAGACTATCGCAATGGCGGTAGATCATGTAAAGCTTTTAAGATATTATAGGCAACAGATTAATCTGGCCGGGTAATTTATATCTTTTAAGTGGTGGCAGCAAATAAACGCAGTAGATAGAAGTAACTTAGAGTTTTCTCCTACATAACTTAGCCTCTTTATTTGCCTCAACAGTAAAAATCTTTTGGATGAACCCCCAAGATCGTCGGTGAAACACTCGTACTGAGGTGAGGTTCACAAGGTTTTATGTTGAGTATAGGTAAAGTTTGAAAGAATCGCTTTTAGTAGAATCTCAAATATATTAAAACCTAATTGTGCGAGGAAAACCAATTTAATTGCGCAGAGATGTGTGAGTGGTTTTTCGATAATTTAAACAACAATATAATGAAAATAGTAACAACAACGACAACCGAAACCGAATATGGTTATGAAGAGGAAACCAATTTTGAAGTTGCACTGACAACTGAAAACTATAGAGGGTCAATTAGCTTAGGTAATGGAGAGCCAGAAGATATGACATTAACCCGAGATTTGAGTGGTGCTTTTGATATTCCTGATATGCTAAAAGCAGCCTACGAAGCGGGTAAAAATGGGGAAGAGTTTATTTTTGAGGAAACTACTGAATAAATTTGGTGGCGTCAATTATAAGTCGTAAATTAGCGTATGCTTAACAGGGAAGCCATATAGTCTCCCGCAAAATAATAATTATGTCAGTATTTAAAAGCGAACTTATACAAGCACTACGGATTCTAAAAACAAATGCTTCTTATCCAAAAGAAGCAGTAATTGAAACCATTGGTGGAGACGTGTACATAACAATTGAAACACGTCTGAGGTTTGAGCCGATTTCGGCATTCCTCAATGGTTGGAGCGTTAGCCATACAACTCTGTTTGAGAACGGAATGGTAACATTCACCATCCCCTTCGGAGCTAAATTAACAAAATTATGAGTAAACTTTTTATGAAATCCCCCTGCGGGGGGAACTGCAAATGCCCCTTTCGAAAAGATTGTTTAAAAGGCTGGCTTGGCGAAGATCGGGCAGAAGAATTAGCCCGCGCAAGTTCATTTAGCTGTCACAAAAACAACAACAAAGAATGTGCAGGACACATGATTTTAACTCGCTCAGTGCCATATCGTATTGTGCGAGGTGAGGTTGGGGGTAAAGACCTTGTGTTTGAAACAGCCGAAGATTTTATCAATCACCATAAAGAAATCAAATAATGAGAGTAGAGATAGTTAAAGAGGTAAATAGACATCTAAGGCAAACTTGGATGTTTCATATATTTGATTTAAATATTGTTTTTATTAAATATAAAGTGGAACAAAAACCACCAAGGAAAAGAAAATGGACTATAATTGAACTTTGGGATAAATATGGTAGACGACATGACACAATGATTGAAGAACCAGTTGTTCAGGAGCATATTAAACGAGAAGCCCTTGAAAAAGTACAAAACATGTTAAAAGTTTTAACTTGGGAAGAGTGGAAAAATCCAAAATAATGAAACCACTAAAACCTAAACCAATTACACCCATCACCATGTTAGAACTTTTCATGGCGGGGTATGATTATTCTGATATTGCGCTAATTTTTAAGCAGCCACTAGGTAAAGTTAAAGCAACAATTTTGGCAGAAAGAATTGCTGCAAAACGGAAAGAAAATGGAACCGGAAATAATTAAACTGATCGGGTACGCCATTGTAACAGTGATGATTTCACTGTCTATTTGGTATACTAGTGAACTTTATATATCTAAATCTGTTGATCATTGTAACGAAGAAGCGATGATTGAAAAAGAATTTCATATTGAATGGGCTGAACACCAAGTAAGAATGGCTACCACTTCTTTTTACCGTGTTTTAAGTTGCACAACACCAAATGTATCTAATGGCTGTTTTCAATCGTTAGAGCGTCAACTAAAAAAATTAGAGCTACCATTGTATAACAAAGTGCTGGCCGAAATTGGAGAAGATTGGAAAACAGTTTGTGAAGATCACATTATAAAAATACAACAATGGAACACTACAAGATAATTTTTGACGAAGATGCTGTACTGGAATATCTCGATTGGCTCCCCGATCTTGAATTTAACGAGCATTATTTTTTGTGCCTATTCAGTAGAAAAAAATACCTAACCAATGCAGGGATAAAATCTTCTGACAAGACACAACTTGGAAGAAAGACAGCGACAAAAGAACGCATCTTACAAAAAATTCGTCAGATGGAACTAGCCATTGGCAGTTGGGTAATCAATGGTATGCCTGCACCAGAGCAAAGTTTGGTGGTGTATCTTGGGCCAAATCCCAGAAGCCAAGAGAAAGCCCTGTGGACGCTTACACGGAGGTTAATTGACATTGCAGAGAACAATGGTGCCAAAGGATATAATATTGCAGCAGAAGCGTTGTCAGCACTTCAAAAGAGTGTTTCCCGGAAAATCATTACTATCTTTGATATAGATGAAAAGGAAGGTGTTGATTTATCTAAAATTTATGACTTCATTCCTGTTGAGGTGGCAAAAAATGCTGTTCGAGTGGTGGAAACTCGCGGTGGCTACCACCTACACATTAAATCTAAAATGTTGAAAAACGCTGAGGGCGTAGATAGGATGTGGTATAGGGGACTAATTGATACATTTCCTGTAGACAAAAGCAACCCACAATTCACGGCTGTTCCCGGCTGTAGGCAAGGAACGTGGGTTCCAAGGCTTCTGGTCCCAGAAAGAGATTTTTAATCATGACAGCCAAGGAAAAATACAACTTACTAAAAAGTCGCTACCCATTTTTTAAATTCTACGAAGGGCACACACATAGTAAAATGTGGTATGTGTCTTATAACAGTAAAAGATTTGGAACAGAGGAAAAGCTTTATGAATGGTTGTTAGGACGTTTGAAAAAATCCTGCAAGGATATTTCTGAAAACGAATATTCCTACAAAGAGTTGCAAGATAAGCAGGACGTTCACATCAAATACCACTATGGTAGGCAATGGTTGAAGGGTCCACACGACAACACTACAGATCATTGGTTGCAGGGGTATTGGAACCACAACAGGTATAAAGTAATGATCCGGTATAAGGAAACACTATATCCTGAATGGGAAGTGAAGGTTAAAGCTGCAACTCTTGTAAAAAGACATGCAAACAGAATACTAACATATTTAAATGGTGAAAAAATAGTGTGAAATACTTGCACAGTAAATAATCTTGCCGTATATTTGGTGTTAGCAGGGCGTTTTATTGCCAACGAGAAATTGAGGGGCAAAGTAAATGCACAAACCAATGCGACCATTGTAAAGAATATTACAAACCATTAGAGCAATAATATGACTGCTAACGCATTGTGTATGGGTAGTTTTTACCCGATTTAAAATAACTAAAATTAATTAAAATGACAGGAGCAGAAAAAGTATTAAAATGGTATAACGAATATTTTCAAATGAATAAAATTGTACCTACAGCAAGAGAAATAAAATGGCAAATAGAAATGGCTATTGATGACGAAAAGCAAGGGTAAAATTACCTATACACGGTGTTGTGAAATCGTTTTAATGTTTTACAACGTATTGTGTATGAATTGTTTTTTAACGGATTAAAAAGATAAAATTATGGATTTAGAAGAAGTTGCAAAAAAGCTAGGATATTTTGACGTAGAACATTTGGAAAAGAATATTGAAAATTATGGAGAACCTTTGATAGAATGGTGGGACGTTATAAAAGAGTTAGTTAAAAAATGATTTATACACGTTGTTACCATTTCGTTTTAATGAATGGTAACGCCCCTTGTATGGTGGCGTATGGAATGCAATGGAATATGCACTATACAAATTGTTGTGTGTAGTGCGGATTATTAACAGATAAAATTAATTATTATGAGTCATTACAGACTAAAAACAAAATATAATACTGAGGGTGCTTATGGTAGTACCGAAGAAAATGAAGTGTTTGCACATCATAATTTAAGTTGTGATTATGTAACTTTTTATGATGAAAATGGTGAATTTATAATGACTGTACCCGACACTATGGGTAACAATTTGCTTGATGCTATAAATAGATTATCTGCACCTTTTAATGAGGATAATAAGTTTGTTGAAGGTATTGAAACTATGAATAAAGAAGATAGGGAAAAGTGTAAAATGTAGCATTACGTATTGTATAAAATACGTTGAGGAACGAATTGACATTCTCCCCGACCTAAAGGAACGTGCAGTTGCTAGGTCGAATTTTGAGGAAGGATTCAAAGCTGCAATCAAAATACTTTCTCTTAATTGCCAATAATGGACAAACAACCCCGAAACCAGCGCGGGGCCAACTGTCAAGTAATATTTGACAGTTCAACTATTCGAATATCTCGAACAGTTCACAACGCTGATAGCACACTCCCTCGCTGGTTGTCGTGGTTGTGTTATTGGTGGCAGTTTTTTATTAGGATGGAAGATGTAACATGGAACGACACAAACGAGAAAAAGCCAAAGGACGGCCAGCTATGTGCTTTGGCGAATGAATTTCACCATGGGCTGGAAGATACCGGGCTGGGTTATTACCGAAAAAAAGCGGAAGAGTTTGAAGATTGGGAAGGCTCTACTTATTGGTGGCGTTATTGGTTCCCTCTTCCCGAACTTCCAGAAGATGCTTAATTGCCACCAATAACAGCAACAACGAACCATTGACATTCTCCCCGACCTAAAGGAACGGGGATTCTAGCAAACAATCAAATATGAATTTAAATTTTGAAGCAAATAAGATAAAAGACATTTGCGAAACTAAACAAGGCAATGAAAGAATTATAGAATTGTGTAAGATTATTAAAGAAATACACACTAAAGGAAAGCACGTTGGGTATGAAACTGCGGTTAAAGAAATTGATTTAAGGGTAAAAAATGCCCTTGATATGAAAGATGAATACATTTCCTAATGGTGCATAATGTCCAGCTATACGCTGTTTTGATTTTTTAATCAAAATTGGCGAATAGCGTCTTATTAGCGTTTGTTTTTTACGCTAGTAAGGATTTTTCAAAACTTAAAAATATTAGTAATGGAATATATACGCAGTTATTATAATGTTCCTGCAAAGCGTTTCGGACTTGTTCAGTACAAAGGTCAAAACGGAACTATTACAGGTTCAAAAGGCGCACATCTAAGAATTAGATTAGATGGTGAAAAGAAATCAAAATTGTACCATCCAACTTGGGAAATAACCTATTTATGAAAAATAATTACAATTAATTTTAATGGAAAACATGAATATCGAAAATATGACCATTCACGGGGGCAGCCAGCAGTTTAGCAACATCACCGGCTTAGAACAGGATATTATAGATGCGCTAAAAGAGCAGGCGGAAAGGTGCGCAAAACTTACATACCCTTCGTATCTTCAAAACCATAGCGAGATACGTCCTTATCCGGGTCCTCCTTTGCCACTGGAAGCCCACATTGCTCTTAACTGGTTTTCACACCTAACCCCTAAAGGGAGGAAGATTGTAGGCACGATGCAAGACTTAATCAACAACCATGAGTAAGAAAACAAACAATATTGTAGTCACCGACCACGGCGACCCGTCGACCGGAGTATTTCCCACACAATTTAGCATTATCGGAGACTTAGCTTTTGAGTCGGAATCAGACCTAACCGAATTTTGCGACCGGATAGCGTCGGTGTTTGCCGAGTGTCTATGTTTTGATCTGCCAACGGTTGAGACAATCGAACAGCACAACGCCGATTAATCAAATCACCAGCCAAAGACTAACCCCGGCCTACGGACTTTCACAATGAGGCCAACCAAGCCGCGCTAACCCCATGCGATTTGGGAGGCGCGGCTTTCTTTTTGGGCCAAAAGTGTTAAAGTTTACGTTTTTATGCCAAAAAACAACCCATGAGTTATAAAACACTTGCAAGGGTCTAAGCTATGGACTATATTTGTGTATCGAAAGGCGATATTGCTGGACGGGACGCAAAATGCAAACAAGATGAAAACGGTAAACGGAGTAAAAGTAACCAAGACCGAAATTGGCAACCTCTTAACCATTGACTCTAAAGGAAAGGGAATAAATTACTACTCTCACCTGATAAACGACCCATTGGCGCAAGCCGTCAGAGTCTCAGAGTCTCACTTTGACGGGTTTGAAACAAAAAGGGAAAAAGTCTCGTACATATACAATAACATTGTTAGCCTTTTTAAAGAGGCAATGCTATTGCACTTGATTTAACCCACCCACCGGGCAACCGGGGACTAGCCCACCCCGACCTTTAAAGCAAAACGAAATACAATATGTCTTTTAAAATATACTCAACAGATCCTATTCCCACTGAACTATACGGCGGCGTTACGAAATACAAAATAGAGGTTCGTATAGAGCACGGCTTGGCAACCCAAAGACACACGTACTACAACCATGAAGGAACGCCACTACCTAAGAAACGATGGATTCCTTCTTCCCTCACCGCGTCCGAACTTGAAAAGGAGAATAGCGGGTTCTTTAATCAACTTCGCTAACCACA
>Ga0255049_10000509_pt1 | contig 23836 bp, 25 predicted proteins | sample JV7_2_3_MG_FD_183615 | JGI IMG/M metagenome (GOLD analysis project Ga0255049, IMG submission 183615) | Seawater microbial communities from Jervis Inlet, British Columbia, Canada - JV7_2_3 | ecosystem: Environmental > Aquatic > Marine > Inlet | place: Canada: British Columbia | collected 2016-10-06
AGCAGCACATTACGGCAGTGACCGATAAACGAAGCATCACGTCATGGCTCGCTACCTAGTGTTTGGCCTTCTTTACAATCGTTACAGGGACCGGGCAAAGCTGCACAACCTGTGCCGCTTTCGATCCAATTACGAGGTGTTTCAATCCCGTACGTCCCTGACTGCCCATGACTACCATCATCGGATCCAGGTGCTCTACTACTTCCAGGATGCGAGTCACAGGGAGCCCAATGACCATCAACCGTTCGGCATCCCGCAGCGCTTGCAGTGTCGGATTTGCTTCGATAGCGCTTGCCAGAAACTCCTGGAATACTTCTACAGCGATGTCCTGCATCCGTGTTGCGCGCTTCTTCTTCACCAGTTTCGAATAATAGCCGGGCATCTCACCCGGGTCATGTACGACATGAAGCACCACCAGTATGGCCGACATCATCTGGGCGTACTCGGCTGCCTGGACCAGTGCGGCCGTTGAATGATCGGAGAAATCAACGGGTACCAGGATGATACTGCCACCCGATTTGTTTAACGCGGCTTGCGCGCGTTCATTGATCTCCGCACCGCTCTTGGCCAGGTGCACTTTTGTTTCGCTCATGCCAAATTCCGTCTCATTGTCCTCTGCATCTTAGCAGCGCATGATTGCCATTACCCAATATTGCCTCTAGAGTTAAAAGATGAATGAGCAAGCCAGAATGACCGCGACATTGGCGCGGCATCGCAATATTCTCCTCCGCATGGCCGCAAAAGTATCGGTCTACTACCTGATATTGGCCGCGGCCATCGCCGTCGCTGTGACGGTTTTTCCCGGAATGGTCGAACAACTTCCGTTGGGCGGCGTTGGCGACATCGCTGACTACGGTAGTGCCAGCGTGTATGACCTCGAAGAAGCGTTGCTAAGCGCAGACGACGAAGAGCTGGAAGATATCGCGACCGCAACGACGCGCGCGCGACTGGCAAGAGGTCCCGCGTGGCTGCAGGGGGCGATTTCCCTGGTTTACGTCATGGCCGCTACGCTGCTTCTGATGCTGCCGGTCTCGTGGGTGTACAGGGCTATTCACACCGACAGTATCTATGATCATTCGATCGATACGACCACGCTCGTTCTGCCCGCTGTCGTCGCAGGCATCGTTACAGTCGTGCAACACAGCCTGGCGCTTGCATTTAGTCTTGAGGGAATTGTCGCCGGAGTACGATTTCGACGTGCCCTAAGCGATACGTTCGATACGCTTTTCATTCTGGCTTCAATTGGCGTGGGTATTGCAGCCGGCGTGAAGTCGATCGAGATCGCCATCGTCCTGACTGTGTTTTTCAACTACGCGGCGATCGGCGTATGCGCATTCGGTGACGGGCTCGAATCGCAATACGTTGTGCAACAAAAAATTCGCCGTAAGAATGCCAAAGCGGCGAAAGCAGAAGAGCGCAGCGCACGCTCGGATCCCGGCGGTCCGATGTCTAATCTCTAGACAACATCTCGTCCAGAAGTTTCTGGGCTCGACAACGCCCCAGTATTTCGGTTTCGAATTTTTCCTGGTTATCGAGAATTTCATAGAATTCGTCGATGAAGGCGAGCGTCTTCTTTTTCCTGTATGGCTCAAGCTCTTTGGTGTTTTCGAACAAAGCCACTATTTCTTCGCGTTTGGACTGCATCGTTTCAACAGCGTCGCCGAGATTGCCCGGCGGCTGGCACAGACCGCGATAATAACGAGTTCGCACAAAACGTATAGGTATGTAGGACGGCGGCGACGCATACTTAGCGTTGACCAGCCCGGAGATGTCAAAGTCGTACGGGACCGGAATACGCACATCCGCATTGTCTTTCGGAGCCAGTATTTCCGAGTTGTGGCAGCACTCCCTGCCTTCGGCCGCCTGTAGTACCGAATAATCGTTGTTAGCGATAAGCAACTGGAACAATTCCGCCAGCGCCGTTCGCGGCAGATCCAGCTGATCATAGTCGTTCGAAACAACGGTTAGCCGGGTTAATCCGAGTCGCTTCGCCATGTCTTTGTCGTCTTCGATAACGAACGTTAAGTCCGTCCAGGGCGGCAACTTCTCGTCGCTGTCGACGTAGCTCAGGCGGATCAGGCGCGTTCCGAAACTATGGTCTGTGAGTATCTCGAAAGTTCGATAGGCGAGGTATTCCATTACGACATCTTGCTGTGCCCTCGGCCCGTCCTTACAGGGCGCTACGACTTTTAACTTGTTCTGTCCGGCGAACAGCGTCTCTTTAACCTGCCCTTTTTTGAAATTGAGTTGCAGTGGCGGTAACTGACAATACTCGCGCCGGAAGATACCTCGCGTCCGTATCGATACATCCAGCCGTTGCGTTGCACCATCGGCGGTCGTATACGTCCATTGGCCCGGGAAGTAGATACGAACATCCTGATGGCGCTGTGCATAGACCTGGGAAATGGGTGCGGTCAGAACTGCCTTGATGACGGCGGCGTCCTGAAACAGCGGGTCTTTTTCGCCTGCAGCGAATGCGCTCGAGACAACGAGTGCGAAAAGCGCTATTCCTGAGAGTAATCTGTTCATCTCCTGAGTGTTATACGGCATCACCTTTTAATTGTTATACGAAAATACCGAGGGAAACGAAGTACTGAGCGCAGTAGTATTGACAATATGGAATCTCAAAATCAGCAATTGCGCATTCGCGAGGCGTCACCGGCGGACGGTGCCGTGCTTGCCGACTACAACTCCCGGATGGCGGAAGAAACCGAAGGTCGTGCGCTCGAGCAAGGAAAAATCGTTCCCGGGGTGGCCGCTTTGTTGGCGGACCACAATAAAGGGCGTTACTGGGTTGCCGAATGCGGCGGTGAGATCGTGGGACAACTAATGGTGACCTATGAGTGGAGCGATTGGCGAAACGGCAACATGTGGTGGGTGCAAAGCGTCTTTGTGCACCCTGCTTTTCGCCGTAAAGGTGTATTCTCCGCATTGTATCGACATGTAGAATCTCTGGCTTCAGCGGAGCCCGACGTCTGCGGTCTCAGGCTCTATGTCGAACAGAACAACACATGGGCACAGCGAACCTACGAAAAGCTGGGCATGGTCAAACCGAAGTATCTCGTAATGGAATCGATACTCGACGAAGAACAATAAGGAGAAAACGCATGCTAAAGGCTGGCTCTAAAGCCCCCGAATTTGCGCTGCCTGACGATCGCGGCGGCGAGATTTCGCTATCGGATCTGCTGCAGAACGGACCGCTGATTCTGTATTTCTATCCCGCCGATTTCACGCCGGGCTGCACCAAAGAAGCATGCTCGATTCGCGATATCCACAATGACATTCAATCCGTCGGACTACAGGTTGCCGGCGTCAGCCCGCAGGATGTCGACAGCCACAAGCGATTTCGCGACCAGCACGACCTGCCCTTTGTCTTGCTTAGCGACCCCGACAAGATCGCGGTAAAAATGTACGACGTTGACGGCCCTTTCGGTGTCGGTGTACGGCGCGCGACATTTCTGATCAACCAGGATCGCACGATTCAGGACGCGATGATGGCTGATGTGCTCATTGGCCGGCACCAGGAGTTTATCGAGAAAGCCGTCGCTCTCAGAGAAACAGCCGGGCTGCGCGCCGACGGTTGATCAACTGCCCTGCACGGTAACAATTACGCGTCTTGTATGCGGCGCATAACGGTGCTCCCAAAGATAGATGCCCTGCCACGTCCCCAGTGCGCAGCGGCCATCCATAACCGGTAAATTCAGATCGGATTGCGTCAATATGCTGCGTACATGTGCTGACATGTCGTCAGGGCCTTCTGCAGTATGCGTGAACATCGGATCGCCGTCCGGAACCTGGCGCGACATGAACGCCTCCAGATCATTCATCACGCTCGGGTCGGCGTTTTCACAAAGCATTAGCGAGGCACTCGTATGACGAATAAAGACGTGGCACAGGCCACGCTCTACGCCCGATGCTTTGACCGCTTCTTGAACGTCGCAGCTCAGGTCGTAGGTTCCTCGACCCTGAGTCGCGATCACTAGCTCATGCTGCGAGATCAAGGGATGTACGGTTCACCGTATCGCAGACGAATTGTCTTGGTCTTGCCAAACCAGGGAATTGTCACGAGATAGATGTTGTCATACTCGTTTTCGGCGATATCTGGAACTGTCTTGCTCGCGCCCATATTCGCGATCATTTCCGGCACCGTGTTGCTGTGGCCAACCACGAGAACAATCTTGCCTTTGTAATCTTTGACGATCGCGTCGATGATCCCCTCGGTGTCTGACGCGTCGTAGGTCAACACGGGAAGATCCAGCGCGTCGGCGACCAGTTTCGCTGTTTCCACGGTCCGCCGATACGAGGTGGAAAAGACTGCGTCGACGCCGACACCGGGAACGACATCGGCGTCGACCAACTGACGCGCAAGCTCCGCCGCACGTCGTTGCCCTGCCTCGCTGAGACCCGGGTTGTCCGCCGGTAAAGCAGCCTTCTCCGCATGACGTACGAAAATAAGAGTCGTTGTCGCTTGCGATTCGAAAAACCACGCCAGACAAATCGCGATCGCCGTATAAATGACGACAACCTGTAGCCGGCGCCGCCGCCGACGACGACGACGATCGATGTCCGCTTTGCTTCTTGGTTGACCCTTACGCATAGGGGCGAACTTTACGAGGTTTTTCGTGCTTTGACTATGCCCGCTCAATCATCGCGCCGACTGCCGGACTCATCCTCAACAACGTGAAATTCGCCTTCGATGACGCCGCCCGGCGCCGCTGGCTTGTGCCCGGGAGAGCTTTGCACCTGGCCTCTCAGTTTACGATTGAACCACCACAGACGCAGGCCAATAACTGCGGCGAGCACGGCAACAATGCTGCCGAGCACAATGAAAGCAACGAATCCCAATACCACGGAGACACCAATGGCGAGTGCCGCAACGACAATAACGAAGACGTTGGCTATAGGGTTGCCCGCGGGAAATCCGCGGTCGGCCGATGGGTATTTCAAATCAGTGTCCTCAGACCGGCCTACTCGGCCGGCTTGCGCGTGTAAAAACCTTCGAACCAGGGCGTCCAGGTTTCGCCACCGTCAGACGACTGTTCGAAGAACTGACGGACGCGGCCGTCGGGCATCGGTGTCCAAAGCCCGCGAAAAGGCGCTGTCGTACCATTGGACACGTAATGAATAGTACCTGTTAGCAGCATACCCTCATCGGTCATGCCGCCACGAATGTTTATCTGGCTGCCGCTGGCGGAATTCCAGACTTGCACCCATTCGCCCGTGATCTTGTCGACATAGTTGATGCTCGAGCCTGTTCCACCGCTGGCACTGGTCCAGCTTTCAGTCAGTACACAGCCGCGTTCAACCCGTTCAATCACATTGCGGCCGGCCAATGCGCCCCCGGCCACGTGCACATCCCATTCTCCGAGCCAGAAATCGAACGCCGAGAATGCCGCATCATGCTCACAGGGATAAGCTTTGATCGACATCGCTGCGATCAGCGCATCATAGCCCGCATGACCTTTGAGGCTGACAAGCAACGGATCACCACTTATCAGCCCTACGGCGGTAAAGCCGCTCGCGGCGACAGCCTCCAGTTCACTGACCGCGCTGTCCTGGTCATCACCCAGCACACTGAGCCGCGCCCTTTCCAAGTTGATGCGAACAGGGGCGAAGTGCAGTGCCTCTGCCCTGGCAAGCGCGTTCCAGGCGCTTTTGTAACGCTCGGCCTGTCGCTCGCTGACCGCTAGTTGGAACCAGCCCGCCGCATCCAATGGACTGCCCGTGCTTCCTGGCGGGTCGCCGTCCTGTCCGGAAGCCATCGACACTGAAAACAAAAATAATATAACTATTAGTGACTTATATGTTTTATTAATAATTGACATTAAGTAGTATCCGAGCGCCTTTGCCATCATCAGACAGGTAATTGGGTGCCGGGTTCGACAACGCATAGGCACATTCAAGCGCAAAACATGAGGCCGCCGCTTGCGTATTTCAACGTTCGCGCCGAGAACAGGTTGAATCCGGCTGGGTCTGCAAGCACAATTCGCCGTCGTTCGATCAGACACCGGAGAGGTGGCAGAGTGGTTGAATGCACTGGTCTTGAAAACCAGCAAGGGTTAGTAGCCCTTCGTGGGTTCAAATCCCACCCTCTCCGCCAAATTGAGTAGCCCCCTTCATGGGGGCTTTTTTCGAGGAATTCAGCGTGATGACCATTTTGATAACCGGCTGCAATCGCGGCATAGGACTACAGCTCGCAAAGCAACTCTCAGAACGCGGCGACGATGTAATCGGCGTCTGCCGCAAGCCAAGCGCGGAGCTCGCCGCCAACCTGCACGAAGGCTCCAAAGTCGCCATAGTGAGCAGCCGCGTAGGGTCGATTGAGGACAACAGTTCAGGTGGCAACTGGGGGTATCGTGCCTCCAAGACCGCAGTCAACATGATCGGTACCAACCTGATGCATGAACTCAAACCGCGCGGCATAGCGGTCGCCTTGTTGCACCCGGGCCTTGTCGCCACCGAAATGACGGGCGGGCATGGTATTGAAGCCGCCGCATCTGCGAGCGGTTTGATACAGCGTATTGACGCGCTGAATATGCAAAATACTGGTGGTTTCTGGCACGCGGAAGGCTACCGTTTGCCCTGGTAAAAACACTTGAAAAAACGACCGGTGCCCGGATATCCGCTCCGTTGGTGCTAGAATCGCACACTGGTTATTTGAGGAGTATCCTGAATGCAAGACAACCTTAGTACCACGGCGCCAGTATCCAGCCTCGCGGTCAACGAACGTTCCGAGTTTATCTGGAAGTGCTACGCGCATGTCGTGGGCGCTATTCTCGCCGTGGCTGTGATTGAGACCTACCTGTTCCAATCTGGCGTCGCAATGGCTATTGCCGGGCCCATGCTGAATAGCCCAATGCTGGTGCTAATGGCATTTATCGCATTGAGCTGGGGCGCAAGCCATCTGGCACGCCGCCTGGAGTCCAAGACGGCTCAATACGCTGCATTCGCCGCCTTCGTTGTAGTTTGGTCGTTGATGTTCGTGCCAATGCTTGCGATCGCCATGATCAAGTCGGCAGACACAGGATCGAACATTATTGAAAGCGCCGCGACGGTAACGATTTTTGGCTGCGTCGCGCTGATCGCAACGGCGATGATCACCCGCAAAGACTTCTCGTTTTTGCGCGGCATCCTCGTGTGGGGGTTCTTCATCGTCTTGGGACTCATCGGCGCCTCATTGCTGTTCGGCTGGAATCTTGGCACCTGGTTTTCGGTCGGCATGATCGGCTTTGCCGGGACCGCGGTCCTCTATGACACGTCGAATATCATGCACCACTACCCACAGGACAAGTACGTCGCCGCATCGATGGCGTTGTTCGGGTCGATCGCGATGATGTTCTGGTATGTGCTGCGATTATTCATGGCGCGTGACTAGGCAGTCGCTGAACAAATAAAAAGGCCCCGATCGGGGCCTTTTTATTTGGGCTATCTGGTGCCGATCGATTTAGCGAAGCTCGGTCGTTCCGCCCATGTATGGCTGCAGTACCGTCGGTACCCGAATACTGCCATCTTCGTTCTGGTAGTTTTCCATGACCGCAATCAACGCCCGCCCGGCGGCGACGCCGGATCCGTTGAGTGTGTGAATGAGCTCAGGCTTGCCCGTCTCAGGATTTCGCCAACGCGCCTGCATCCGTCGCGCCTGATAGTCGTTGTAATTGCTGCACGAAGAAATCTCACGGTATTTCTGCTGGCCTGGCAGCCACACTTCGATGTCATAAGTCTTGGTCGCACCGAAACCAATGTCGCCCGAGCACAGTGTCACGACACGGTACGGCAGCTCCAGCTTCTTAAGGATAATTTCGGCGTGTCCGGTTAATTCCTCCAGTGCATCCTCGGAGGTGCCTGCGGCAACAAACTGGACCAGCTCCACCTTTTCGAACTGGTGCTGGCGAATCATGCCGCGCGTGTCCTGTCCGTAGGAGCCTGCTTCCGAGCGAAAACAGGGAGTGTGGGCCACGAACCGCATCGGCAACTGCTCCGCTTCGAGAATAGCGTCGCGTGCGAGATTGGTTACGGGCACTTCTGCCGTCGGTATCAGGTAGAAGGGTGTCTCTGTCTTCGTTTGAAACAGGTCCTCCTCAAATTTTGGCAATTGCCCTGTACCGACCAGTGCCTGCGCCTGCACAAGGTAAGGCACATACACTTCTTCGTAGCCGTGCTCGGTCGTATGCGTGTCGAGCATGAACTGGATCAACGCCCGTTGCAGTCGCGCCAGTGCGCCCCGCATGACCGTGAATCGTGAGCCGGAAATACGGCTGGCCGATTCGAAATCGAGCAGGCCAAGCGTCTCGCCCAGTTCGATATGATCCTTCGCCGCATAATTGAAATTCGCGGGTTCCCCCCAGCGCCGCACTTCGGCGTTATCCGACTCTGCCGTGCCATCGGGCACATCGTCGGACAACAGGTTGGGAAGACCCAGTTCGATGTCGCTCAGCGCAGTCTGAACTTCCGCCAACGCCGCCTCGTGATTGTCCAGTTTGTCGCCCAGGTCTTTGACAGCCGCCAGCAAAGGTTCGATATCCTCGCCCTGCGCCTTCGCCTTGCCAATATTCTTCGCGCTGTTGTTGCGCTCGCTGCGCAGCGTCTCGGTTTCCACCTGCAACGATTTACGGCGTTCCTCCAGCGTCAGATACGCGTCGGCGTCAAATTCGAAGCCGCGTCTGGCCAGATTCGCAGCAACCTCAGCGGTGGACTGTCGGAGTAATTTCGGATCAATCATCGTGTGCGGTCTCAGAGTGCGATTCGCGGTTTTGGCGCTCAATCTCTTCGAGCTTCTCGCGAATCCGGATCTCCAGGCCACGAGGCACGGGATGATAATACTTAAGCGGGCTCATGTCGTCGGGAAAGTAATTTTCGCCGACGGCGACGGCGCCCTCCTCGTCGTGCGCGTAACGGTATTTGTCTCCGTAGCCCAGATCCTTCATCAGCCGCGTGGGCGCATTTCTGAGATGCATGGGCACGTCGAGAGAGCCGTTTTCCTTCGCGCTTTTCATCGCGGCTTTCGACGCCTCGTAAACGGCATTACTCTTCGGCGCGCACGCGAGGTACACGACCGCCTGCGCCAGTGCTAATTCGCCTTCCGGACTCCCCAGGCGTTCGAGCACTTCCCATGCGTTGAGCGTCAATTGCAGGCTGCGCGGGTCCGCATTGCCGATGTCCTCCGACGCAACCCGTATCATGCGTCGCGCGATATACAGAGGGTCGCAACCACCGTCGAGCATGCGCATGAGCCAGTACAACGCGGCGTCGGGGTCGGTGCCACGAACAGACTTGTGCAGAGCGGAAATCTGGTCATAGAAGTACTCGCCTTGTTTGTCGAAGCGCCGCCGGCTGCCGGACGCGACTTCATTGACGATGTCGGCGCCAATGTCGCCCCCCTCGGCGAGGTCCGCAGCGAGTTCGAGCAGGTTCAATGCACGCCGCGCGTCGCCGTCCGCCGCCGTGGCAATAAACTGAATCGACTCCTCGCTGATTTTGTATTGACCGGCGAAACCATGACTTTCGTCGAGCAAAGCGCGTCGAATGACGGCAATGAGGTCTTCCTGCGTCAACGATTTGAGGACGTAAACACGGGCGCGAGACAAGAGCGCGTTATTGAGTTCGAATGACGGGTTTTCTGTGGTCGCGCCGATAAACGTCAGCGTGCCGTCCTCGACGAACGGCAGGAATGCGTCCTGCTGCGATTTATTGAATCGATGGACCTCGTCGAGAAAAAGCACCGTGCCCCTGTTACGCATCTGCCTGTGCTGTTCAGCCTCGGCAACCGCACTGCGGATGTCCTTTACGCCGGCCATCACGGCCGAGAGAGCAATGAAGTGCGACTCGGTTGTTCCCGCAATTAGGCGAGCCAACGTCGTTTTGCCTGTTCCGGGCGGGCCCCAGAACACCATGGAATGCGCCCTGCCTTGCTGGATGGCGCGCAGTAGCGGCTTGCCCTCATCGAGCAAGTGCCGCTGGCCGTAGAATTCCGACAACATTGCAGGCCGCATCCGGTCTGCAAGGGGTCGTTCGCTGTCGTTCTCAGGTTCCGAGGTAAATAGGTCAGTCAATGCCGCCGCCGGTCATTCGCGCCAGGAGCCAGTCCTCGACGCGCAGACTCCAACCACCGAGTCCCAACATCGCGACTGTGAGACCTAAGATTATACCGCCAGTATTTGCGCCTATGTCGCCCCAACTCGCGGTGCGATTACTCACCATCAGTTGGCAGGTCTCGATCAGCCCACCGAATAACATGAGCGATGCAGCAATTCCCCAGTACGCAGGCCGTCGGTATTGACCTGAAAACCAGACCGCGAGAACCAGGAACGTAGTCGCGTGCAGCACTTTGTCCGAATTCTCGAACCAGGAGAGCACCTTTACCTTGTCGTTCCAGAACCAGACCGCCGGCATCAGTGCGGAAAGCAACACAAGGAACAACAACGCCAGTCCGGCGAGCCGCCAGTATTTGGCATGCCGTAGTGGCAACATCAGGGGATATCAACGCCGGCGACTAAAGGAAAGCCGACCAGGTCCGCATCGTCGGGAACAACGAACTCGAAATGATCGGCATCGATGGGTTCATTCACAACGACATCGTAAAACGCAACCAGCGTTGTCTGTTCGAGGTTGTCGAAAAACACCATGCGACTCAGCCCGCCTTCAAGGAAACCCAGTTCCACGCGATTGAAGCCGCTGTTGTCATCGACAGGCCGCATCCGAACCCAGGTAGTCCCATTCTCAACCACACTGCCTTCAAAACGAAACTGCTCGAGGGCATCGCTGGCGCCGCCTAACAGGAGCGCAGGCGTATTGCTCAGTGCCTTGGCTTGCGGTTTCACTGTGACCTGCGCGAGATCGACGTCGTAGCTCCAGATGTTGAGACCATCCGCGACCAGCCATTGTTCGTAAGGGTCGGTATATGACCAACGAAACCGTGTTGGGCGCTCTATCTCCAGAGTTCCTCCCGAAACCTCAACGACCGCTCCTTCGGCATCGATCAATGACTGTTCAAACCGACCCCGCATCGTAGTGACGTCGGTGAGAAAAGTGTTCACCAGCTTTTCGCCCGCTTCATCGACAGTCGCCTGTGCCAACGCGTTGTGTCCGGAGACGACAATTAACGCCAGAACAAAAATTACTCTAATCACTCACTAGCCTCCGGGCTGTTATGCACTTGCATTTTTAGTCCTCCGCCGCCACGTTCGGCGCCAGAATCTCGCGGCTGCCGTTGGACTGCAACGGGCCCACCAGGCCCGCAGCTTCCATTGACTCGACCATTCGCGCCGCCCGGTTATAACCAATCTTGAGACGTCGCTGAACGCCCGATATCGACGCCTTTCGCGTATCCATGACAACCTGCACCGCCTGATCGTACAAAGGGTCTTGCTCGGCGTCCGCGCTTTCAGCCGGCATCTTGTCGATGCCGATCAGTCCTGGAGTTGGACCCGCCGGGCCCTCGAGAATTTCATCGATATAACGAGGCGCACCGCTTTTCTTCAGATGTCGTACGACGGCATGTACTTCGTTGTCGGCCACGAATGCGCCGTGTACCCGCACCGGCAATGACGTGCCCGGCGGCAAATACAACATGTCGCCGTGACCAAGCAGGTTTTCGGCGCCCTGCTGATCGAGAATAGTGCGCGAATCCACCCTTGCTGATACCTGAAAAGCAATTCGTGTCGGTACGTTTGCTTTGATCAATCCAGTAATAACATCGACCGACGGTCGCTGTGTCGCGAGTATCATGTGGATGCCCGACGCGCGCGCTTTCTGCGCCAGGCGTGCGATCAGTTCTTCGACCTTTTTTCCTACGATCATCATCATGTCGGCAAGCTCGTCGATGATGACGACAATGAACGGTAATGGCAGCAGCGTCGGATGCTCAATCGGCTTATCTTCATCGAAAAGATCGGGCGGCCTGAACAGCGGATCCTTGATCGGATCGCCTGCATCGATTGCATCCCGCACTTTACGGTTATAACCACCAATGTTGCGAACACCGAGCGCCGACATCAGGCTGTAGCGGCGATCCATCTCTGCGACACACCAACGTAGCGAGTTGGATGCTTCCTTCATGTCCGTAACGACCGGCGTCAGCAAATGCGGAATACCTTCGTAGACTGAGAGTTCCAGCATTTTCGGGTCGATCATTATCAAACGCACATGCTCAGGCTGCGTCTTGTAAAGAATGCTGAGCACCATCGCGTTGATGCCGACTGACTTACCCGAACCCGTCGTGCCCGCAATCAGCAAATGCGGCATACGCGAGAGATCGGCCACCACCGAATTGCCGCCTATGTCTTTACCCAGTGCGAGGGTCAATGGTGACGCCATGTCGTCATACACCCGCGACCTGAGTATCTCTCCCAGAGTCACAAGCTGGCGCTTCTCATTCGGGATTTCGAGGCCGACAAACGATTTGCCGGGAATGACCTCGACGATCCGCACGCTGACAACGGACAGAGAACGCGCGAGATCTTTTGCCAGGTTGGCAATCTGACTGACTTTGACGCCAGGCGCCGGATCGAGCTCGAATCGGGTAATCACGGGGCCCGGCGATACTGATCGGACTTCGACGTCGATATTGAAATCCTTCAGCTTGAGTTCGACGAGGCGCGACATCGCTTCAAGTGAGTCCTCGGAGTAGCCCGGTTGTTGTTCGGGCGGGTCATCCAGCAAGGACAACGGCGGTAACTCTCCGGCCGCCGGCGGGTCGAACAACGGCACCTGCCGTTCTTTTTCCGCCCGGACACTGGGCTCCAGCGAGGGAAGTACCGGTTCAATGCGCGGTTTTGAGCGTTTCGCTGTGAGTATTTTTTGCACCTTGACGATGTCCTGGCGCGCGGCCGCCTGACGCCGCCCCTCTGCCTTGTCTCGGAACTCGGTGATCTTGGCGTTGATCTTCTCGTAGCCCAGCAGCGTCCAGCGACCAACCCTGTCCATGACGTCAATCCATGAAATACCGAGGAATAAAGAGATCGATGCTACCCAGAGGCAGAACAGCAAGGTGCTCGCACCGAGGAGTTTCATGACATCGGCAAGCGAGTGCCCGACGATTTGCCCGATGATGCCGCCCGCGGTTTCATTGAATCCCGTCGATGAAAAATGCAGGGTCGACAGGCCACAGCTGGTTACGAGCGTGGCCAGGAAACCCGCAAAACGCAAAGCAAAGTCGAGCTTGGTTAGCTCGATCTGCGTCTTCTGCTCGCGATACAACATCCATCCTAGGTAGAAGACCATTACCGTAAACAGGTAAGCGGGGCGGCCAAAGAAATTGAACAATAAATCAGCGACCAGCGCGCCGAAGCGCCCTATGCCGTTGCGCACCTGGGCGTCGGTCGTCGCCTGGCTGAAGCCGGGGTCTGCCGGATCGTAGGTAAACAGGGCATACCAGAGAATCAGCGCCAGCGCGCCAAAAACGTACAATGCGCCTTCGCGCAATGCCCGGTGCACCTGCAAAGACAATCGCGTTTCAGGCTGGGTCGCTTTTGAGGCTCTTGCCATTAAGAATCTGTTTTCCCTACACTAGGGCCTGTTAACACTTGGCAGATCGCTGCGTTGCCGGCCCAAATGGCCCCAGGCAAGGCGCGAGGAGCGTAGTTTGGTGGTTCCAATTGAGTGACGAGCAACGCCGCATGGGGCCATTTGAGACGACAACCCGAAGGGACGGGTGCCATTTTGCCCACTACGGCGTCTCTCTTCACTAAAGTACATAGAGTACATTACGTTCATCGTTCCTTGTATTGAGCAAAATGGCTTCCCGTCGCAACGACCTGCCAAGTGTTAACAGGCCCTAGCTGGAGGACGCGCTGCTCCGCATATAGCTTGCCCGCATCATTGCCCTTGAAACTCGTCGTTAGGACCTCATTTCCGGACTCTGCGCGGGCAGATCAGTGCATCGTCAAATTACGGATAAATTATACATGAGTGACTTGAAACATTGCCGTGTTCTGATCCTGGGCTCCGGGCCTGCCGGCTATGCGGCTGCGGTCTACGCTGCCAGGGCCAACCTCAATCCCGTGATGATTACCGGCATTGAACAAGGCGGCCAGTTGATGACCACGACCGATGTGGACAACTGGCCTGGCGACGTCGAAGGTCTGCAAGGACCCGAGCTGATGGACCGTATGCTGCGACATGCAAAGCGCTACGACACCGAGATCATCAACGACCACATCAACAAGGCCGACCTGTCGAAACGCCCGTTCCGCCTTGATGGCGACTACGGCAGTTACAGCTGCGATGCGTTGATCATTTCGACCGGCGCGACGGCCATGTATCTCGGCCTGCCGTCTGAGGAAGCCTACAAAGGCCGCGGCGTATCCGCCTGCGCTACGTGTGACGGGTTCTTCTATCGGGGCAAGCCCGTTGCTGTTGTCGGAGGCGGAAATACGGCCGTCGAAGAAGCGCTCTATCTCAGCAATATCGCGTCAAAAGTCATCCTTGTGCACCGGCGCGACGAACTGCGTGCCGAGAAGATTCTGCAGGATCACCTGTTCGAGAAAGAACGCAGTGGCAAAATTGAAATTCGTTGGGATCACGTCGTGGACGAGGTTCTTGGCGACGACAATGGCGTCAATGGGCTACGCATCCGCAGTACGAAGGATGAACACAAAACGGCCGACCTGGATGTCGACGGTGTGTTTATAGCGATCGGCCACAAACCGAACACGATGTTGTTTGACGGTCAGCTCGATATGAAGAACGGTTACATCATCGTGAAATCCGGTATTGCCGGTGATGCAACGGCCACCAGCAAACCCGGCGTTTTCGCAGCCGGTGACGTTGCTGACCAGGTTTATCGACAAGCGATAACATCAGCCGGTGCCGGGTGTATGGCGGCACTCGATGCAGAAAAGTTCGTCGATGCGCTCAAAGAGCGGGACGTCGCGGCGGACGACGCAGCGGCGTAACGTCCTGGTGCCCTTATGAAGGTCACCGTGCACAACAGCATTGCGGATATTGCAGCCAGCGATTGGAATCGTCTTGCCGGCAGCGCGTATCCGTTTCTGCGCCATGAATTTCTGAATCTTGCTGAGCAGACCCGCTGTGTAACGCCAGAGCAGGGTTGGACGCCTCGCCACCTTACTATCCACGAACAAGGCGCGCTCCGCGCCGCGATGCCACTGTACGAAAAAAGCCATTCCTGGGGCGAATTCGTATTTGACTGGGCGTGGGCCAATGCTTACGAACAAGCCGGACTCAGCTATTACCCCAAACTGATCTCCGCGACTCCGTTCACGCCGGCGCCGTGCCGCAAACTACTACTCGCCGACGACAAGGATTTTGCAGGCGCGCGAGCACTCATCGACGCCGCCATTGCTTTCGCTGGCGACTCGGGGTTTTCTTCGCTTCATATTCAGTTTCCAACAGAAGATGAAGTATCACTGCTTGAAGGCGCGGGGCTGCTCATTCGAAAAGACTGCCAGTTTCACTGGCGCAATCGCGGTTACGATAATTTCGACGATTTCCTGGCCACATTTACCGCAGCAAAGCGAAAAAAGGCCAAACGAGACCGGAGACGCGCCGTTGAAAACGGTATTGAGTTTCGTCGTCTAAGAGGCGACCAGATGAGCGATGATGACTGGTCGCTCGTGTACGCATTAATCAGTCGTACATTTATGCGGAGAGGCTCACTCCCTTACTACAACAGGGATTTTTTCAAGTCGATAAGCGAGCAGCTGCCTGAGAATATTCTTGTGATACTGGCCGAGAAAGACGACGAACCAGTCGCTGCTGCGGTGTTCTTTGAGAGCGAACAAGTGCTCTACGGACGCTACTGGGGAAGCAATGGCCACTACGACGCATTGCACTTTGAAACCTGTTACTACCAGGGCATCGACTACTGCATCGACACGCGCAAGCAGCTGTTCGAGCCGGGCACACAGGGCGAACACAAGATTAGTCGCGGCTTCTCGCCCGCAACAACCTGGTCTGCACATTGGCTGGCGCATCCGGAATTCTCCGATGCAATCGGCAAATACCTTGACGAGGAAGCACGCCATGTCGATCGGTACATGGATGCAGTTGACTCGCGAAGCCCGTACAAGAACAGCGAATGACCAGCAACCGCATTGTTTGGTTAAGCCCCGATGACCCCGATGACGCGTTCCCGCCCGTTGAAGATTCGCTGCTGGAACCTGATGGCTTGTTGGCTGCTGGCGGCGATCTCAGCAGTGGCCGGCTGTTGTCCGCCTATCGCCTTGGAATCTTTCCGTGGTACGACGAAGGGCAACCGCTATTGTGGTGGTCGCCGGACCCACGCTGTGTATTCCTGAAAGGGGGCTTTCACCAGTCGCGGCGATTGCGTCGCTATCTGCGCCAGTCAAGCGCAGAGATTCGCGTCAATACGTCGTTTGGCGAGGTAATCGATGCCTGCGCCGGACCGCGACGATTCGAACAAGGGACCTGGATTACTCCGGACATGACCGATGCATATCAGCAACTGCACCGCGAGGGCTGGGCACATTCCATAGAGGTTTGGCAAGACGATTCTCTCGTAGGCGGCCTATATGGACTGGCGATCGGTAAGGCCTTCTTCGGAGAATCGATGTTCAGCCACGACAATAATGCCTCAAAAATTGCGTTGCTGCTGCTGGCGAAAATGCTGAATTCAGGCCAATTCGGCATCCTCGACTGCCAGGTCCTTTCAAGCCATTTACTGAGTCTCGGGGCAACGCTCATTCCGCGCCGGGAATTCGTGTCCCGGCTGGAATCCCTGTGCGAGCCGGCGACACGGTTTGAAAAATGGCCAGCCGCCCCAACATCAGCGGGAGAGTTGTCGCTGGAATGACGCAGTATTGCATTGCAATACACCCGCCGTTTCTGCACAATTCGCCAGCCTTTTAGCGTATGAGAGAAATGAACCCCTTGGCAAAAGAAGAAGCCATTCAGATGGAAGGCGTCGTAAACGAGACGCTGCCCAATACGACCTTCCGGGTAGAACTGGAAAATGGTCACGTGGTGACGGCGCATATTTCAGGAAAAATGCGCAAGAACTACATCCGAATACTCACCGGCGACAAAGTCACGGTCGAGCTCACACCGTATGACCTAAGCAAAGGTCGTATCGTCTACCGCGGACGTTGAAACCCGCGCCTGACTAACTCTCTGGCAGGTGCTCGAGTTCCTTGAGTACCGGTTCCGCATTCAACTGAAGATTGCCGTCTGCACCGACGGATATCTTGACGTGGCCGCCGTCAGCAAGACTGCCAAACAACAATTCTTCGGCCAGCGGTCGCTTGATTTGTTCCTGAATGATTCGCGCCATTGGTCGCGCACCCATTTTCGGATCGTAGCCACGTTCCGCGATCCACTCGCGGGCCTCGTCATCCAATTCCAGCGTCACGTTGTTGTTGCCGAGTTTAGCTTCCAGTTCAACCACGAGCTTGTCCACGACCCGCTTGATCGAATTCAGATCGAGCGACGCAAACTGAATGATCGCGTCGAGGCGATTGCGGAATTCCGGCGAGAACTGCTTCTTGATGATCGTCATGCCGTCGCTACTGTGATCCTGCTGAGTAAAGCCAATCGACGCCCGGCTCATTTCCCCGGCACCGGCGTTCGTGGTCATGACCAGGATGACGTTTCTAAAGTCGGCTTTGCGTCCGTTATTGTCGGTCAACGTGCCGTGATCCATGACCTGCAACAGCAGGTTAAAAACCTCCGGGTGCGCCTTCTCGATCTCATCGAGCAATACAACTGCATGCGGGTTCTTGCTGACGGCTTCGGTCAACAAACCGCCCTGATCGAAACCAACGTATCCCGGTGGCGCGCCAATCAAGCGAGACACCGTGTGTCGTTCCATGTACTCGGACATATCGAAGCGAATCAGCTCGACGCCCATCAACATCGCCAGTTGCCGGGTTACCTCGGTCTTGCCGACGCCGGTCGGCCCGGCAAAGAGGAACGCCCCGATGGGTTTCTCGTCTTCACGCAATCCCGAACGTGACATCTTGATCGCGCTGCTTAACGCTTCGATCGCTCGGTCTTGACCGAAGATCGTCAGTTTCAAATCGCGTTCCATGGTCCGCAGCGCATCGCGATCCGATGCGGAAACACTCTTCGCGGGTATGCGCGCCATTTTCGCCACGATATTTTCGACCATTTCAACCGTGACGCGTTCGCCCCGCTCCGCGACGGGTCGCAGCCTGAGATTCGCGCCCGCCTCGTCCATGACGTCGATGGCCTTGTCCGGAAGATGCCGGTCGTTGATGTGGCGCGCCGACAATTCGACGGCCGATTCCAGCGCGTCGCTGTCGTAACGAATACCGTGATGCTCCTCAAAGCGCGATTTGAGGCCGTTAAGAATGGCGACCGTCTCCTCAATGCTCGGCTCCGGTACCTCGATTTTCTGAAAGCGTCGCGCCAACGCATGGTCTTTCTCGAAAATACCGCGGTACTCCGAATAAGTTGTGGAGCCGATGCAGCGGATTTCGCCGTTGGCAAGCACGGGTTTGATCAAATTGCTGGCGTCCATTACGCCACCTGATGCTGCGCCAGCACCGATCACCGTATGGATTTCATCGATAAAGAGTATCGCGCCCGGATCTTCGCTGATCTCGGCAATCACGCCCTTCAGGCGCTTCTCGAAATCGCCGCGGTACTTGGTACCCGCGATTAACGTGCCCATGTCCAACGCATAAATAGTGCTGTCGCAAAGCACTTCCGGAACTCGCTCTTCGGTAATCATGCGGGCCAGACCTTCAGCCAGTGCGGTCTTACCGACGCCGGCTTCACCGACGTACAGGGGGTTATTCTTGCGTCGCCGGCAAAGAATCTGGACAGTCCGTTCGATCTCCAGTTCGCGACCAATCAGGGGATCTATTTTTCCCTGCATTGCTTGCTCGTTCAGGTTGGTCGCGTACTTGTCGAGCGGCGACAGTTCCACCTCAGAATCCGATTCGAGTTGTGTCTCCGCGTCTTCATCGCTGCCCTCGCCCGGAACCTGCGGCAAGCCGTGCGATATGAAATTCACGACGTCGAGGCGCGTGATGTCCTGCAGATTCAGGAAATAAACGGCCTGCGATTGCTTTTCACTGAATATCGCCACCAGCACATTGCTGCCCGTAACTTCCTTCTTGCCGCTCGATTGCACATGAAACACTGCACGCTGCAATACGCGCTGAAAGCCCAGTGTGGGTTGGACATCGTTATCCTCGTCATCCGGTAACAGCGGCGTCTGTTCGTCGATGCACTCGATCAGCTGGCGCCGCAATTCCGGAATATTCGCGTTGCAGGCCTTCAAAATCCCATGCACTTTCGGGATATCCAGCAATGCGAGTAACAGGTGCTCAACCGTCATAAATTCATGACGACGGTCCCGCGCCCGTTGAAACGCCTCATTCAAACAAAATTCGAGCTCACTGCTGAGCATGCTGCTGCCTCATTGCCAGATCAGGTTTCTTCCATCGTGCAGAGTAACGGATGTTGGTGCTGTTTGGCGATGCCCATTACCTGCGCCACCTTAGTCTCCGCGATTTCGAAATTGAAGACGCCGCACACGCCTTTGCCCTTCGTATGTACCTCTAACATGACCTGCGTCGCGCGGGTACGTTCCATGCCAAAAACTGTCTCGAGAATATCCACAACAAACTCCATGGGCGTAAAGTCGTCATTCAACAGCACCACCCGGTACAATGAAGGTTGCTTGAGCTTGGGTCGCGCCTCTTCAACAGCCAGATCATGGCTAGTGTATTCCTCGTTGTCATTCGGATCGTTGCTCATCATTTATCACGGTACATCGTACATGTTGTTGATAGCCCGATTTGCGGCCGAATACGAGAAAATCAATATGCCAGCCGCAAGCGCGTTATTATATATTGGCCGCCAGCGGCGAATGCAGACTCTGTCCCCAGAATTGAACCCCTGCAGGTGACCGGGACGCCCGGATTAGAGCTTGAATTAACTTTAGAAAAAGCGGGTATATCATTGCAAAACATAGTATTTTTCCCTTGCATCGACTTGTCGCTGCCATGCCGCAACCCGTATCGTCGGCTCGCCGCGTTAGTAGATAAGGTAAGGGACAGACCTTAGCTGGGCGATACATGATCACTAGAGCCAATTGGACCGATCTTTCGAGCGTAGACGGCAGCAGCGCCCTGTCGGCGATTAACAGGACCATCCCTCCCTGGGTGAGTCTGCTGCTTGTCGTGGCCATCGCCTGGCAGATTGCGAAGATCATCTGGATGTTGGTACCCGGGCCTGCAGCCGGGGACGCCGTTCAAGTACCGACATCGATACCTGCGGCGAGCTTACGGACTGATGCATCGGTAGATGTCAAAGCGATTGTGGACGCACACATGTTCGGCTTGGCCGACGCAGCGGCGGTGGAGGCCGTCCCCGCGCCAACCGAGGATGACAATCTCAGCGATACCCGCCTCAGCAACCTCTCCCTCAAGGGCACGATTGCCTCGAAGATAAGCGAATTTTCCGTGGCGATCATCGCGGACGGCAACAATGAGGAAAAGGTCTATGCCATCGATGATGCGATTGGATCCAGCGCGAAACTGCACGCCGTGTATGCCGATCGTGTCGTTCTGAACGAGAACGGTGTCTTGACCAATCTCAAGTTACCCAGGGAATTTGCCGCCAGCCAGGCGCGACCGGCCAGGCGCACGACCAGTCGCTCTCGCCAGGCCACCGCGAATTCTGCAAGCATTCAATCAATGGTTTCGCAGAACCTGACCAAGCTCACCGACGTCATTCGGCCGACACCGTATTTCGTCAATGGCCAGCAAAGCGGCTATCGTGTTTATCCTGGCCGCAACCGACAGCAATTTTCGGCACTCGGGCTACGGCCCGGGGACCTGATCAAAGACATCGATGGGCAATCGTTGACAGACCCGACCCAGGCGATGCAGATTTTCCAAGCACTCGGCACAGCAGAACAAGTGACCGTTACAGTTGAACGCAATGGACAGCCTGAAACCATTGTTCTGAAAACCAGTCAACTCGACCTGGGTGGCGAGCAAACCAAATGATTCGAAATACAAGAACTACCTTACGCGTCGATATCCGCCTGCTGCTTGCCACCTTGCTACTGTGCGCGACGACATTCAGTTGGGCGCAACAGGCGGACGTCACTCTTAACTGGAAAGACGCTGATATACGAAAGGTCGTCGAAGCCGTAAGCGAGGTCACGGGGAAGAACTTCATTCTCGACCCGCGCGTCACGGGGAAGGTAACGCTACTGTCCGCAACACCGATGTCACCGGACGCGTTTTACGAGGCATTTCTCTCGATTTTGCAGGTGCATGGCTACGTAGCGATCACCAGCGGCGACCTCATCAAGATCATCCCGGATGCGACGGCGAGACAGTTTGCGGGACCCATTGGCACCAGCGGTGCTGCCGGGCCCGATGATCTCGCCACGCAGGTCATACAGGTTCGCAATGTGGGCGCCACCCAGCTCGTGCCTATTCTGCGGCCGTTGATTCCGCAGTATGGCCACATGGTCGCGCACGCCGGGTCCAACATGCTGATTATTTCGGACCGTGCTGCGAATGTCGCGCGAATGGTGAGCATCATCCGCCGTATCGACCAGGCCAGCGATGAAGACATCGAAGTCATACCGCTGGAACACGCCTCTGCGTCAGAAATTGTGAGAATAATGACCGCTTTGTCCCAGACGCCGCGCTCAGACGGAGTGACGACCACAACGAGCCTGGTCGCCGACCCGCGCACAAACAGCGTGCTCATTGGTGGTGACAAATCGGACAGGTTGCGGCTACGCACTTTGATCGCGCACCTTGACACGCCGCTGGAAGATGGCGGCGACACGAAGGTCCGGTACCTTCGTTATGCCGACGCCGAGGAACTTGCGACAAAACTGCAACAGCACTTTACGGCACAGGCGGGCGGCGCAGCGCAGGCAGCGGCTCCGTCATCAGGTACCGGCGTCAGCGTATGGGCGGATACCCAGACCAACGCCCTCGTCGTGAACGCCCCACCGAAGATGATGCGCTCCCTCATGCAGATCGTCGACAAACTCGATATTCGACGCGCACAGGTGCTTGTCGAGGCCATTATTGTCGAGGTTATTGCCGACAAGACCGCAGAACTTGGCGTGACGTGGGCGCTCCTCGACGAAGACGGATCCAACACACCAATTGGCATTACCAACTTTCCCGACCTTGGTCCGGGCGTGCTGCAACTTGGTAGCGCGGCTGGCTCCGGCGGCGCCGTCGATCCAAGCAGCCTGATCGGCGAAGGCATTACGCTTGGCGTCGGCCGCATCAGTGATAGCGGGATCAGCTTTGCCTCGATTCTCAGGGCACTGCAGGGAGACGCAGACACCAACATCATTTCGACTCCGTCGATTGTCACGACCGATAACGAGGAGGCCAGCCTCAATGTCGGCCAAGAGGTACCGTTTGTGACCGGTTCCTTTTCGAATACAGGCAGCGCCGGTGGCGCTGTAAACCCCTTTCAGACGATCAACCGCGAGCAACTTGGTGTAAAACTAACCATCACGCCCCAGATCAATGAAGGCAACTCGATGTTGCTGAAGATCTCTCAGGAAATTTCCAACATTGCGCAATCTGCAGAAGGGGCTGTCGACCTGATCACTAACCAGCGTAGTATCGAAACGACGGTCATCGTCGATGACGGGCAGATTCTTGTTCTGGGAGGGCTCCTCGAAGACGTCTTGCGTGAAAGCGACCAGCGCGTCCCTATACTTGGCAGTATCCCGGTGATCGGTGCCCTGTTCCGCAGTCGCGCGACGGACAAGGTAAAGACCAACCTGCTTGTTTTCATTCGACCCAAGATCCTGCGCGATTCCGCTGCAGTTTCTAGGGAGACGAACGCGAAGTACAACTACATTCGCGACGTCCTGAAGGAAAGTGAAGGCACAGGTATCCAGTTGATGCCGAGGGCGGAACACTTCTCACTGCCACCGTTCGAGGAGGCTGACAGGCCTTCCAAAGACGCCGAAGACGAGAGTCAGTAGGCGCTATGGAACCGAATAGCGACATCGTTCTCGAAGCGGAACCAACTGAAATAGCGGAGGCGCATCGCCGCAGCCTGCCCTATTCCTTCGCGAAGCGGCACGGAATTCTTATCCGCAGTATCGATGAGCATCAGGCCGACGCCGTGTATCGTAGCGGCGTGTCGCCGATGAGTCTCGCGGAGTCACGCCGTTTTGCCGGCGTGCCGTTGAATTTCTCACGCGTGTCAGCAGAAGTTTTCGACACGATGTTGCAGGAATTTTACGAACAGGACCGTACCAAAGCGTCACAAATGGTCGATGGTCTGGACGAAGAATTCAACCTGACGCAGGTTGCGCAGGAACTTCAGGGACCGTCCGATCTGCTTGAGAGCGACGACGACGCGCCCATAATCCGCTTTATAAACGCAGTGTTGACCGAAGCGATCAAGGAGAACGCGTCAGACGTACACATAGAGCCTTATGAAAACCGTCTCGGCGTACGTTTTCGCGTTGACGGCGTGCTTAAAGAAGTTTTGCAGACCCGGCGCGCACTGGCGCCCCTGGTCGCTTCGCGCATCAAGGTCATGTCAAAACTCGACATAGCAGAAAAGCGCTTGCCCCAGGATGGCCGCATTTCACTGCGCATTGCCGGCCGCGCCGTCGACGTACGTGTTTCCACCATGCCATCGGGACACGGCGAACGAGTCGTGTTGCGCCTATTGGACAAACAGGCCGGACGGCTGGAATTGACGTCGCTCGGTATGGACGCGAACACGCAGAAGACGATGGATCAACTGATTAACAAGCCGCATGGCATTATTCTCGTGACGGGCCCGACCGGGTCGGGTAAGACGACAACCTTGTACGCGGCGCTAGAGAGAATAAACGACAATACTCGCAACATCATGACGGTCGAGGACCCGATTG
>Ga0255049_10000510_pt1 | contig 23833 bp, 16 predicted proteins | sample JV7_2_3_MG_FD_183615 | JGI IMG/M metagenome (GOLD analysis project Ga0255049, IMG submission 183615) | Seawater microbial communities from Jervis Inlet, British Columbia, Canada - JV7_2_3 | ecosystem: Environmental > Aquatic > Marine > Inlet | place: Canada: British Columbia | collected 2016-10-06
CGCGGATACATTATTCCGATCGGCGGCGCTGAAGAAAAACTTAATAGCCCGGATATCCTGAATCGATTTGTCGATGTTTGTGGTGGTCTGGATGCCCGAATCGGTATCATCCCGACCGCGTCGGAGCTCGAAGACACGGGACGTAATTACGAGAAGCTGTTCCGCAAGATTGGCGTCAAGCACGCCCGTGTTCTGTCTTTCATTACTCGCGAAGATTGCCAGGACGGCGTAGACGTTGATTACATCGAAAAGTGTGACGGCGTATTTATGACCGGTGGCAACCAGTTAAGACTGTCCACGACGTTGGGAGGTACCAAAGTCGCTCAGCTTATTCGTCGCCGCAATGCTGAAGGCATGCATGTCGCGGGCACCTCGGCTGGCGCTGCTTTTATGCCAGAACACATGATTGCGGGCGGTTTGGAAGGTAGTACACCGAGCCCGGATATGGTGACGATGGCGCCCGGTCTGGGCTTAACCAACGCATTCATCATTGATCAGCATTTTCGTCAGCGCGATCGCCTGGGACGATTGTTGACTGCGCTGGCTTACAACCCGTTTGCCGTCGGCATCGGGCTGGACGAGGACACGGCAGCATTTATTCGTCCGGGCGACGAACTTGAGGTCGTGGGCAGCGGAGGAATCACGGTAATTGATCCCACCCACCTCAGTTATTCTTCAATGGATCGTGCACATCGGGGTGATCCGGTTTGTTTGATCGACATCAGGCTGCACATACTGGTTGCGGGTGGTCGCTTTGATATCGTTTCACGCGAAGCGCATGCTGCCGAGTGACAGCAGCAAAAAATAACAACAGGCTTCAATCATGAAAATTGAAAGTACCAATGTATTTGTCGGGCCGAGCTTGTACGCCCATTTTCCGGTTATCCGCCACGTGCTGGACCTTGGTGTACTCGAAGAGTGGCCAACAAGTCGTCTGGGCGAAGATTTTATCGGACCATTGCTCGAGGTTCTTCCCGGCCTGCATGAACACGGCTGTTCGTACAGGGAACCCGGTGGGTTCGTGCGTCGAATGCGCGAGGACGAGGGGACGTGGTTGGGTCACGTAATGGAGCACGTTGCGATCGAGTTACAGAACGTTGCTGGCTCGGATGTAACCTACGGCCGAACCCGCTCAATCGATGGCCGTCCGGGTTTCTACAACATGGTGTTCCAGTATAAAGATGCCGCTGTTGGACGCGAAGCGTCTGAGCTTGCCCTGCAGCTTATACACAGCCTGCTGCCGGCCGAGACAATACCCGACGACGTACCTGATGATGAATGGGAATTCGCGGATATGCTGGACCGTTTTATTCGTTACGCACAGCGTCGCGAGTTCGGGCCGAGTACGGCATCGCTTGTTAAGGCGGCCGAGGACCGGGATATTCCATGGCTTCGCTTGAATCGCTACAGCCTTGTTCAATTTGGCCACGGTCGGTTTCAACAGCGCATTCAGGCGACCACCACCAGCCGTACGGGCAACATTGCGGTCGATCTGGCCGGTGACAAAGAGGAAACCAACTGCATCCTGCGCGATCTCGGACTACCGGTGCCGAAACAAATTATGGTGCGCAGCAGACGCGACGCGGTACGCGCGGCAAGGAGAATTGGATTCCCCGTGGTCACCAAGCCTTTGGACGGCAATCACGGTCGCGGAGTGGCGATTAACCTGCGCACAGATGAAGACGTTGTGACCGGGTTTGAGAAAGCGAGCGAGCACGGCCGCACGATTATTGTTGAGAGCTACATCGAAGGATTCGATCATCGCATTCTGGTTGTTGACGGCAAACTGGTCGCTGCGGCGAAGCGTGTTCCTGGGCATGTGATCGGCGATGGCAAGCATACAATCGAACAACTCGTTGACACAGTTAATGAAGATCCAAGGCGCGGTGTCGGGCACGAAAAAGTACTAACACGACTCGAGTTTGACCATCAGGCAGAACGCCTGTTGGCGAAGCTTGGCTACGATCGCAGTACGGTGCCAGAGAAAGACGAAGTCGTCTTCCTGCGTTCGACCGCGAACTTGTCCACGGGCGGCACGGCGATAGATGTAACTGACATCATGCATCCGGATAATCGCGAGATGGCGATACGTGCGATTAAGGCGATTGGCCTCGACATCGGCGGCGTCGATTTTCTGACCCACGACATCACTGAATCGTACCGTGATGCTGGTGGTGGCATCTGTGAAGTTAACGCAGGACCGGGGTTTCGCATGCACGTAGCGCCGAGTGAAGGCACGCCACGCGATGTAGCCGGACCGGTTCTCGACATGCTGTTTCCGCCGGACTCACCGTGTCGGATTCCGATAGCGGCAGTAACCGGAACAAACGGCAAAACGACAACGTCCCGCATGCTGGCACACATTCTGAAGATGTCCGGTCGAACCGTTGGCCTGACATCGACTGACGGTGTATATATCGACGGTAATCTCAGCGTGCCGGGCGACATGACCGGTCCTGTTTCGGCACAAATGATCTTGCGCGATCCCTCCGTGGACGCAGCCGTTATGGAATCGGCCCGTGGGGGCATGTTGCGCAGTGGCCTGGGATTCCAGACCTGTAACGTCGCAGCCTGTTTGAATGTCACCGCAGATCATTTGGGATTGCGCGGCATTGACACGCTGGAGCAATTAGCCGAGGTCAAGCGGGTGCCAATCGAAATCGCAACGGATGCAGCGGTACTCAACGCGGACGATGTAAATTGTTTGCAAATGGCCGACTACACCGATGCCGAGAAACTCAGCTATGTGACGATGAATCCGGCGCACCCGCTGGTGAAGCAGCACATCCAGGCAGGCGGTCAGGCTTTCGTACTCGAGCAGGGCATGAACGGTCATATGATTTCGATTTATGATAACGAAACGCATACGCCGCTGGTTTGGACACACCTGATTCCGGCAACGATCGAAGGTCGTGCACTACACAATGTGCAGAACGCCATGTTCGCGGCGGCACTGGCCTACAACATGAACATCGGGCTCGAAGACATCCGCCACGGTCTGCGCACCTTCGATTCGTCGTTCTTCCAGGCTCCGGGCCGCACGAATATATACGACGAGCATCCGTTCCGCGTCATTCTCGACTACGCTCACAATCCTGCGGCGGTTACTGCAATGTGCGGGCTGGTTGATCGTTTCGATGTAGAAGGGCGCAAAATCGTGGTCCTGTCGGCACCTGGCGACCGTCGTGACGAAGACATCCGCGAGATCGCGGAAATCGCAGCGGGTCATTTCGATCATTTTATCTGCCGTTGTGATGACGGCCGTCGTGGGCGTGGTGAGGATGAAGTTGCGGTAATGCTGAAGAACAAGTTGCTCGAAGAGGGGATTTCGACGGATCAAATTGAAGTCGTCCCGGATGAGCAGGAAGCGACGAGCCATGCACTCGAAATGGCCGAAGCCGGCGACCTGATTCTCGTGCTTGGCGACAATACCAAGCGCACCTGGAAGCAGATTATTTATTTTAACTCCGGCGCACACACTGAAGACTCGGGGAAGAAAACGACGGCAGCGATGAACTTGCCGGATACTGGCGGTTTCAAGATAGACGGCGATCTCGAGATCATCAGCGATGAGCGCGGCGTGCGTATCGCACGCGATGAAGGCGATTAAAGCGGCATCATGGAGTTTCTTGAAGCTCGCAGACTGACGGGACCCAGCCTGATTTTTGATGGTCCGGGGGCGATCCTCGACGTAAGTTGCTCAGCTGAAGAAGCTGATCGGCTGATGCCGGTTTGGCAGGTGAACGTTGAACGCATGCTGGCCGAGCTGGGCTGGAGCGAGGCGGAATTTTCATCGCGAATACTGCTGGGCGGCGTGAGTATGGCGTTTTCAGCGCCCATCGATGCGTTATACGCAGCGTCCGAAATCAACGAGTGGGCATGGGTCGCGAGCGCACACGAACTCGGCGAAGATGTTGAGCTTCCTGAGTTTCAGGAGACCGCGGATACGATTCGAAATTCGATAGCGGAAGAGGCGAATCCGCCTTTAATGAGGTTAATCAAAGACGCCGCAAGCCATGGCAAAACGCTGCTATGGGATGACGACGAAGTCTCTGTCGGTCTCGGCAGTGGCTCAAAAACCTGGGCTGTACGCGAAATCCCTGATGAGTTGCAGTGGGATCAGCATCACGACGTGCCAATCGGTCTCGTGACGGGTACCAACGGCAAGACGACTACCGTGCGATTGGCGACGCACATCGCTCGTGCGGCGGGAAGAAATGTCGGTTTGAGTTCGACAGACTGGATTGCTGTTAATGAGCGCGTTATCGACCGGGGTGACTGGTCAGGACCGGGTGGTGCACGTGCGGTATTGCGAGAGCAGGAAGTGGATGTCGCCATTTTGGAATCAGCACGCGGTGGTTTGCTTCGTCGCGGACTTGGCGTCGACCGGGCGGACGCAGCTCTCATCACCAACATTGCCGAGGATCACCTTGGCGACTTTGGTTCCCAAAACCTCGCAGAGCTACTGGATATCAAGTGGATAATTAGTCGCGCAGTACAGGAAACGGGCCGACTTATCCTGAATGCGGACGATGCTTTGCTGCGTGCGAAGGCAAAGGAATTCGAAGGTACTGTCGTCTGGTTCAGTCTCGATCCCGATAACGAACTCATAGCCGCAGCCAGTCGGGACGGCGACCTGTGCTTTCTTTATGACGGCGACGAGTTACTCAAGATCGACGCGGGAGAGCGCGAACTCATCTGCCATAGCGATGAAATTCCGATCTCGATGGGTGGGGCAGCTCGCCACAACGTTGCGAATTCACTGGCCGCAGCAGCGCTGACGCACTGTCTCGGTTTTTCAATTGATGCTATTCGTGACGGCTTGAAGACCATGGAGCAGGACGAGAATCCGGGCCGCTGCAATATTCATGAAGTCGGCGGTAAGAAGGTATTGATCGATTTCGCACACAATCCTGCCGCGATGCACGCTCTCTTCGATATGGCAGTCGCTATTCCGGCGAAACGCCGCGTCCTTTGCTTCGGTCAGGCAGGTGACCGTCCCGACGATCTTATTCGCGAAATGACGCGTGACGCCTGGGCGATAGGACTTGATCAGGTCATGATCTCAGAACTGGCCGACTATCACCGTGGTCGTGAACATGGCGATATTTTCGCTGTTATCAAAGACGAATTACTGGCCGCTGGCGCCGACGCATCTCAGGTGCATCATCACGAAGAAGAGATGGAGTCGTTTACAGCAGCACTTGAGTGGGCAGAACCGGGTGACCTGGTGATCATGTTGGCTCTTGGCGGCGCCGCACCAATACTAGATCGACTGAAAAACCTGTAGGAGCGGCCCCTGGCCGCGACTGCCACGAAACTGCGCTTACTCAAGATTCAATATCTTGTTCCAGTGCTTCTTCTCCACCGGCATGATCGACAAGCGATTCCCCTTGCGCGTCAGAATCATATCTTCCAGGCTCTTCTCTGCCTTGATCTCAGCCAGTGTAATATTGCGTGACAATTTCCGGACAAACTCCACATCGACCAGGATCCAACGCGGGTTCTCTTGCGTGCTCTTGGGATCGAAATAGCGCGATGTCTCGTCAAACTGTATTGGATCCGGATAGGGCTCGCTCGCGACGCGGGTAATGCCGACGATGCCCGGTTCCTTGCAGTTCGAATGGTAGAAGAAAATCTCGTCACCGATTCTCATGTCATCCCGCATCATATTGCGGGCCTGATAATTGCGAATGCTGTCCCACATTTCACGACCATCCTTTTGCATGTGGTCGATGCTGTAAACATCAGGTTCTGACTTCATTAACCAATAGGCCATAGCGTGATTTCGCTTCCTGTCCGGGTTCGAGATCGCGCATTTTAGCACGTCGAGATTTGACTAATCGGGGTGGTCGCTGTGGTAGGATTGCGGCTCCAAAATGATGCTTGGAGGGGAGTATCGGATGGCCAACATGCTGGCAAATATCTTCGGCTCATCGCCCGTAAGACCGCTGGAAAAACACATCGGTATCGCTTATCGATGCGCCAAGCAATTGCAGCCGTTTTTCGCCGCAGCGATCAAAGGCGACTGGGATAAGGCGCTTGCGGCGCGCAATTTGATCGAGAGATATGAGCACGAAGCGGACAATCTGAAAAAGAAGATCCGGCTGCAATTACCGAAGAGTTTGTTCATGCCCGTTCCCCGGGAGGACCTGCTCGAGCTGTTGCTGGTGCAGGACAAGATCGCAAACCGTACCAAGGATGTATCGGGTCTGGTTGTGGGTCGCCGCTTGCAAGTACCTGATCAAATTGCTGAGCCGTTTCTGGAATTCGTCGCGCGGAACGTCGATGCTGCGAAGCAAGCCCGCAAGAGTGTCCGTGAACTCGACGAATTATTCACGGCGGGATTTCGTGGTGCTGAGGTCGATCTGGTTGAGGGCTTAATTGAAGAACTGGACCTGATAGAAACCGATACCGACGAAAGACAGGCCGCATTGCGAGCCGCCCTGTTTCAAATTGAAAAAGATCTGAATCCAATTGACGCCATGTTCATGTACAAGGTCATTGAATTGACTGGTGAAATTGCAGATATGGCCGAGCGAGTTGGTCGTCGACTCGAGCTGTTGCTCTCACACTAATGAAGAATAATTAATCGGGGGCCATCAGTGACCCTCGGGAGCGAGTAATGGAAGAGCAATACATCTACATCGGTCTTGCTGCCGCGTTCGGGCTTTTTATGGCCTGGGGGATTGGTGCGAACGACGTTGCCAATGCCATGGCGACGTCTGTTGGTTCGAAAGCGCTGACCATTAAGCAGGCGATTATCGTCGCGGCGATATTTGAGTTCACAGGTGCAGTACTCGCTGGTGGTGAAGTTACCTCAACCATTCGCAAGGGTATCGTCGATACGAGCATGTTGATGGGCTTGGAGGACGCAGAGAAATTACTGATTTACGGAATGCTGGCGGCGTTACTCGCCGCTGGTACATGGCTGCTGATTGCGTCACGCAATGGCTGGCCCGTGTCGACAACACATTCGATCGTCGGTGCAATCGTCGGTTTTGCCGCCGTCGGCATTGGCGTGGATGCCGTGCAATGGGGCAAGGTCGGCACGATTATAATGAGTTGGGTGGCGTCACCGTTGACGGCAGGGTTCATCGCTTACCTGATATACATGAGCGTGCAGCGACTTATTCTTCACCAGGAAGACCCGTTGGCAAAGGCGAAGCGCTATGTTCCCGTTTACATTTTCTTTGCCGCATTCACGATTACGCTGGTTACGATCTTAAAGGGCCTCAAGCACGTCAACATTAATCTGAACCTTCAGGACAGCTATGCCCTCGCAATCGCAATTGCGGTTGCCATCGCGGTGATTGGCGCGTTCTTTATTTCGCGCATCAAGGCAGACCCCAAATCTGAGAAGAAGGATCACTTCTACACGGTGGAAAGGGTATTTGCGGTCTTGATGGTTATCACAGCATGTGGCATGGCATTCGCGCATGGATCAAACGATGTCGCCAACGCAATTGGCCCGCTCGCAGCCGTCATCAGTGTAGCGACGACGGGTTCCATCGCTGCCAAGTCAGCCTTGCCATGGCAGGTTCTTGTGATTGGCGGCATCGGCATAGTGATTGGACTCGCCACATACGGCCGCCACGTGATTGCGACCGTTGGCAAGAAGATCACGCAGCTGACACCGAGCCGTGGATTTGCTGCCGAGCTCGCAGCGGCAACGACCATCGTTATCGCGTCGGGCACCGGCATGCCGATTTCGACAACGCACACACTTGTCGGGGCGGTCCTCGGGGTCGGCCTTGCACGCGGTATCGATGCTATCGACTTAAGAGTTGTCGCACGAATTCTGGTTTCGTGGGTAGTTACAATCCCGGCCGGTGCCTTCCTCGCAATTGTGTTCTTCTTCATTTTCAAAGCGGTATTGCCGTAGGACCAAGATATTGATCAAACGAATTTTACTTGTCCCGCTATTCGTATTTAATTTTCAGGCGATCGCCTACGCGCAGCTCGACAAAGGCGCAGTTATTCGTTACGACGAACTGCAGCATCCGGTGCTTGGCGCATCGGGAATGGTCGCCGCGCAAAATCGCCTTGCCGCGGAAACGGGTGCGCAAATTCTCGCAGATGGCGGCAATGCCGTTGACGCCGCGATCGCAACTGGATTTTCGCTGGCGGTTACGTTGCCGCGCGCGGGCAATCTGGGCGGTGGCGGATTCATGTTGATTCATGACGCCGCGAATGACGAGAATATCGCCATCGACTATCGGGAAATGGCCCCGCAGAAAGCAACTCGGGATATGTATCTCGATGAAAACGGGGATGTTGATACGAAGCGGTCACGATTCAGTCATCTTGCCGCCGGGGTACCAGGGACCGTGAGCGGATTTCACACCGCGCACAAAAAGTTCGGCCGGCTACCCTGGAAGAAGTTGTTGCAGCCTGCGATCAGGCAAGCTCGGGAGGGCATCGTTGTCAGTTACGATCTCGCTAATTTTTTGCGCAACCGTAAGAGCTACTTGTGCCGCAATGAAGCAGCCTGTGCTTATTTCTACAAAGATGGTGGCACGCCTTATGAAGCTGGCGATCTATTCGTACAAACTGATCTTGCGACTACGCTTGAACTAATTGCTGAGCAGGGGTCAGACGCCTTCTACCAAGGTAAGGTTGCCGAATTGATCGCAGCGGAAATGAAACGCGGCGGTGGTCTGGTGGACGCAGCATCACTTGCGGCCTACAAGCCTGCGATTCGTAAAGCAGTAAGCGGCAGCTACCGTGGTTTTGAGGTTGTCACAATGCCGCCACCCAGCTCTGGTGGCGTTCATGTGATTCAAATGCTCAACATCATGGAGCATTTCTCCGTCACCGAAATGGGTGCAGGAAGTGCCGATAACGTGCATCTGCTTGCAGAAGTAGCGCGACTTGCGTTCGCCGATCGCTCGGAATATCTCGGTGATCCGGATCATTACGACGTGCCGGTCCAGTGGCTGACGAGCAAAAAGTACGGTGAGCAACTAGCGGCAACGATTGACATGCAAAAAGCGCGCGAGTCGAACGACGTCTTGCCCGGTGTCGAACCTCTCTACGAAAGCGAAGACACGACACACTTTTCTGTCATGGATAGCGACGGCAACGTTGTCGCCAATACCTATACGTTAAACTTTTCCTTTGGTTCCGGAATTGCTGTGCCGGGCGCGGGCTTTTTGCTGAACAATGAAATGGACGATTTCTCAGCGAAACCTGGCGTTATGAACGCCTTCGGAATGCTCGGTGGCGACGCCAACGCAGTCGCGGCCGGGAAGCGGCCATTGAGTTCCATGACTCCGGCAATGGTATTTGCAGATGGTGAGGCGTGGTTTGCGACCGGTAGCCCCGGCGGCAGCAGGATTATCACTGTTGTATTACAAATGATCGTCAACGTTATTGATCACGGCATGAATATCGCGGAAGCGGCGAATGCCCCTCGCATGCACCACCAGTGGTATCCCGACGTATTGACACTGGAGCCGGGGTTCAGCCCGGACACTATTCGCATACTGCAGCAACGCGGTCACGATGTGCAGAACTCCAGATCCTCGAGCGGCAGTACGCAGACAGTTGCCCATAGAAATGGACTATTTCGTGGCGCGTCGGATACGCGAAGGCCTGGCGCAGGCAGTGCTGCGCCAGCTGAATGACGGCAGATTCACCGGTTCTATCTCAGGCCGCGCGGCGCTATGCGATGGTGATTCTCGCCATCGTTTACATGTTCAACTTTGTCGACCGACAAATTCTTGCGATCTTGCTGCCGCAGATCCGCGATGAGTTTGGTACTAGTGACGCTTATTTGGGTTTTCTTTCCGGGACTGCGTTTGCGCTTTTTTACGTCACGTTGGGTGTGCCTATAGCGCAGTACGCCGACCGCTGTAATCGACGTAACCTGATCGCCGCCTCAGTTGCCCTCTGGAGTGCCATGACCGCATTGTCGGGACTGGCGGCCAATATTTGGCATCTAACTGCGGCCCGCATAGGTGTTGGCGTTGGAGAGGCCGGATGCAGTCCTCCGGCACATTCAATGATCGCCGATTACTTTCCGCCTGAGAAGCGCTCCACGGCGATGGGTTTCTATACGCTGGGAATTTCGGCGGGAATAATGACCGCGTACCTCGCCGGCGGTTGGGTCGCTCAGAATATCGGCTGGCGAGTGGCGTTCTACGTTGTTGGTATACCAGGCTTGCTGCTTGCGGTTGTCGTCCGTTTTACCCTGAAGGAACCGCAACGCGGATCGTCAGAAAGCCGGACAATTGGTGAGGAACGGCCACGACTGATCGAAGTTCTTCGGTTTCTCATGGCGCGCCGTTCTTTTATTCACATGGCAGTGGGAGCGGGGCTGTCCTCGTTCGTTGGTTATTCGGCCATTAGTTTTCTACCCAGCTTCATGGTCCGCAGTTTCGGTATGGAGGTAGGTGAGCTTGGACTGTGGCTCGGTCTCATATTGGGAATATCGGGTGGAGCGGGTTTCTTTTTCGGCGGTTATTTCGCCGATCACCTTGGTCGCGGCAGTCATCGACACGCGTTTAATTTTATTGCGCTGACCGTGCTGCTCACTGCGGGTCTGCTTGCGATGATGTTCTTGTCCGAAACATGGCAAATGACTCTATTGTTATTCATAGTTCCAGCCGCGACCATGAACGTCTACCTTGCCCCTGTGCTTGCTCAGGCCCAAAGCCTGGTCGCACTACCTATGCGGGCGACAACCTCTGCTCTTGTGCTTCTTATTATCAATATCATTGGCCTCGCTTCAGGGCCGTTGGTAACCGGCGCGATAAGCGATGCGCTCGTGCCGCAATTTGCCGAAGAGTCGATGCGTTATAGCCTGCTTATTGTTACGTCAGTGATTTTGCCTTGGGCAGTCTTGCACTATTACCGCGCCGGCAAATGGATCGATGGCGACCTGGCGCGCGCGACCGAACACGACTAGACCGAACGTAAATACCAGTCGAAATCCAGCTGGCTAACGGCATTGTGAAACTTCTCGGCTTCGGCGCGACGATTCATCGCGTAGTATTTGCAGTAGTCTTTGCCCAGATATTCGGGTAGCACTTTGCTCCGTGAAAACTTGTCGATCGCCGCTTCCCAGCGGTTCGGGATTTTCAGTTTTGGCACTATGTTCGCGCCTTGCTCGACCATTACTCCAGGATCGATCTTGTTCTTAAGGCCGTGATGTACCCCGGCAACAACGCCTGCCATCACAAGATACGGATTTGCATCCGCTCCCGACACACGGTGTTCAAAACGCAGGTTGTTCGCATCTGATTCGGGGATCCGAACCGAAACCACCCGATGATTAACACCCCAGTTAGGCTCGACCGGTGCAAACATGTCGGGCCGCAGACGGCGGTAGGAATTCGCATTGGGTGCGCCGAGCAGTGTTGCCTCAGGCATCAGTTTCAAAAGCCCTCCGACCGCGTGTCGCAAGCGTGCAGAGAAAGGCGGTAGCGCCATCTTGTCTTTGCCCTGCGAGAAATAATTCTTGCCGTTTTTATCGACGAGGCTCATATGAATGTGCAGTCCACATCCTGCGTCCTCTTCGAAAGGCTTGGCCATAAAGCAGGCGATGAAACCGTGCTTGCGTGCTGCTGCCTTGATGATGCGCTTCAGCAGTACTGCGTGGTCACAAGCGAGTACCGCGTCGTCCACATGATGCAGATTGATTTCGAACTGGCCTGGCGAGTATTCAGAAATCGCCGCTTCGGCTGGTATGTTTTGCGCGTCGCACCAGTCGTAAACGTCATCGAGGAATTCCTCCACCTCGAACAAATCATCAGGATGATAGACCTGCGTTCCGGGTTGCGTGCGGTCGGTTCCGGGAATTTTCGGTGCACCGACTTTGATCTCCTTCGAATTCGCATCGAGCAGATAAAACTCGAGTTCCGTCGCGACTACAGGCTTAACGCCCATTTTTATTAGCGGTCGCAGGGCATTCTCGAGAATCGTTCGCGGATCACCGAAAAAGCCGGATCCGTCCTCGGCGAGCACTCGAAACAATGCCTGACCCAGCGGCTTGCGGGCCCACGGTACCGGTGCGATTGAGCCGGGGATCAGTTCAGCCGGGAGATCGGGATCACCGTCGTCCTCGCCGTAGGGAATTCCGGGAACGGTTTCTCCCAGCGTGGTTAACAGCGTTGCTCCGGCACAAAATACAAAACCACCATCGCAGCTTTTCTCGAAATCACCGGGCCGTACTCGCTTGCCCTTCAGAATACCGTTGAGGTCGGGGACGAGCAGTTCCAGTGATTCGAATTTGCCATGCTTCCTTTGTACTGCCTTGATCTCGGTGATCAATGGGTTTTGCTTAGCCATTCTTGTTCTCGTTTTGCTGGGTAACAGGAGGATCAACGATTTTTGCGCTTGTCGCAATAGGCGTGATTGGATTATATTGTGAAATCATAATTCATAATATGGAACAGCGATGCGAGATCAAGCACCGCCCCAAGGGGCTCAAGCGGCACTCCGAGCTATTCGGCTCCTCAAGATTTTCACGGCGGAAGCGCCCGAACTACAGCTTGCTGAGATCAGCGGCCTGTCATCATTGAACAAGACAACGACGCACCGATTGCTGCAGGCATTGCTCAGCGAAGAGCTGCTCGATCGCAATCCCGGGAACGGGGCCTACCGCCTGGGCCCGGGAATGATGGCATTGGGCGTGCAGGCGCTGTCGAGTAATGACCTCCGATTACGTGCGCGGCCGCTCTTGAAGCGGCTGGCAGAGGAGACGGGTGAAACGGCGACTCTGGAAGTTCCTATCGATGACACGATGCTGATTCTGGATGAGGTCACCAGCAAGCATTTTCTTGGTGCCTCTGGGAACGTCGGTACGCGCTGGCCGATACACGCGACCTCGACAGGGAAGGCATTGATCGCCTTTGATCAGACAGGCCCGGATCGGCTTGGCCCGGAATTAACCTATCTAACCTCGAGTACCATTACGCAGTTTGACAAGCTTGAGAAAGAACTGGGCGATATTCGGCGCCGTGGATTTGCCGAGGTTGTTGATGAGCTTGAAGATGGCCTGTCGGGCGTTGCTGCAGTCGTCAGAGGGGGCATGGGAGAAGTGCTGGGCGCGCTGTCAATTTGTGGGCCCAGCCAACGCATGTCTGAAAGCCGCCGTTCGCAGCTTGGCATAATAATTTGCAATGCCGCCTCGCAGCTGCAGCCACGGTACTGATTTTACGTCTCCGTGATAAGATGCATTTCGATAATCAGCGCAGGAATAATAATATTAATACTCGCAAGCTGGTCTCCAAAAAACGCTCCATAATCGTGTCCGTCGCAGCTGTTCTCGCGGCGGTCTTTTCGTTTTCAGCCAACGCCATCGAGATCGAGACCCCGACGGTCGCGTTAGCCGGTGTGCCGATGGCCTATACGGTTAGCGACGCGACGCCGGATGAAGCCGTCAGCATTGTGGTTGACGGTGAAACTTACAACGCCAGTGCAGACGAGAACGGGCAAGCAGAATTTGCCGACATAACGATCGGCACGGCAGGAGAGGCATCCGTGACTGCGTCGGCTGGCGGGGCATCGGCCAGTGCCGATGTTCGCGTGATACCAGGGTGGGTTTCGGTGTTGCCGGCGGTCATGGCGATAGCAATAGCATTAACGTTGCGTAACGTTATCCCGGCCCTGCTGCTCGGTTTGTGGCTGGGTGCGACCGCGTTGCAATCATTTACCATGAAAGGTGCGGGGCTTGGGCTCCTGGACTCCTTTCAGGTATTTGTCAGAGGCGCGTTGGCAGATTCAGACCGCGCGTCTATTGTCCTGTTCACAATGATGATAGGCGGCATGGTAGGAATCATCACTCGCAATGGCGGTATGGCCAGTATTGTCCTGGCCATCGTCAGCCGGGCGAAGACCGCGATTGGTGGTCAGGTCGCTGTCTGGTTAATGGGCATGATGATCTTCTTCGACGATTACAGTAATACGCTGGTTGTCGGAAATACTGCCCGATCACTGACGGACCACCTGAAAATCTCTCGCGAAAAACTCGCCTACATCGTCGATTCAACCGCAGCTCCTGTTGCGTGCATCGCCCTGATTACGACATGGATCGGTTATCAGATCGGCCTTATTGACCAGGCGTTGGGGACAATTGACGGGCTCGCTGACTTGCAGGCGTATTCGGTTTTTATTCACTCGATTCCCTTCAGTTTTTACCCGATTCTGGCGATCACTTTCGTATTGCTTGTTGCTTCCACCGGCCTTGATTTTGGTCCGATGTACAAGGCGGAAGTCCGAGCTCGAAATGGCAAGGTAAAACCTGAGATGAAAGAGGCCTTGCCGGCACTCGAAGGTGAGGAATTGTCGCCCAAAGAAAATATCCCCTTACGTGCGTTTAATGCGTTTATCCCCATCATCGTAATGATCGTCGCATTGGGAGCGAGTCTTGTCTTACTCGGCGAAGGTGAAACGTTGACGCGAATTCTGGAGACGACGGAACCGTACAAAGCGATGATGTATTCATCGTTTGTCGGTGTTCTGGTTGCCGCGTCGTTAACTATTGGCCAGGGAATATTGTCGGTGCATGAAACGATCGACGCCTGGTATGGTGGTTTACGCGCGACATTATTCGGCATGATTATTTTGGTATTAGCGTGGTCATTGTCTGATGTCACGGCCGCGCTGAATACGGCATCGTACCTGGTGACACTGCTGGCCGACTCATTGCCGGTCGAACTGATTCCCGCCATTGCATTCGTCCTTGCAGCAATCACTGCTTTTACGACAGGCACAAGCTGGGGAACCATGGCAATCCTGATGCCGTTGATCATTCCGCTCTCGTGGGCCGTGATGGTCGTACACGGGATAGCGGACCCAAGTGGCATGCACATCATGTATTCGGCGATCGCATGCGTACTTGCCGGGGCGGTGTGGGGTGATCATTGCTCACCGATTTCAGACACGACGGTGTTGTCATCCATCGCCAGCGGCTGCAATCACATCGAGCACGTTCGAACGCAGCTGCCTTACGCTTTGCTGGTTGGAGGTGCTTCTTTGTTCATTGGCACAATCCCGGCTGGTTACGGGTTACCGCCGTGGATCTCATTATTAGTAGGCGCCGCGGTCCTGTACGCAATTTTGAAAACACTCGGACGGCGCGCCGAGGCTAATGCGTAATTGAGTGAATGCCAGTGACTGCCAAACCCATCATTGCCGTCCCGTCTGACCGGCGAATTCTGGATCCCCATCCGTCACACATGACGGGTGAGAAATACGTGACGGCGATCATTGAGGGGGCGGGCGGATTCCCGATAATCGTGCCCTCGATGGCAGAGGATATTGGCGTTGACGAAATTCTCGATCGCATAGATGGTATTGCCCTGACCGGGAGCTACTCGAATATCGAGCCGCATCATTACGGTGCGGAGGCTAGTGATGAAAACGGATTTCACGATCCGCACCGTGATGCGTTGACGCTGCCCTTGGCGCTGCGGGCACTTGAACTAGGTGTGCCACTGCTCGCCGTATGCCGCGGACACCAGGAGCTGAATGTCGCTTTAGGCGGCACCTTGCATCAAAATTTGTCGGAAGTGCCGGGCTACCAGGATCATCTCGAGAACAAGTCAGACCCGTTGGATGTGCAATACGGGCCATCACATCCGGTGTCGTTGATGGACGGTGGGCTCTTGCGCGAACTGGCCGGTGCGGACTCCATCATGGTGAACTCCCTGCACGCGCAAGGCATTGCGAAGCTTGCGGACGGAGTAACGGTCGAGGCGGTTGCTGACGATGGCTTGATCGAGGCATTCACGGTTGATACTGCTCCGGGTTTCAATATATCCGTGCAGTGGCACCCTGAATGGCGAGTGACTGAAAACGAATTTTCAATGAAACTGTTTAAGACTTTCGGTGACGCGTGCAGAGCGCGTGCCGCGGAACGACAGGTGCAATGTGAGTAAGGACGACGTCTTTCAGACCTGGTTTCAGGAACGTAAAATTGAAGATGTTGAAGCGTTCGTTCCTGATATGGCTGGTTCCGCCCGTGGCAAGGTGATTCCTGCTGACAAATTCGGGTCCGGCCAGATCAAGATGCCGGAGTCAATTTTCTCGCAGACCATCACCGGGGATTACATCGACGATGTGAACAACGTCGAAGATCGTGACATGTCACTGGTGCCCGACCCGATAACACTGCGTCCGGTCCCCTGGTTGTCTGACCCTGCGGCTTCCGTATTTTTTGACTGCTACCATCGTGATGGATCGCAGGTTGCGAAGTCGCCGCGCGCCGTGCTGCGAAATGTTCTGGCGAAATTTGAGGCACGTGGTTGGATACCTGTCGTTGCGCCTGAGGTCGAGTTTTACCTGTTGAGTCCTCATTCCGATCCACAGCAGGAGGCAAAGCCACCAGAGGGCCGACTTGGCCGGACCGAGAGTGTTCGACAGCCCTTTAGCATCGATACGATGAATGACTTCGAGCCATTTATCCTCGATGTGTATAGCTATTGTGAGGCGCAGGGAATCCAGGTCGATACCTTGTCGCAGGAAATGGGTCCCGCGCAACTGGAGATTAATTTCAAGCACGGCAATGCGCTTGATCTTGCGGATCAGGTATTCCTCTTCAAACGCACGCTTCGTGAGGCGGCAATTCTTCATGAGATGCATGCCACGTTCCTTGCCAAACCGTATACCGGGGAGGCCGGTAGTTCGCTGCACATACACCAGAGCATCCTCGACAAGAAAGGCAGGAACATTTTCTCGAAAGACGATGGGGAGGTGAGCGACCTGTTCTATAATTATCTTGGTGGGTTGCAGCGTTACATGCCGGACGCGATGTTGATATTCGCGCCTTACGTTAATTCGTACCGGCGCTTCGTCAATCCGTGGTGTTCGCCGGTTAATCTGGCGTGGGCAATTGATAATCGTACCGTTGGCCTGCGGGTGCCGGATTCACCGCCGGAAGCGCGGCGAGTTGAGAACCGTTTGGCGGGTTCCGATGTCAATCCTTACCTGGTCATCGCGGCGACATTGGCGTGTGGTTATCTCGGCATGGTTGAGGGACTAAAGCCAACTGAAGAAGCGCAAGGCAGTGCCTACGGCGATTTTGATTTGCATCGACATATATTCTCGGCCATCGATGCCATGCGAGATAGCGCTGCAATGCGCAGTATACTCGGTGATGAATTCGTGACGCTGTATACGGCGCTCAAAGATGCCGAGTATCGCGAATTCCAGGAGATCGTCACGCCATACGAGCGTGAAACCCTGATGTTCAATGTCTGACGTGAAAACACCGTTTCAGAATATGGTGTGAACCTGACGCGATAATGCCCAGTCGTTAGAATTCGCCTCACGATCAACGAACTCGGACCGTTTGGTCCGGGCACAGAAAGAGGTTGCTATGGCTGCAATTGAAAAGCGCTCACGGAAAGACTGGCAGGAACTCGATAAGAACCACTACCTGCACCCGTTTACCGATCACAAGGAATTGCATGAGAAACGCTCGCGGATAATCACGCGAGCGGAAGGTGTCTATATTTACGATGCTGACGGCAGCAAGATACTGGACGCAATGTCCGGTCTTTGGTGTGTCAACGCGGGCTATGGGCGGCAGGAGTTGGTCGATGCGGCGACGGAGCAGATGCAGGAATTGCCGTACTACAATAGTTTCTTCCAATGCGCGCATCCGCCGGTAATCGAGCTTTCCTCGATGCTGAAGGAAGTCAGTCAGCCGCAATTCAACCGCGTGTTCTTTGCCGGTTCTGGCTCCGAGTCTAACGACACCATTGTGCGCATGGTTCGAACGTACTGGGACGTGATGGGACAACCAGAGCGTCATACGATAATCAGCCGCGACAATGCCTATCACGGGTCCACAGTAGCGGCGGCCAGTCTTGGCGGCATGAAGGCCATGCACAAACAGAGCGATCTGCCGATACCCGGAATCGTGCATGTTGATCAGCCCTACTGGTTCGGCAGTGACCAATCGCTGTCGCCGGACGAATTTGGTATCGCTGCGGCTCGTTCGATTGAAACGAAGATTCAGGAGCTTGGTGCTGACAAAGTTGCCGCATTCATTGGCGAACCGATCCAGGGTGCGGGCGGCGTCATTGTTCCGCCGGATACCTACTGGCCTGAAGTTCAGCGTATCTGTGATGAGTACGGCATCCTGCTTATTTCCGACGAAGTCATTACGGGCTTCGGCCGTCTCGGTGAATGGTTCGGTGCTGATTACTTTTCGATACGCCCCGATTTCATGCCTTTCGCAAAGGGTGTCACGTCGGGTTATCTGCCATTGGGTGGTGTGATGGTCAGCGACCGGGTTGCCGATGTACTTATCGACAAGGCGGGCGAGTTCTTCCATGGCTACACGTACTCCGGACACCCGGCATCTTGCGCTGTTGCTATCGCGAATTTGAAGCTGATCCAGCGGGACAAACTCGTTGAGAGCATCAAAGATGATATCGGCCCCTACCTGCAAGAGAAATGGGCTGCGCTTGGCGATCATCCTTTAGTTGGCGATACGCGTATGGTCGGCCTGATGGGTGCCTTTGAAATCGTCAAGAACGAAAGTCCACTCGAGCGATTTGATGAAGATCTGGGAGCGGGTGGGATATGCCGCGATCAGCTAATGGGCAACGGAGTTTGTATGCGTGCCGTCGGCAATACGATTATTTGTGCACCACCTTTCATACTCTCTCACAGCGAAGCTGATGAGTTGATTGCAGCGACCTGGAAGGCGCTTGATTTGACGCAAAAAGCGTTATCGGGATAAGTACGATGGATAAGCACAATAACGATCATGCAATAACGCGTAAGGACCTCTACGGCACCACGCCGGAACCAACCTACGGCGGCGTTACATCATTCATGCGCCGCAAGTACACGAAGGACGTGACCGGTGCCGATGTAGCCGTTCTCGGAGTACCGTTCGACACGGCAACCACCAATCGACCGGGAACACGGCTGGGACCGAGAGCGATTCGCAACGCTTCAACCATCATGGCGTGGGAACGACCTTACGGCATGGAGTTTGACCCGTTCGACAAGCTTGCAGTTGTCGATACTGGAGACGCTCATTTCGATTTCGGCCGGCCCGAGAAAGTGCCGGATGAAATTGAAGCGGCAGCGTATGAAATAATTTCCAGGGGTCCAGGCCTGCTGACGCTGGGCGGCGATCACTTTATTGCGTACCCGCTGATCAAGGCACACGTGAGAAAATTTGGCGGGCCGATTTCGATACTGCACTTCGACGCTCATAGCGATACCTGGGCCGACGAGGATGATCGTATCGATCACGGCACCATGTTCTGGTGGGCAACGAAGCAGGGTCTGATTGATCCGGCAACATCGGTGCAGATCGGTATTCGTACATCGAATCCCGATACGATGGGATTTAATATTATTGATGCACCAAAGGTGCACTCGCAATCGATCGAAGCGACCATTGCAGAGGCACGTAAACATCTTGGTGATACGCCGGTCTATTTGACCTTCGATATCGACTGCCTCGATCCGAGTTACGCACCAGGCACAGGCACGCCCGTTTGTGGCGGGCTGACCAGTCACCAGGCGATGGCGATCCTGCGGGGTCTCAACGGGATCAACGTAATCGGTATGGATATCGTCGAGGTCGCGCCGGCTTACGATGTCGGTGAGATCACCGCTTTGGCGGCGAGCCACCTGGCTATGGAGATGTTATACCTGTACGCCACTCGCCCGGCATATCACCTGGCAGGAAAATATTGATGATCATCTCGGAGATTTCGTCCAGTGTTTCCGGGTCTTCGATATCAATTCCGCTGGAGCGTTTGAGTTCGTTGCCCAATGCCAGCAAGCCACCTGAACAAAGTCGAATCATGCTGAACAGGAGGGCAGGATTGCCGGACGGCGAGACACCCGCGTCCTGCAGCTTCTTGATCATGCCAAAGGTAACTTCGAAAAATGGTTTCAGGTGAGCGTCGACTAACCAGTCGAGCCTTTCGCTCGGAGAACTTGCCTCCTGAATCATCACTTTGTGCAAGGCAGGATGGTTTTTTGCGTAATTGACGTAGACATGGATCAGCGCAGACATGCGCTTCTTCGGACACATGTTTCTGTGTTCTTCCACGGCCTTACCCAGCGATAGCGTAAAATCGCTGAACAAGTGGTCTGCGGCTGCTCGCCAGAGCTGCTCCTTATTCTTGAAGTGATAGGTTATCAGTGGGTGATGGACACCGGCACGTTCCGCGATGTCACGAGTCGATGTGCCCTTGAAGCCATTTTCGGAGAAGGCCTCTATGGCGGCATCGAGAAGTTTTTGCTGGGTCACCACACTGCGTTGTTGTTGTTTTCGCGCCGGTTGATCCGGGTCCAAGGCGATTTCTTGTGACACTTTATTTTCCCAAACTGGATATATTCAGCTAACCATAACGGGATTTATACAATTGGTCCAGTTTGGGAATATTTTACCACGTAGACAAAAAGGCGCTACCGAGCTATTCGAGCGCAAACATCATACGTACGCCGACGAACTTCTCGATCAGCACACCGTTCTCGACGACCGGTTCGAATTCCCATCTTTCAACGGCCTTCGTGGCGGCATTGACGAAGGTATCCCCTGGCTCCGAGTTGCGAATCGAAATGTCCTTGACGCTACCGTCAGTCGCTACGACAAAAACGACGTCGACCCAGCCCGACAGATTGCGGCGTTGTGCGGCTCGAGGGTATTTCGGCGCGACGTATTTGATGCGGTTCAAAGAGCTGACAGGGGCGGGTTGCTGACTTTGCGCAGCCTCTTCCTGTACTGGCTCGCTCACTACCAATTGCTTGTCTGACTGTTCAACAGGCGGTTCGGTCGTTATTACTTGATCATCAGTGCTGGTCGTAACTGGGTCAGCACCAGAATCTAAAGTGACGGTTGCCGGTATCTGTTCGGCGGCTTGTTCCGCTGCCGCCAGTCGTGCTACTTCGGCTTGCCGATCTGCTTCGGCCTGTTGCGCTGCTGCGGCTTGACGATCCGCCTCGGCTTGACGTGCCGCCGCAGCATTTCTCTCGTCGGTTGCACGCTTTTCGGCAGCCGCCTGACGTTCTTCTTCAGCTCGGCGCTGCTGTTCAACAACAGCCGCTCGTACATTCGCAAGCGCCGTCACCGTCGATGCAACGTCACTATTCGCGGGGTCGAGAGCATGCGCGTCCGCCAGTATGCTTTCAGCCGCGTTCAGATCGCCATTATCAATCTCTGCTCGAGCCTGGAAAGCGAGCTTGCCGGCGATAACACTCAATCCCTGGCGAGCAGCCGTGTTCCCGGCATCGTTCGACAGGACGAGTTCGTAGTAATAACGAGCATTGTCATTTGCCGGACTCAGAAGGTCACCGGCATCGAGCCTCTCAGCCGCCTGTGCCAGCACTTCGTCCGCTTGCTGTTCACTGCGCGCGGAACTGAGTTCGGCGGCGACGGTGTCAATTTCCGTGGTATCGGGGACATTAAGATCGCGCGCAACGCTCAATGCTGATGCCGCATCTTCGAAGCGGTTCTCACGAACAGCTATTCGTGCCTCATCAAGACGTCCACGCAATTGCATCTGTGCCAATTGTGCGTTCAGGAACGGCAGACGCGTGTTTTGCGAATCAACAGCCGCAACACGTTGCAGCGCCGCATCGGCATCATCAAGTCTCGACTCGAGCATCGATGATTCGGCTTGGCCGAGCGCTTGTCCGACGACTGCATCCAGTTCGGCTGCAACAATTGAGTTATCAGGGTCTGCCGCTAGTGCCACGGCGAATAACTCGATTGCGTTGCTGCCTGCAGGATTGAAAATCTGGCCGGCATCGCGAGCAAGCCGTGCCTCAGCGACTAATGCATCAACATCTGTCGTTTCTGCTGGCAACGGCGCTTCGTCGAGCGCAACATCCGATTCAGCAATAGACGGTGTAGCAGGAGATTCCACCGGTGTAGTTTCTTGCGGCTCATCCGAACCGCTCATGATCCAGAACAGCCCACTCACAGCAATTACGATCGCTGCAGCAGCGATTCCCATAATCTTTGCATTGCGGAACAATGATCCACCAACTCCGGAACCACTCGAGGGCAAACCATCGACAGCCAGGTCGACAATCGCGTCGGCCTTTAACGGCGGATGCGATACTTTGGCAGCGACTTCTGATTTCTTGTCGGACGAAAATTTCCTGCTAACGGAACTAATCAGTCCCGTCATAGTTTCCGTAAAGCCAGAATCATCCTGGCCAAACGCATCGGCGAGTCCGTCTTCGATCGGAGAACCGCCTTCTGGTCCAAATGCTGAACCGATTGGAGGGTCCGACGGTGCGCGAGCCGCAGTTTTAGCAGGAGTTGGTTTTGGCGAAGGTGCCACCGCCGGTTTCGGCGGCGCTTTGGCAACGGGTTTCGGCGCCGGCGCTGGTTTTGCCACCGGCTTTGGTACTGGCTTGGCCGCCACTGGTTTCGTGACAGCGGGAACGCCTTTGGACTTAAACGCTGCGTCGGGCGCCTCCAGATGATGCTTGACGGATGACTCGACCGCGAGACGAGCACGTCCTGGAGAGACCGGCTTCAATAAGAAGCGATATACCTTGCCTCGGTTAATAAGGTCCATCAGCATTTCGCCATCATCACGACGTCCTGCGACGATAGACACCAGGCGAGCTGATCCCTTGCGCAGGTGCTGAGTTAATTGTTCAATTTTCTCGCCGACCATCGCCGCATCGACTACTGCGACGCCGATCTTGTGCTTTCTAATTGCCTCGTTGGCCTGTGCCAGCGTATTCGCGTAATACACCTTGTGCATGCCGCGCGACGAATCCTTGATGGTACCGAGGAATTCCTGATCTTTGGTCAGCACCAGGATGTCGACAGCGCGGGAACCAACGCTCACGGCTTCAGCAACTTTCTTTGGGTCCAGTACAGGCATGCGGCCTGTGCCATCGCTAATAATTGTCGATCCGTTTTCGGATGTTTCCATGACGATATGTTCGGCCGACATATCCACGCTTGCGGTTGTATCGTTTGCCGAGTCGGCGAGCGCCATCAAACGTATTTGACGTGTCGCATTGTCAACAAGCTTGAGCAGTCCATCACCCGTGACGGCACCGCTAACAACCTGGAAAACTTCTTCCTCGCCGACGAGCGCCTCGATGTCAGAGGTCTTGTTACCGGCCAGCAGTATTCCGATCGTATCCGGTGATCGCTTTTTCGCCTCACGAAGTGCGTCGAGTCCGCTCATTCCAGGCAGATCGTGGGCCGATATAATTACATTGATTGGGGTTTCGACTAACGTGTTGAGAGCTTCGCTTCCGCTGGTAGCACAATGCACCGTATAGCGATCGCCGAACCCGGAACTGAGATTGTCCAGAGTGTTTTGCTCACTATGCAGTAATAAAACCTGTGTTTTGTATTCGTCCAACGGCACTTCGCTTCCTCCAAAGTCTTATGTCGAATCGCTCGCGCGGTCCTTGCGTCAAAAGAGTATAGCCTTGGGTTTCAGCCAGATTGTCGACCGGTCGCGACAGAATACTGGAACTGTGACGCGGCGCACAGTGAAAGTGCCGGGCGCGTCACGTTTGCCAGAAATGCGCTGGAGAAAAAGGCGGCTTACCGCGGTGCTATTGGGTTTGCAGCGCTCTGGGTGTCAGGATGCGAACGGTGAATTAATCGCTGGAGCCGCGATTATCGATCTCCGATATCAGGGCCGCAATGGCGTCATCAAGTGACATAACTTCCTGTTTTTTGGAACCGAGTCGGCGAATCGCGACAGTGCGATTTTCGAGCTCACGCTGACCCACCGCGAACTGTACAGGCACTTTGGCGACACTGTGTTCACGAACCTTGTAGGAGATCTTTTCATTGCGAAGATCTGTCTCAGCGCGCAGACCCGCCGAATGCAATGCGGCCTCAATCTCAGATGCGTACTCG
>Ga0255049_10000511_pt1 | contig 23821 bp, 28 predicted proteins | sample JV7_2_3_MG_FD_183615 | JGI IMG/M metagenome (GOLD analysis project Ga0255049, IMG submission 183615) | Seawater microbial communities from Jervis Inlet, British Columbia, Canada - JV7_2_3 | ecosystem: Environmental > Aquatic > Marine > Inlet | place: Canada: British Columbia | collected 2016-10-06
CGGGCAGCCTCGCCCGGTCGCAGAGGGAGGCGACCGATGACCGACGCCAGACTGCTCAATCGCCTCGCTGAAACTGACGCTTACCGGGACGACCAGCCGCTGCCCGACGACGTATGGACCTCCGCCGTCGCTCTGGAGGAGATCGAGCTACGAGCCGAGCGCCGGCCCGGGTCCGGCGCTGTTCTGACTGTCCGGCCGGCCCGAAACCCGCGACGACTTGCCCTAGCGGCAGCGGCCTTCGCTCTGGTGATTGCGGTGGTTCTAGCCGCTGTCTTCTGGGCATCAGACCGTCAGGATCTGCCCGATGTGACCAACGAAGCTCCGCTCACCCCGCTGGAGATCGGCAATGCTCTCAACGCTGCGATTGTCTCCGGGGACCCGGCTGCCTGGCGGAGTCTCTACGCTGACGACGCCACCTACACCGTTGTCGACGGCGGGTTTGTTGCGAGCGCCGCCTTCCGCCACGGACAATGGCGAGGCGGGTCATCGGATCCCGGTCGACCTGTCGACCGTCCTCTCTCGGCTGACAGGGGCTTCCTCAATAGCGCGCTCGGGACGGCGTTCCCTACCTTCGACTGGATACCCGCCGATGGGGCCACCACCAACGGTTTCGACGACCTGGCCGTCAACGCGATGGCCCAGTACGCCCAGGGAGTCACCAGGGTTTGGTCTTGCACTCAGGCCGATTTGACCACAGTGGTGTGCGCTGAGGTGCTGGCCGGCCACGCGTTCCTGTCAGAGCCACTGCCGCCGATGACGGACACGTTCACGGTCGTCGACGGTCTCATCACCCACCAGGAGTACGACACCAGTAGCGTTTTCGTGGAGCCCGACACTTTCCCGCTCCGGCTCGAGTATCAGAACTACATAGCATCGACGCGGCCCGAGCTCGAGGATGTGTTGTTCAGCGATCTCGCCAGGATGCTGGTTACCCCCGACACCGTCGAAACCCACCGCCAGCTAATCGCCGAGTGGAAAGCACAGAGCTGAGCCAAGGTTTCTTCCCTGCCCTGAGGGCGGGGTGGTCGAGCGGAGTTTGGGCCGGGGGGAGCCAAGGTTTCTTCCTCGCCCTGAGGGCGGGGTGGCTCCGCCGAAGGCGGAGACGGGGTGGGGGAGGCAGTTCCTCTACGAACTAGTAGGAGGCCACCACGCCCAACACGAACCCACACTCAGAGGGCCCGGCGTGTTCCGGGCCCCTCTTGTCGACAACCCCCGTTGTCCGAACCGGCCTTCGGTTCATCGAGTCATGTCCCTCTCGAGCCGCGTTCTGACATTCTTGGAAAGATGTCAGATCTGCCACCCGGGCGGACATACGAGTAGGAATGGCACAGACGACCGCAGGGGAGACGGCCGTGACAGCAGAGGCAGCAGCCGCAACCTTCGAGGCGATGTACGCCGCGAACGTGCGCGATGTGCTCGCCTATTGCTTGCGCCGGGCCTCCTCCGCCGATGCCCACGACATCACCGCTGAAGTGTTTACGGTGGCCTGGCGCCGGCGGGGCGAGCTCCCCCCATCCTCCGAGACCCTTCCCTGGTTGTACGGCGTGGCCGCCAACGTCCTCAAGAACCAGAGCAGATCGACTCGCCGAGCTCTCAACCTGACCGGCAAGATCGGCTCACAGCCTGAGCTCACAATCCCCGGCCCGGAGGCACAGGTGGTCCGCCGGGCTGAGTACGAAGAGGTCCACCGGGCCATTGATTCCCTCAAGCCCAAGTACCGGGAGGTTCTCAAGCTGGTCGAGTGGGAAGAGCTCCCGCGGGCGGTAGTCGCCGAGATGCTGAGCATCTCCCGGGCCGCCGTCGACCAGCGCATCCATCGTGCGTACCAGCAACTCGAGCGTCGGCTCAAGCATCTATCTCGCACCCCGTCGAACCTGAAAGGAGGCGAGCATGGCGCACAACAAGCTTCGTGACCTCGTGAAGGCGTCGAATCCGGTCTCATCGCCGGACCGCCTGCTGCCAAACGATGAGGCAGTCCGTGCCCTGTTCGCAGAAGTCACCCACCGCGCCGGCAACCCCCCGATGTCCGCCGACCTTCTTGACACAACCGTCGAGAGGAGACGAGACATGCAAACCCAGAAACAACCCAGGTTGACGACGTTGCCGCCCAGGCGCCCACGCGGCCGGAGATGGCTAATCCCAGCGTTCGCTGGTGTGGTAGCGGTCGTGGCGCTCGTGGTGGCAGTCGTGCTGCTCAGCGGTAACGAGTCGACGCCGGACGTCGCCAATCCGACCGCGGCGCCTGCCGCAATTCCTGAATCGACGGTTCTGACGCCGCTCGAGGTTGGTGAAGCGCTGAATCGGGCCACTCGCGACGGCGACTGGGAAGCGGCTCGCGCGCTCTACGCCGACGACGCCACTTACCTGGAGGTGGGGGGTGCTCCGGTGCCCATGTCCGGCCTGGCGACCGGCGACAACTTCAATTTCACTTACGATTGGGACGGCGACGGGACCTACAGCATTTTCGACCGTGAAGCCGGGTATCTCATGAATGAATACGTGGCGGGCGTCGAGGACCGGTTCTCGTGTGTCCAGGCGGACTCGACAACTGTTGTGTGTGACATCGTCTCGGTCGGTTATCGCTTCTTAGACGGCGGGCCAGTCGAACAGTCGAATACTTACACCGTCGTCGATGGGCGTATCACTCATCTGACCTGGGAGTTGACGGTCTTTGTCGGTTTTGGCGAGGCGAGAGGCCTCAAGATTGAGTACCAGGACTGGGTCAGGGCCGAACGCTCTGAGGCAAATGTGGACGAGGCCCTGTTCGCGTTTCTCGGCACACCGCTGGTGGTCCCGGAAACAGTCGAAACCCACCGCCAGCTCATTGCCGAGTGGAAAGCTCAGCGCTAGCTGTCAGTCCCCCCGACCATCGGTCGGGGGGAAGGTACCGCTCGCCGGAGGCGAGGGGTAGGGGGGCAACGAGCAAGCGGACCAAAGGAAGAACACAACAGAGAGGGGCTCCAAACGGAGCCCCTCTCTTCGGACGTCCCCAGTCCGATTCGATCCCTACGTTCCCGCCAGCGCCTCCGACCTCACAGGTTTCTGCGTCCTCAAAGAAATCCGTGAGGTTCGCGCTCTTCTTCGGAATGTAGGGTCCGTAAGCGCCACCAAGGAGGAGTGGTGGGGACAGCCCCCAGTTCGGATGCGAGGTTTCGCAAGCTCTACGAGGAGCACTATGCCGACATCCGTTCCTACTGCCTCCGCAGGCTCCCGGTCGACGCCGCCAACGAGGCCGCCGCCGAAGTCTTCATCGTGGCGTGGCGCAAGCTCGACAAGGTTCCCGGCGGCACCCCTGCGAGGATGTGGCTCTTTGCCGTTGCGCGCAATGTCGTTGGCCATCAGCACCGGTCCCGGTCTCAAATGAAGCGGCTCCGCTCCAAGCTGCAGCAGACCGCTGATCGGCATGCCGACGTCGCTCCGGCCGAGTCGGTTGTGATCCGTCGCAGCCAGGACCGGGCGGTGCTGGATGCGCTGGCTCGGATGAAGCCCGATGATCGGGACCTCATCCGCCTCAAGATGTGGGAGGAGCTGAGCCACGCCGAGATCGGCCAGGTGTTCGGCATCTCCGCCCACGCGGTGGACATGCGGCTACAGCGAGCCGGCAAGAAGCTCGCTCGACTGCTGTCCGCCACCAAGGTTGTTCGTCCCCAGACGATTCCGGAAGGAGGTGAGCTGTGACACATGATCAAGCCTTCGAGGCTGTCAGGCAGGCAGATCCGCTGCCGACTGACTCAGCCGGCCCTGACGGTTTCCTGTCGCTGACGGCTCTCCTCGATCGAATCGACGAGAGGAGCACGAACGTGCAAACCCAAGAACGAATTGATGGGGCGACCACACCGCCGCCCCCGAGCAGCCGGCCCCGGTGGCTGGTTCCCATGCTGGCCGGTGCCGCGGCAGTGATTGCTGCGATCGTCTTCGTAGCGCTCGTGTTCACCGGCAACGATGAGCCCGACGTCATTGAGCCCGTACCGCCACCGACCACAGTGGCGACATCGACGACGCTGCTCGAGGCGGCCGTGCTGTCCCCGCTCGAGGTCACCGGCGTCTACAACGAGGCGGTTGCCGCCGGGGATTGGACAGCGCTGAGAGCGCTGTATGCGGATACGGCCGAGTTTGAGGTCAACTCGGAAACCGGTGAGACGTTTGTCGAGCGGGTGGCGCTGGTCGACCTTGTGCCGCAAACACCCTACGACTGGGATGGTGACGGCCTCGTCGATGGGTTCGATGCGCTCATCGACGACGCTGCGAAAGTTGCCGCGCACGGGACGACTGCCTTTGTCTCGTGTTCACAGCTCGACGCTGGAACGGCCGCATGTCAGGAGGTGTGGGAAGGCCACGCGTTCGCGCGTCCGGAAATCCCCCACAACACTTGGACGTTGACCATCGTCGATGGTGTGATCACAACTCACGTTCTCGAAGTAGTCCGTACGGACAACCCCTTCGACACTGACTTGACGTCTCAATACAACCTGTGGGTCTCCGACAACAAGCCGGAACTCTCCATCGTGGAACTGTTCGACGACATCATCACGCTCGCCATCAGCCCGGACACCGTACCGGTCCATCGAGAACTGATCGCCGAGTGGCAGGCGGAAGGGTAGCTCTCGTCCCCCGTGCCGAGCGCGGGGGGCAAGGGACACTCCCTAGCACCCACGCACCTTCGGAAGCCCCCGCTGCGGCGGGGGCTTCCTACAATTCCCCCTCATGTTCGAAACTCTCACCAACCGGATGGGCGGGGTGTTCACGCTCCTCCGCAGCAAAGGTCGGCTCTCCGAAAGCGACGTCGATGAGGCGCTGCGCGAAGTTCGCCTCGCCCTGCTGGAAGCCGACGTCAATCTCACCGTCACGAAGTCTCTAATCGCCCGGATCCGGGAACGGGCGGTGGGGGAGGAAGTACACGCCAGCCTCACCCCCGGTCAGCAGGTCATCAAGATTGTCAATGAGGAGCTCATCGGCACGCTTGGAGCGGAAGCCGCCGAGCTCTCCCGACCGAAGGCGCCACCACTTCGGATCCTCATGGTGGGCTTGCAGGGCTCGGGTAAAACCACCTCGGCTGCCAAGCTCGCTCACCGCCTCAAAGAAGACGGCAAGCGGCCAATGCTGGTCGCAGCCGACTTGCAGCGTCCGGCCGCCATCGACCAGCTCGAGCAACTGGGCGAGCGCATCGGGGTGCCGGTGTTCGTTGATCGCAAAGGCAAGCCGGCCCGGCTCGTCAAGGCTGCGTTGAAGGAAGCGACGAAGACCGGCGCCGACGTTCTAATCGTCGACACCGCAGGCCGTCTTCAGATCGACACCGACCTCATGGACGAGTTGGCGGCCGTGAAGAAGGCGGTTGACCCGGACGAGATCTTGCTGGTTGTGGACGCTATGACCGGCCAGGAGGCGGTCAACGTTGCCACCGGTTTCCTCGACAAGGTTGATCTGAGCGGTGTGGTCCTTTCCAAGCTGGACGGCGACGCCCGCGGGGGAGCGGCCATCTCGGTGCGCGAGGTCACCGGCTGTCCGATCAAGTTCGCCGGCATTGGCGAAGGCATTGGGGACTTCGAGGTGTTTCACCCGGATCGGATGGCGGGCCGCATTCTCGGCATGGGCGACGTAATGACCCTGATAGAGAAGGCCGAGCGCACCTGGGACGAGGAAGAGGCGGAGGCGGCCGTTGAGAAGATGCGGGAAGCCACCTTTGACCTGGACGACTTCCTGGCCCAGTTCCAGCAGATCAAGAAGATGGGGTCTTTGACGGATTTGGTTGGTATGCTTCCCGGCGCTCCGGCCGGTCTCGGCGATGTTGAGATCGACGACCGGGACATGGCGCGTGTCGAGGCGATCATCCGCTCGATGACGCCGGAGGAACGCAGAAATCCCAGGATGATCAAAGGTGGTCGGCGGCGCCGCATTGCAGCCGGCTCTGGGACAAACGCTCAGGCAGTGAATAGGCTGCTCAAGCAATTTGGCGAGACTCAGAAGATGATGCAGGATTTGGCTTCCGGGACCGGCACCCAAGCGATGCTGGCCAGGGCCGGCATGCGTCGGACGAAGAAGAAGAACCGCCCCAAGCGGGCGAGCAATAGGAAGAGGTAATCGATGGCGGTCAAACTCCGCCTCATGCGGATGGGCAAGAAGAAGCACCCCACCTACCGGGTGGTGGCCGCCGACTCGCGCTCACCCCGCGATGGCCGGTTCATCGAACTGATTGGACGATACGACCCGCACCCCCATCCCTCAGTGGTCGAGATCAAAAACGATCGCGCCGTGCACTGGCTCGAGGTCGGTGCCCAGCCGACTGCGGCCGTGAAGAAGTTGCTCGAGATCTCGGGCGCCTGGGGCCAGTTCCGTGTCAAGCGCGGTGACGTCCACATTGTCGGTGAGGTCGCTCCGCCCGAGGAGCGAGAGCGCAAATCGAAGAAGGCCAAGGCCCGGGAAGCCGAAGAGGCCGAGGTAGCGACTGAAGAGCCCGTTGCAGAAGAGCCGGCTGCTGATGAGCCGGCTGCTGAAGAGCCCGTTGCTGATGAGCCGGCTGCTGAAGAGCCCGTTGCTGATGAGCCCGTTGCTGAAGAGCCAGCATCAGAGGCCGTGGCCGAAGAACCGGCGGAAGAAGTCGTTGAAGAGGCTCCGGCTGCCGCAGCTCCGTCAGCCGAGGCAACCGCCGAGCCCGGAGCGGCGGTTGAAGTCGAAACCGAGCCAGAGGAAGAGGAGGCCACCTGATGGCCAAGGGCGATATCGTCAAGAATGTTGTGGCCTACCTGGTCGGCGAGATTGTCGACAACCCCGACGAGGTCACCATTGACATCGTCGAAGAGGGCGATGATGAGATCACGGCAGAAGTGCGCTGCGCCAAGCCGGACATGGGCCGGGTGATCGGCCGTCGCGGCCGCGTGGCTCGTGCTATTCGCACCCTGGCTCAGGCCGCCGGCGAGGAAGAAGGACTGACGGCTTCGGTCGAGTTCGTTGACTGAGCGGGTCCCGGTCGGATCGTGCGGCAAGGCCCACGGCATCCGCGGAGAGATCGCCGTCTACACCGACGTTCCCGAGATCTACGTGGCGGGGTGCCGGCTCCAGAGTGAGCGCGGTTCATTCACCGTCACCGCCTCCCGGCCCCACAAGGGCCATCTGATAGTTGCCTTCGAGGAGATCTCAGACCGCACTACTGCCGAGGGGGTTCGCAACTTGGAGCTTGTGATCGACTCCAACCAGCGGCCTGAGCTGAGCCAAGACGAATTCTGGGTCAGCAGCCTGGTTGGCCTGCAGGCCCAGGATCGAGGCGGGTCACAGCTCGGCATCATCTCCGGTGTGGTCACCACCGAAGCCCAGGACCGGTTGGTGGTTGATACCGGCCACGGTCAGGTTGAGGTCCCATTCGTACCGGAACTGGTGCCGGAGGTCCTCGAGACCCATGTTGTGGTGGACCCGCCGGTCGGGCTTTTCGACTAGAGGTTCCGAACTTCCTCTAGTTCTCGTCTCGCCAGTCGAGCCAATCCTGGACCGGAGCCAGGTCGTAATCGGGGCCGTTGAGACCGAGCGTGATCTCGTCGAGGTGGGTGAACTCTGGTCCCGGTCCCGTCTTCTTCCACTCGACGCCGGCCGAGCGGCGGATGGTGGCCGGATCCCGTCCGACCTTGGCGCACCACTCGTTGAGAACGTTGTTCTTGTGGGGGAACTTCTCCGGATGCCAGAAGTAGTGCCAGGTGTCGGCGTACTCGGCCGCCATCCGCAGCGTCTTCTTCTCGCCCCCGCCGCCGATCATGATGGGCATCGGGCCCACCGGCCCCGGGTTCAGCTTGGCGAGACGCTCCTTGATGATGGGGAGGTCACGGTCGAGATTGTCGAGGCGCCAGCCGGCGGTCCCGAACTCGTACCCGTACTCGTTGTAGTCACGCTCGAACCATCCGGAGCCGATCCCGAGAATGACCCGGCCACCGGAGATGTGATCGACAGTGCGAGCCATGTCTGCCAGCAACTGAGGGTTGCGGTAAGAGTTGCACGTGACCAGGGGGCCGATCCTTACCCGCTCCGTCACCTCCGCCCACGAAGCCAGCATGGTCCAGCACTCGAAATGGGCGCCGTCCTCTTCGCCGTACAGCGGGTAGAAGTGATCCCAGTTGTAGACGATGTCGATCCCCATCTCCTCGGCTTTGACCACCTGTCGGCGGATGGTGTCGTAGCCGGCGTGCTGGGGATGGAACTGGACGGCGATTTCGGGCATGGAATGTGACCTCTCACAAGCGGATGAGTCACGAACCTAGTGCGGGAGGCGTTGCTACCTCAGTCGGCCCTGGCGATGTTGATGTTGCCCGACACGCTCTTCGCCCGAACGTCGATCTGGCGCCCGCCGCCGGGAGTGGGCGAGTCGCTTGGGGAGGGGAGGTCGACCCGGCCACTCAAGGTGCGGATGTCCAACTCGACCCGGCGGCCCGGCGGAATCCGGAGGTCCAGTCGACCCGAAACGCTCTTGGCGATGAGCGTGTCGCCTTCAAAGCGTTTGACCAGGACATTGCCGGAGGCGGTTTTCACGTTGAGCCCGCCCGACATGGTGCCCAGGTCGATGCTGCCCGAAGCGGTGGCCACCGAGCAGTCGTCGGCGGCTTCGACAATCTTGACGTCGCCGGAGGCCGATACGACCCGGGTGTCGCCACCGGCACGGCTGATGGAAACGTCGCCGGAGGCCATCTTGACTTCGACCCGGCCGGAGGCATCCTGGATGTCGACGTCGCCGGAGGCGGAGCGGGCGGTCAGGTCGCCGACTGGTCCCCGCACGTCGACGTTGCCAGAGGCCACGCCCGTGCTGATATCGGTTCCGGCCGGCACTTCGAGACGGACCCGGTAGGACCCGCGCAGGCGCCCTTCCTCTCCGATCTGGATGTGATCGCGGAACTGCTCGACTGGCAGCTTGTCCGGATTGGAGGCACTGATCGACACACCGATAGTGCCGGCCGGCCCCTCATCGATGTGGATGTTGCCCGAGGCGATGCGAACTTCCACGTCGGGGTGGGAGCCCACTTCAAAGGAAAGGATGCGCTCTCTCACAGGTCGATGCTCGTTCTGACTCGATTGCCCCGACCGCTCTTGGAAGGCTTGGCCTTGGAGGCCAGCGTGCTGACGACATAGCTGTTGACGGAATCGCCGGTGTCGAGGGCGGCATTCTCCAGCAGGAGCTTGAGGCTTTCGGGCAACCGCAGGGTGAGTCGTGCTTCATTGCTGCCGGAGGTGATTTCGATGTCGGCCTCGCGCTGCTGTACCTGCAGCTGGGGCTCTCCATCGGTGATGACCAGGCTGACCCGGTAGTCGGGCAGCTGAGCTCCGACTTCGAGGGCAGCCTGCTCGGCGAGGGTGGTTCCGGCCTGGCGCAGGGCCGGTTCGAGAACGGCGATGAGGGCAGCGGCCGCTTCGGTGATGTCAGAGTCATCGGCGGTCAGTTCCAGCTGGCGATGGACGGCGGCCTCGAGTTCGGTGAAGACGGCTGAGATATCCATCAGGAGCGAGTGTCGGTCCTTTCGATGATGCTGCGCCGGGTGCGCCGTGTGTGGCGCTCTTCGGCTATGGCCTGGATGATGCGATGGTCTGCGTACATGGTTCCCCCTGGGGATCTGTTAGCTGCGGCTGTCGGAGCGGCGGGTAGGGAAGCGGTGGCTGGAGATTGCTTTGGCGGCTGTGTGGGTGGTGAACATTTCGGGGCCTCCTGTCAGGGTGACTTCTTCTTGATGTCACGATGATGTCACACTGACATCGACATGTCAACCCCTTTTCTGGAATTCTTTTTCATGTCTTGTCGTCGGCCCCCGGTAGCCTGGCTCCTCGATGACCCACCCCGAACCCGATCCGGCTCTCGCTCTCGAATACCTGAGCGGTGTCCGCGACTCGCAGCCGCTGTTCGCCGAGGCGGCGAGGATGCGTGACGCAGCCAAAGGGCGCACAGTCACCTACTCGCGCAAAGTGTTCATTCCTCTCACCACGCTGTGCAACGACACCTGTACCTATTGCACCTTCGCCAAGCCGCCGGGGGCAGGAGGGGAGTACCTCGAGCCGCAAGAGGTCATGGCGGTGGCTCGCCTCGGTGAGCAACACGACTGCACCGAGGCGCTCTTCACGTTGGGCGACCGTCCTGAGCAGCGCTGGTCCGAAGCACGCGAGTTCCTGGCCGCGCACGGCCACACCACAACGATGCAATACGTCCAGGAGATGACCGAGATGGTGGCCGCTGAGACGGAGTTGTTCCCCCACGCCAACCCCGGGCTGCTGAACGACGACGCCCTACTGGCGCTGCGGCCCTCCAACCCGTCGATGGGCATGATGCTGGAGAACATCTCGCCCCGGCTGATGGAGCCCGGCATGCCCCACCATGGCGCCCCCGACAAGGAACCCGGGCTGAGGGTCGCCACCATCGAAGCGGCCGGCCGCACCCGGGTTCCGTTCACGACCGGCGTGTTGGTCGGCATCGGCGAAGAACCCGAGGAGGTGGTCGACAGCTTGTTCGTTCTGGCCGACCTGCACGAGACCTGGGGACACATCCAGGAGGTCATAGTCCAGAACTTCCGTGCCAAAGCCGACACCCGCATGCGCCGCTCAGCCGAGCCGACCGTCCACTACTTCGCCAGGGTGGTGGCCGTGGCCCGCTGGATCATGGGGGCCGAGATGAACCTCCAGGTCCCGCCCAATCTCACCGAGCGTTACGAGGTGTACCTCGACGCCGGCATCAACGACTGGGGAGGAGTGTCGCCACTTACCATCGACTGGGTGAACCCGGAGCAGCCCTGGCCCCACCTGGGTGAGTTGGAAGCGCGCACCGGCGCCGCCGGATTCACGCTGAAACCCCGCCTTCCGATCTATCCGGAGTTCATGACCGAGGAGTGGCTGGACCCGCGGATGATCGACAAGGTGCGACAAGCAGTAGACGTTGATGGATACGCGTTGGCGCCTCGCCGCCAGGAGATGGAGAAGATGGCGTGACGATCACGTTCTGTCAGGTGCGCCCGGCCGCCGATGAGATCAGCGAAATATGGGCCACAACCCGCCGCAAGGAGGGAAGCCTGGTGGCCGAGCTGCCCTCTCTGGACCAGGTCAAGCGGTCGACGCTGCTGGCCGGCGGCCTGCTCCCGGTCTCGGGGTCGGGAGACCTCGACGATCCTGACCCGATCGCCTGGGTAGTGGATCCGGCTACGGCTCTCGACCTCGCCAAATCCGGCATTGCCGGCTGGCGGCTGACTGTGAGCCACGACGGCCCCGCCGAGCGGGTGCTGGATGCCATCACCCGCAGCCGGGCAGGCTTTCTGCGGACCGGCCGCAGCCGGGTTGCTGAGGCGGTAGTCCTGACCGGGTATCCGGCGGTGGAGGCCCGCGTCTCGGTGTTCGTCGACACTGTTGAGGAAGCGGTGGCTGCAGTCGACGTCGGAGCCACCGATCTGATGCTGCGGGGCTGGGATGGCGAATCGATCGGCGAGCTGCGTGACGCAGTGTCGCCGGCGAGGCTGACGGAGAGAACCGCCCTGGCTCCGGGACTGGATCTCGACGAAGTGCGGGCGGTGCTGGATGCCGAACTGTTCACCGGCTATTTGCATCAAGTCGACGGGAGTGGAGTGGCCCGGCCCCGTTACGAATGGGCTCCCGGCAAACCGGTCGACCCGCCGGTACCGGCCGGCCGTCTGTCGCTGGAATGGGAGGACCCGCTCTGGCTCGGCGCCGAATCAGCGCCCGGGGTCGACCGGGTCGAACCCGGCTTGCGGGGCATCCTTACCCGTTCACTGGCCGGGACCCTCCCCTCCCGTGATGAGATCGAAAGGCTGTTCCTGTCCCGCGGTGACGAGGTGGAGGCAGTGGCCGCTGTCGCCGACGAACTGCGGCGGCGGCGCAACGGCGACGTCGTGACCTATGTGGTCAACCGCAACATCAACTACACCAATCAGTGCTACTTCCGGTGTGGTTTCTGCGCCTTCTCCAAGGGGCCCAAGTCGTTGAACCTGCGGGGCGACCCCTACTTGCTCAGCCTAGACGAGGTGGTTGAGCGCACCCGCGAGGCCTGGGACCGGGGGGCGACCGAAGTGACCTTGCAGGGCGGTATTCACCCTGAGTTCACAGGAGACTTCTACGTTCATGTCACCGAGTTGATCAAGTCGGCCGTTCCCGAGATGCACGTTCACGGCTTCACCCCGCTCGAGGTGTGGCAGGGAGCCGAGACCACCGGGGCCACCGTCCCTGAGTTCCTGGCCCGGTTGAAGGCGGCCGGCCTGGGAACCTTGCCCGGGACCGCCGCCGAGATCCTGGACGATGATGTGCGGCGCCATCTGTGCCCCGACAAGATCGGAAGCGCCGAGTGGGCCTACGTGATGATCACTGCTCACGAGATGGGCCTGCGGTCCACTTCCACCATCATGTTCGGCCACATCGACGGGCCCCGCTCCTGGGCCAACCATCTCCAGGTGCTGAGGGACATCCAGCGCCGCACCGGCGGCATAACCGAGTTCGTTCCCCTTCCGTTCGTTCACATGGGAGCGCCCATCTACCTGCGGGGCCGTTCTCGGCCAGGTCCCACCTGGGACGAGGTGGTTCTCATCCATGCGGTGGCTCGCATTGCCCTGGATGGGCTCATAGACAACATCCAGGCTTCCTGGGTCAAGCTCGGATTAGAGGGCGGGCGCCGCTTGCTCGACGCCGGCTGCAACGACATGGGTGGCACCCTGATGGACGAGAACATCTCCCGGGCGGCCGGCGCCGAGCACGGCCAGTTGGCAACCCCGGCCGAATTGGAGGCCGCCATCCGCCAGGCCGGGCGCACGCCGGCGCGTCGCAGCACCGTCTACGAACTACTCGAACCGTCGGAGACCAGCTGACGGAGGCCGCTCAGCGAGCGGTGCGCAGTGTTACTGCGGTCCCGGTGGCCGTCACTATGAGGCAGTCGCCCAGCGCCGTGTAATCCAGGTTGACGCCGATGACGGCATGGGCGCCCCTGGCCACTGCTTCGCGCACCATCGCCTCCTGAGCGATTCGCCGGTCCGAGACCAGTTCCTGGCGCAGCGAGTCGGCTCCGGCGGGAGAGTTGAGCATTGCTCCCAGCCCCGGCTCATCGAGAGCGCAGGCGGACTCGCCGGTGACCATGCCCAGATTGGTGTCGATCTCCCAGTTGGGGACAGCGGTGGTGGTGGTGACGATGGGACGCCACACCTTGGTGCCATCCAACTCGCGCACCCACCCCTGAACCGATTCCCGCCACAGGTCGCCCCACTCCGGAGCCGGGTGTTCGTCGACCGGCGTGGCGGCGGGTTGGGGCGCTTTCGGCTCGGGCTGCGGTGGCTCAACCATGATCCAATCGGGCGAGACGGTGGCTGGAATGGGATCGGGATCGACGGTTGCTGGGACCTCGACGGTGGATGCTTCCCACTCGACAGTGGTTGCCGGCCGGATATCGACGACGATGGCGTCTTCCTCGGCAGACGGGGGTTCCTCGACTGGTGGTTGCTGCTCGTCGCCCAGGCTGCGGCGGGCAGCGGCCAGCGCCTTCAAGAGCGGACGCACATTGTCCTCTATGGGCTGATCACGCCTTTTGGTGGTCCAGAAATCTTCCACCCTGCCCTCTTGTGTCATCGTTCCCCTGTGACCTCCAGCTTCGGTCAGGATAACCTGTACCGGTGAAATTCTCGGTGATCACCATGTTTCCCGAGTTCTTCGATTCTCCCCTCGAGGTCAGCCTCGTGGGGCGGGCCCGGCGGGGGGGGATCGTGGACGTGGATGTGGTGGCGCTCCGTCGTTATGGACTGGGACGTCATCAGAAGCTGGATGGCGCCCCCTTTGGGGGTGGGGCCGGACTGGTCATGCGAGTCGAACCGCTGGCAGCTGCTCTCGAGCCGGTTCAGGCCAGCCACAAGGTCTTGCTGTCGGCGGCCGGCCATCGCCTCACCCAGGCCACTCTCGACCGGATGGCGGGGATGGATCATGTCACGCTGGTGTGCGGCCGCTACGAAGGCGTCGACGAGCGGGCAGCCCAGCACCTGATGGACGAGGAGATTTCCCTGGGGGACTACGTCCTCCTCGGAGGCGAGGTAGGCGCGTTGGCAATCATCGAGGGCGTGGTGCGACTGCTGCCCGGTGTTGTCGGAAACCCCGAATCGGTGGTCAATGAGTCGTTCCGGGACGGGTTGGTTGAAGAACCGCAGTACACCCGGCCAGCGGTCTACGAGGGATGGGAGGTTCCAGAGGTTCTGCTGTCGGGCGACCACGGGCGGGTGGCAGAGTGGCGCCGGGCCGAGCGCGAACGGCGGACCCGCGAGCGTCGTCCGGAGCTGTGGAAGGAACTAGCGATAGACGAGGACCCGGAGTAGAGTTCCGCCGTCCGGCAAGCGGCCGGGCTTCCTTTCGCGGAGATTCCATGGGCATCATCGAAGACCTAGAGAACGGCTATTTGCGGGACGACATCCCCGATTTCAGCCCGGGCGACAACGTCAAGGTCCACGTGCGGGTGGTCGAGGGTGGCCGGGAGCGCGTCCAGATCTTCGAAGGCGTCGTCATCGGTCGCAGCGGGGCCGGGGTGCGGGAGACCTTCACAGTTCGCAAGGTCGCCTTCGGAGTTGGCGTTGAGCGGATCTTTCCGGTGCATGCGCCGATCATCTCCAGGGTGGAAGTGGTCCGCCGGGGGGCGGTCCGCCGGGCCAAGCTCTACTACCTACGCGACCGGGTTGGCAAGGCCACTCGCATCAAGGAGAAGCGCTGACGGGTCAAGGTGACGGGCTGCTGTTCCGATACTCTCAGCGCCCAATCCTTGACTCTGGCTAGCGTTTCTCCATGACCTCAGACCCCATTCCCGAAGAGGAGCTCCCGTCGCGGAAGCGGTTGGAGTCGTTTGCGACTGGTCCCGAGTCAGAGGTCCTCAATCCGATCCCGCCCCAGCCCGTGGCCCCGCCGGCCAACGCCGACGTTGAACGGTTGGAGGCTCTGAAGCGGAGCCTGGGCGAAGAGATCCCCCCCGCTTCCCCGCCGCCCGAATCTCCCTACAGGTCCGAAGACGAACCGGAGACCGGCGCCGGTAGTCCGTCGGCAGATCCTCCACCGGTCGGGGAAGAACAGTTCGAGGAGCTGACGAAGAGGGAGAAGCGCAAGCAGAAGCGAAAGAACCGCTCCTTCTGGCAGGAATTGCCGATTCTCATTCTGGTGGCGCTCATCGTGGCAATCGTCATCAAGACCTTCTTCTTCCAAGCCTTCTACATCCCGTCGGGCTCGATGATTCCAACGCTTCAGATCAACGACCGGGTGCTGGTCAACAAGCTGTCCTATCGTTTTGGTGCCGTGGAGCGGGGAGACATCCTGGTCTTCGACTCCCCGGAAGCGATCGACGTCGACCGATCCTTCCCCTCGCGGGTGGCGCGGTCGATCGGCGAGGCGACCGGGCTAACTTCCCCGGACACCGTCCTGATCAAGCGAGTGATCGGCCTGCCGGGAGAGACGGTCGCTGTCCGCGACAACCAGGTGTACGTGAACGGCAATCCCATTGCCGAGCCCTATCTGCCCGACGGGATTGCCATGCGAGACTTCGATGAGCTGGTGATCCCAGCCGATCACGTGTTCATGATGGGTGACAACCGCAATCAGAGCCGCGACAGCCGGGTATTCGGGCCGATCCCCCGGGCAGACATCGTCGGCCGCGCCTTTGTGACCGTCTGGCCCCCCGGCGCCTGGGGTGGGTTGTAGGCGTCGTGTCGCAGGCAAGGCCTATATGTGGAGCTGGCAACCACTCATTGGCGGCGGTCCGGTCTAACGTGGCCGCTACAGGAGACAGGAGAGTCGGGTGAACGAGGAAGATCTCGAACGGTACGAAACCGAGGTCGAGCTCCAGATATACAAGGAGTATCGGGACGTCCTGCCCATGTTCAAGTACGTGGTCGAGACCGAGCGCCGTTTCTATCTGGCCAACACCGTCGACCTGCAGACCCGCCAGGTGGGTGATGCCATCTACTTTGAGATCCAACTCGAGGATGCCTGGGTATGGGACATGTATCGGCCGGCCCGCTTTCTGCAGAACGTCCGGATCATGAGTTTCCGCGACGTCAACATCGAAGAGCTGGAGCCGGGAAGCGCGCTCTAGCCAATCAACGCCTTGCCCGCTGGGGTGAATCGCTGGCTGCCGACTACCTGGTCGAACGCGGCGCGGTGGTGGTCGGCCGCAATGTGCGGGCCGGCCGGGGTGAGATCGACCTGCTGGTCCGTTGGGATGGGAAGCTGGTGGCGGTCGAGGTCAAGACCCGGCAGGGCGGCGACCCCCGGACCTCCTTCACTCGCGACAAGGCGAGCAAGGTGCGGGCCACTATGAAGCGTCTCAAGCCCCGACCGCAGCGACTTGACCTGGTGGCGGTTGAAGTCGGGCCGGCCGGAGCAGACATTCGCTGGCTTCCGGGGGTGTGAGCCTCAACCGGCCGGGCGCAGCCGCAGCTCTTTGAACCAGCACCCACGGTGCCAGTGGCGACGCAGGTCGGGGGCTTCTTCCGGGATCACCACCAGGTGCCCCAGACCCACCTGGATGGTGTTCGAGCAGCCCGGGCACAGGTAGGGCTTGCGGGCGGCGTAGGGCTGAACCACCGTGACTATTTCTACGCCAAGAGGGCCCACACCAGCACTCCGGCGGTGACGATCAGCGCCACGACCACCACCACGATGTCGGCTAGGTCGCGCTGATGCGATCGGAACGGATTGAAACCCATGGTTCGAATGCTAGAAGCCGGGCGCCGGCTACCGGTTCTAAGCCAGGAGAAGGGCGTAAGACTGGAAGTTGGTGGGGGCCGGCCGGCTTCCGACGAAGAGGATCAGGAGGACCACCAGCACCAGTATCAGCCGGGCGGCGATGGCAGCCTGCCGGCGGCGGCGCCGGCGGCGATGGGTGCGGCCCAGCTCGCGGCGGTCAAGGACACTGTTCGGGTCGATGGTCGACATCTGGGTAACGGTGGTGGCGACGAAAGGGGCAGGGCTTTCAACCGGCACTGTGGCGACCACGGCCGGTGCCAGGGGCGGCGAGGAGGCCTGGGCCGGCGCGATGTTCACGGCCGCCGGGATGGTTCCGGTCCGGGTCGCGGTCGGCAGCGTGATCCGGACCGGCTGGACCGATGCCCGGCCGTTTCCGTCCCGGCACCCTTCCCGGCAATACCGGGGGATGGGCCCACGGGCGCCGACGCGGACCTCGGTTCCGCACCGTTCGCAGTCGACGCTCTGGGGGCGGCTCGGACGGGTCCGCCTGCGGCGGCAATCGGCGCAGTAGGCGGGCACAGGTCCTTTGGCTTTGACGGCAACGGTTGTACCGCAGCGTTCACACGAGATTGTTTCCGGTCGACCCACGGACCCATTTTACCCACAATGAGTGGTCGGCGCCCACACGTTCTGTGTGTGTCGCATCTGCCGCATACGTTGACCACATGTTCGCATCTATCGCATCAACCGCCCTCATCGGCGTGGAATCACGGCACGTTCAAGTCGAGGTGCACGCCGGACAGAGCTCCCAATCGTCATTCTCGATAGTGGGCCTGCCCGACACAGCCGTCCGTGAGGCCCGGGAACGGGTGTTGTCGGCCCTCGCTTCATCCGGGTATCGAGTCCCGGACCGTCGAATCACCGTCAACCTGTCGCCGGCCGATCTTCCCAAAGCCGGTTCTGCTTACGATCTTCCGATTGCCCTGGGAACCCTGGTGGCGATGGGCCAGGTCGAGCCTCACGCCGCCCGGGTGGTGGCGCTCGGTGAGCTGGGCCTGAACGGCGAGGTGAGAGCCGTGCGAGGTGGCCTGGGGGCGGCGGTGGTGGCCCGCCGCCTCGGTCTGCCGTGTCTGCTCGCTCCCGATGCGGCCGGCGAAGCGCGGCGAGTGAACGGCAGCGAGGTGCGCGGCGCCGGTGACCTGCGGGAGGCGGTTGCGGTTGCGCTCGGCCTGGCAGAGGGGGCCGCCGTAGCGCCTTTGCCCACGCCGGCGGGCGGCTCGGGCCCCGACCTGACTGAAGTCCGCGGACAGCTGGTGGCCCGGCGGGCGCTGGAGGTGGCAGCTGCCGGTGGCCACCACCTGATGCTGTTCGGGCCTCCGGGAGCCGGCAAGACCATGCTGGCGGCAGCCATGCCATCGATCCTTCCGCCGCTGTCGGACGAGGAGGCCCTCGAGGTGGCGCTGGTGTGGGCGGCGGCCGGATTGATGCGAAACGGTTCGGTCACGGCCCCCTTCCGCAGCCCCCACCACACCGCCACCGTGGCCGCCCTGGTGGGGGGAGGCAGCGGCCTCCCCACTCCCGGCGAGGTCAGCGTGGCTCACCGGGGCGTGCTCTTCATGGATGAGCTCGGTGAAGTACCGCGACGATTGCTGGAGGCTTTACGCCAGCCAATCGAAGACGGCCACGTCACCATCGCCCGACGCGGCCACACCGTGCAGTTCCCCTCCAGGTTCCAGTTGGTGGCCGCCACCAACCCCTGTCCGTGTGGCTTCAAGGGGGACCGGCTGGTGGGATGCCACTGCACCGCGGCCGCCCAGGATCGGTATCGGGGTCGCTTCTCAGGCCCGCTGCTCGACCGGCTCGACCTACGGGTGCGGGTCGAGCGTCTTGATCTGGCCGCCATGACTGGGCCGCCCGGTGAACCCTCGGCCGAAGTGCGACGGCGGGTGGTGGCGGCCCGGACCATCCAGCTGGAGCGGGGCGCTATGAATCGCAGGCTGACCGGCCGACAGTTGGACGATCAACCCTTCACTTCGGCGGCAAGGCGACTGCTGACGGGGGCGGTCGATCGGCTGCGGTTGACCGGGAGGGGCTGGGATCGGGTGCGCAGGGTCGCCAGGACCATCGCCGACCTGGAGGGCTGTCAGCAGATAGATGATTCGGCCGTTGCCGAAGCCCTCGTCTATCGGGCGGAACCATGAGCGTCTCGGACCGGCTGCTGCTGGCTTCGCTCGGGCTCCACCCCGGCCGGGTCCGTCGGCTGCTGGCCGAGTGGGGGACTGCGGGCGCGGTACTGCGAGCGATCCGGCTCGGGCAAATAGAAGTGGCGGGCTCGAGCCGGGACCGCCTGGTCGGCGACCCGGCCCTGGCAGCCCAGAGGGCTGGAGCCGAGTTGGTAGTGCGAGAAGACCTCCCGGCCGGGTTGGCCGGATTGCCGGATGCCCCCGACCTGCTCTATGTGCGCGGAACCCTCACAGTCGAACCGGCGGTGGCGATTGTGGGCACCAGGCGAGCCACTACCTATGGCCTGGGAATCGCCCGGAGCTTCGGAAGGGCGGTGGCCGAAGCAGGGTGGCCGGTGGTCTCGGGGCTGGCCAGGGGAATCGATGGGGCCGCCCACGTCGGCTGCCTCGAAGCCGGCGGCCTCGGTGTCGCCGTGCTCGGGTGCGGTATTGATGTCGCCTATCCGCCCGAGCACCGCCGGCTTGGTGAGCGACTCGTCGAAGGTGGAGGAGCAGTCATCTCCGAGTACGCCCCGGGAGCCCCGCCCGAAGCTTGGAGATTCCCTCCCCGAAACAGGATCATCAGCGGACTGGCCTCTGTGGTAGTCGTCGTTGAGGCGGGAGTGAAGGGTGGGGCGCTGATCACGGCCGCCCGCGGCCTCGAGCAGGGCCGGTTGGTTCTGGCCGTACCGGGCGACATCGATCGAGATGCCTCACGGGGCTGCAACCTCCTCATCCGCGACGGGGCCCACCCGGTTCTGGACGTTGAAGATCTCGTTACCAGCCTCACCTTCGCGCTCGGCCCACCACCCCGGTCTGTCGCCGTGGGTCCGGATGATCCGATCATGTCCGCCGTCCGGGGTGGCGCGATGACGCTCGAGGCCCTGGCTCACGAGTTGGGGCTCTCGGCTGCCGAGACCGTTAGGCGGGTCGCCGTCTTGGAGGCGGCCGGTGTGGTGGTGATAGAGAGCGGGGTGGTGGCCGTGCGAGTGTGAGACACCGCCGGTCCGGTACCCTTCCGCCGAAGATGGACAATGAGCTTCGGGATATCGGGGAAGCCTGCGAAGTGGTGGCCGAGCGAGTGGTCGAACCAGTTCAGGGCATGCATCGGGTTATCTCTTCCCGGACGTTCCGATACCTCGGGCCGCCCGGTGAGCCGGTTCGGGCGGTATACGAGCCGGTGACCGATGGCATCTATCGCACTATTCCCCGCCTGGTCCGGGTAGCGGGGGCGGGAGCCGCAGCGGCTTTGGCGCAGCGGGCTCCTGAGATTGAGCCGGTCTCCCGATCGCGTATCGGGTCGGGATGGCAGGCGGCTGTTAACGCCCTGTGGGGAGATCGCCTGGTCGAGAGGAACAACGCCCTGGCGGTATCCCTGACGGTTCGTAGCGGTTCCCAGCCTGTGGGGGTCGACCGTGGTTCGCTGGCAGCAGCATTCCCCGATGCCACTCCCCACATCGCGGTTTTGCTTCACGGCCTCGGCCAGACCGAGCGGTGTTGGAGCGGGGGATCCGGCGACTTGAGCGGCGTCCTCGGCTCACTGGTCGAGACTCCCGGGCTCACTCCGGTTCCGGTTAGGTATAACACCGGGCTGCCGGTGGCCAGGACAGGTGACGAGCTTTCCCATCTGCTCTCCTCAATCCGCAGAAACTGGCCTGTGGAGCATCCGGTTGTCTCTCTGGTCGGCTACTCGATGGGCGGATTGGTGGCTCGCCGGAGTTGGGCGACGGCCGCGGCGTCCGGCGAGGCATGGGCCGAGGAGGCCCGCCACCTCATCACCATCGGCGCCCCGCATCGCGGTTCTCCACTCGCACGAGCTGCCGCCGCTGGGGCGGGAATCCTGAAGCTGAGCAGGACCAGCCGCCCGCTTGGGGAGTTTCTCGATGCTCAGAGCGTCGGGATGAAGAATCTACGTGATGGGGCCGGCGTGGCCGAGATGTGGGGCGGGGCGGTTTCCGCCAACTCGGCAGGGGCGGCTGCCGGGCTCCGCGAGCACGTGATCGCGGCAGTAGTGACCGGTGACTCTTCCCATCCGGTGGGAGCCGTGGCCGGGGACCTTGTCGTGCGGGTGGGAAGCGCTACCGCCGGCACCGCTCATGCTGCCAACGTACGGGTGCTGGGCCGACGGCGCCACTTTGACCTCATGAGGGATCCCGAGGTCACCGCGCAAGTGGTTGGATGGCTGAGCGACGTTGACGCTAGTGACTAGTCACATGTCGCACGCTTTTCGCGGGCTGTGACATAGGATGGTCCGATGCCCCCCTTCCTGCCGAAGTGGTCGCGTGGCGCGGTCGAGGACTATCTGGACCGTCTGACCCACCAGCGACGGCTATCTGACAACACCGTCGCCTCGTACCGGCGGGACCTCATTGCATTCTTCTCGTTTGCCGACACCCACGGGGCCTCCTCGTTCGCAGACGTCGACCGCCGCCTGATTCGTCGTTACATCGCCGGCCTGTCCGAGCGAGGGTTGGCGGGGCGCTCGATGGCCCGCAAGGCCTCGGCGGTCCGCGCCTTTTTCTCAGATGCTGCCAAACGGTCGGTAACTACCTTCAATCCTGCCGAGGGCATTTCGATTCCGCGAACACCTCAGTCACTACCCCGGGTCCTTTCTGCGGCCGGGATCGCCGCCGTCCTCGATGACCTGGATGGCCCCGATCCCGTTGAGTTGCGGGACCGGGCCGTGCTCGAGTTGCTGTACGGCTGCGGTTTGCGTGTGGGAGAACTTGCCGGGATGAGGTGCGCCGATGTCGACGCGCGCTCCTTCATCCGGGTCGAGGGCAAAGGCAGCAAACAACGCGATGTGCCGGTGGGGGATCCTGCGCAAAAGGCACTCGCCGCATACCTGGCCGATGGGCGCGGCCGGCTGGCAGGACCCGGGGCCGGCGACGAACTCTGGTTCGGCGTCAGGGGCGGGGTCCTTGATTCTCGCGGTATTAGACGTATCGTTTCTTCCCGGCTGGGAACATTTCCACACGCTCTGCGTCACTCGTTCGCCACCCATCTATTGGAAGGCGGAGCCGATTTGCGCGCAGTTCAGGAGCTCTTAGGCCACAATGAGCTTGCCACCACCCAGATATACACTGCAGTAACCAAGGATCATCTCAAGGCCACTTATGAGCGAAGCCACCCGCGAGCCTGACGACAACGGCGTCCAGGAACTCTGGACCCAATTCAAAGACACGGGCGATGCCAAGGCCCGCGAGGGCCTGATCCTCCATTATTCGCCGCTGGTCAAGTTCGTGGCCGGCCGGATGGGAGTGGGCCTGCCACGCAACGTCGAGCAGGCCGACCTGGTTTCCTACGGCATCTTCGGGCTCATCGATGCCATCGACAAGTTCGACCTGGAACGGGGCTTCAAGTTCGAGACCTACGCGGTCAACCGCATCAAGGGCGCCATCCTCGACGAGTTGAGGGCCCTCGACTGGGTTCCTCGCTCGGTGCGGGCCCGGGCCCGCGAGATCCAGCGCTCACTGGCCGAGATGGAGCACAGTCTCAAGCGGACGGTAACGGACGAGGAGCTGGCCGCCCATATGAATCTGCCGGTGGAGGTCCTCCAGGATCAGCTGGCCGAGATCTCAACTCTTGGCCTGGTCGCCCTGGATGAGTTACTGAACACCTCCGAGCGGGACTCGGCGTCGGTGGGGGATCTGCTGCCAGATCCGCGAGCGGCCGATCCAGTGGCCGAATTCGAAACCGACGAGACCAGGCGGGCACTCGCCGAGTCCATCAACCGCCTCAACGAACGCGACCGTCTGGTAGTGACGCTCTATTACTACGAAGGGCTTACGCTGGCCGAGATCGGCGACGTGCTTGGTGTGACCGAATCCAGAGTCTGTCAGATCCACACCAAGTCGGTGATGAGTCTCCGCAACCGCATGATGGAGCCGATCTTCAAAGGCGGCTGAGACCCCGGTCCAGGACGGGATGGGGGAGTGACCACGAGGCACTAAGCTGCCGCACATCACACACGCCTTGCCGCCGCCGATCCGCGGTCGGAGCTTGCTCCGGGATCGGTGTTGGGCGGGCGGACGAACCAACCAAATCAAGGAGAAATAGCCGTGTCCACCGTGACCATGAAGCAGCTGCTGGAGGCTGGAGTCCACTTCGGACACCAGACCAGGCGTTGGAACCCCAAGATGAGCCCGTACCTCTTCGGCGAACGAAACGGGATCCACATCGTCGACCTTCGCCAAACGCTCACCCAGCTGCAAGACGCTTACAAATTCATCGAGGAACTGACCGCCAAAGGTGGCACCGTCATGTTCGTCGGTACCAAGAAGCAGGCCCAGCACATCATGGCGGACGCAGCTGAGTCTTCCGGGATGCCCTTCATCACCAACCGCTGGCTGGGAGGCATGCTCACCAACTTCAAAACCAGCCACAAGCGGATCCTCTATATGAAGGAACTCGAGCGGATGGACGAGTCGGGAGAGATGGAATCTCTACCGAAGAAAGAGCGGATCCGTCTGCGCCGCGAGAAGGGCAAGCTGGTCAACAACCTCGGTGGCGTCCGCGACCTGACCCGTCCACCGGATGCGCTGTTCATCGTCGACATCCTCACCGAGCACATCGCCGTCAAAGAGGCGACCAGGCTGGGGATTCCCATCGTGGCGCTCGTCGACACCAACTGCGATCCCGACCCGATCACGATTGTCATCCCCGGCAACGACGACGCCATCCGGTCCGCGCAGCTGTTCGCCGACTCACTGGCACAAGCCTGCATAGCCGGCCGGGCCCGCTTCGAGTCCGGGCAACAGGCAATCGCCGAGGGCGATGACACGCCGGTCGAATCCGCTCCCGAGCCTGTTCCAGAGGTGGCGGTGGCGGCTCCCGTTCCTGAGCCTGTTCCAGAGGTGGTGGTGGCGGCTCCCGTTCCTGAGCCTGTTCCAGAGGTGGTGGTGGCGGCTCCCGTTCCTGAGCCTGTTTCAGAGGTGGAGGCTGCG
>Ga0255049_10000512_pt1 | contig 23785 bp, 14 predicted proteins | sample JV7_2_3_MG_FD_183615 | JGI IMG/M metagenome (GOLD analysis project Ga0255049, IMG submission 183615) | Seawater microbial communities from Jervis Inlet, British Columbia, Canada - JV7_2_3 | ecosystem: Environmental > Aquatic > Marine > Inlet | place: Canada: British Columbia | collected 2016-10-06
GACGATAGAGGCACGATTTTGCGTCGCTTGATCGACCATCTTGGTCAGGATTTTGATTATCTTTGCCCGGTTTGGCAGGTCAGTCAGCGGGTCGTGCAGCGCATGGTGAGATATGCGTTGTTCGCGCTCGGCGATTGCCAATTGCATGGCATTGAAACTTGAGGCGAGTTCGCCGAACTCATCGTCCGAACGGACCTCAACTTTCCGATCGTAATCACCCGAGATCATACGTCTTGCCGCGGCAGCTAATGTATTGAGCGGTTGCGCGATTGTCGATGAGAACCAGGCACCTGCGATCGCCACAAACATCAACAGCGCGGCACCGAAAGCGATCAGGCCGCGTCGAGCGGCGACATACGGTTGCATCGCTTCTTGTAACGATCGCTGCAACACGACAAGTACGGTTTCATCACCGCGGACAAATGCCGTCTGAATCGTCAGTGACTGGTCTGTACCGTCGCTTGCCATATAAACAATGTCGTCTCTCGAATTGAGTTTTAGATCCAGTGGTGCCGTATCGCGACTCGAAACAATCGTTGTCGGTGGAATGTCTGTATGAATAATTGACGTATCCAGTCCCGTTAATTCACTGACGCGCGCCGCAAGGTCGGCATCGATTCGAAAACCCAGCACGACCCAGCCAATCATCGCAGGAGCGCGTATAGGCACCGAGAAGACGTGATACGCGGTGTCGGCAACAAAGGCTGTAGATTCGCGAGGCTGCTGGCTTGAATCATCGATAAGACGGGCTGGGTCCGCAATTCGTGCAGCACCATACTCGACGGTACTTACGATCGGCGCTCCGTCAAGGTCGAGGATTGCAGTGAGATCTGCACCAACTCGCTTGCCGTGGTTATGGAGTACGGAGCGAATCGTTATTGCATCTCCCGTAGCGACGGCTTCCTTCAAACCGTAGTCGGAGGCGAGAACACCCACACTTGTGCGTAATTGTTCTGCACGAGCGGCGAGATATTCGTTGACGATGATAGCGCCGGAATCAAGAGATTCGCGTGCTCTCAGCTGGATATCCTGCTCGACAGTGCGCATCACGGCATATAGCGTGACGACCTGCGCGACGCAGAGCGGAACAATCATCAAAAGCAGCAGCTTGCTGCGAAAACTGGCGCGTAATTTCATCGTGACGAACCGTTGTTGCGAGCCTCGGTGTGCCCAGGTTCCTAACGTGCATAGTCGTCAGAAATCAAAGCCTTATGAATATTAGGCAGATTTAGTCAAATGGAGTGTGCGGCAGTTCACGGTTAGCTGGTGCCGTGCAATGGTCAGAGTACTAATTACTTTGTATCGTCTGTTCTTCACGCAGGCCGCGGTACAATCCGACGCACATGATTAGCAGTACGAAGCCGAATGGCAGTCCGACCGAGACTGTCAAAGCTTTCAAAGATTCTATGCCGCCGCCGAGCATTAACGCCATTGCGACGAGCCCTGCGAGTACGCACCAGAACACGCGCTGAATCACAGGAGCGTCCATTTTTCCTCCCGCAGTGATGGTGTCCATGACCAACGAGCCCGAATCGGCGGATGTTACGAAAAAGATCGCGATTAGTAACACGCTGATCGTCGACACGATTTCAGTATATGGGAGTTGCTCCAGCATCTTGAACAGCGCGAGTTCTGGTACGGAATCAGCCACGCCTCGGTAGCCGTCGGTAAACAGTTGATCAAGCGCGGTGCCGCCAAAGGTGGACATCCAGACCAGTCCGATCACGGTTGGAATGATCAGGACCCAGACAATGAATTCGCGCACTGTCCTCCCGTAACTTACCCGTGCGATGAACATGCCGACAAACGGTGACCATGATATCCACCATGCCCAGTAAAAGGTCGACCAGTTGTGCACGAATGCAATGTCCTCTCGGCCGATCCAATTGCTTAGACCAGGCAGGTAGTAGAGATAGTCGATGACGGACTTGAATATCGTGGCAAGCACAACCAGGGTTGGGCCTGCAATCAACACAAACAACCAGAGCGCGCCGGCGAGACCCATGTTCAGTTCGCTGAGACGTTTGACGCCCTTATCGAGGCCCGCAACGACTGATACAAGCGCGATGGCAATAATCACAAGAATCAGAATTACCTTGGTCGTATTGCCAGGTGGGACGTCAAACAAATAATTAAGGCCGCCGGCAATCTGCTCTGCGCCCAAGCCTAAGGAAACGGCGAGACCAAACAGCGTGGCCAGGACGGCAACCGTGTCGACGAAATGGCCGAACCACCCCCAGACAGCATTGCCGAAAAGCGGGTAGAACGCGGAACGCATGGTGAGCGGCAGGCCGCGGTTAAAACAGAAGTACGCCAGGGAAAGACCGACAACAGCGTAAATGGCCCAGGCATGCAGACCCCAGTGATTGATAGCCGCCGCCATGCCGACAGCCCGCGCCGCTTGGGTGTCCGCCGGGTCGATGCCGATGGGCGGATTTAGTGTGTGGGTAACGGGTTCGAGTACCCCGAAGAACATCAAACCTATGCCGACGCCAGCAGCGAACAGCATGGCGAGCCAGGCCGGATAGCTGTAGCGTGGACGTGCTGCAGATCCGCCGAGACGTATTCGGCCGAGTTTCGAAAAAGCTACGAAGAAACAAAACACCACAAAAAAGTTAGCGGAGATGATAAAAAACCAGTCAAATTGCGACGTTATCCAAGTCCGCATATCGCTGAAGATCACTGCAGCCTGTTGCAGGAACAGCAGGGTGCCAACGACCAGGACAATAGCCAATCCGGCCGATACAGCGAATACCGGATTGTGAACGTCCAGGCCCAGTACTTGAATATTGTTATCACCGATCTCGTGATCGACGTCGGGATGTCGATTCACCGCAGCTGGTTCTTCGTTCATTCGGCACTCCTTAGTGCTCTCTTGAGTGGCTCGAGAAATGGCTCGAACGGTCGCCACGGCTCGAGCCCGGTTTCATAAATCGGTTGGCGCACCTGTTCGGAACTGGGCGTGCGTACCGAGCGTTCCGTTTCGTGATAGTTCAAACATGCATCTTCGAATGGCAATCCGCAATGCTCGAGCAGCCGGCGCACCTGGCCGTCCAGATCGGCAACGACATCTTCATACTGTACGCGCAACACCTTGCCGGGTAGGACGATGTCCCAATGATTCATTAGTTGCGCGTAGTCCCGGTAATACGCGCCGATCTCTTCGAGGCCGTACGTGAATGCTTGGCCTTCGGCGAATAACTGCTTGAAGCCGCTGAAGCAGCAAGACATTGGATGGCGGCGGGCGTCGATAATTTTCGCGTTTGGCAGTATCAGGTGGATAAGTCCAATATGCCGAAAATTGTTCGGCATTTTATCGATGAAAAACGGCGCGCCGTGCCGATGAATGCGCGTATCGTCAATGTACTGTTCGCCAAATCGCGCAAGCTCTTCGTCGTCAAGCTCGCCCAGGAGTTCCGGGTACTCGCTCTGATCACTTTGGCGCCCTCGGCGCCGTAAGCGTTGCGACAACGACAGTATGTTCGGCAATTCCAATGTGCCGTCGACCTGGGAATGGGACGACAGTATCTGCTCGAGCAGCGTTGAACCGGCACGAGGTAACCCCACGACGAAAATGGGGTCCGGGGCATCGTAACCCGCGCCGGATTTCCTCCCGAACAGCTCGGCTGTACATGCCTTGCGCTGCGCACCGAGATCCTCGGACATCTGTGCCGCATCGTAGCGGCTCTGGGACTTCTTCAGCCGGTTACCGCGTTCGTAATATTTGAACGAAGTTTCGAACGCTTTCTGGTCTTCGTAAGCTTTGCCAAGCGCAAAAAACAGGTACACCCGATCCAGATGTGAAAGATTGATGTTGCCTTCCAGGTCGCGCATGGTTTTGATTTCGTCGTCGCTGAACGAGTAAACCTTGAGATTCGCCAGGGAATAAAAGGCCTCACCGTAATGTGGCTGACTTGCGATTGCCGCGTGGTAGGAACTGACCGCCGAATCGTAATCGCCGCGAGTCTTGTACGCATGCCCTTTGGAGGTCAGCGTTACCGGATCTCCGGGTAGTTGCTCCAGTACGTCATCAAATGCGGCGATGGCGGCATCATAGTCGCCGGTCTGCATGCTCTCGACTGCAAACAAAGACTGGAATTGCAGATTACGCGGTGACTGATCCAACAAGTACTTCGCCTGATCGAGCGCCTGCTGGAATTTCTGCCGTTTTCTCAGCGCCTGTACATAGTCAACACGAACCTGGACGTTATCAGGCTCGAACACCAGCGCGCTTTCCAGCAGAAATTCGGCATCGTCGAGTACCCCTAGGCGCATACCAATATCCGCGAGCAATCGCATGCCCTCAACACTGTGCGGAACTTTTAGCAGAAATTGCCGGCAAATATCCTCCGCCTTGACCAGCCGTCCCTGGGCAATGAGGTCCGTGACGCCGAGCAGGGCAGACGGCAACGCCTGCAACCTCTCCAACTGAGCCTGAACCTGCACTGCCTGGTGCTGCATGCCCTTGTCGGACAAAATCTTCAGTTGTCCACGCCAGCTTGCTTCGAGTGCCGGATTGAATCGGCAGGCGCGCGAGTAAGCGAGGAGGGCATCGTCGGCCCGACCCATGTCCCGGAAAGTGTGGCCTTCTTCTTGGTGAGCGCGCCCATGCTCTGGCGCCACGGTCTTTAGTTTCGCCAACAATTCGAGCGCCGGATGAAAATCGGTTTTGTAGCGCCGGCAAACGGCGCTCATGTAGAGCGCCTCGGAATTCCCGGGGTCGGCCTCCAAAACGCCAGCCAGGTCGGTCAATGCGTCATCAAATCGTTTGGCAACAACTTTGTCCTGGATCGGTCGGAGGTCCGGGCTTGTCTGACCTGCTTGCACGTATTGTGTCCACCAAATTAGGAAGCGCCCCCAAGTGGGGGCGCCTCGCTCGATCTATGCTTCGTCTGTATCCGCTTAGAAGTTGAAGTTCAACCGTACTCCGATCGTCCGCGGTTGTGCGTAAGTCACGCTTTGCACGTCAAAAACGAAATTACGGGATACTTCGGCCCGCTCATCGGAAACGTTATTCACATAAAGTTCGGCTGACCAAGTGTCACTCGTCACGCCACCGGAAACATTGCCCATGAAATAGCTGTCCAGCTCATCCCGGTTAATGATGATGATGTCGCTGAACGACTCTGACGACCAATAGACGCCGGCCATGAAATGGGCGTACTTGCCTGCACTGCCAACGTCCCACTCGTATCGCGCGCGCAGGTTCCCCTGGAATTCGGGCGCAAATGCCAGCTCATCACCCTTAACGACATCGTCGGTTGGCGTCAGGACCGTAGTGATTTCAGTATCGAGAAACGAAAGCGCACCTGAGATAGTGAGGCCTTCCGCGGATTCAGGCAGCCAAATGAAATCGCCTTCAAGTCCCTTTACGTCAGCATGTGCCGCGTTGTCGGAGAAGAACAGGTTGACGATGCTGGTATCGAAAATAGTCGTCTGGAGATTCTCGACATCCACGAAGAACAAAGCAGCATTAAGTCTGAACCTGCCGTCCAAATAGTCAGACTTGATACCGACTTCGATATTCGTGACGTCGTCAGTATCCAGCTCATATGGAACGATAAATCCGGTCGGTCCCACGGCGCCGCCCGGTCGATTGAGGAGTCCCGGCCGAAACCCCTCGGACCAGGTCAGGTAATACATCTGGTCGTCGGTTGGTCTCCAGTTCGCTGTCACCTTGAAGATCGTACCATCAGCGACAGCCTTGTCCGGTGCTCCCACCGTGTTATCAGGCGCGAATTGCGCCGAAATATTTGTGCCAAACGCTTGCGCGTCAGTAGCCTGGCCGAAGTTGACGAATGACGAGTTCGCACTACCATGGAGGTCTACTTCGATGTCGTAGTAGCGCGCACCAACAGTCAGGGCGAATTGATCACTGAAGTCGTAAGTCAACTCGCCGAAGATGCCAAATTGCTCATCGGTGCGCAATATGTCGTTGCGGAATATGACGCCGGCCGGAAACGGGCCCGGATCGCTGTAGTAGCCGGGAAAGGCATTGCCGACCTCGCCGGTAACGTCGGTATTGGTCAACGGGTAGTTCGGTCCGAAGCCAAGCACTCTCCCGCCCATCCCGTCATCCTGCCATGAAGTCGCATTCTCCGATCCGGGATACGTAAAGTCATTGACTTCTGTTAGCTCGAGATCCTGGAAAAAGGCGCCGGCCGTCACACGAAACGCTTTCGCCTGGTCGGTCGAGAAGCGGAATTCGTGACTGGTAACCTCGATCGTGGATTGACTGTCGACGAACAAGTTCGGCGGTTGGCAGGTGCCATCGGGAAGGCCAGTCGGGCTGAATGTCGTATAAGTGACGTAATAGTCACAGACGTAATACGGAAGATATTGACCGACGAAGAGATAGTCTGTGTAGTCGATAATTTGATCGGTTTCGCGATCGGTATAAGCGCCGGTGTAGACGAGCTCCAGGCTTCCGATCAGGCCCGTCAGCGTCCATGCGATGTTGTCGAAACTGTCGCTGATGGAATCTTCGGCGAAGCGTTGGACTTCCAGGTCTCCAAGGTTGGGATCGGCAAAGAAGACTCCATCTGCATCGAGATCCTGGGTTTGGTAGGAAACAAGCAGGTCCCAGTTATCGCTGACATCCCAGGCCGCGCTAATTCGACCGCCAGTGTATTCCGTCGTGTTGATGTCCTTCTTGACGAGCGCGCTGTTATCGGCGGGCAGGAACGTAACGCCACTCAGATCGGCTCCCGCCTGGAATCCTTCTCGGTCCACACCGACCGGCACGCCGTTGTCGCGTACAAAAGTCGCGGACCTGAACCGAGCGCTCTGACTGACATCACGGGTACCGGCAACATTGTCGATCCAACCGCCCTTGTCGTCGTAGTAAATCACGCCTCGCAGCGCAAATGTATCGCTGACGGAAAGGTTAAGCATGGCTTCGACGTTCGAACTCGTACCGCCGTCGCTAATCGAGCCTGCACCGACCTTGACGTAGCCATACGTGTCGCCGGTGTCAGGTTTGTTGGTAATCAGTCTCACGTTGCCCGCTTGCGAACTGCCGCCGAACAGCGTGCCTTGCGGACCCGACAGGACCTCAATGCGCTGCAGATCGGCCGCATAGACATCGAGGTTTCGGCCGGGCTGAGCAAGTGGTTGTTCGTCGAGATAAAAGGCGACATTCGGTGCCAAACCTGCTACGCCTGCCGTCGTCAGGTTTGGCGTCGTCGACGCGACACCGCGAATGTAAATCGTGTTTTGGCTAGGGCCGCTGCCGCCCGCGGTAACACCCGGCAACTGCATCACATAGTCGGAAAAATTGGTGATGCCGAGCTCATTTAGGGCTTGGCCCGTAAGGGCCGTTACCGCAATCGGAACATCCTGTAATGATTCTTCGCGTTTGGTCGCTGTGACCACGACCTCTTCAATAACCGCTTGGGCGTTTGCGGTGCCCCACACTGCGCCGGCCGAGATTGCACACAAGACAGCTTGGCTAACCTTGCTTCGCTGATACATAGGATTCCCCCCGGAAATCATTAGCCGTTGACGCTACCGTAACGCCACTCGCGCGGTTAGTCCAAAAGCGACTTAGACTTAGTCTCGAGCGACAATGTCGCCGTTCTCCCAAATCCTCCCGCAGCGACCTATTTCCGCGCTACTGGCGAAAGCCGGGCGATTTATCGTCCGCGAGTCTAAGCAGGGCAGGCCACTCGTATTTTCCGTGCGGAAACAGGTCGTATTGACTCGCGGCCGCTTCACAAATGTCAGCCGGCAGCAATTCGAACTCTTGTCCGCTTGCGAGCACTAGCATCTGCACCTTGCAGGCCCGCTCGAGGTAGTACATCAACATGAATGCTTCGCCGACGGTGGCGCCGCAGGTCAACAAACCGTGATTACGCAGAATCATGACTCGCTTATCGCCGAGATTCGCGGCCAGTCGTTCTCTCTCGGCGACGTCTGTCGATAAGCCTTCATAATCGTGATACGCGACCTGATCATGAAACGGCATCCCGTCCTGGATCATGGTGAGCAACCCGTCCTTTACAACCGACACAGCGAGTCCAGCCTCCGAGTGGCTGTGCATGACGCAGTGCAGATCGGGTCGCGCGGCATGTATTGCGCTGTGAATGACAAAACCGGTGACATTGATGTCCTCGTCACTGGTGGCGGTGCCAGGATCGATGACAGTGCCATTCAGATCGATCGTGACGAGATTCGACGCCGTAATCTCGTCGTGACGCAGGCCGAATCGATTGATCAGGAAATGCTCGGATTCGGGGACTTTCGCGGTGATGTGATTCCAAATGATGTCCGAGAAACCGAACATGTCCGCGAGCCGGTAACACGCGGCAAGGTCGACGCGCATTTGCCATTCGGCTTTGGAATAATTCCCGGTTGAAGTTTGCTTAACGATAGTCATGAGTGTCTTGATTGCATCCTACCGTAAATTTTGATTGACGCTTAAAGCGTTGCTAGACAGAATCCGACCTCAGGCCCAATCAGCGGTCGGGACGAACGAGGGAACCGCATCATGGCACGACGATCCGGTGGCAGACAGGCACGTAAAGCGCTTAGAAGTGCGCCGCTTGCGGAAGATGTCAAACCTGTACATCCGGGTGAACTCGGTGGTCGATACCGGCCATTGAGCGATTCGGATATCGCGGCGATCGACGACAACATTTACAAGATCCTCGAAGAGGTCGGATTCAATGACGCGACGCCGCATTGCATCGAGACTTGTACCGCGGTCGGCGCGATTATGGGAGACGACGGACGGCTGCGGATGCCGCGAGCCGTAGTCGAGAAAGCCCTCAGTCAGGCCGAGCGAAACCTGGTCCTCTACGGTCAGGATTCGCAGCACGATTTGCAAATCAGTGGCAGCCGCGTGCATTTCTCGACCGCAGGCGCGGCGGTCATGATCGCCGACCCGGTCAATAATCTATATCGGGACTCCGAAGCGCAGGACTTGTACGACATGGCGCGTATTGTCGATACCTGCGAGCACATTCACATGTTCCAACGGATGTGTGTGTTGCGCGACGTAACCGACAACTACGAGATGGATCTGAATACGACGTATTGTTCGGTGGCGGGAACGAGCAAACATGTCGGCGCAAGCTGGACGCATTACACGCACCTCGAGAAGACGCTGGAAATGTTGCACATCATCGCGGGCGGTGAAGAACAGTGGCGGGCACGACCCTTCGTCAGTCAGTCGAATTGCTTCGTCGTGCCGCCGATGAAATTTGCGCAGGATGCTCTTGATTGCGTACGTGTTTCGGTCGAGGGCGGCATGCCCGTGTTGCTGCTGTCGGCCGGGCAAGCAGGGGCAACGACGCCAGCTTGTCTCGCAGGCGCGGTGTCGCAGGCCTGGGCCGAATGCCTCGGTGGCCTCGTGTACGTCAATGCGATAAAGCCAGGCGCGCCAGCGATTCTCGGCGCATGGCCGTTCGTGTCCGATCTCCGTACCGGTGCGATGAGTGGCGGATCGCCGGAGCAAGGCTTATTGTCGGCGGCTTGTGCGCAGATGGGCTTACATTTTGACTTGCCGTTCGGCACGGCATGCGGCATGTCCGATTCCAAGTTTCCGGATTACCAGGGCGGTGCCGAGCGAGCTTACACGGTGTTGCCACCGGCATTATCGGGCGCGAACATCGTCTACGAAGCGGCGGGTATGTATGCGAGCCTGCTCGGCGCATGTCCCGAAAGCCTGCTGCTCGACAACGATGTGTTGGGTGCGGCATTACGTATTACACGAGGCATAGAGGTTAATGAAAAAACCTTGAGTTTCGAGAACGTCCGTGATATTTGCATGGGCGGAATTGGGCACTACCTTGGATCGGATCAGACATTGGCTGTGATGCAAAGTGAATATATCTACCCGGAATTCAGTGACCGCAACAGTCCCAACGTCTGGGAGGAGAGCGGCAAACCGGTGCTAATTGAAACTGCGGTAGCAAAACGGGACGAAATCCTGGCAAGCCATTTTCCCAAACACATCTCGGACGAGACTGACCAAAAAGTGCGTGAGCAATTTCCGATAGCGTTAGCTCCCGAAGCAACAGGACGCGGCTGACATGACCGACGAAACCAATGATGACGATATCGATCTGAAGTCATTGTCCGACGAAGAACTTGTCGAGCAAATGCACGACGATCTATACGACGGGCTACTTGAGGAGATTGTCGAGGGCACCGAAATTTTTCTCGAGCGCGGATGGGGCCCGGAAAAAGTGCTGAACGACGCGCTTGTAGCAGGTATGACAGTCGTTGGTATCGATTTTCGCGACGGCATCCTGTTTGTTCCCGAGGTTTTGCTTGCCGCGAATGCCATGAAAGGCGGCATGGCAATACTGAAACCGCTATTGGCCGAGACCGGCGCAAAACCGATCGGCAAGATGGTGATTGGCACCGTTAAAGGCGACATTCACGATATCGGCAAGAATCTTGTCAGCATGATGATGGAGGGCGCGGGCTTTGAAGTCGTCAATCTGGGTATTAACAACCCGGTCGAGAACTACCTGGAAGCGTTGGAAGAGCACAAGCCGGACATCCTTGGCATGTCGGCGTTGCTAACAACAACGATGCCCTACATGAAGGTCGTGATCGATACGATGGTGGAGAAGGGCATACGCGACGACTACATCGTGCTGGTCGGTGGCGCGCCGCTCAACGAGGAATTTGCAATGGCCGTCGGCGCGGACGCCTACTGCCGCGACGCCGGTGTCGCGGTCGAGACGGCGTTAGACTTAATCGCTAAAAAGCGAGCGTTGTAAAAGCCCGCGCGCCTACAGCAACTCCACCGTCACTTTCTCAATTTTTCCAGTGAACGCGTTGTCACCCTCGGCATAATCCTCGGTTACAGGTGTTGCACCGTCGGTGCCCACATCCGCAGTCTCGTCCGCGGAAAAGAGGAACGGTGTGGTATTACCGATCTCGCCTTCGGCCACTTTCTGCCCATTGACAGTGATCGTTCCCGTTCCGCCAGAACCCGGATTGCCGCCCGCGTACTCGAACTCGTAACGGATTGTCGCTTTTCCGGGAGCTACGGGCCCTGCCGACGTAATCGTATAGCGCTCTATTCCGACCCAGTTATGCACATAGGAGACTTTGCCGCCCTTCATGTACAGACTCCAGCCGGCGAAGCGTCCGCCTTGAGCCAGGATGACACCGTCTGCACCACCTCGCGGGATTTCGACTTCAGCGGTAATCGAATGTGACTTGTTTTTCACATTGATGAAAGCGTTCTCGGTCATATGAGTCATGCCCGGATACACGGTCAATGACGTGCGGTCTCCCATCAGGTCCGGCCGGCCAGCTATCTTCGCGTTGAAACGCTCATAGACACGATCATCAAGCGGCAAAACATCGTACTTGATCGCTTCCAGCACAAAAAGATTTTGCATTTCCTGCAGCTTGGCCGGGTTCGACTCGGCGAGATCATTTGACTGGCTGAAATCCTCGGCAACGTGATAAAGCTCCCAGTTATCCTGGTCGAGCGGACCGTCCGGTGCACTTGCCCATGGAGTACGATGTTTGGCCGCAGCCACCCAGCCGTTGTCGTAAATCGCACGGTTACCGAACATTTCGAAATACTGCGTTGTGTGTTGATCAGCAGCATCCGCGTCGTCGAATGAATAACTCAGGCTCACGCCTTCAAAGGGTTTTTGCACGGTGCCATTAACCGATGTTGGAAAAGGCAGGCCAGCGGCGTCCATTAGCGTCGGCGCGATGTCCGTTACGTGATGCCATTGCGAACGAATTTCGCCTTTCGCTTTTATACGGTCGGGCCAGTGCACGACCATCGGGTTGCGCGTGCCACCGTAATGCGAAGCGACCTGTTTGGTCCACTGGAATGGCGTGTTTGTAGCCACGGCCCAGCCCGCCTGGAAATGCGGATACGAGGATGGGCCACCCCACTCGTCCATGTCGCCCAACTGATCCTCGACCGTAACCGGAATGCCGTTTAACGCAGTAGTTTCGTTAAATGTTCCGGTCAGGCCGCCTTCGGCGCTGGAGCCGTTGTCGCCAAAAATGTAGATGATCAAAGTATTGTCCAGTTCACCCATCGCCTCGATCGCATCGACCAGTCGGCCAACCTCGTGGTCGGTGTGTTCTGCGAATGCGGCGAATACTTCCATCTGAAGCGCATAAAGTTTCCGCTCATTGGCAGACAAGGTATCCCAGTCCTCAATGCCCGCTGGCTTGGACGCGAGCTCGGTACCCGCAGGTACCACGCCCAACTCAATTTGACGCTCCAGCGTCTGTTCCCGGTACACATCCCAGCCGTCATCGAACTGTCCCTTATATTTATCAACCCAATCGGCCGGCACCTGATGCGGCGCATGTGTGGCGCCAGTCGCGAAGTAGATGAAGAACGGTTTCTGCGGTGTCAGCGATTGCTGGGAACGTGCCCAGACAATCGCCTGGTTGGTCATGTCGGTGGTGAAGTGGTAATCAGGATCATCGGCTAGATGCACGGGCGCCGTTCCGTCGTGGAGGACGGGTGAGAACTGATTGGTTTCGCCGCCGATAAAGCCATAGAACTTATCGAACCCAGATCTCGTCGGCCAGCCAGTGAATGGGCCGGATACGCTGACCTCCCACGGTGCTGTTTCGTGATACTTGCCGAAGGCCGCAGTGCTGTAACCATTTAATCGCAGCATCTCGGTGACTGTCGCAACGCTTTGTGGACGCTGACCTCGGTTACCCTGAAAAGCGGTTGCGACTTCCATGACCGAGCCCGCGTTGGCCGAATGATGATTGCGTCCCGTCAATATCGCCATGCGCGTGGGCGAGCACAGCGCCGTGGTATGAAACTGGTTATAGCGAATCCCGTCGTCCGCGAGACGATCCAATGTCGGTGTCTGAATCGCACCACCGAATCCGTCCGAGGCCCCGAAACCGATATCGTCAATGAGTACGATGACAATATTGGGCGCTCCTTCAGGCGCAGTTACCGAAAACGCCGGTGGCGCAGTCGCTTTGCGTGCATCCATCTCGGTAATTTTTGGGAACACCGGGTCGGGAATCGGCAAGATCGTGCGGTCCGATTCGCCGGTGGTCGCATGTCCGGCAGTCGCCTGCGGATGGTGTGAACCATCGGTGCAGCCAGCCATTAACAAAATTAAACCAAGAGGAAAAAATAAGAGGCGGTTCTTGTTATTCATCGCAGGTCTCCAAATCGACCGACGATTATCCGCCTATTGTTTTCGATTAACAGCGAATTTTTTCGTTTTTTGGATCGAACATCGGTCGCAATGATGCATCGGCTGGAACGCGCACGCCGGCGACCTCTATCTCGTACTTGGCGTCCAGTACTTTATCCGGTTTGACGCCGCGATCGGTGTGCACGTAGCCCAGACCAATGCAGCCGCCCAGACTGTGACCGTACGCGCCTGACGTAATGTGCCCGACGATCTCATCGTTTCGCCATATCGGTTCGTTGTGATACAGCAATGGCTCGGGATTTTGCAGTTTGAATTGCAGCATGCGTTTGTCGAGACCGTTTTCTTTTTGTTGAATCAATTCATCCCGGCCGATGAATCCGCCGGCTTTGTCGAACTTGACCGTGAAACCGAGCCCTGCTTCGAGCGGTGTGTCCTCATCCGTGATGTCGTGACTCCAGTGCCGGTAACCTTTTTCGATGCGCAGTGAATTGAGCGCGTGATAGCCCGCATGCACGAGGTCGAACTGGTTTCCGGCCGCCGCGATTTCATCGTAAACGCCGAGCATGAATTCGGTGGGAATGTACAACTCCCAGCCGAGCTCGCCGACGAATGTGATTCGTGATGCACGCACGCGCGCATACGCAATTTCGATTTCCTGACTCGTCGCGAATGGAAAAGCTTCGTGGCTTATGTCGGCGGGTGTCAGCGATTGCAATAATTCACGGGATCGTGGACCCATGATCGAAATAACGCCCGTTCCGGATGTGACATTGGTCAGCACGCAATGCGCGTCACCTGGAATGTGCGACTTCAACCAAGCAAAGTCACGTATTTCCGTTTCAGCTGCAGTGACAATAAAAAATGCGTCAGCACTTAGTCGTGTCACGGTAAGGTCGGCTTCAATGCCGCCGCGCTCGTTAAGCCATTGCGTATAGATCAGCCTACCTGGACGCTGGTCAACGTCATTCGCGCAAACGTTATTAAGAACAGTGACAGCGTCACGACCTTCGAGGCGAAATTTCGCAAACGACGACTGATCAAACAGGCCAACGCTTTCCCGAACAGCATTATGCTCCGCCGCTGAATGTTCAAACCAGTTCTGTCGGCCATACGTGTATTCGTATTTCGGTTCGACGCCGTCGGGTGCGTACCAGTTTGGTCGCTCCCAACCAAAGGCTTCGCCATGACAAGCGCCGGCGGCAACGAGCCGATCGTGCACCGCCGACTTGCGTACGCCGCGGGCAGTTTCATATTGTCGGAATGGCCAGTGCGTCGCATACAGAAGTCCAAGACTTTCGCTAACGCGGTCGCGAAGATATTTTCGATTGCCCTGAAACGGCATGTTGCGTCGAACGTCAACTTCCCAGAGATCGACCGGGGGATAGCCGTCGCGAATCCATTCGGACATGACCTTGCCGATACCACCTGCTGACTGCAGCCCAATCGAATTCATTCCAGCCGAGACATAGCAATTCCTGAGTTCGGGTGCCTGGCCAAGGTGATAACGCACATCCGGTGTAAAGCTTTCAGGTCCGCAGAAGAACTTTTGAATGCCGGCATTTTGCAATGCCGGTATGCGTTCCATGGCGTCGTACAGTATCGGTTCGAAGTGGTCGAAGTCGCCGGCAATTTCATCGAAGCAAAAGTCCTCCGCGATTCCATCCATGCCCCAGGGTTTCGCGGATGGCTCGAATGCGCCAACCAGCAGCTTCCCGGCGTCGTACTTGTAATAAGTGCACGCGTCGTAATCGCGCAGGACTGGCAGACTGGGGTCGAGTCCTTCGACGGATTCGAACAGTGCGTAGTAATGTTCGCAGGCGTGCAAAGGCACATTGACCCCAATACTGGCCGCGAGGTCGCGAGACCACATACCACCGCAGATCACGACGTAATCGGTATCGATGTCACCGTCCGGCGTTGCTACGCCCGTGACTTTGTCGCCATCATTCCGAATCGCCGTGACCAAGGTGTTCTGAAATATCTGTGCGCCGTTGTTGCGCGCACCTTTCGCAAGCGCCTGGCTAATGTCCACGGCGTTGGCATAGCCATCCGACGGGATGTGGATGCCGCCGAGCAGGTCGTCGCTATGCACCAGCGGATAGCGTTCGACAATCTCATCGACACCGACGACATTAACCTCGAGGTCAAATACCTTTGCCATCGATGCGCCGCGCTTCAGTTCCTCGAAACGCTCGTCGTTAGTCGCCACCGAGATCGAGCCACACTGCCGGTAGCCGGTTGCCTGGCCGGTTTCGTCTTCGAGGCCGCGATACAACTCGCTCGTGTATTTCGCGAGCTTGGTCATATTGACAGAAGGGCGCAACTGCCCGACAAGTCCAGCGGCGTGCCAGGTCGTACCACTGGTGAGTTGCTGTCGTTCGAGAAGCACCACGTCGGAGAAGCCGAGTTTCGCGAGGTGGTAGGCAACGGAACAGCCAATGACACCGCCGCCGATGACGACGACATTCGCACTTTTCGGGAGATCAGCCATGCATCAGGCTCGCAATCGTTCATTGGCGGGATCGTGCGCCGGGTCTTTTAAGACTCGGGCTTGGCAGCGTTCGTCGAGCAGGCCGATCTCAAGTTCAGTACCGGACTCTGCCAGTTCGGGTGATACATAGCCAAAGCCGAGGCTTTTCTCGACGAAGTGACCGTAGCCACCTGACGTTGTCAATCCGACGCATTGATCGCCTGAAAATATCGGTTCGTTGCCACGCACATCCGAATCCGTTGCGTCAGTTTCAAAGTAAATAAGCTGCAATGTACGATCCTCGTCTTTTTGCGCCAGCGTCGCCGCCTTGCCCGTGAAATCGTCTTTATCCAACTTCAGAAAGCGTCGCATGTCGGCGTCGATCATCGTGACCTCATTGGTGAGTTCTGCACCCCAGCCGCGATAGCCCTTTTCGATCCGCAGGCTATTGACGGCATACAGTCCGAAGTCCGCAATGCCGTGTTCCTTGCCGGCCTCCCACAAAGCCTCATACAAGCTCGGGAGATCGGACATCTCGGGATGCAGTTCCCATCCCAGCTCGCCGACGTAATTGACCCTCAATGCGCGCAGCTTAACGCCGGCAACGGAAATCTCCTGGCCCGTGAGCCAGCGGAATGACTTGGTGGAAAGGTCGGCGTCTGTTAACGAACCCAGCACATCCCTGGCTTTTGGGCCGGCGAGTACGAGCACACCGCGATCGTCGGTGACGTTGCTAATCGTTACGTTTTCATCTTCCAGGCAGCCCTGCACCAGGTGATCGAGATCGCGAAGTTCCGCGCCAGCCGCCGACAACAGGTAGAAGCGCTCATCGCCTAGCCGGGTAATCGTGACCTCGCCGAGAATGCGGCCATTCTTTGACAGGATATGTGCGAGCACTATGCCGCCAGTCTTCAATGGCATGCGATTGGCGCATAGTCGATTGAGGAAGGTTTCGGCATCCGGGCCCGTTACGTCGTACTTGGCAAAGCCGCTGAGATCGAGAATTCCGACGCGTTCCCGAACGGCGAGACATTCGTCACGAACGACGTCAAATACATTGTTGCGACGGTAGTCGTATTCCTCGTCCCGTCCGTCCGGCGAGTACCACTTCGGTCGCTCCCAACCGAACGTTTCGGTGAACACGCCGCCTTTATTCTTCAGCTTTTCGTACAGCGGGCTTGTTCGCTGTGGTCGACCGGCGGGCAGTTCCTCGCCGGGCGGGATCGTCGCGTAGGTCATTTGATAGTCCTGGAATCCTTTCGCGCGCGCATAGTCTTCGTCGGCAAACACACCGAGCCGGCGAGGGTCGAAGCCCGTCATATTGATTTCCGAATCGCCGTGCAACATCCACTGTGCGAGGAACTTGCCACAGCCAGCGCCTTGCGCAATGCCGAACGAAGAGCCGCAACACAACCAGAAATTTCTAATTCCTGCGACCGGGCCGAGGTAGGGCGGCCCGTCGGGCGGATGCGGTATCGCGCCATTGACGATGCGTTTGATACCGGCTTCTTCCAGGATCGGCAGGCGTTCCATCGCGTAGCCGAGCCAGGGCATCAGTCGATCGAGATCATCCGGGAACAACTCGCTATCCGATGTCCACGGTGGAAATCCGTTCGGCAACCAGGCCTCGGTCATTTGAACGCCTTCGTAAATGCCGACCAGGCCCGACTTCTGTTCCTGCCGTATGTAGGAAGACGCGCGCGGATCGCGAATAACCGGGATTTCCTCATCGCGTTCGACGAATTCATCGACATTGCCGGTCACGACATAGTGGTGTTCCATGTTAACGAGCGGCATGTCGCTGCCGACCATTTGTGAGACCTGCCGTGCAAAACAGCCGGCTGCATTGACAACAATTTCAGCGATGACAGTGCCTTTCTCGGTGACGACTTCCCACTCGCCCGATGCCAGGAGCTTGATATCGGTGACGCGATTGTGGCGCTCGATTGTGGCGCCCATGCTGGTCGCGCCCCTGGCCATGGCGTTGGTGAGGCCGGACGGATCCGCGTGGCCATCACCGGTGGTGTAGGCGCCCGCGATGACATCTTTCGTGTCCAGCCACGGCACGATGCGGCCGATCTCTTCAGGACCGATAATTTCCATCTCGAAACCGACACTCTGGGATATGCCGTGTAAATATTTGAACCATTCGAGGTCCTGCTTTTCCCGCGCAAGTCGAATACCGCCGGATGGATGCCAGCTGACATACTGGCCCGTCATTTCCTCGAGTCGCGGGTACAGGTCGTTACTGTATGCGTGGATCTTGGCGAGGTTGTAGTTGCCAACGAGGCTCGGGCATTGCCCGGCAGCATGCCATGTCGATCCCGACGTCAACTCGCCTTTCTCAATCAACAGGCAGTCGGTGCAACCATCCTCGGCGAGATGGTAGAGCAGGCCGACACCCATGATCCCGCCGCCGATGACGACGATGCGCGCATGCGATTGAATTGTTAACTCCCGCTCGTGATTATTGGCGAACTATAACGCGCAAATGCGTTGATCTGATAGCCCGGTTTTTATTGAGGGGACAGTCGGTTTGCACTAATCTCCTTGGGTCTTACGAATTCGGGGATCGCAGGTGTGGAGGAAATAGCATGCCCTTGGAAATGAACAGAGAAGTTTTCATCACCTGTCCGGTTACCGGTTCGGGTGCTACACAGGACCGATCACCACACGTGCCACGCACGCCAAAGCAGATCGCGGATAGCGCGATCGAGGCCGCCAAAGCCGGTGCAGCAATTGTGCATTGCCACGTACGCGATCCGGAAACGGGCGCCTTTTCGCGGCGCGTGGACCTGTACCGCGAGGTAACTGAACGAATTCGCGAATCGGATACCGATGTTGTCATTAATTTGACGGCGGGGATGGGTGGCGACCTTATACTTGGTCCAGCCGATGCGCCATTGCCGCTGAACGAGGCCGGGACCGACATGGCCACGGCCGCGGAACGCGTCGAGCACGTGGCCGAATGTTTGCCGGAAATCTGCACGCTGGACTGCGGCACGATGAATTTCGCGGAAGCGGATTACGTCATGACCAACACGCCGGGCATGTTGCGCGCCATGGGGCAAATGATGACCGACCTCGACGTGCGCGTGGAAATCGAGGCATTCGATACGGGACATCTCTGGTTTGCGAAGCGTCTTGCCGAGGAGGGTGTCATCAAATCACCGATTCTCGTGCAACTGTGCATGGGTATTCCATGGGGCGCGCCAGACGATCTCAATACGTTGATGGCAATGGTAGCCAATGTGCCCGAAGACTGGCATTTCTCGGCATTCGCGCTGGGTCGCAATGAAATGCCGTACGTCGCGGCAGCTATTCTCATGGGTGGCAACGTTCGTATTGGCCTCGAAGACAACCTATATCTCGACAAAGGCGTGTTGGCGACTAACGCGCAACTGGTCGAGCGTGCCGTGGGCATCGTGGAAGCGATGGGCGCGACCGTCATGACACCCGCTGCCGTTCGCGAGAAACTATCTTTGCAGAAGCGCGCGCCTCGGTGAAAGCGGCGATTGTCGGCGGTGGTGTGATCGGCGGCGGTTGGGCCGCACGCTTCCTGTTGCACGGTTGGGACGTGTCCGTGTCCGATCCCAGCCCGAAGGTCGAAGCGCAGATCGGCGAAATCCTCGAAAACGCGAGACTGTCGCTACCGGCACTGGCCGATATAGCCATGCCGAGTGAGGGCAAGCTAACGTTCGCTAGATCGCTGCCCGAGTCGGTATCCGACGCGGACTGGGTTCAGGAAAGCGTGCCGGAGGAACTGGCGTTAAAGCACAAGGTGCTTGCCGAGATCCAGGCGAATGCGCCGGACAACGCGATCGTCGGATCGTCGACGTCAGGCTTCAAACCCAGCGAGCTTCAGGAGGGCGCGACGACGCCCGGGCAAATTCTTGTCGCCCATCCATTCAATCCTGTCTACCTGTTGCCGCTCGTCGAGGTCGTTACCGGAACCGCATGCGGCGAGGCCGTCCGCACCCAGGCTTGCGAAACGCTCAAATCCATTGGTATGGAGCCGCTGATTGTGCGTAACGAAATCGATGCACATCTCGCGGACCGATTCATGGAAGCCGTGTGGCGAGAAGCCTTGTGGCTCGTCAAAGACGATGTCGCGACCACCGAGGAGATCGACAATTCAATTCGTTATGGTTTCGGCTTGCGGTGGGGACAGATGGGCCTGTTCGAAACATTTCGGCTGGCGGGTGGCGAAGAAGGCATGGCGCATTTTATTCGTCAATTTGGACCGTGTTTGAAATGGCCCTGGACGAAATTGATGGATGTGCCGGATTTAACCGAGGAGCTTGTGCAAAAAATCGCGGATCAGTCCGATACACAATCCGGAAAATACGGAATTCGTGAATTGGAACGGATTCGCGATCGCAACCTCGTTGGCATGATGCGATCGCTCAAGGAACGCGATTGGGGCGCGGGTCGCATACTGAATGAAAATGACAAAAGGTTTGCGGCATTGGTCAGGGACGATAGCTCGACTGGCGAGTCGGCGCCGCAACGCCTGCTCGATCTGACGGTGTTGCCTGCCTGGATCGATTACAACGGCCACATGACCGAATTTCGCTATGTGCAGGTTTTCAGCGATAGTTGTGAAGCCCTTCTCAGGCTGGTCGGTATGCATGATGACTATGTTGCCGCCGGTAACAGTTATTACACCGCAGAGACGCACAATCAATTCTTTGATGAAGTTGGAGTCAATGAATCGTTTTACACAACCGTACAGATCCTGCTGGCCGACCCAAAACGATTGCACGTTTTTTATCGAATGCATGCGAACGAAGACGATCGACTGCTAGCGACACTTGAGGCAATGTACTTGCATGTCAATATGAAGACCGGCCGGGCCGTTGCGGCCGAAAGCGATGCGACGTCCAAACTGATGAAAATTGCAGAAACCCATATTGCGTTGCCAACACCAGAATCAGCGGGTCGATACGTCGGACAGCGATGAAGGATTAACACTATGAATTTCGAGCTAAGCGACGAACAGCAGATGATCGTCGACACGGTCAGGACGTTCGTCGAGAACGAGTTGTACCCACACGAAGAAGAGGTGGAGCGAACGGGCGTCGTGCCCAAAGAGCTCGGGCAGGAAATCTCGCAAAAGTGCCGTGACATCGGGTTTTACGCGTCCAATATATCCACGGAGTTCGGCGGTGGCGGATTGAACACCTTCGACTTCACGCTGTTGGAGCGCGAACTTGGCGCGGCCGCATATGCGTTAACCGTGTACTTCGGTCGACCGTCCGCCATTCTTGAGGCCTGCGACGATGAGCAGCGCGAAAAATACCTGTTGCCTGCCGTCAGGGGCGAGAAATTTGACGCGCTGGCGATGACGGAACCGGATGCGGGCTCTGATATTCGCGGCATGAAATGCGCAGCTGTCGAGGATGGTGATGACTGGGTCGTCAACGGCACCAAGCATTTCATCAGTCATGCCGATATCGCAGATTTTGTGATCGTCTTTATCGCTACGGGTGAGGAGGAGACACCACGTGGCATTCGTAAGAAGATCAGTTGTTTTCTCGTTGACCGCGGCACCCCGGGATTCGAAATTCGCCCAGGCTACAACGCGGTCTCAAATCGCGGATACCATAATTGCATTCTGAATTTCGATAATTGCCGGCTGCATAAACGGCAGATGCTTGGCGAGCCACACAAAGGATTTGAGCTCGCGAATCAATGGTTGTTCGCGACACGTCTGACAGTCGCCGCTTTTTGCGTTGGGCGGTCACGTCGCGTACTGGAGTACACGTTGCCATACACGGTTCAGCGTAAGCAGTTCGGTCAGTCAATCGGCAAGTTCCAGGGCGTGTCGTTCAAGCTCGCCGATATGGTGACGGAGATCGATGCAGCTGACTGGCTGACTTTATCTGCTGCCTGGCGCTATGACCAAAATATGGCCGTCAACCGAGAGATCGCGAGTGCCAAGTTGTTTGCCACGGAAGTATTGGGTCGCGTAACCGACGAGGCGCTGCAGATTTTCGGCGGCATGGGTCTGATGAGTGACCTGCCACTGGAGCGCTGGTGGCGCGATGCGCGCGTGGAACGTATCTGGGAAGGAACCTCCGAAATTCAAAGACACATCATTAGCCGCGAATTATTGCGGCCGTTGGAATCGTAAAATGGCTACAGAAGATGTAAGAACACGAATCGAAGGCGGCATACTGGAAGTGGTCATCGACCGACCGAAAGCCAATGCCATCGACAGGGCAACCAGCGTCCGGCTTGGTGAAATATTTTCAGACTTCCGTGACAACCCCAACTTGCGCGTTGCAATCATCACGGGTGGTGGTGAGAAATTTTTCTGCGCGGGCTGGGATCTCAAGGCAGCTGCGAGTGGCGAAGAAGTCGACGGCGATTACGGTGTCGGCGGTTTCGGTGGCATCCAGGAACTCGAGGACTTCAATAAACCGGTTATCTGCGCGGTCAACGGAATTTGCTGTGGCGGTGGTTTGGAAATCGCGTTAACTGCCGACATCATAATTGCGGTGGACAGTGCTTCATTTGCTCTGCCCGAAATTCGTTCGGGAACAGTAGCGGACGCCGCATCGGTCAAACTGCCAAAACGTATTCCGTATCACATCGCGATGGAGATGCTGTTAACGGGTCGCTGGCTCGACGCAGAGGAGGCTAATCGCTGGGGATTCGTGAACGAAATTGTGCCCGCTGACAAACTGATGGAGCGTACGTGGGAGGTTGCACGTCTTATCGAATCGGGTCCGCCACTCGTTTACGCAGCGATCAAACAAGTTGTGCGCGAGTCTGAGGACATGCAGTTTCTGCCGGCGCTCAAGAAAATTACGGGTCGCGAGTTCGATACCGTCGATACCTTATATGCCAGTGAAGACCAGCTCGAAGGCGCGCTCGCATTTGCCGAGAAACGTGATCCGGTCTGGAAAGGCAAATAGGGTGCATCGGTAGGGCCGCCCCTCCTTGTGTCCGCTTTTCCCAATAGCGGACGTTCAGGCTCAGCGAAAACCACCGAAATGAAGGTCCGCCAACGGCCAGAAGCGGCCATTCAAGTAGATTGTATTTCTTAAGCGTTTCCGGGCTATTTACGCCACATCACTCTGGGTATTCTTGTTTCAACAATTCGATCAATTCTTTCGCATTCGCTGCCAACCATGGCATTTCGCTGTCAGCTCGAGGTCTGATTCCATAGTAACCTCCCAGGATCAAATAACTGTTGACGACGAATTTGATGTCTTCCATGTTGTCAGTCAGCAGGGAGAGGTTTGTGTCCTTGTATGTCTCGTGAAACTGGGATTCGGGAAACGAAAATGAACTGGGCGATGCAGCGCCAAAAATTGCATGGACGTTCGGATAATTCATATCAATTACCGTGCCAGCAAGCGCCACGGAATTGGTGCCGACAGTTCGGTCAAAATCGAAGTCTCCCTCTAGGTGATTTGTAAATGCTTCGTATGCCGAGATCTTCTCAACCAGCTCTTGATTCTTCATTTGCCGCAAAGCACCTGAACTCTTAATCTGTTCCATTGCGGTCCGGTTCCAGGCATAGGGCCGGTAGAATGGCGCCCGCATGAGATAGTACAGATCGATATTCCTCATTTCTTCAAAGGGCCTGTCCTCTATGTAAGCAGCCAGGGTGTCGATCTTTTTGATCAATACATCAATCTCGGCCCTGATAACCTCAATCATGGCCAAATCTCGCTCCAAGTCCTTAATTAGGGCATGGGCATAATCGGCAATCTGTCGTTGCTCAATGCGCTCCTCATTCCAGTTGTTGATTTGTAACGCGATGAGAATGCCGAACACCACCAAAACTAGCTCGCCGATTGCATAGCCAAGGTATCTACGAGTCTTCTTACCGAGCAAGATCTCCTCCCTGATTTTTCGGAACAATCGGAACATGGGCAGACAGTATAGAAGATACATTCATTGCCGGAACAGCAGATGAACCGACGATTGTCGAGCCAGTGGCGATGTCCGCTTTGGGTCATTAGCGGACATTCAATATCTGCGATGCCCAAATACCTAGTCAGTCTTTTTACTGCATCGAAAGAATGAACAGTCCAGTGGTCGCGTCACTGACAATAATATTCCCGGATGGCAGTTCGCTGTTACTCTCGGCCGGGGCCCACTCCTGGACGCTCTCGGCCCGTCCACTGCCGGTACGTCTCGTCCGAGACGCCGCCGGGGTTCGCCTCGACGA
>Ga0255049_10000515_pt1 | contig 23758 bp, 25 predicted proteins | sample JV7_2_3_MG_FD_183615 | JGI IMG/M metagenome (GOLD analysis project Ga0255049, IMG submission 183615) | Seawater microbial communities from Jervis Inlet, British Columbia, Canada - JV7_2_3 | ecosystem: Environmental > Aquatic > Marine > Inlet | place: Canada: British Columbia | collected 2016-10-06
CTCGACATCAGTGTGACGGCGGCCAAGGTGCGGCTGCACCGGGCTCGTCAGAAGCTGAAGGAGAAGCTGTGGCGGGAAATGGAATGACTATCGCTTGCGCGATCCGGTCGGTGCTATTGGCCGACAACCCGGGGTTGGAGGACGACCATATCGATTCGTGCCTGCACTGCCAGGTGCAAGCGGTCCGCTACCGGTCGCTGCTTCGTCAGCTGAGGGCGTTGAAGGAAGAGGTCGTGCCAGCACCTCCCGGTATGGCCGCGGCCGTGAGGTCGAACTTGAGTGACGAGCCGTGGCTGCCGAAGAGAACGGCGGGCAAGGAAGCAGCGGTTGCTGCGGTTGGGGTGGTGGCGATCGCGGGGGCGGTGGCGTTCTGGCGTCGCTCGCTGAGCGCCTAGGCTGCTCGACCGACACCGCACGTCGATCCCGATTGCCGATTGGTGTGCTTATACTCGTGCCGTCTCGCAGGGCATCCGCCCTAGGATTCGGCTTCACAACAAAGGGGTGTAGCTCGAATTGGCAGAGCGCCGGTCTCCAAAACCGGAGGTTGTGGGTTCGAGTCCCACCGCCCCTGCCGGCCCGCCGGGCGCAGTAAGAAGAGGGTCCCAATCCGGGGACCCCGCTGATAGAGGAACTGATGAACCGAGAACTTCGTCGACAGCAAGCCCGCCAGGAGCGGCTGGACAAGAAGCAGGGTAAGCCAGGCAAGCAGGCTCAAGCCCAGCGCGCCGCCGGCAAGGCGGTCGGCGAGGGCAAAGAGCGCCGGGGTCTTCTCACCTACCTGCATGAGGTGCGCCAGGAGCTGGCCAAGGTTGCATGGCCCGACCGTCAGACGCTGGTTACCTATACGGTCGTCTCGCTGCTCACGACCGCGGTACTGACCGCCTATACCGCCGGGCTCGACTACGTGTTCAAGAAGGCCTTCATCGACCTCATCCTGACGTGACCAGCATGGAAGACCAGGCCACCGCCACCACCGGCTCCCCAGCGGAGCAGCCCACCGAAGATGCTCTTGATTCGTCCGAGTCGGTTGAAGCCGTCGCGGCCGGCGTCGACCCCGATTCGCCACAAGCTCCAACAGAGGATGACGACGGAGCCGCCAGCCTGCTGGCAGCCGCCTTCGCCTCAGTTGGGTTGACCTCCAGCGACAAGCTGGAAGAGGTCCTCTCCGACGAGGATGAGGCAGATGAAGCGGAGGCCGTCGCCGAAGCCGTCGAGGAGCCTGAACCGGAGCCCGCCGAGGTACCCGAGGAAGAGGCACCGGCTGAGGAGGCGTCCGAAGAGGAAGAGGCGTCCGAAGAGGAAGAGGAAGAGTTGGAGGAGGAGGTTCCGGTCGACACCGGTCCCGCCAGCCCTTACGACCTTCCCGGTGACTGGTATGTCATTCACTCGTACTCCGGATACGAGAACAAGGTCAAGGCAAACCTGGAGACCCGTATTCACTCCATGCACATGGAGGGCGAGATCTTCGATGTGGTCATTCCCATGGAGGATGTCGTTGAGATCAAAGGGGGCCGCAAGGTAACGGTTCCCAAGAAGGTCTTCCCCGGGTACATCCTGGTTCGGCTGTACCTGGGTGATGACTCCTGGTTCGCCGTCCGCAACACGCCGGGCGTCACCGGCTTCGTCGGTTCCGGGACCAAGCCGGTTCCCCTCTCTCGCCGCGAGGTGGAGAGGATTCTGGGTGTCAAGAAGGAAGAGGCGGTCGGCAAGGCCGCTCCCCGCTTCCAGCCCGCCTGGGGAGTTGGTGAGACTGTGCGGGTGGTCGAAGGACCGTTCGCCGACTTCAACGGCGTCATCGAGGAGATCAACCTGGATCAGTCCAAGGTCCGAGTCCTCGTCAATATCTTCGGCCGCGAGACTCCGGTCGAACTCAACTTCGAACAGATTGTGAAGCTGTAAACCATGGGACGTAAGAAACTGATGGCCCTCATCAAGCTGCAGGTGCCTGCCGGGCAGGCCAGCCCCGCGCCCCCGGTCGGACCCGCGCTCGGTCAGCACGGTGTCAACATCATGGATTTCGTCCAGGCCTACAACACCCAGACGGCCGACCAGGCCGGGACCATAGTTCCCGTCGAAATCAGTGTCTACGAGGACCGCAGCTTCACATTCATAACCAAGACCCCGCCGGCGGCCGTCCTGCTCAGGCAGGCGGCCCGGGTCCCGAAGGGCTCACCCGAGCCTCACAAGGAGAAGGTCGCCTCGGTCACCAGGGCCCAGGTCAAGGAGATCGCTGAGACCAAAATGCCCGACCTGAACGCCAACGACATCGAGGCGGCGATGCGGATCGTGGAAGGCACCGCCCGTTCGATGGGGTTCACCGTCGAGGGATAGCCAACCAACCAACCGTGGGAGGCCGCCGGCCGTTTGCACCACAAGGAGTAGAAATGCCTAAGCACGGCAAGCGATTCAACACTGCAGTCGATGGGAGAGATCCCGCCGCCAGCTACGAGCCCAGAGAGGCGCTCGAGATTGTCAGAAGCAACGCCCGGGCCAAGTTCGATGAGACCATCGAGGCCAATTTCCGGCTCGGCATCGACGCCCGCCACGCCGACCAGAATGTCCGGGGAACCGTGTCACTTCCCAACGGCACCGGCAAGTCCATCCGGGTGGCCGTATTTGCGGCCGGGGACAAAGCCAAGGAAGCCGAAGATGCCGGAGCCGATCTGGTCGGTGGCAAGGAACTGGCGGAGGCCATCCAGGGTGGACGGGCCCTCGATTTCGATCTGACCATTGCCACTCCCGACTTGATGTCTGAGGTCGGGAAGGTAGGGAAGATCCTGGGACCGCGAGGCCTGATGCCGAACCCGAAGGCAGGCACCGTCACCTTCGACATTGCCAAGACCGTGGGGGAGTTCAAGGCGGGCAAGATCGAGTACCGCAACGACAAGGCCGGCAACGTTCACGGAGTCGTCGGCAAGGCGTCCTTCGAGTTGGAGGCTTTGCTGGCCAATCTGGCCGCCTTCGCCGACGAGATCATGCGGGCCCGTCCCGCCTCTACCAAGGGCCGTTTCGTCATGAATCTGTCGATTTCGTCGACCATGGGACCGGGCGTTCGAGTCGACGTTTCCCACCTGGACGATCTGGCCGCTCTCGCTCACTAGCGAAGCGACCGGGACCGGTAACCTGCCGATATGTATCGGCGCAGCCTGTTTGTCGTCGCCGGGTTCTTCGTCTTCCTGAGCCTCTTTTTCGGCAGCCGCTCTTTCACGGTGCCGACCGGCGGTGCTTTTGGATCTCCTACCCGCGATCACCTGTGCGGCACCACCTTCGGCGTGAACTTCTACGAAGAGTACGAACCGGGAATCGAGGACACGTTCCTGGAACGCCGGTGTTACGCCGAGTCGAAGCAGCGGATCGTCAACATCGGTCTGGCGGCCATCATCGGCGTGGGTGCTCTCATCACCGGGCTTGTCCGCGGCCCGGCTCCTCCCTTGCAGAGCATTCATGTCCTGGCCCCACTGCCGACGCCGGAGGAGATGAAGCGGTCATGGGTGGGTGACCGGAGATATTTTCGGTAAGACCGGCAGGCGGCTATCCTCCCGGCCACAATTCAATACCTCCGAACCGGAGACCGCCGGTGCCACCTAGTGGCCGAAGATGCCTGCGCAGGTCGGAACCTTCAAGGCTCCTTCTCTTTCCGGTTGGAGTTTTTTCCAATCCAGAACAGGAGCAGACATGGCACGACCCGAGAAGGTCGCCGTTGTCGAGGAAATCAAAGAGAAGCTCGAGTCGGCCGAGGCGGTGTTCGTCACCGAGTACCGCGGCCTGACAGTCGGTCAGCAGCAGGAGTTGCGCCGGTCTTTGCATAAGGCAAATGCCGAGTACAAGGTGTTCAAGATGAGCCTGGCCCGGCGGGCTGCGGAAGAGGCAGGGTTCAGCGACCTGCTGGTTTGGCTGGACGGGCCAACCGCGATTGCTTTCACCAGCAGCGACCCGGTTCCAGCCGCTAAGAGCCTCAAGGAGTTCTCCGACTCGAACGACAGCCTGGTACTAAAGGGCGGCCTGTTGTCGGGAGCGACCCTCGATGCCGACGCCGTCCGTCAACTTGCTTCGATCGAGCCTCGTGATGTGCTGCTGGCCAAGCTGGCCGGGGCGATGAGTGCTCCGATGGCCAAGCTGGCCGGCCTGATGTCGGCGATCCTGCGTCAACCCGCCACGGCGATGCAGCAACTCCTCGAGAAGAAGGAGTCGGAGCCGACACCCGCCGGCCCCGAGGTCGAAGAACCGGCCCTCGATGAGTCCGAAGCCGCGGCGGAGGCCGAGGCTGGTGAGGAGCCGGCACCTGAAACGGAGGAGGCTGCCGCCGAAGAGACCGCTGCCGAGGACACGGAGACCGAGGCTGCTGCCGACGAGCCTGTGGCCGAAGTTGAGACCGAGCCGGAAGAAGAGCCTGTCGACGATGACGAGACCTCCGACGGGGACGGCACGGCCGACAACGATTCAGATGATTCAGACAAGTAGTTCAGCAAAGGAGAAATGACATGGCGAAGATGACGACCAATGACCTGCTGGAGCACTTCGAGGGCATGACCGTTCTCGAGCTCTCGGAGTTCGTCAAGGCGTTCGAAGACAAGTTCGAAGTGACCGCAGCTGCCCCGATGGCCGTCGCGGTAGCGGCCGGCGATGGCGGCGGTGGCGAAGCCGTCGAGGAGAAGGACGAGTTCGACGTCATGATCAGCTCCATCGGCGATAAGAAGATCCAGGTGATCAAAGAGGTCAGAGCTCTCACCAGCCTCGGGCTCAAGGAGGCCAAGGACCTTGTCGAGAGCGCACCGGTTGCCGTCCTCGAGGGCGTCGACCAGGAGACAGCCGATAAGGCCAAGGAAGCCCTCGAAGGCGCCGGCGCCCAGATCGAGCTGAAGTAACGAGCGGTCAGCTCCTGGCCATTGGCCTTTAGCCAGAAACACAGAAAGCGTCCCGTGAGGGGCGCTTTTTCTGTTCCCCGCCAGGACCGGGAACACCTATCTCACTGTCGCGAACCTCATCATGGCCACGAAGAACAAGATCGCTCCCAATGTGAGCAGGCCGCCGCCGGCCACCGGTCCCGGCAGGGCGCCGAACTCGTTCGCATAGCACGTGGTGAGGGAACGAGAGAGCGAGACGGTCTTGCAGCCCATCACTTCGATACCTCGGAAGATGAGGACAAAACCGCCGGCCATGGCCGCAAATGAGAAGAGCATGATCCACCCCCAAAATGGTCTGCATCTCCTGCTCGCGCCTTCGGCAATTCGCTGGATTTCTTGAGCGTGGGGCCGGCTGCCGCGGCGGCTGAGCTGGCGACTGTCCACCCTATCCTCACCTGATGGCGAAGGTTCCGATCGCCGTGCTCATCTCGGGGCGTGGTTCCAACCTCAAACGGCTACTCGAGGTGGAGTCTGACTCGGCCTATCAGGTGGCGGTGGTCGTTGCCGATCGTGACGCCGACGGACTCGACTGGGCGGCCAGAAGTGATGTGCCGACCCGGATCGTGCGGTGGACCGACTTCCCCGACCGCACCGCGTTTACGGCCGCCGTTCTTGATCAGATTGATGAGTTCAGCTGCAGATTCGTGGTGCTGGCCGGCTTCATGCGGATCCTGGCACCGGTAGCGATCGAGCGGTTCCCCGGGCGGATCATCAACATCCATCCCTCCCTGCTGCCGGCGTTCCCCGGTGCCCATGCAGTTGAGGACGCTCTGGCGGCGGGGGCAAGCGCCACCGGAGTAACCGTGCATGTGGTGGTCGAGGATGTCGATGCCGGTCCGATCCTGGCCCAACGGGAGGTGCCGGTGCTTCCAGGAGACGACGAGGCATCTCTTCACGCCCGGATCCAGCAGCAAGAATATGAGCTCTATCCCGCGGTGGTCGATGCCCTCGCCCGCGAGTCCATCCCCGCCGCATCGGGGCAAACCACGACAGGAGTGAACATGAGTCAGCGGACTCCAATCAGGCGGGCGCTGTTGTCCGTGTCGGACAAGACCGGCCTCGAAGCCCTGGGGGAGGCATTGGTCTCAGCCGGCGTCGAGATCGTCGCGTCGGGGGGTACCAGCCGGAGGCTGCAAGCTGCCGGCATCGACGTGGTTCCCGTTCCCGAGGTGACCGGTGCTCCTGAGATGCTGGGCGGCCGCGTCAAGACGCTGCACCCGCGGATCCACGGCGCCATTCTGGCCGATACGTCGCTATCCGATCACTTGGCCGACCTGGCCGGCCAGGACATCGACGCCATCGACCTCGTCGTGTGCAACCTTTACCCGTTCGAGGCCACCGTGGCGGCCGGCAAGCCGGACGAGGAGATCATCGAGAACATCGATATCGGCGGGCCGGCGATGATCAGAGCCGCGGCCAAGAATCACAAGAGAGTGGCGGTGGTGACCAGCCCTGCCGCTTACAAATCGGTGATCGATGCCATTGGCAACGGCGGGACTACGATCGACGAGCGCCGCCGGCTGGCGGTCGAAGCTTTCGCCCACACCGGTCGGTACGACGCGCAGATACACGGCTGGCTGACTTCCGAAGAACTTCTCCCGGAAACCAGGCTCGTCGCGTATCAGCGAGCGGAGCCTCTGCGCTACGGCGAGAACCCACATCAGTCAGCCGCCCTTTACCGACGGGCCGGGGAGGACGGCTGGGCATTTGAGGTGGCCCAACTGCAGGGCAAAGAGCTCTCGTTCAACAACTACGCCGACACTGAATCCGCCTGGGACCTGGTGCAGCGTATCGATGCCCCCGGCTGTGTCGTGGTCAAGCACATGAACCCGTGCGGAGTGGCCGTGCGGGAGGGCCTGCACGAGGCCTTTGTGGCGGCGCGCGATTGCGATCCGCTGTCGGCTTTCGGGGGAGTGGTCGCAGTCAACACTCGACTCGATGAGGCGACGGCCAAGGAGATGTCGGAGATGTTCCTCGAAGTGATCATCTGTCCCGGTATCACCGAAGAAGCCGCCTCGGTGCTCGAGGCCAAGAAGAACCTGCGAGTCCTGGTAGCGCCGCCGCCATCGGGGGCGGCGGTAGAGGTGCGACAGATCGACGGCGGAGCCCTCATCCAGCAGACCGATGCGCGGGTCACGATCATGGACGAGTGGCAGGTGGTCTCGAGAGCCGCCCCAACGGATCGACTGCTCAAGGAGCTTCGTTTGGCGTGGACCGTCACCAGCCACTGTAAATCGAACAGCATCGTGATTGTCCGAGATGGAGCTGCCGTCGGGATAGGGGTGGGCGACCAGAGCAGAGTGGGGGCGGCCGAGCGGGCTGTTGATCAGGCGGCCGGACGGACCGAGGGAGCAGTGGCTGCCAGTGAGGCCTTGATCCCGTTCCGCGACGGCCCGGATGCTCTCGCCTCGGCCGGGGTCGTCGCCCTGGTCGAAACCGGCGGTTCCCGCAACGATCACGAGGTCATCGATGCCGCCGACGAGCACGGGATGGTGCTGATTTTCACCGGAAGAAGGCATTTCAGGCACTAATCAACGTCCCCGGTCGGACTTCGGCCGGACTTCGTCCGGTTTAGGAGTTACTTCGTAACTCCACGTCCTGATTCAAGGCTGGGTCGTGGGTCGTGGGTCGTGGGTCGTGGGTCGTGGGCCCGGAGGGGCCGCTAGCCAGCGAGGAAGGCTGGCAGCATCGCGTCCTGACCGGCTACCAGGAGCACTCCGACGAAGAGGCTGACGGCGGCGGTGGCGCCGGCCAGGCTGGTGTAGACCCATCCCCGGTTGTTGGCCGCCAGGAATCCGTAAGCGGCACCGAAGGTGATGGCGGAGTTCGCCAGCGCCAAACCGAGCAGGAAGGCGGTGAGAACGATGAGTCCGGCGGCGGCGCCGCCGGCGTTGGCTGCAGCCAGGAACACCAGCACCTGGGTGGGTGTCTCGGCACCGATCCCGTGCAACATCCCGATGCCAAGTGACGTCCCGCGGGTGTAATCGGCAAACGGCTCGTGGACCGGGTCATGGATGTGATGATGGCTGTGGCGGGGGATGCGTCCGTCGGCGTCGTTTGACTCAGTTCCTTCGTGATGGAAGGTGGCCAGCGCGCTGTGAGGGTGGGAGTGGGCAACGGGGCCGGTGCCTTGTTTGGAGAAGTGTGATCGCAGTCGGATGTAGAGGCGGCGCACCCCACCGAGAATGATCATCCATCGACTCCGCATCGGGACTGTTCCGCGGTGACGAATGAGGGTGTAGCCCACGTAGACGCCCAGGATGATCAGCGTCCAGCCGACGACCGCTCCCATCAGGGCGTCTGCCCAGCCGGGCAGATTCCGACCGGTCAGGATGGCGATGCTTCCGATCGCGAACACGACGGCGGCGTGGCCTGCTACATACATGGAGCTCATCACTACTCCGCGGCGGGGAGTCTCCTGGGTGGCGGCGATGTCGCTGATCGCGGCCAGGTGATCCCAGTCAACGCCGTGGCGCAGCCCGAGTAGAAAGGCCGATGCGATGAGACCGAGAGTGATTGCCTGCTCCTTGCCAGCTGTGGAGCGTTGAGGGTACTCGGTGAGCCCGGCCCCGAAAGCCCGCCGGCGGGTCCCGGGCCCTCTCGGTTAGGTTTGACTCCGAGAGGGAGGTGCTGGTTGCCGATTGAAACGCCCGCCGACCTGCAGGACCATTTGCGGCTCGCGATCCAGGTGGAGCTTTCGACCGTCCCGCCCTACCTGTTTGCGATGTACTCCATCGAGGACCAGCAGTCGGAGGCGGCACTGCTGATTCGCAGCATCGTTGCCGAGGAAATGCTGCACGCAGCTCTTGCAGCCAACCTGCTGCTGGCGGTGGGTGGACAGCCCCGGTTTGACACGGTGGAGTTGATGCCCACTTATCCGAGCGTGCTGCCTCACCACCAACCCCCGCTGGAGTTGCGGCTGGGGCCGTGTTCTCTCGATGCGGTCCGGGATGTGTTCATGCGGATCGAGCAGCCCGAGGAGCATGGTGCCCCGGCCGAGCCCGACGTCTTCGAGACGCTTGGTCAGTTCTATCACGCCCTCGAGATTGGTATCGCCGAGCTCGCCGAAGAGCACGACCTGTTCGCCGATCCGCAGGTCGATTGCCAGCTCTCGGATCCTTCGTTCTACGCCCCGGTGGTATTCGACGCGCAAGACAGTGGCGGCCTGATGCAGATCGATGATCCAGAGTCGGCCCGGGAGGCGATCGAGATCATCGTCCACCAGGGAGAGGGGCTCAGCACCGAAAGGTGGGCCGACCCTTCCCATCAGGAGCTAACGCACTATGCCAAGCTGGTTCAGATCGCCGATGGCACCAGCCCGATCGGGACGGTCCGGCCGCTGCCGACGGATCCACGCACCGCCGACTTCCCGAGGTCGCTGCAGCCGGTCTCAGATTTGTTCAACGCCACCTACCGTTACCTCTTCCTCGTGCTCCACGATCTCTTCGGTCCCGGCGATGACAAGGGGGCCGCGGTGGGACTGATGTACCGCCTGATGGCCCGGGGTCTGTCAGACCTGGCAGGGTTCCTCGTAATCCAGCCGTTGGCGAACGGTCTCTATGCCGCCCCCACTTTCGAGGTTTACGAGTTCGCTACAGCCGATCCCCTCTCGGAGATCAACGACCTGGCCGAGCGGGTCGCAGAGCTACATCCGGCTCTGTCCACTGTCGGTGGGCTGATCGCCGGCTCGTAACCCGTCCTACCCGGCCTCCCGCGCCTCGGGACGGACGCGGGGCGCAACGATGAGCCGGCGGGATATGGCGTACTCGGCCCGTTGCTTGATCGAACGCAGTTGCTTGCGCTGCATGAAGGCGTGGACGCAGCCCCAGATCGGCCCTAGTAATCGCTCGAACACCGGCTGCGGGGCGCTGCGAGTCCGGACGATCAGGCGAGTGGCGCCGGCCACCGGCTCGCGAAGGTGAAATGACCAAACCAGCCTTCCTCTGATCCCCGGGTACTCGACCGACCGCCGATCGGACGAATCGACCACCTTGCCCAGAACGAGAGCCTGCTCCGGCTCCACCAACAGCACCGGGAAGCCGATCCGGTTCTTGGGATCGGCCGGGATTACGTAACCGGGTGCGATGTCCTGGAATTCGGGGAGCAAGCGAGTGGCGCTGGCCACACCGCCGTTGTCCAGGGAGTCGTAGCTATACCAGCCGGCCCGTCCGCACCCCATCTGCACCAGCCAGGGCCACACCGCGCCGGTGGGCGCGTTGATGGTGACGGCCATTGTCGACTGGGCGCCCATGTCCGGGACCAGGTCATCTCCCGGCAACGTGCTGGTGATCTCGGCGGTGGTTGCTCCCCAGTCGTGGACGATGCGGTCGGTCAGGGCGACGGCGCCATAGGCGGCCAGTGCCGGCCCCGCCAGGCGGAAAAGCGATTTCAACATGACGTCCTCCGATAGCTATTCCCAGCCTGGCTGGTAGGCGCCCCGGTGACCAGGGCCGGAGGTCATGACGCGAACGAAAACCCGTCGCCGGCGACGATCTCGCCGATCACGAAGGCACGGTGCCCGCAAGTGGCCAGCGTCTCTGTCGCATCAGTCACGGCCTGCCGGCTCACGATCGCGGCGAAACCGATCCCCATGTTGAAGGTGCCGTACATCTCCTCGGAGGCGATCTTTCCCTGATCACGGATCAGATCGAAGATGGGGGGCGGCTTCCAGGCCCGACGGTCGACTCGAGCCGATAAGCCCTGCGGGAGCGCCCGTGGCAGGTTCCCGGGCAGGCCGCCGCCGGTGACATGAATCAATCCGGTGACCGCAACCCGGTCGACCAGCGTTCGCACGGCCGAAGCGTAGATCAACGACGGTTCGAGCAGAACCTCACCGAGCGTGGAGCCCAGCGCAGGGCGCCGATAGTCAGATTCGGAGAAGATGGACCGGACAAGTGAGAATCCATTTGATCGCAGGTTGGGGCTGGCAATCCCCAACACGACGTCGCCTTCCGAAACCATGTCCCGGTTGAGCATTCGCCTCCGTTCGACCACGCCGAGGGCGGCCCCGGCCAGATCAAATTGATCGGTGCTCATGACTCCGGGGTGGACGGCGGTCTCCCCGCCCAGCAGGGCACATCCGGCCAGGCCGCAGGCGGCGGCAACCGATGCGACCAGCGCCCTATCCCTTACCGGGTCCAGCGCCCCAACCGCCAGGTAATCCGTGAATCCGAGCGGCGCGGCCGCCTGGGCCGAGAGGTCGTCGACGCACATGGCAACGACGTCCTGGCCGATGCCATCGAACCTTCCCAGGCTACGGGCGATCTCAGCCTTGGTGCCCACACCGTCGGTTGTCATCATCAGAACGGGCTCGTCGTAGCCGGGCGGAATCGTGATTCCGGTAGCGAATTCGCCGAAGCGGCCGATGACATTGTCGCCCCAGGTGGCGGTTACCTGTCCGGCGATCGAGTCGGTGAAGCGATCGGCGGCGGCCACGTCCACCCCGGCCTCCGAGTACGAACTCACGGCTGCTCCAGGACGAACTTCTGGTCACCGATCGGGGTGGGGTATTCGCCAGACAGACAAGCGGTGCAGAAGCCCTGTCGGGCGTTGGGAAGCGACGACTCGAGCCCTTCCAGGGTCAGGTATCCCAGAGAGTCGACCTCGAGGAATTCGGCGATGTCAGACTCCGAGCGGTGAGCCGCCAGCAGCGAGGAGCGGTCGGATGTGTCCATTCCGTAAAAGCAAGGCCAGCGGTATGGCGGTGAGGAGATTCTCAGATGGACCTCACGGGCCCCGGCCGCCCGCACCAGCTCGACCAGCTGACGAGTGGTGGAGCCCCGGACGACAGAATCGTCCACCAGGATGATGCGCTGGTCTTGCAGCACGTCACGGATCGGGTTGAGCTTGAGCCGGATGCCCCTTTCGCGCAGCATCTGCTCGGGTTCGATGAACGTCCGCCCTACGTATCGGTTCTTAACCAGCCCGTCTTCGTAGGGGATACCCGATTCCCACGAATAGCCCTGGGCGGCCGGGATGCCGGATTCGGGAACCGGGACCACCACGTCTGCCGCGACGGGGGCTTCCCGGGCCAGGCGGCGCCCCATTGCCACCCGGGCCGCTTGCACATTCTGTCCGGCCAGAACGCTGTCGGGCCTGGCGAAATAGACATACTCGAAGACACAGAGTCGTGACGGCTCCGCCGGCAGCGGAAAGAAGGATGTCACCCCGCCGGCACTAAGGACCACCACCTCGCCGGGTTCCACGTCGCGCTCAAAGCTGGCACCCACCAGGTCGAGGGCAGCGGTTTCGGACGCCACCACCCAGCCGTCGGTGCCGATCCGTCCCAGCGAGAGGGGGCGGAAGCCGTGGGGGTCCCGCACGGCCACTACCGAGCTGTCATCCATAACGACCAGGGTATAGGCGCCCTCAAAGTCGCCGAGGACAGAGGCGATGGCTTCCGCCAGGGGGACCTCGGGGTCCTTCTGGATCTGCTCGGCGATGGCGCTGGTCATCAGCTCAGAGTCGGTCGTGCCGCCCGTCCCCAGGCGCATGGCGAGGTCCGAGGTGTTGGTGAGGTTGCCGTTGTGGCCGAGGGCGAGGTTGCGGGCGCCGACCGCGCGATAGGCCGGTTGAGCGTTTTCCCAGGTGCTGGACCCGGTAGTGGAGTACCGGGTGTGGCCGATGCCGAGGTCGCCCTGCAGCCCGGCCAGCGTGTTCTCATCGAACACGGCCGACAGCAATCCCATGTTCTTGTAGGCGGTGAGGCGATGCCCGTCCGACACTGCGATCCCGGCGCTCTCCTGGCCTCGATGCTGGAGAGCGAACAGCCCGAAGTAGATGAGGTTGGCGATGTGGGTGTCGGGCACGTAGGCGCCGAACACCCCGCAGGCCTCGCCAGGCTTCTCCGGGAAACTACTCATGGACCGCTCCTTGCATCCGATCCCGGATCGACCCGGCCCACACTGTCAGCAGCTTGTCGACCGGAATGTCGTCGATGCCCGAGCTTGGGAATGACAGGGCCCGGCCGCCCGTCAGGCCGATGGTCCGCACCGCACACCCGACCTCGTCAGCCAACTGGACTACGTCGGCCTCTTGCCCGGACGGAACCAGGCAAATGAAACGGTGGGGGTCCTCGCCGAAGGCATCGGTGGTCGAGGCCAGGTCGATCTTCGCCCCGATGCCGGCCTCGATGAGCAACTCTGCCAGTGCTATCAGGGTCCCGCCCTGTGAGACGTCGTGTAGCAATGACCCCGGGACCACATGGGACAGGCGGATGGCCAATTCGATGCTGCGGCCGCCGGCCTCGGGCTCGATACGGGTGGGGCGGCCCCCGAGCGCTCCCAGGATCGTCTTCTGGTATGCGCTACCGGCGAGGCTGGCCGACTGGGCAGGCCCCAGCAGGAGAATCACCATGTCCTCTGCGACCGGCCGGGGGCGGCTCGGGATCGGCTCGGCCAGGCCCAGCAGGCCGACGACCGGGGTGGGGAAGATGTCACGGCCGTCGGTCTCGTTGTAGAAGGAGACATTGCCTCCCACGATCGGGACGCCGAGGGCTTCGCAGGCATCGCCCAGGCCGGCCAGGGTCTCGGTGAACTGCCACATCACGTTTGGTTTCTCCGGGCTCCCGAAGTTCAGATTGTCGACCACGGCCAGCGGGCGGGCACCGAGGACTGCCACATTGAGTGCCGCTTCATAGACCAGCCGTTCGGCTCCACGGCGTGGATCCAGCTGGCACATCCATCCATTGCCGTCGGATGAGACCGCCAGGCCCTTGTCGGTGCCCCGAACGCGCAGCAGTGATCCGTCCCGTCCCGGCCCTTGCACCGTGTTGAGGAAGAGCATGTGGTCGAACTGTTCGTAGATCCACGAACGGTCACCCAGTCCGGGGTCGTCGAGCAGCCCCAGCAGGGCGGCGTCCAGTGGTGTGTTCACGGCCGGATCGGACCGGCCCCATATCTCATCGATCCGGTCGGGACGGGCAATGGGGCGGCGCAGCACGGGAGCCTCGTCGGTGAGCGAGGCGGCCGGAACATCCACGATCTGTGATCCGTTGTGGTAAACCCGCAGGCGGTCACCACTGCTGACAGTGCCCACCACCGAAGCTTCAATCTCCCATTTGGCGGCGATTCCCAGCACCTCTTCCACCTGGTCGGGAGCCACAAAGGCCATCATCCGTTCCTGGGACTCGGACATGAGCAGCTCGGGAGCGGTCATGTCCGGCTCACGCAAGTGGACGGCATCGAGGTTCAGGTCCATCCCGACCCCGGCCCGGGCGGCCGGCTCGCTGGCCGCGCAGGTGAGGCCGGCGGCTCCTAGATCCTGCACCCCCACCACCAGGCCTCGTTCGTAAAGGTCAAGGCAGGCCTCGATCAGCTTCTTCTCCTCGAATGGGTCGCCGACCTGGACCGACGGGCGCTTGGCCCCGGCTGCCTCGTCGAAGCCGGCCGAGGCCAGCACCGAAGCGCCGCCTATGCCATCGCGGCCGGTGGAGGCGCCCAGCAGCACCGCCACCGTTCCGGGGGAGCCGGCCGTGCCAAGCACCAGCTGGTCGTGGCGCAGAATTCCCAGGCACATAACGTTGACCAATGGATTGCCCGCGTAGCTGGGATCGAACTCCACCTCACCGCCGAGGGTCGGCACTCCGACCGCGTTGCCGTAGCCGCCGATCCCGGCGACCACGCCGTTGAACAGGTAGCGGTTGTGGGGCTCGGATAGGTCCCCGAAGCGGATCTGGTTCCACAGACCGACCGGCCGGGCCCCCATGGTGAAGATGTCGCGCAAGATGCCGCCGACCCCGGTGGCCGCCCCCTGATACGGCTCAACGAACGAAGGGTGGTTGTGGCTCTCTATGCGAATGGCGGCCAGCCATCCGTCACCCAGATCGACCACACCGGCGTTTTCGCCGGGCCCGACCACCACCCATGGGGCGTCGGTTGGTAGTCCCCCGAGGTGAGCCCGCGAGCTCTTGTAAGAGCAGTGCTCGGACCACATGACCGAGTACATGGCCAGTTCCGGGTCGGCGGGAGGGCGTCCCAGGAGGTTGTTAACTGCTCCGAATTCGTCGTCGGTCATGCCGAGTCGCCTATGGAGCGTGTCAGTCACGGCCGGCCCCCACCGGGATTGACTCGAGTGAGGCTACGAAAGACTCCAGCAGCACGCGCCCATCGGTCGAAGCCATGAAGTCCTCGATGGCTCGCTCCGGGTGCGGCATCAACCCCGCCACCGTGCCGGTCGGGTTGGTGATGCCGGCGATCGAATCCCGGGAGCCGTTCGGGTTGGCGGCATCGGTGACCGCACCCTCGGTATCGCAGTAGCGGAGGGCAACGTTCGGCGTAGTGTCTCCCGTCACGTAATTGCCCTCATAGGAGTTGAGGGGAATCGTCAACACCTGGCCGGCGGTGGCAGCCCTGGTCAAGATGGAGTCGGTGGATTCGACCCTGAGCTGGACCGGCCGGCAGATGAATCTGAGATCCTGGTTGGCTATCAGCGCCCCGGGCAGCAGACCGGCCTCGCACAGAATTTGAAATCCATTGCAGATGCCCAGCACCGGCCGCCCCTCTGCTGCCATCTTCTCGACTGCTGCCATGATCGGGGAGAAGCGGGCGATGGCGCCGGTCCGGAGGTAGTCGCCGTGGGCGAAACCGCCGGGGAGCACGACCGCTTCAATCCCGTCGAGGGAGGTCTCCCGATGCCAGACCGGGACGGTGGCGGCCCCCAGTGCGTCGAGGGCGTAGGCCACGTCCTGCTCACAATTGGTGCCCGGGAAGGTGACGATTCCTACGGTCAATCGAGGATCTCGATTTCGTAGTCTTCCATCACCGGGTTGGCGAGCATCTTCTCGCACATGGCTCGCACCGCCGACATGACGTATTCCTGATCGCGGCCCGGCATTGACAGCTCGACCGTCCGGTTGACCCGAACGGCGCCGACGTCGCCGAAGCCGAGATCGGCCAATGCCCTCTGAATCGTGGCCCCCTCAGGGTCGGCGATCTCGCGGCGCCGGGTGATAGTGACGACGGCTCTCATGCGGGGCCGTCGGGGAAGGGCTGGCCGGTGATGCGCTGGTAGGCGTCGATGTAGCGAGCGGCGGTGCCGTCCCTCACCTCGTCCGGCATGGTGGGCGCCGGTGGGGTGTGGTCCCAACCGGTCGAGTCGAGCCAGTCGCGCACGTACTGCTTGTCGAAGGACGGCATTACCCGGCCCGGCTGGTAGGCGTCGGCCGGCCAGTAGCGGCTGGAGTCCGGTGTCAGCACCTCGTCGATCAGGAGCAGCTCCCCCTCCGACCACCCGAACTCGAACTTGGTGTCGGCCAGCAGAACCCCGCGGCCGGCAGCTTCCCTGGCCGCCCTTTCGTAGATGGCTATCGACAGCCCCCGCAGCTGCTCGAACAGGTCCGGTCCGACCAGCGAACGGGCGCCGGCTTCAGTCAGATTCTCGTCGTGACCCTCCTCGGCCTTGGTGGCGGGAGTGAAGATCGGCTCGGTAAGTTTCTCGCCCAGCTTGAGACCGTCGGGCAAGTGCTCGGTGGTAGGCCCGCCGCCGGCCCGGTATTCACGCCAGCTGCTGCCATACAGGTAGCCCCTCACCACGCATTCCATCGGGATCACCTCGGCCCGGCGCACGATCATGGCCCGACCATCCAGGACCAGGCGCTCGGCCGAAGTCAGGCCGAGACCTCCCAGGTCGCTGGTCAGGTAGTGATTGGGGCTATCGAGGAAATCGAACCAGTGAAGCGAAAGCCCGGTCAACACTCTTCCCTTGTTCGGGATGGCATCGGGCAGGATGACGTCATAGGCGGAGATGCGATCGGTGGCAACGAATAGCAACCGTTGCGCGTCGATCTCATAGATCTCGCGAACTTTGCCCGAGGCGAGGTGTGTCAGCGCCAACACGCGCGCGAGTGTAGGGCCGCGGCCTGCGGTCTCTGTCTATCCCCGGTGCACCTCGCGAAAAGTGTCCTCGGCCAGCTGCTCCCGGTAGGCGGACAGTTGCTTGGCCAGGCTCTCATCGGTCACGGCCAGGATGGCGACCGCCAGCAGAGCGGCATTGGTTGATCCATCAACGGCCACGGTGGCAACGGGTACCCCGGTCGGCATCTGCACCGTGGCCAACAGGGCATCGAGACCGTCGAGCGAGGCGCTCAGCGGCACCCCGATGACAGGCAGCGTGGTGCGGCCTGCCATCACTCCGGCCAGGTGGGCGGCTTTGCCTGCCCCGGCGATGATGATGCCGACCCCGTCGGCCGGGGCCTGGTCGGCGTAGGCAAGTGCCCGGTCCAGAGTCTTATGGGCGGAAACCACCAGCACGTCGTGCGGCACGCCGAAGCGCTCCAAAGTCTCGACGGCCTTGCTCATGACCGGCATGTCTTTCTCCGAGCCCATGAGGATCGCAACCTTCTTCATGACTTGCCTTTCATGTCGGCGATGTCGGTCCGATACTGCTTGCCTGCGAAGTGAATTCCGGCGGCTTGCTCGTAGGCGCGAGTCCGGGCCGTTCCCAGGTCGGGGCCGAGGCCCACGACGCTCAACACTCGTCCGCCGGCGGTGCGGGTCTGGCCGGTGGTTGTGGTGGTGCCGGCCTGGAAGACGATGGCGTCGTCGCCGGATGGTGACAGGCCGCTTATGGGGTCGCCCGCCACCGGAGCCTCTGGATAACCCTTGGCGGCCAGCACCACGTTGACGGCCGAGCGGTCCGACCACTCGATCTCGAAGCCGGACAGCGAGCCGTCGACACAGGCCGCGATGACCTCGAGGAGGTCGGACTCCATGGTGGGTAGGAGCGCCTGGGTTTCGGGATCGCCGAGCCGGCAGTTGTACTCCAGAACACGGGGCCCGGTGTCGGTGAGGATGAGCCCGGCATAAATGAAACCCACGTACGGAACCCCGTCGTCGGCGAGTACTCCCAGCACCGGCTTGATCATCCGCTCCACGACGTCATCGACGAACTCATCATCGAACCCCGGCACCGGCGTGAACGAGCCCATCCCGCCGGTGTTTGGTCCGCGGTCGCCGTCCAGCAGGCGTTTGTAGTCGCGGGCAGGGCGCAGTGCGATGACGTCGGTGCCGTCGCACAGGCCAAACACCGAGATCTCGTCACCGTCGAGGAACTCCTCAATCACGACCCGGTCGCCGGCGGTCCCGAATCGTCCTGTGAAGCAATCGGCCACCCAGCTGCGGGCCTCCTGAATCTCGGGCGTCACCAGCACCCCCTTGCCAGCGGCCAATCCGTCTGCCTTGATAACAAACGGTGCCTCCTGCGTCGCCAGGTGGGCGACGGCGCTGGCCTGGTCGGTGAAGCTGACGGAGGCTCCGGTGGGTACTCCGGCCCGGGCCATGGCCTCCTTGGCGAACGTCTTGGATGTCTCGAGGCGGGCGGCCGATTGCACCGGACCGAAAACCGGCACCCCGGCAGCAGAGAGCGAATCGGCTACACCGCTCGCCAGCGGCGCCTCGGGCCCGATAACGACCAGGTCGATGGATTCGAGCCTGACCAGGTCAATGACCGCTCGTGGATTGGTCGGGTCGATCGCAGGAGTCGGTCCCAGTTCGGCCAGGCCGGGGTTGCCGGGAGCGCTCACCAAGCGGCGGAGGCGGCTGCTGCGGGCCAGCTTCCATCCGATGGCGTGCTCTCGCCCTCCTCCGCCCAGGAGCAATACGTTCACCCGGCGAGGATACCTCTCGCCCGCCCCGGACAAGTCAGCCCTGGTGGCGGGCGGTAGCCTCGATCCGGTGACGTACCGCATCGTCCCTGCCGGACCCGACAACTTCTCAGATTTGGAGGATCTGTTCGGGCCGAACGGTGCCTGGTCGGGATGCTGGTGCATGTGGAACCGGCAAACCAACGCCGAGTTTCAGGAAAACAACTACGAGCCCAACCGCAGGGCGCTGGTGTCCGGGCTTGCCGGCGAGGTTGAGTTCGGCGTGCTGGCCTATGAGGGAGAGCAGCCGGTCGGCTGGGCCGCCCTCGCCCCCCGTGATCAGTACTCCCGGCTGAATCGCTCACCGGTTACTAGGGCGGTTGACGATGAGCCGGTCTGGTCGGTCACGTGCTTCGTCGTTCGCAAGAGCCACCGGGGTCGGGGTGTGGCAGGCGCGTTGCTGGCCGGCGCCGAGGAGCGGGCCCGCGCCCTCGGTGCCACGTTGCTGGAGGGTTACCCGGTCGCCCCCGACGGAAAGCTGGGGGACGCCGACGTCTGGCACGGCGTCGAGTCGATGTTCCGCAAGGCCGGGTTCGAAGAAGCCGCCCGCCACAAACCCAAACGCCCCATATACCGGAAGCGTCTATGACCAGCTCACTGGGTGTAGACGTCGGAGGAACCTTCACTGATGTGGTGTTGTGGGATGGCACGGCGCTCGCCACTGCCAAAGTCGCGAGCACTCCATCTGATCAGAGTGTCGGAGTCATCGAGGGGGCCGGCCGGGTCGCCGATCGGGCGGACCGCTTCCTGCACGGAACCACGGTTGCCACCAATGCCCTTTTGGAGGCCAAGGGTGCCGTCACGGCGCTGGTGACCAGCCCCGGCTTCGAGGACGTACTTGAGATCGGCCGCCAGGATCGGCCTTCCTTATACGACCCGTGGCAGGAGCGACCCGAACCGCTGGTACCACGTCGCCTTCGGCTAGCAGCCGATTCGCTCAGCGACGGCTTGCCCGCAGACATCGAGTCGATCGCCGTCTCTCTCCTCTACTCATATCTCGACCCGACCCGGGAAGAGGAGATCGCGGCCGGACTCCGGGATCTCCATCCGGGTGTGCCGGTCTCGATCTCCAGCCGGGTGTCACCCGAGTTCCGGGAGTTCGAACGCGCCTCCACCACCGTGCTCAATGCCTACGTGCAGCCGGTGATGGCTCGCTACCTCTCCCGCCTGGCGGAAGCCTCGGGGGCGGCCGGCTTCCCGGCTCAGGTGCTGGTCATGAGATCCTCCGGCGGCCTGATCGCGGCCGACGAGGCCGCCAGCTACCCGGCTGCCGCATTGCTGTCCGGCCCAGCCGGGGGAGTGGTTGCCGCCACCGAACTGGGCCTGGCCCTGGGGAGAGGGCATCTGATCTCTTTCGACATGGGTGGCACCTCGACCGACGTGTGTCGGATTGATGACGGCAAGCCTGAGCTGGTCTTCGAGCGCGAGATCGGGGGGTATCCTTGTCGACTTCCTTCGGTGGCCGTCCACACGGTCGGGGCGGGAGGCGGCAGCATTGGATGGATGGATGCGGGCGGCGCTCTCGGGGTGGGACCCCGCAGCGCCGGGGCGCTTCCCGGACCGGCCGCATACGGGCATGGGGGAGTGGACCCGACGGTGACAGACGCCAATCTCTTGCTCGGGCGGATCGATGCGGCGGCCCGCCTCGGTTCCTCGCTGGATCTGGATCCGGGCGCTGCCGCCTCCGTGTTGGCGGGCCTGGCGAAGCGGTCCGGACTGGATCCGATCGGGGTGGCGGCCGGAATGCTCGAAGTGGTTGAGGAGGTCATGGCGGGAGCAATCCGCCGGGTATCGATCGAGCAGGGGGCCGATCCCCGCCGGTCGGCGCTGGTTGCTTTCGGAGGGGCCGGAGGGCTGCATGGGACCGCCTTGGCCCGTCGGCTCGACATGGCAGGCGTCCTGGTGCCGGCCCACGCCGGAGTGTTCTCGGCGTTCGGGCTGCTTCTGAGCCCGCCCCGTATCGAAGCTGCCCGCACCGTTCTGGCCACCGACGTCGTCAAGGTGGAGGAAGTGATGGAGCAGTTGGCAGCCGCGGCCTCGGCGGAGCTGCAACGAACCGGGATCGAGCCGGAAACCGTCTCCACCTCGGTGGATACGCGGTACGCCGGGCAGTCGCACGAGCTGACGGTTCCGTACGCGGCGGGGGAGGGTTGGCCTCTTCTGGCCGACCGGTTCCACCAGTTGCACCGCGAGAGAAATGGGTTCGCCCGAACGGACGATCCGGTGGAGGCGGTGACGGTGCGGGCAACGGCCTCGGGCGCCCCCGCCCTGACCTGGGCGGATCTGCCGCCTATCGCGCCAGAAGGTCAGCCTGATCGGGGGAGCCGGTCGGTACATTCCAACGGCGCCTGGGTCGAGGCAGCGGTCTACTGGCGTCCCGGCCTGGCGCCGGGAGCGGAGGTGGTCGGCCCGGCGGTAATCGAAGAGCCGGATGCCACCACGTTCCTGGCGACCGGCGAGCGGGCCGTCGTCCATGACAGTGGAACCCTGGAGGTGGAGTGGTGACGGCCGTCGACCCGATCACCCTGGAGGTGGCGCGCAATCGGCTGGCGCAGATCGCCGACGAGATGGGTGTTGTCTTGCGCCGTACCGCCTACTCGCCCAACATCAAGGAACGAGCCGACTGCTCGGCGGCGGTGTTCGTGCCCGCCGGCGAGATGCTGGCCCAGGCCGAGCACATTCCCGTCCATCTCGGCTCGATGCCGGCATCGGTGGCCGCGGTCCTGGACCGCTTCGGCGATGGAGTCGAGCCCGATACGCAATATGCCGTTAACGATCCCTTTGCAGGTGGCACCCACCTAAACGACCTGACGCTGGTCCGTCCGGTATTCGTCGACAGGGAACTGACTGCCTGGGTGGCAAATCGGGCCCACCATGCAGATGTGGGTGGCGAGGCTCCCGGCTCAATGCCGGCTCACGCCACCACCGTCGATCAGGAGGGTCACCGGGTGGCGCCGACCCCGGCGGTGCGGGATGGTCGGTGGCTGCCCGCATTCGTCGAGCCTTTCTTGACAGCAACCCGCACTCCGGCCGAGCGGCTCGGCGACCTGTCCGCGCAGCTGGGAGCCAATGAGGCGGGGGCGGCCAGGATCCAGGCGCTGGTCTCCGACCAGGGTCGGTCTGTATTCCTGGCAGTGGCCTCGGCCTTGCTGGACTACGGGGAGCGCCGGATGCGGGTCGCCCTGGAGGGGGTGCCGGACGGCACGGTCACCTTCACGGACTTCATGGAGTTCGGGGGTCTCCTTCACCCGATCAGGGTCGCCGTCACCATTGCCGGCGCAGCCCTTCATGCCGACTTCGCCGGGTCGGCGCCGCAGGTCGAGGGGAACATCAATGCAGTCGATGCTGTGACCAGGTCGTGTCTCTATTACGCGGTCAGGGTCGCGACCGATCCCACCATTCCGACCAATGGGGGCTGCTACCGGCCTTTGACGCTGGCGGTGCCGGAGGGATCTCTCGTGCACGCCTCGGCCCCGGCCGCAGTGGCGGCCGGCAACGTCGAGACCAGTCAGAGAATTGCCGACACCTTGCTCGGCGCCCTGGCCCAGGCGTCTCCGGGCCGGGTTCCGGCGGCCGGGCAGGGCTCGATGAACAACATCCTTATCGGTAACGACGACTTCACCTACTACGAGACAGTCGCGGGCGGGCAGGGGGGATACCCGGGCGGGCCGGGCCAGTCGGGAATTCACACCGGTATGACCAACACGAGGAATACTCCGACCGAGTCGCTGGAGGGTCACTACCCACTGCGAGTCCTTCGCTACGGCCTGCGGAGAGGAAGCGGGGGAGCTGGGCTTCACCCGGGTGGGGAGGGTATTGAACGCGAGATCGAGTTTCAGGCCACCGCCACCCTGTCGCTCATGGGAGACCGGCGCACTTTGCCACCGTGGGGCCTGGCGGGCGGCCGGCCGGGACGGCAGGGCGAAGATTGGCTGATCCGGAAGGACTCGGCTCCCGAACGCCTCCCCGGCAAGGTAACGGTCGAGGTCAAACCCGGCGACCGCCTCCTGGTCCGCACACCCGGCGGCGGTGGCTGGGGGAACCCGTAGCAGCGGGAGGGCCCCTGCTACTCCGGTTGCTGTACTGGCTGCTCGATCTTGATCTGGGGGATCTTGCCGCCGATGGCCCAGTTGCCGTCCGGGACCTCCTGGTACAGGACCCAGGTCTTGTCGCGCATCGCTTCGCCTTCGACTTCGATCATGGCCTCGGTGACTTTGTGGATCATGGCGTCGCGCTGCTCGTCGGTGAAGACGTCCTCGATCACCTGGATCGTGACTATCGGCATCTGCCCCTCCTAGTGGTCGGTACGGGGGGACGCTACACAGGTCGGTGCCGGAAGCCCTTGACCCTCCCCCTCCCGCGCGGTATGTTGCCCGCAGGACAACTGAACAGACTTCCCGACAGGTTGAGGTCTCCTTAGCACGTGAGACGCGTAGATTTGTTTATTTACGCCCGTGTGTTAATCTTGCCGTTCGCCGTCCCTTGCCGCCCTTTCTTAGGAGGAACCCGCCTTGGCCTCTGCGCGTGTGTCTCAGCGTCTGTCCTTTGCCAAGATCCCCGAAGTCCAGCCACTCCCCGACCTGCTGGCAACCCAACACGAAAGCTTCAACTGGTTTCTGGAGGTAGGTCTCCAGGAATTGTTTGATGAAGTCTTCCCGATTGAGGACTTCACCGGAAGCCTCGCGCTCGACCTGACCAAGCATTGGTTTGCCGATCCCACCCTCACGATTGAGGAGGCCAAGGAGCGCGACTCCAACTATTCGCGTCCGCTGTTCGTCATTGCCCGCTTCATGAATCGCCAGACCGGTGAGATCAAGGAGCAGCAAGTCTTCCTCGGCGATTTCCCGATCATGACGGCCAACGGAACCTTCATCGTGAACGGAACCGAGCGGGTTGTCGTCAGCCAGCTGGTCCGTTCCCCCGGCGTCTACTTCGACACCGTGGTGGACAAGACCTCGGACAAAGACCTTTACACGGCCAAGGTGATTCCAGGCCGCGGCGCCTGGCTCGAGTTCGACACCGACAAGAAGGACACGGTCGGCGTGCGAGTCGACCGCAAGCGCCGCCAGCTGGTCACCACCTTCCTGCGGGCGCTGGAGATCGGCGAGTCCGATGAGGAGATACTCGAGCTGTTCGACGGGGCCGAGTCCATCAAGAACACCCTGGAGAAAGACACTACCGAGGACCGCGACGAGGCATTGCTCGATCTGTATCG